>ENA-ORLY01000407-ORLY01000407.1-human-gut-metagenome-genome-assembly--contig:-NODE-407-length-61008-cov-56.474947_pt1 | contig 61008 bp, 47 predicted proteins | sample MGYA00243071_ERZ508832 | MGnify/ENA primary metagenome ERZ508832 (study PRJEB26277, sample SAMN04329777) | human gut metagenome | biome: human-associated habitat | host: Homo sapiens | place: USA... | reverse complement strand
TTAGTTGCTATAAGCACTCTCACCATGCTCGTAGATGTCGAGACCTTCCTCCTCTACTCGCTTGTCAACACGTACACCTACACTCTTATCTACTACCTTGAAGATAATGTAGGTAACTACAACGCTGTAGATGATGCTTACCACTGTGGCTACCACCTGAATCCAGAGCTGATGCCAGTCGCCATAGAGGGCACCCTGTACACCTTCGGTTCCTGTTACATACTGAGTGGCGAAGACACCGGTGAGGATAGATCCCAGAATACCACCCATACCATGCACACCAAAGGCATCGAGGGCATCATCATACTTGAACTTCTCCTTCACTACGGCTACCATGAAGAAGCAGACGATGGTGGAAATGACACCGATGCTGAAAGCTCCGAAAATATCGGTACTGCCGGCTGCTGGAGTGATGGCTACCAGTCCGGCAACAGCACCGGTACAAGCACCTACTGTAGTTGGCTTCTTGTTCACAATCCATTCGATGAGCATCCAGGTAGTGGCTGCCGCTGCTGTGGCGATATGGGTTACAAGGAAGGCATTAGCTGCCAGACCATCGGCTGCCAGACCGCTACCGGCATTGAAACCGAACCATCCCAACCAGAGGAATGACATACCCATGAACACGAAGGTGATGTTGTGAGGTGTGATAGGATGACCCGCACGGTAATCATCTCGCTTGCCTACACAGAGTGCCATGACCAAAGCGGCTACACCGGCATTGATATGAACCACGGTACCACCCGCAAAGTCGATGGCTCCCATCTCCTGCAGGAAACCGCCTCCCCATACCCAGTGGGCCATTGGAAGATAAGCGATAATAACCCAGAGGATGGTGAAAAGTACATAACCGCTGAACTTCACACGCTCGGCAAAAGCACCGAGAATCAAGGCTGGAGTAATCAGGGCGAACATGCACTGGAACATTGCAAAGGTGAGCTCCGGAATGCCTGTAGGCATGATGGCATCCAAGCCGATGCCGTGGAGAAAACATTTATCAAAACCACCGATGACACAAGCCAGAGGATTACCCGAATCGGCATATTCTGTAGAGAAAGCCCAGGAATAACCAAAGGCTACCCATATCAGACTGACTACTGCCACAATGAAAACCGTCTGCATCAGGATGCTGAGAATATTCTTCTGGCGCACCAAACCACCATAAAAAAGTGCTATACCCGGGATTGACATCAAAAGCACCAAGATGGTTGCCATGATCATCCACGCTGTGTTACCCGTATCAAGTGTAGTTAATAATAAACTGCTCATACTTATATCTTATAGTTAAATTAGAATACAATATTATAATATAGCCTCTCAAATATAAACTTCAATACTAATCATAAAGTTCAATGTTCAAACCTCAAAATTCAAAGTATCTTTATTCCTCTTTCTCAGCATTATACAATGCAATGTCACCACGTTCGCCGGTTCTGATTCTTACCGTATCGAGTACAGGAATCACGAAGATTCTGCCGTCTCCGACTTCACCGGTCTGGGCAGCGCCCTGGATGGCGGCGATGGTTGGTTCCACGTTCTTGTCACGAACCACGATGTTCAGGAGCACACGCTCGATGCTGCTGGTATCATACATCACACCACGGTAAATGCGAGCCTGGCGCATTTTACCCTCACCTCTTACATTATAATAAGAGAACCACTCGATGTCTGCTGCTAAAAGCGCCTTCTTGACATCCTCGAATCTAGACTTGCGGATAATTGCCTCAATCTTCTTCATAATCCTTTAATAATTAATAATGTGTTAATACTTCTATTGATTGTCTCTTTTCGAAAACGAACCTTCATTGGTTTGCTATTCAAATCAAGCCTTTCTTTTACATTATGTTCGTTTTCGGCTGCAAAATTAATATATTTTGTCAGTATTTTAAAGAAAATACAAACATTTCGTTTCTGCTTTTTATCGAACATTTTAAATTTATCAAGGCTTATCACATTCTCCTTACAATTTGTAAGGCAGAAAGCATTTTTATAATACAAATTGTAAGATTGTGAAAAATAATCAAGATTTCTGTATTCATTTTCTTGCATATTTCAACAAATCGCCGTACCTTTGCAACCGAAATCAAACAAATAGTCATCGAAATATTCGAAAGACTAGCAAAAAGTCAAATCTCAAAAGAGATAAGACATGAGAGATAAAAGAAGAGTATTCAAACATAAAGAACAACGCAGATGAAAGAAACAGTTCATTTTACAAAGATGCAGGGAACGGGTAACGATTATATATATGTAGATACCCAGATGTACGACATCCCTGACCCAGAGAAGGCGGCCATTGCCTGGAGTGCTTATCACACGGGCATAGGAAGCGACGGACTGGTTCTCATCGGAAAGCCGCACGACGGCAGAAGAGCAGATTATTCGATGCGTATCTTCAACGCCGATGGTTCAGAAGCGATGATGTGCGGCAATGCAAGCCGATGCATCGGTAAGTATCTTTATGAAAAAGGATTGACCCTAAAGGACACCATCCGACTGGAAACACTTTCGGGTATCAAGATATTGAAACTTCATCTTCAGGATAATAAGAAAGTTGTGGAATCGGTAACAGTAGACATGCTGGAACCCAAACTTGAAAATCCCGAGCAATTCATAGGCCCTTCGGTGCTCGATGCTGACGGCAGAAAATTTGAAGGCACCTATGTTTGCATGGGTAATCCGCATTTCGTTACCTTCGTGGATGACATCGACACCATCGACATCGCCCACTATGGTAAAATCCTGGAAAGAGACAAGGCATTTCCCCAGAGATGCAACATAGAATTTGCACAAGTAACTGACACAGACGCCATAAGGACACGAGTTTGGGAAAGGGGAAGCGGAATAACAATGGCTTGCGGAACAGGAGCCTGTGCCACAGCCGTAGCCGCAGCCCTTACCAAGCGTACCGGCAGAAAAAGCAGTATCGTGATGGATGGCGGAACGCTGGAAATAGAATATAGCGAGGCTGATGATCATGTTTACATGACAGGGCCTGCAGCCTTCTCATTCGAAGGAGAAATTGAATTATAAATAAGAGCAAACTTAAATAACAAATGGTCGATAATGACCGTAAATAAAAGGAGAAACAAAATATGGCATTAGTTAATGAACATTTCCTGAAGTTGGCCAACAACTACTTGTTTGCCGACATCGCAAAGAAGGTGAACGCCTACAAGATTGCACATCCAAAGCAGCGTGTAATCAGTCTGGGCATCGGTGACGTAACCCAGCCTCTCTGCCCTGCCGTCATCAAGGCGATGCACAAGGCTGTAGACGAGATGGCTGAGCAGGCTTCTTTCAGAGGCTACGGTCCGGAGCGAGGCTACGACTTCCTCCGCGAGGCTATCATCAAGAACGACTTTCTGCCACGTGGCATTCATCTTGACGCCAACGAGGTATTCGTAAACGATGGAGCCAAGAGCGATACGGGAAATATCCAGGAGATTTTGAGATGGGATAACAACATCGGCGTTACCGACCCGATTTATCCGGTTTATATAGACTCTAACGTGATGATAGGTAGAGCCGGAGTCTTCGAGAACGGCAAGTGGAGCAATGTAACCTACATGCCTTGCGATGAGAGCGATGACTTCATCCCTCAGATTCCAGACCACCGTGTGGACATGATTTATCTCTGTTATCCAAACAACCCAACGGGTACGGTCATCTCGAAAGAAGAACTCAGAAAATGGGTAAACTATGCTATCAAGAACGAGAGCATCATCCTCTATGATGCAGCCTACGAGGCATATATCACCGACCCATCAATTCCTCATTCTATCTACGAGATTCGTGGTGCCAGAAAGGTAGCGATAGAATTCCACAGTTATTCGAAGACTGCCGGATTCACCGGTGTGCGTTGTGGTTACACCATCGTTCCTAAGGAGTTGAAGGCTAAGACATTGGCAGGTGAGGAAGTGGCATTGAATCCTATCTGGGACCGCCGCCAGTGCACCAAGTTTAATGGTACAAGCTATATCAGCCAGCGTGCTGCCGAAGCCATCTACACCCCTGAGGGTAAGGAACAGGTGAAGGCAACCATCAATTACTATATGGAGAATGCCCACTTCATGAGAGCCGAACTCCAGAAACTCGGCTTGAGAGTATATGGCGGCGAGAATGCACCTTATCTCTGGGTGAAGACGCCAAACAACACGCCAAGCTGGAAATTCTTCGAAGAGATGCTTTATGGTGCCAGTGTAGTCTGCACTCCAGGTGTCGGCTTCGGTCCATCGGGCGAAGGCTACATCCGACTCACCGCCTTCGGCGAGCATGAGGACTGCAAGGAAGCCATGGAGAGAATTGCCAAATGGCTGGGAAAATAAACATTCCAACAGAATATAAAAACATTGAAAATCAGAAATTTTAAATTATATAAGGTATGAGCAACTTAAGATTTGAAGCTGTTTCAGAGGCTTCCAAGAGAAAGCCTGTTGAGGTAACCGCTCCTAGCGAGCGACCAAGTGAATTCTTCGGAAAGAAGGTATTCAACCGACAGAAGATGTACAAGTATCTCCCTGCAGATGTCTATGAGAAACTGGTAGATGTCATCGACAACGGAGCACGTCTCGACCGTAACATCGCCAACGCCGTAGCCAAAGGCATCAAGCAGTGGGCTGACGAGAATGGCGTAACCCACTACACCCACTGGTTCCAGCCATTGACAGAAGGTACTGCCGAGAAGCACGATGCCTTCATCGAGCATGATGGCAAGGGTGGTATGATCGAGGAATTTTCAGGCAAGTTGCTCGTTCAGCAGGAGCCTGATGCATCATCTTTCCCATCTGGCGGTATCCGCTCAACCTTCGAGGCTCGCGGTTATTCTGCATGGGATCCAACATCTCCTGTATTTATCATCGACGATACACTCTGTATCCCTACCGTCTTCATCTCTTACACTGGTGAGGCTCTCGACTATAAAGCTCCATTGCTCCGTTCATTGCACGCTGTAAACGTAGCAGCTACAGAGGTTTGCCACTACTTCAACCCAGATGTCAAGAAAGTTATTTCCAATCTCGGTTGGGAGCAGGAGTACTTCCTGGTAGATGAAAGCTTGTATGCAGCACGTCCTGACCTGATGCTGACAGGCCGCACCCTGATGGGTCACGATTCAGCCAAGAACCAGCAGATGGACGACCACTACTTCGGCGCCATCCCAGAGCGTGTTCAGGCATTCATGAAGGATTTGGAAATCCAGGCTCTCGAACTCGGTATTCCTTGCAAGACCCGCCACAACGAGGTAGCACCAAACCAGTTTGAGTTGGCACCTATCTTCGAGGAGACCAACCTTGCCGTTGACCACAACATGCTCTTGATGAGCTTGATGAAGAAGGTAGCTCGCCATCACGGTTTCCGCGTACTTCTCCATGAGAAGCCATTCGCAGGCATCAACGGTTCCGGTAAGCACAACAACTGGAGTCTCGCTACTGATACCGGCATCCTGCTCCATGGCCCTGGCAAGACACCAGAGGATAACCTCCGTTTCGTAGTCTTCATCACAGAGACTTTGATGGGTGTATACAAGCACAACGGTTTGCTCAAGGCTTCTATCATGAGCGCTACCAATGCGCATCGTCTGGGCGCCAACGAGGCACCTCCAGCAATCATCTCTTCATTCCTCGGCAAGCAGTTGACCGACCTTCTCGAGCACATTGAGAAAGCCGACAAGAAGGATCTCTTCACCGTAGCTGGCAAGCAGGGCATGAAGTTGGATATCCCTGAGATTCCAGAGTTGATGATTGATAACACCGACCGTAACCGTACATCACCATTCGCCTTCACCGGTAACCGTTTCGAGTTCCGTGCCGTAGGTTCTGAGGCTAACTGTGCATCAGCAATGATTGTATTGAACACAGCCGTAGCCGAGGCTTTGACCGACTTCAAGAAGCGTGTGGATGAGTTGATTGCCAAGGGTGAGGACAAGACATCTGCCATCATCGATATCGTTCGTCAGGATTTGAAGACCTGCAAGCCAATCCGTTTCGACGGCAATGGTTACTCAGATGAGTGGGTAGAGGAAGCTGCTAAACGTGGTCTGGACTGCGAGAAGAGCTGTCCTAAGATTTTTGAGCGTTATCTCGACCCTGCCACTATCAAGATGTTCGAGGATATGGGCGTCATGAAGAAGAACGAGTTGGAAGCCCGTAACGAGGTGAAATGGGAGACCTACACCAAGAAGATTCAGATTGAGGCTCGTGTAATGGGCGACTTGAGTATGAACCACATCATCCCTGTGGCTACTCACTATCAGAGCCAGTTGGCTAAGAATGTGGAGAACATGATTGATATCTTCGGCGACGAGGAAGGCAAGAAGTTGACAGCCCGCAACATCAATATCATCAAGAAGATTGCTGAGCGCACTCAGATCATCGAGACCGGTGTTGAGGAGTTGGTAAATGCCCGCAAGGTTGCCAACAAGATTGAGAATGAGCACGATAAGGCAATTGCTTATCATGACACGGTAGCTCCAAAGATGGAGGAAATCCGTTATCAGATTGATAAGTTGGAGTTGACTGTAGCCGATGAGCTCTGGACCTTGCCTAAGTATCGTGAACTCCTGTTCATCCGCTAATCAGCAATGTCTTCAAAATAGATAAGACATATTTCTGACAGATAAAAAAAACAAAGCTCTAACAAGAGCTACTCTTCATCAGATATAACAATTGAACGATCAATCTATTTCTTTTATTGGTTGTTTAAGTTTGCAGGCTGCATCATTGTGAAATGGTGTAGCCTTTTTATTTTCAGATAGTTATTTCACTTTTCAGCCTCAACAAAAAGGGCTTCAAAAAGTAAAAAGTCCCAAAATAGCCCCAAAAAGGTACAAAAAACCCCACCTTGCAATAAGGTGGGTAACAAAATAATGCAAGTGCTTTGGCACTAGGTGGGGTTTCACGCTGCAAAGATAACAAAAAAAAATGTAATTCCAAAGAATTTGCTTTGTTTTTTCATTACAGACGTAAAACCCCACCTTTTCAACTCCTTTTTTTATTAAAATTACAATTGTTACTTTTGGGGCTTTTATGCAATTGCATCGCCAAAAGTATGCAATTGCATCGTTTTTTGTATGCAATTGCATCAACGACCCTCATTTTTCTATTTCAGCGAGGCACACATTACCACGCGATAAATACCGCGTATATGCTCAAATCCCAAATCAAACGCCGGGTATTCCGGGTTTAAAGAAACACACTTCACCTTTTCCGTATCACCTTCAACGGGCATTAATTTTTTAATTATTGTGCCGTTGATGGTATCGAGTGCAAAGACGTTTCCCCATTCTATAAAAGCGCGCTCATTTATACGCCTTACAATAACCCTACTTCCTTCCGGGTATTCCGGAGCCATAGAATCACCGGAAACGGGCAGAACTTGCGTTAAACTACCTACCACGCCATTTGTTGGCATCATCAAATTGTTTGCTTTAAAATTCATCATTGTTACCTCTTGCGTTACTTGTTAAACATTGGGGAAAACTCCCCCGTTACCTTATTTGCTGCTTGCAAAATTAATATTTTTCTTTCATTCCTGCAAGCAAATCGCCATATATTTTTTGTTCTTGTAATACTATAATACACCGCTTTTGCTTGGTGTAATATAGTAGCACACAAAAACAGAAACGCCGGGCAAAAATATACCGCCCGGCGTTTCTGTTTACTCTGAATCAAGGTCTTTTAACCTTGCTTCAATTGCCATCAATTCTTTTGCTTCTGTCTCTGTCATAATTCTCTATTTTTTAAATTATACAATTTACCATTTTTTGGTAACAAGTAACAACGTTATTATATATAACCCTTTGCCCGGCTTTAAATGTACTCCCCGGCGTTCCTTATTGCATCATCCAATTCTCTAATATCATCGTTTGCCATATCCCCGGAAATTGACGCGGCAATCTCTTGTAGATGCTTTTTCACGCGGGTGTAATACTTGGCATCTGTGAACGTGCCGTTTTGCTTTAGTTCTGTTACAAACTCACTTATTCCATCCTGCCCGGTTTGACCGATTAAGCGTGCAAAAAACACGTTTATTGCATCCTTTGCCGTTTTGATATTATCCATATCGTTATTTCTTGTTTCATTTATCTTTGGTATTGCAAAATATTGTTCCTGCCACACCTTCACCATTTTTCTATAAAACGTTTCATTTACTAGGGTCTCCCCCGTCACTTCTTGCACATTGAATTGTTTTGCTAAACGCCCGTTAAACCGCGCTTCATACCTTAGTAACGGCATACCGGACAGTAGCCCCGGCGTTGCTATTCCTTTTGTTGAGGCTTCCGCCGTTTTGTCATAAAAACAAAGGGTCTTGTTTTGACGTTTCCCGGCTGATTTATAATAAAGGGTAGAATCTCCCACCTTTTCTTTTTTCAGTCTTGGAACATCACCAAACAGACGGAAATACGCGCCCGGCTGCTTTAACATTGGAAATTGCGTCCCAAACTCTACCCCGGTAACTATTGCCTGCATCAAATCAACGTGCAAAGTGTCTGAAAGCATCTGCAACGCTTCCCCGGTCTTGCTTCTATCAAGTGTAAAAACGTTACTTTGATTATAGAATTTTGGGAGACTTCCCATTATATGAATACCATTTGGGCACATAGTGACTTTTACGCCGCCAGTTGTCCCACTAACTTTTGTACACTCTCCCGTTTCCGTATCGACCACGCAACAAACCTTTTCAAGGTACGGCGTTACGTCTTGGGTGTTGCTCGTCCTCGGTACATAAAATTTAAGTTTGTCATACATACACACATACTTTACCAAATTTTGGTAATAAATCGCCCGTTATTTAACTTGCTTTCTTAACTCTTTTAATCTGCTATCAAACCCACCATTCATAAGGGCTTTGCAATATGCAGAAATGAGGCATTTCCCGCCCTGCAAAACAATCATTTCCAACTCTGTTGGCAACTGCTTTGCTTCCGGCGTTGAGGCTTCTTTGTTTTGATGCACCACAAACAAAAATCCATCCTCACGGCATTCATAAAACGGGTTTGGACGCTTCTTTGCAGAAAACACGGGTTTATCTAGCGGGTAGCCATAAGCAAAGCCGCTCAAATAGCCATTCACAAAGTAATCTTTTAGCCCGGTTAGGTTTAGACTATACTTTGCCTGCAACCACATCGCCGGGGTACTACTTTTTGTTTGGGTCTCGCGCTTTTCCTGCAAATAAACAGAAATACGCCCGTCCCGCCCTCTCAAATTATCCATAGCCGGATAATACCCGGCTTCCGCCGTTACTACATACTTTGGTATCTTTCCGCTTCCGGTATCGTATGTTAAACGGGCATAATAAACAATTTCCGGCTGCACCATCATAACGCCCCCTTTCCCACCAAATAAGCTGCCGCCGTTGCTTCTGCCTCTGCTTTGGTGTTTACTCTGTTTTGCTTCATCCACGCCTCAACGTCTGCCCTATCAAAATACAAAAGTTTTCCGTTTGGCTTATAATAAGGAATCTCCTTTTTGCAAGTCAATTTATAAAGGTAACTTTTGCACAATCCCGTAAGTGCCGCCACGTCTTCAAGTGTTAGCATATTCTTTGCCGCTAATAGAGAATTATACTCTATCGCCTGCAATCTCTTCAAAATTTCTTCTTCCATTTATGTTACTTTTACGTTCACGCTGCCGCCGTATGTTGGTCGTTACGGCTTCCTTGCGTTTTCCGGTTTACCAACACTTCCCGGAAATGATGGTGCAAAGTTAAGAAGAAAAATGAAACAAAAACCCCAACGTTGTACCATCGTTGGCAACGTTGGGGTAACTTCTATTTGAAATATTTACGTATCTTATCGGCGTTTTTTGGTGGGGCTTCTCCCGTATGGTTTCTTTGATCGCTTTTCCATAGCTTAAATTGTTTTGCTTCCATCCCAAACATTTTTGCAAACGTCGCCCAATCCGACCGCCCATTGTCGGGGTTTCTTAATTCCCACTTGTCATTGGCTATATCGGCAAAATACGCCACAAGTGCCACAGTTACGCCCTCACGCCACTTATAACCGTAGGCGGTTGGTGTTATCCACTTATCACACAAAAGCCCCTCAAAAACGCTTTTTGCTGCCCCTTTGTGCTTTTCCGGAACAAACGCCAAAGCCTCATCAAGGCTTTTTCGTCCGCTTTGGGCTTCTATCTGTTGAGGCTCGCCCGCTTTGGCTATCTCGTTAAAATTTACAATCGTATTGTACAAAGCCCATTTCTCGGCATCTGTACTACCTTCCAAATCTGCAAGAACTCCCCAATTCATACCGCCCACGGCATCCCGTATCTTATCGGCACAAATTCCCATATCAAAACACCCTTTTAGTAAAGAAGCATATTCTTCTAATTTCAAAACTTGAAACGTGAAACTATCGGGCAGACAGTCCAAAGGCATTACTTTAATTAAATGCTCAATTTGGCTAATTATTTGCTCTGCCCTTTCTATTGCAACAATTACTTTTCCTTTCATAATTCACTAATTTAAAATACCTTATCAAACAAGTTCACAGCTTCCACCTTCTTTTTGTTTACTACCTCTGCATAAATTTGGGTAGTTCTTAGGTTTTTGTGCCCTAACAACTTGCTAGTAGTGTAAATATCAGCCCCCAAACTCAACAAGGTTGTTGCAAATGTATGTCGGGCAATATGAAAAGTAACATCTTTCTTTATCCCGGCATCCTTTGCCCACTTCTTCACACCGCGGTTTATTGTGAAATATGAAGGTAAAACAAATACCAAACCGCCATCTTTGCCCGCGCCCCTATCGGGTAGCCATTCCAAAGCATTTGCAGACAAAGGAATCGTTATTTGTTGTTTTGTCTTCACTTGTAATTTTTCTATTGCCATACCATCGGAATTAGCCTTTAAATCACCCCATTTTAGGGTTTTTATATCGCTAATTCTCAAACCACTAAAACAAGAAAACAAGAAGGCGCGTTTTATCTGCTCATCGCTACACGGCGTTTCACACAACGCTTTCACTTCCTCTATCTCCAAAAAGCCCCTTTGCGCGCCGCCGCTCTGTATTGGCTTCTTTTCCTCTTTCTTTAGCTTTGTCGTTGGGTTCACATCTATAACGCCATCCCTTACCGCCTCATTTAATGCAGTAACAAATGTATTGAAATAAAGACGTGCCGTGCTTTTTGCCATTGGCTTTGGTTTATGTTCCCCCCACTTTCTTGCGCCATCCGTGCCAATTGTATTACATTTGGATAAATATAACACAAAGCCTTCACAATACGCTTTATCAACTTGCGCCATTGTGATTTTCTCGCCTTTGTACTTTATCAAGTGCAAAAGGGTGTTGTTTATCGTTACGGCATTGCTTCCGCTCTGCCCCAACTTCTTCTTTTGCTCGCCGTACTTCTTCATCCAATCAGAAAGCAAAAGTTTCTTTGCCAAACTTTCCCTTTTCTTAATTCCTGCCTTTCCGTTTGCATAATCAATCAACCTTTGCGCCTTTATAGCGTTTGCCGCCTGCATCGTATTAATGTTCTGTACCTTTGCAGCCTCATCTACTTCAGGAATTAGAAATAGCTTCAAATGCTCATAGCTATAATGGTGGTTTGCATCCGCTTCCGGGGCGTATGTAACCAAATAAATAGACTTACTGCCATTTTTGAGGCTCTTAAATCTAAATCTAATAGGCTCTTTTGCCTTAATCGTTTTCTTTCTTCCCATTGTCTTGCATTTTTTTGTTACCGCTGCAAAGATACACATTTTCTTTGAATCCAACAAGCCTTTTTGCTTAAAAGTCCCAAAATAGCCCCAAAAAAGCCACCAAAATAAGCATAACAAAGGAAAACAAAAACAGAAACGAAAACGTAAAATACTAGTAATCATTAGCTTTTCACTACCTTTATTTTCTTTTGCCTTATTAGTTGTTTAAGTTTGCGCGGAGTGTGGTTGTGAAATCACGCTCCGCTTTTTTTCCCAAAAAAGCCTACACCTAAGCACACTCTGTATTTAGGAAATACTACCTGCCTCGGTATCAGAATCTAATCATACACATTTCTCCATCAACACAAAGGTGATGAATCCCAGGAGAAGAGCGTAAGTGGCTTGCTTCTGAAAGCCATGGGCATGGGTTTCGGGAATCATCTCATCGCTCGTTACATAGAGCATGGCACCACCGGCAAAGCCCAACATCACGGGGAGGAAGGTGGAAGAGGCTGAACCCAAACCGAAACCTAACAGAATGCCTACCACTTCGAGCAGGGCAATGAAGATGGAAATGAAGAAGGTGCGGACTGCTGTAACACCAGCCATCATTAAAGGAGCAATAATCACCATACCCTCAGGGATGTTCTGCAGGGCGATACCGAAGGATACCCCCCACTCCGTTGCTCCCTCTGCCGAACAAACACTCACTCCAGCAGCCATGCCTTCGGGCAGTTTATGTAGGGCTATCGCCATCACGAAGAGCATCACCTGACTGAGTCGGGCATTATTGCGATGCTCCTCGGGGTCTAGTCCCGTGATATGATGAAGATGGGGAGTTACCAGATCCAGCACATTCAGAAACAAGGCTCCTGCCATCACGCCGATTACTACCAGCCACCAAAGACTGGTCTGTTCGAAGGCTGGCACTATCAGTCCCAACGTGGAAGCTGCCAACATGATTCCGGCACAATATCCCAATACGGCGTCGTTCCATTTATGAGGCAACTCCTTGACGAAGAATCCCAAAATGGCACCTATAATCGTGGCACCGCAAAGTCCGGCAGCACTAATCAATACGTTTGTCATAATCAATAAAATATATCGAAGTTATCCAGTTAAACACATGAAGATGCAGATACATCATAGAAGAAAAAAAGCATGGACAACCCTCACAGTCATCCATGCCCATCTATTTCGTATCTGATCTATTCAGTTATTATTAATTATATTTTGTTATGGTGAAATTGGTGTTTTCCAATTTCACATCATCATTCCTATTTCAACTTCGTATAACCGTAAGCTGCGCTATTGCCCAACTGCTCTTCGATGCGGATAAGCTGGTTGTACTTAGCCATACGGTCGGTACGGCTCATAGAACCTGTCTTAATCTGACCAGAGTTTGTTGCTACGGCAATATCAGCAATTGTTGTATCCTCGGTTTCACCAGAACGATGGGAAGTAACGGTGGTGTAACCATGACGGTGAGCCATCTCGATAGCATCCAGTGTCTCGGTAAGAGAACCAATCTGGTTCACCTTGATGAGGATAGAGTTGGCAGCACCCATCTTGATGCCCTTCTCCAGGAACTTCACGTTGGTAACAAAGAGGTCGTCACCTACCAACTGGCAACGATCGCCGATGGCAGCAGTCAACTTCACCCAGTTGTCCCAATCGTTCTCGTCAAGGCCATCCTCGATTGAATCGATAGGATATTTGGTAATCAATTCTTCCAGGAACTTGATCTGCTCAGCAGCAGTCAGTTTCTTACCATTAGGATCCTTCTTCTTGCCATCCTTCAACTGGCGATAATCGTAGTACCACTCACCATTTTCCTGAACGGCAAACTCGCTGGCAGCACAGTCCATGGCAATCTTCACATCCTTTCCTGGCTCATAACCGGCATCCTTGATAGCCTGGCAGATGCTGTCGAGCGCATCCTCAATACCATCGAGTGCAGGAGCAAAACCGCCCTCATCACCTACGGCAGTAGAAAGACCGCGGCTCTTCAGGAGCTTAGCCAAGGCATGGAACACCTCAGCACCCATACGGATAGCCTCCTTCTCGGAAGGAGCACCCACAGGACGGATCATAAATTCCTGGAAGGCGATAGGCGCATCAGAGTGAGCACCACCATTGATGATATTCATCATAGGAACAGGAAGAGTGTAAGTATTGCAACCGCCAATGTAGCGATACAATGGGATATGGAGATACTCAGCAGCAGCATGAGCCACAGCCAAAGAAACACCGAGGATGGCGTTGGCACCCAGATTAGACTTGGTCTTGGTACCGTCGAGTTCCAACATCTTATAATCGATGGCACGCTGCTCCAAGGCAGAGAAGCCAACCAAAGCAGGAGCAATTACCTGATTCACGTTTTCTACTGCCTTCAAGACGCCCTTGCCGCCATAGCGGTTTTTGTCGCCATCACGAAGTTCCAGCGCCTCGTTCTCACCAGTTGATGCACCAGAAGGAACCGATGCACGACCTACGACACCTGACTTCAAAGAAACTTCAACCTCTACTGTAGGGTTGCCACGAGAATCCAAGATTTCTCTTGCATGAACATTTTCGATAATCATAATACTATAATACTTTTAATTACGTTAAACATTTTTTCCGAGTGCAAATTTAGGTATTATCTGACAAATCTCCAAATTTCGGGCATCATCAAAAGTAGGTATTCGCCCGAAAATACCTACATATAGGTAAGGAGAGGCATGGAAATTTGAGATGCTACCAAATTGTCATTTTATTTTAATTTTATCAATCAGTCCTTCGAAATCCTCCTTTTGCATAGCACCCATCTGCACAGATGGTTTGCCTTTCACGGGGATGAAGAGGAAGGTAGGGATGCTGCTGATACCGAAAACAGAAGCAAGTTCGGACTCCTGGTCGATATCCACCTTATAGAAATCTATCTTGCCGGCATATTTCCCGGCGAGAGATTCCACTACGGGAGCCATCATCTTGCAAGGACCACACCAGGTGGTATAGAAATCGATGACGGCAGGACGGGAACCGGCAAATACCCATTCATCCGGATGAGCCTCGTAATCCATAATCTTTTTTCTGAAATCAGATGTGGTGAGATATTGCACCTTGGCAGTTTCAGTTTTCTCAGACTTCTCTTCAGCCGTTTGAGGAGAAACATCAGGTGCTTTCCTGTTCTGAGAACAAGAAACAAGAAATGGTAGAAATAAAATAGCTGCTAATATGATTTTCTTCATAGTTTTTCGTTGTTTTAATTTGAGAAGGTATGCCATTAGTCTATAACACACCCTCTTATTACAATTAATCACTAATAAATAATCACTATTCACTAATCACTACTCCTAATCCTTCAAAGAATAAGTAACGGTAGTAACAACCCTTACCTTTTTAATATATGGGGTATTGGAATCGCGGTCTTCGATAGAGAACTGGCCCTGGTCGGCATTCATAATCTTGTCTATCTTACTCTTGCTGTTCTCAGCAAACTGGGCAGCAGTCTGCTCAGCATTCTCTATCGCCTCCTGCATCATCTTAGGTTTCATCTGACGGAAGGCAACATACTCATACTTCACCGGATTCTCGTAACCACCATCCACAATGGCAACCCCCTTCTGAAGCAGATTACCCTGACGGGCAATGATACTGCGAACCAGTTTCACATTCTTGGATGTAACCGTGATGATGGAAGTAATGTTATAGCGATAGCCCTGTCGGTTCTCGCCATACCGTTCAGCATTGAGGTCGATGACCACAGGCGCATTCACGTTGATTTCATTAGTCTTTACACCATTCTCCACCAGGAAGTTTCTGATGGTTCTTGTGGTGGCATTGATTTTTTGATAGAGTTCAGGCAGGTCATTGCCTATTTCCTTGGAAACGATAGGCCACGTCACCTTATCAGCCTCCACCTCCTTTTCGGCAAGGCCTTTCACTACAACCTTTCGGTCTTTACTAATCACACTTTCAAGTCCCGACTTGATACAAAATCCAAGCACGATGATGCCGATGGTTAAAATCACGGCTTGCTTAATACCAGAATTGATGTTCATAATTAGTCCTCCATTATTAAGTTGTTAAAATTGAATTTCCATTCTATCTCAGATTGAGTTGCAATTTGAGTTTTCAAAGATACAATAAAAATATAGAAAAACGACACTTTATAATGATAAAATATGCTAAAACAGCCCATATCAACCCATAAGCACCATTTTTCTGCCCAAAAGCTTGCATATATTACCAAAAAAAACTATCTTTGCAAAAGATAGGCTGCACCTCAGCAAAATATTTCTAACCCAAAAACAATAAAATGGATTACAACATGATTGGGACCGCATGGTCGTTACTGCCTCCTATCGTCGCCATTGCTCTGGCGCTGAAGACGAAGGAGGTCTATTCTTCTCTTTTTATCGGTATCATACTGGGTGCCGTTCAATATTGCATTTCGATGGGAACAGGTTTCGACGGATTCCTCGTTCACCTGACAAACCACACTGTAGGTGAAGGCGATGATGCCAAGGCATACGGTTTGATACATTGCCTTTCCGACCCATGGAATGTGGGCATTTTGGTATTCCTGGTGGTATTAGGCAGCATCGTTTCACTGATGAACAAGGCGGGTGGTTCAGCTGCTTTCGGCCGTTGGGCTTCCAAGCACGTACACTCGAAGGTTGGCGTACAGATTGCTACCATCCTGCTCGGCATTCTGATATTCATCGACGATTACTTCAACTGCCTTACGGTGGGTTCGGTAATGCGTCCTATCGCAGTGCGCAACGGTGTTACCAAGGAGAAGCTGGCTTATCTCATCGATTCTACAGCCGCTCCGGTCTGCATCATCTCCCCTATCTCGAGTTGGGCAGCTGCGGTATCGGGCTTCGTATCAGGAGGTGAGAACGGACTGGCACTTTTCTGCAAGGCGATACCTTTTAATTTCTACGCATTCTTTACCATCCTCTTTATGTTTGGCATCGTGATACTGGGCTTCGACTTCAAGGCGATGAGTAAGTATGATGCGAGACTGAAGGAATGGTACGAACGAACCAATGGCGGGAAGCTCGATGAAGTGAGCGATACCAAACTGCAGATTGTTGAGCATGGTGTGGGAGCCAAACAGGAAGAGGATTCCAAGAACAAGGGAACCGTGAGCGACCTGGTGATACCAATCATCATGCTGATTATCTTCTGCATGGTGGGTATGGTATATTCAGGCGGATTCTTCGATGCCGATAATGCCAACTATCTCAATTTTGTGGATTCCTTTGCTGCGAGCAATGCCTCTGTAGGCTTGGTAATCGGTTCATTGGCTGCCCTGATTCTTACCATCATGATGTTTACCATTCGCAAGACCTTGCCTTTCGACGAAGCGATGAGTAGTCTCATCAAGGGTTTTGAGGCGATGGTACCAGCCATTCTGATTCTTACTTTGGCATGGACGCTGAAGAGTATGACCGACTCGCTGGGTGCGGCAGAATATGTATCATCGGTTGTAGCGAGCAGTGCCTCAGAACTTCAGATGCTTCTTCCGGGCATCATCTTCCTGGTAGCAGGCTTCCTGGCATTTGCAACGGGTACCTCCTGGGGAACCTTCGGTATTCTGATTCCTATCTGCATCGCCGTATTCCCTGGTGCTGATCCTTTGCGCATCATCTCTATCTCGGCATGTATGGCTGGAGCGGTATGTGGCGACCATATCTCTCCTATCAGCGATACCACCATCATGGCGAGTGCGGGAGCGGAATGCAAGCATGTACATCATGTATCATCACAGTTGCCTTACGCCCTGACTGTAGCCTGTGTGAGTTTCCTCACCTTCGTTGTAGCGGGATTCACTCATACGCTGGGTATGGTAACGAGTGCCATCATCTCGTGGATATTCGGTGTTGCCATGCTTGGTTTTGCTTTATTTTATTTAAATAAGCGCCAAAAAGGTAAATAGTTCTTAATTTATTTGTATATTTGAAATATTTTCAATATCTTTGCATAAGAAAAGCTGTACTCGGCAATTTGAAAGCAAGCTTTCATTGCGCTCGTTTGCATTTTCTTTGTACAAGAATTTAATAAAGAACATATTAACAACTTAATACAGAATACATTATGAAGGAATTAAAAGGAACAAAGACAGAGAAGAACCTCCAGGAGGCTTTCGCTGGTGAGTCACAGGCTCGTAACAAATATACCTATTTTGCAAGCAAAGCAAAGAAAGACGGTTTTGTACAGATAGCTAATATCTTTGAGGAGACAGCTGCTAACGAGAAGGAGCACGCTAAGTTGTGGTTCAAGTATCTGGAGGGCGGTGCTATCCAGGATACAGAGAAGAACCTGGAAGCTGCTGCCAATGGTGAGCACGATGAGTGGACCGATATGTATCCACGCATGGCAAAGGAGGCTCGCGAAGAGGGTTTCGAGGAGATTGCTGCTAAGTTTGAGATGGTTGCTGAAATCGAGAAGCACCACGAGGAGCGTTATCGCAAGCTCTTGAAGAACGTACAGGACAAGCTCGTCTTCTCTCGTGACGGCGACTGCATCTGGCAGTGCTCTAACTGCGGACATATCGTAGTAGGCAAGAAGGCTCCTGAGGTTTGCCCAGTCTGCAACCACCCACAGAGCTACTTCCAGATTGAAGCACAGAATTACTAATTCTTGCTTGAGACGAAATATCTAACAGAACATATATAAATAAGAGAGGGTGTGTCATGGCCTTATGACACACCCTCTTTTTTATGATTTAGCTTGAACTATTTCCAACATGATTTCTATCAACCTTGGAACACCATACTGTTCTACCTCGTCCTCTTTCACCCAGATATAATCATCAGGGAGCAGGGGGCGGGTTTCTGTTTCCTGCAGATAGAAGTCGGCAAGGAGGATGCGATGGGTAAGTACATGCTTCACATCCTTAGCCAGGAGAAGAGGATTATGGACAAAGGCAGGCAGTTGCGGAGCATCTGATGCGTTATATAGTTCCCACAATCCTTGCCAGATATCACCCTCACCGCGACGGTGGATAGCCACTTCGCCTTTACACCTTATATATATATAGGAGAGATGGCGCGTTTTCACCTTCAGTGTCTTGTTCTTCACCGGCAACTCCTCTACCCTTCCTGTTCTCAACGCCTCACAGGTTTCGGCAAGCGGACAGACAAGACATTTTGGAGATTGAGGAGTGCACTGGATAGCTCCGAAATCCATCATACCCTGGTTATAGGCAGCAACAGGCGATAATGCTGTATCAGAAAGTTGCTGAGCAGACGAAGCAGGCAAGAGTGATTGAGCCAACGCAGCAAACTCTTTTTTTCCCTGCGTTGAGTTGATAGGAGTATCTATTCCGAAGTAACGTGAAAGAACCCGGTACACATTGCCATCTACTACTGCCGCCGGAATATCAAAGGCAAAAGAACCGATGGCTGCTGCAGTATAATCGCCCACCCCTTTCAGGGCTTTGATACCTTCAAGTGTATCAGGGAAATGACCGAGCTCTACTATCTGTCTGGCAGCAGTATGAAGGTTGCGGGCTCGCGAGTAATACCCCAATCCCTGCCAGAGTTTCAAGACATCATCCTCGCTGGCAGCAGCCAAGTCTTCAACCTTGGGATAGGTCTTCATGAACCGCTCCCAATATTCCCATCCCTGTGCGATGCGGGTTTGCTGAAGGATGATTTCGCTCAGCCAGATGGCATAAGGATCCTTGGTTTCGCGCCAAGGCAAATCCCTACCATTCTCACGAAACCAATGGATAATGACAGCCGAAAAACTATTCATAAAATTCAATGTTCAAATCTCAATGTTCAAAGTAATCACTGTTCCGGATATTGCTCGTAAATCTTCAGACCGAACTCATTCGCCAAGGCATAGGCATGCTCCATGATATCGGCGAGAATGTGCTCGTAATTCACCCATACCTTATCCTTAATGAAGAAATAGAACTCGATAGGGAGACCGCATTGCGTGGCTTCCATGTGGCGCACCATCAATGTGAGATCGGTATTGACCTCCGGACGCTGGCGCAGATACTTCTCCATAAATTTACGGTAAAGCTGGAGATTGGTAGGGGCAAGGGCTGCAGGATTCTTTAAATCCTCAATATCCTTCCCTTCTTGTATATCTTTATCTATCGCCTTCTGCAACGACTCCTTCAACTTAAACGAATCTTCGGTGGCGAAATGCTTGGCAAGCAGATTACGTTTTAATGTCTCATCCACCAGACGGACACTACGGAAATCGAAGTAAACCACGCGCTTCACTCTTCGTCCACCACTCTTCTGCATACCAATCCAATTCTGGAACGAACCATTCACCAGGGTAATAGGCGAAATGGTAACGATTGTGTTATCAAAGTTGCGCACCTTCACGGTCGTGAGTGACATATCCTCAACGATACCATTGGCATCCACCGACTTCACCGTAATCCAGTCGCCCTTATGCAACATATCATTGCTGGTAAGACGCACACCAGCCGCCAATCCCGTGATGGTATCCTTAAAGACCAGCATCAGGACTGCCGAGGTAGCACCCAAACCGGCAAAGAGGGTCATCGGGTTCTTGCCCAACAGGATGGCAACCACCACCACGCCAGCCACAAAGAGCATCAATACCTTGAGAACACCGCAGAAAGTATGGAAATACTGCTGAGCCGACGAGCGTCGTTCCTGAGAATCCTCCAATCCTTTGAAAGACCCGATGAAGACCAGAGTCGTACGCACCGACATCACCACGATATAGATGCCCGTAACCCGCTCCAATATCTCCTTGAATATCGGATACTCCAGATAAATCAGCGGCATGAGCGACCATATCACCACAGCCGGCACAATATGGCAAGCCGAGGTGAGCACCTTCTTGTTCAGCAGAATATCATCCCAAGCGATAACCGTCTTATCAGTAATCTTACTGATGAGCGGAACCAGTATCTTGCGACACAGGAAATCGCTCAATATTGCCAAGAGGATGGCAGTAATGGTGAGCAAGATATGGCGCAGCATCGGCACGAAATCACCAGTGACTCCTGCCCATGTTATCATTTCATCTACAAACTTACGAATTTCCTCCATAAAACTATTAACTATCAACTATAAACTATCAACTAACGCTCACGGTTGGCAGAGCAAAGTACATACTTTATCTGCAAAGTGTCTGGCATTATTGCCATGCATGATACCATTGTTAATGATGGCGAAACAGAGTTCATGACCATTGGCTGCGGTACAGTAACCCGCCAATGAGATGATGCCCGTCAGCGTACCCGTCTTCGCTTTCACATTGCCATGCACAAAACTGTTTTTCATACGCTTTTTCAAGGTACCGTCAACCCCACCGATAGGCAGCGAATGCTTCAGATGGTCCATGATATTACCGTTAAGATAAGCATAACGCAGCAGTTTCACCTCCAGTTCGGCACTGAGATAATTATAGAGCGAAAGCCCCGATCCGTCAGCCAGTTTATATCTTGCCGGATCGAGTCCTATCTTGCGGATAAGCTGTCTTTCCACATTCCGGGCACTCTTGGCACTCGCCCATTTATTGCCCGTAGAAGCCGCAATCTGATAATACATGCTCTCGGCATAGAGATTATCACTCTCCTTCATCATCTTGTGCAGAATCTGATCCATCGTATGGAATCGGGTACAGACCGTAAAGGCACTCGCAGGGCAAGTCTTCTCTGAAGCCCCAAAGCAGGAATATTCGATGCCCTCCTCACGGAGCTTGGCAAGAAACTTATCCATAAAGATATCCTTGCGCTGGAACACCAGTGGCGAAAGCACCGGATTGTCATCATCCCAGCACCAGCCTTCACCCAACAGGTCGGCATCCTTCAAAGAGCGGTCGGCATAGATGCTGCCACGGATGGTGTCAACACCCATATCCTTCAGACTATTGACAAATGCCGACATATCATCGCTGTTGAAACGGGGATCCATGCCGCCTATACAATAGACATCACCCGTCAACACCCCATTCTCAATGGTACCGGTATATTTCAGAGTGGTTTTAAACTGGTAAGAACCGCCCAACTTATCGAGCGCCGTAATGGCAGTCAGGAGCTTCATCGTACTTGCCGGACGCATCAGCTGTCGTTCATTTCTCTGATAGATACAAGAGTCAGCAGACAGGTCCCAGACCATCAGTCCTACCTGTGATGTTTCGAACATCTTGCTCTCAAGGAGTTTATCAATACCCACCTTCACCGATTCGGGCCAAGGCAATTCCTGAGTCAGCGTATCCGCTGCCAGGGAATCAACGAGTGTAGAATCGGAAACATCCTTCTCATCAACCGTTTCTATTCCCTCATCTTCAATCACATTCTGGGCCTGCACCGGTACAGAGATCCATACCATCATCAGACCCAACAGCATATATATTATCTTTTTCATCACAATCAGTTCACCGGAACATAAAAGAAATTATTTATTTTTGATTCTCTCCATAAACGCCTCTTCATTATCCGGCTGAACGGTCACAATATTCTTATGTCCGTATTCGATGACCACACAATGGTCTAATCCGAAGAAAGTCTTGGCTATGTGTACATCAATGACATCACATAGCGGCACATTTCTGTTGGAAGAGAACCTGCCCTCATTGATGATGAGATATTCCATCTCCTCATCCAGGTCTATCGGTTTTACCATCTTGAAGGTATAGGTTGTATTCAGTATGCGCTCAATCATGCCCACGATGATGATAGCCACAAAGATGCCGATGATAGCCAGTTTGACCCAGAAGAAGTAGAGAGCCAGAATTGCAAACACCGCCACACCGATACGTGCCGTCAGCGTAAAGCGCTTATGAAAAGTTCTATCTGCCATAACTTTGATTTATTACCTTATATTATTGTCGTTTTTACGACCGTTTGATAGTCTAAAAGACTATATAACCTTAAATTTCGCTGCAAAATTACAAAAAATCCCTCTCTTATTACTCATTTTAAAGATTAATTATTACTTTTGCAACGAATTAAGAATTAATTCTGAGAGAATGGGGTTGTTTTATAGATAAAAACACCTGTTCTTAATATTGAAATTAGATAAGAATAAACTCAATGGTTTATAAGTATGATTTTCTGATTATCGGCTCAGGAGTTGCCGGTATGAGTTACGCCCTGAAAGTAGCCAGAGCGCATAAAGGTAAGGTGTGTATGATTTGCAAGACCTCGCTCGACGAGGCTAACACGTCATTCGCACAAGGTGGTGTGGCGTCAGTTACCAACTTGGAAGTGGATAACTTCGACAAGCACATACAGGATACTATGATTGCTGGTGATTATATCAGCGATTATAAAGCAGTGAAGCAGGTTGTCACTATGGCACCGGAGCAGATCAAGGAGCTCGTGCAGTGGGGCGTCAACTTCGATAAGCAGCAGGACGGCAAGTTCGACCTACACCGTGAGGGCGGTCACAGCGAGTTCCGCATCCTTCATCATGCAGATGATACGGGTGCAGAAATCCAGCGCGGTCTGATGGAGGCTGTGCGCAACTGTCCGGATATCGATATCAAGGAAAATCATTTCGCCGTGGAGATTATCACTCAGCACCACTTGGGTGCCCGTGTTACCCGCCGCACTCCTTATATCAACTGTTACGGTGCATACGTATTGAATCCTGATACCCAGAAGGTAGATACCTATCTGAGTAAGGTTACCGTGATGTGTACCGGTGGATGTGGTGCCGTTTATCAGACTACCACCAACCCTGTGATTGCCACTGGCGATGGTGAGGCGATGGTATACCGTGCCAAGGGAACTGTAGCCGACATGGAGTTTGTCCAGTTCCACCCAACTGCTCTTTATCATCCGGGCGAAACCCATCCTGCCTTCCTCATCACCGAGGCTATGCGTGGTTATGGCGGCATCTTGCGTCTGCCTAACGGCGAAAGTTTCATGGAGAAATATGATAAGCGATTGAGTCTGGCTCCTCGTGACATCGTGGCTCGTGCCATCGATAAGGAGATGAAGATTCACGGATTGGATCATGTCTGTCTCGATGTAACCCATAAGAATCCAGAGGAGACCAAGCGTCACTTCCCTAATATCTACGCCAAGTGTCTGAGCATCGGCATCGACATCACCAAGGAGTATATCCCTGTTCGTCCTGCCGCTCACTATATGTGTGGTGGTATCAAGGTTGATTTGAACGGCTGTTCAAGCATCAACCGTCTCTATGCTCTGGGCGAGTGTTCATGCACCGGTCTGCATGGCGGCAACCGTCTTGCCAGCAACTCGCTCATCGAGGCTGTGGTTTATGCCGAGACTGCTGCCAAGCACAGTATTGAACATGTAGATGAGTACGACTTCAACGAGAAGGTACCAGCATGGAACGATGAAGGTACTTTGACCAACGAAGAGAAGGTGCTGATTACACAGAGCGTGAAAGAGGTTGGCGAATGCATGAGCAACTATGTAGGCATCGTGCGCAGTGACCTCCGTCTGAAACGAGCATGGGACCGTCTCGATCTTCTCTACGAAGAGACAGAAAACCTCTTCAAGCGTGTAAAGGTAAGCAAGGAACTCTGCGAGCTCCGCAACATGATTAACGTGGGTTATCTCATCACCCGCATGGCGATAGAACGCAAGGAGAGCCGTGGTCTCCACTATACCATCGACTACCCTGTTCATGCTTACGACAAGGAGTAATCAAGAATTATCAGAATATTAAAAAGCTCGGATGCTTGTGATGCATCCGAGTTTTTTTTATTTTCAAGAATTTGAGAATTAGAGAATTTTCTTTCTACCATTGATTCTAGAAAATTTTCTTTTTATCTCGTCAGCGAGAACTTGATGCTCAGGCCGAAATCCTGTGTGGTGGTAGGATAACTGCTGCTCGACAGGAGCGGGGTGTTGGTCTGACGGTCATAATAGAAACTCATGGTAAGGAGTTTGCTGAAAGTATAATCGGCAGAGAAACTCAGTTTCAGAGCATTGTTGCCGCTGCTGGCACTGCTTACCATTGAGGCAATATCACGAACGATGGCTGCCTGCTTGCGGAAACTGAAGTCAAGACGTAGATTTAGGTCATGGTTGGTACCATTCTGAACCGTCTTGGTGGTCGACGCATTCTTATTGGCTGCATTCTTGTTGCCGCCCTTCGACTTGGAACGGGAGGCCTTGGCGCCCCAACCGAAAACATCGAAGTTGTTGATGCGGTAACCCATACCGATTACCCAGTCCTTACTCAATGCCTCGTTCAGCTGCACACTCGTCATACTGAGGTTCAATACACGGGTCTGGCGATATTCTGCCTTCACCGTCATATTATTGTTGAATGTGACATCCATACCCAATAATGGTGAGAACGACTCGTTGATACTTACCTGCGAAATGTTGAACATGCTACTTGGAGATGGATTGCCCGTAGTGGCATCACTCACGAAGCCGAGACCGTTCATATACTCCTGGAAGGTGCTGTAACTGTCGTAGCTGCCAACCGCAAAGACGCTTTTGTAAGAGTGGTTGATGTTGACACTCTTGAAGTGCTCGTTGAACCAAGGCAGACGTCCCAGTCCGCTGTAACGGATGGTCCAGTTTGGCAACATCCGGCTCAATGCCGGGAATACCGAAAGCGAATTGCCACCCATCGAGGTATAAGCCTTGAGGAAGGCAGGAATCATGACATCGCTGCTATACTGGTTGACCGGCGTGCGGGAAGCATCAAACTTGCCGCCAGCCAGAGCTGAACCTGTCGGATAAACGGTACCTGCATACTGCGCCTCTACCCTATCTCTGAAACCAGCCAGCGAGTTGACAAACTTCTCGAAGGTCTTGCTGCGATAACCCGAATTGGCATTGCCCATTCCCTCGAAAGCCGACCCCAGCGAGATGGTAGTCATCTGGAAGGCTCCACTCTGGGTAGTTGGCGTTCCTTCATACATATACTGTATGCTCTTCTGCGTGGTCTTGGTACGTGTGGCTGAGAGATCAATCTTGAAATCCTTGATAGGCTCCAGGGTGGCACGCAACGTAAGATTATCCGTTCTGCTGGTAGTAGCAGGTGTTGCGATACTGTCGTTGCAGAGCAGCCAGTCGTTGTTTCTAGCCTTCTCGATATAATCGTCGCCAACCATACCGAAGGCGAAGTCAAGACCCGGTGCCATCTGTCCCACCTTCTTCTGTCCGAAGGCATCACCCACACTAGGCAAGAAGCCCGGCAGGGTGAGCTGATAGCTGCTGCGATAGTTGATGCTCACATTGCGCACCATCATTGCCAGGCGACTAGCCAACTGCAATCCCTTATACCATTTCTTATCATCAAGCGGTTCCTTAGCCAGTACGGAGAGTTTCACCTTCATGGCAGTATCTACCTTTGAGATGATTCTGATCTGGTTATTATCCACCTTTTTATATTTAAGCGGGAATACCTTGCCGTCTTCCGTCTTGGCATTCACAATCAGTCGCTTGGTATTTTTGCCGTGGCGTATCTTGAATGTGGTATCAGGCAGGAGGGTGATTTCCCGTTCGAAGGCACGCTTGTTCTTAGGCAGCGCCTTCTTCGGATCAGCCGCCTGTTCCTTTGCTTCCTGCTTCTTTTTTTCCTGCTTCTTGCGCTGCATCTGTGCCCTACTCTGGGTACGGTCAAACTTATCGTTTACCTTCTTCAGGAAAGGCACATGGTTGTAGAGTTTCACCAGGTTGAAGTTTCCGTTCAATGTCAGTTCGCGCTGGGTATTGATGGTATTTCCATACGAGTTGCCCTCCTCATCCTCTGTACCGCGCTCCCAAGAATAGTTGGCATTGTAAGAGGCATCGCTGTTCACCCAGTCGAAGACAGGCAGCAGATTGAGAGGCAACCTATAAGATGCCTGGAAATTCTGACTATAGTCGAGCGGTGCACCCCAGTGGCGGATGCTGGTCCATACGGAGTCCTTCCAGGCATGATACTGGTCGGCATAAAGATCCTTGTTGACCGGTGTATAAGGTTCCTCTATCTGTGCATGGGTAGCACTCTGGAAGTTCATGTGCAGGTTCTTGGTCAGATCCCAGTTGATGGAGAACTCACGGTTCCAAAGGAACTGTTCACTGAAAGTGAGCGGCAACTTGGAGTCTACTCCGGCAGATCCACTCATCAGGGTTTCCATATCGCGCTCCTGCAACTCGTAGTAGTCGCGCGTCATCTCGGTATTGAAGGCTATGTTCTGCGGCAGCCAGTTCAGTCCGAAACGTTTCAGTATGTCGAGCCACTTACTCTTGTTCTTCAGTCCCTTGAATGGTTCCCATGCCTTATAAACCGGGCTCCACGAATAATCCAGGGCTCCTCGCCAGTTGTCCTTGCGCTCATACATCGTCGTTTCACCCGTAGTATACTGATGCTGATGACTGTAGGTGAATGAGAAGTTGGCTGGATCGTATGGCATCGGATGGCGCTTGGTAGCTATACCCACCCGGGCATTCGAGATGGAGAAGTTGGTCTGCGTAATCTTAGTGGCAGCGATATTCTCGATAGAATCGCGCTCGTGCTTAGAGCCGGCAGCATCGAGGGCATCCTTCAACTCCATATCGGTATCCAGCGGATTATACTTAGGAGTGGTCTTCTCCTTGGTAACACTATAATATAAAGGTATGCTCACCTTCGCCTTGTCAGGGAAGAACTTACCCATTTCGAGCGATGTGGTCACACTGTAGGTACCGTAATTATCGGTGGTGCGACTTGCCACGCCATCTTCCAGACCGCCGAATCCCTCGCTGATATATCTGCCGGTGGCATTTACGCTACCCAGATCGGAGAGTTGTATGTTGAGGTTGGCATTGGCAGCCCAACCACCCGAATTATTATGTTCCTTGAGTCGGAGTTCGTTTATCCATACCTCACCACTCTTGATGTCGACAGAATTGTTTCTCACACCCAGCATCATGGTCTTCACCTCGCCGAGACTCGGATTACCCACGATGGTAATCTTGTTCTGCGGATGTTCTGCATCCATCATGGAATAAGGAGCGAGATAAGAAGCCACACCCTGTGCCTTCGCCTTGTTACGGTTTTTCTTCAATGCCGTAAAGACACTCAGCGGCACATCGAGCATATTCTCCTCAGGCCATACCGCCTTACAGTCGGCAAGCACATAGCGGTTGTAGTTGGAGCGTGGCTCGGTGAGCTTCAGTGGGATTTCATACTCGTAGTAATTGTTCTTGTAATCGCTACCCAGACGGATGAAGACTGAGAGATCACCATCCTGCAGACGGGTAGTATTCTGCTCCAGGGCATTGGCATGGGCAAACATCTGGATGCGCTTATACTGGCGCAGATCAAGGGTAGAATTCTTATAAACCGCCTTCGCCTCGCCTGTGCTCATATTCTTGACCACCAGACTCAACGCTTGCTCGTTCGCCTCAACCAACTGAGGCTGACTAGGATCCTGTTCGCGCTTGATACCCGGAGGCAAGACATAGTTGACCGGTGTCTTCTCGCCGTTCTCTTCCAGACTCACACTGCTTGCATCGAGGGTTCCGCCACTGGCTGCGCCGAGCGGCTGATCATAGGTACGCCACTTGCCCATCACGAGGTCGAAGGTACCGAAACGCAGCACGATAGGTTTCTTGAAACCGGTGAGGAACATACGCATGAAGCGGATGCTGGAGAAATCGTTGATGTTGCCCTGACGGCTCTCAAACTCATCGATAGGTATGCGGAACTGATACCAGGTAACGGTAGACTTGGTATTATCACGCCAGGTCTGGCTGTATTCACGCTTATCTACAATATGATTATTACCCACCACGAGATCTTCCGGACGGATGCTGACACGGTACTGGAAGTATTTCTCATATTCGTTGAGCGTATAATCCTGGTTGATATCCTCGACATCCGGCGTTGACTTATAAGAAGTATCATAGCTCTCAGAACGGCTGTCGCTGTCAGGCGAGTTGCCCTGAGGATTGTTGATATACTTATATCTCTGCAGGATTGGAGCACGCATCTCATCCCAGTCGGAACCGCGGAAATAGTGGTAGTCATCACGTGCCGGATCGGCAAAGATGCTGTCGAACACCGCCTGGTTCACCTTGCCCTGAATCTGGTCGAGATAAGCACTCTTGTAGAATTCCTGCTCCTCGGCATCAGTCAGTCCGTTGAAACCCACATCCTGCAAGGCTCTGCTGCCACTGGTGGTAGCAAAGGCATAGGTCACGGTGCTCTGGGTAGGAATCTTACCCCACTGGGTATAGGTGTAGCTCTTGCTGCCATCTACCGGCATGCCACTCTCATAGAATTTCTTGCCATCACGCAGGATATCCTCGCTCACCTCGCCCAGGTTGATGTAGAAATCGCCACCATAATCGGCAGCATCAGCCTCTTCGCGGGAATAGATGAACGGATCGAGCATCCAGAACTCGATGTATTCGATGTTTGCCTGCTCGAAATCGTTGGTATCCAGTTTACGCATCATTCCGCCCCAGTTGCGCTGCGGATTCTGCAGGGTTCCGTCAGCCTGCAAATCTGTTACATTGAAGTTGTATGGTCCCGGCTCACTTGGATAGTAAGCCAGATTGAGTACATTCAGGGTATTGGTAGCGCCCTGATAACTGCTCTGGTCGCGCAATGGGAAGAGCTCCTTGGTATAGACCTCGCGAACATAATGGTTACTCAACTGCTTGAGGTCGCCCTTGATATGTCCCGGAGTGAGCGAACTTCCACGGCGGGTGAACAGCGGATCGATGGTATACCAGGCTAGGCGCGAACGGTGGAAACCGCTGCTCAGACCGGTCTTATCGCTGTAATCGTCCTTGAAATTGAGCGAAGGCACACTGGATATAAACCAGGAGGTAGGAGTAGTTACATCGATGGTAGTCTTCGTACCCTCGAAGTCATCGATATAAGATGCATTGTCCTGTGTGCCACCAGCCTCACCGGCAATGAGCTGGGCAAATTCTCCTGTAAAGGATATCTGCGATGGCTGGGTGAGGTGCAGGAATGGTATCTTGTCAAGCACATTGGTGAGCCACTGACTCTCCTTGCGCCAGTTGAGATTGATACCCCAAAGGGTGTTCTTCAGCGGTTCGGAGCCCATGGATACCTTGGTGGTAAGCGCCTGTTCGGAGAGGTGCTGGATAGTACCGCTCAACTGGAAGTTCTTGGTAAAATCATACTCCCAGTTCAGTCCGAACATCGTTTTTCGCGTTTGTCCGAAATCGGTATTACTCTCCAGAGAAACGTTGACAGCCGTACCGGCATCAATGATGCTCTGGTTCAGGATGGTCACCTCGCCGGCACTGTAATCTACCGAATAGTCGGTGCCCTCTTTCAGGGTGATACCGCCTGCCGTAACGACCACCGAGCCCTGTGGCACATTGTAGGCATCGAGCGAGATGACATTGGCTGCAGAGCCCTTGAACTGTCCCACAATCTGATACTTGTTCTTCTCGGCAATCTGCTTGGCTACGGTCTTCGTACTGTCATAAAGTTCGGTAAAGGCATACTTTTCAGCCTTGTCGGCAGCCACGCCCCGCTTGACCAGATAATCACGCATATAACTGCCGAAAGGCTCTACCTTCGGAATGAACACGCGTCCGTTAGAGATGGTATAGCCTTCTACATAATCGAAATATCCATTGCTGTGTGCCTTGTTGTTGTTATCCAGACGGTCGGCGCCCAGCACACGGATGATAGGCTGCTTCTTCACCTGCTGCTCAGGGATATAACTGAGATATACGCCGGTGGTATCGCTCTGGTATTTCACATCCAGGCGGAACTTCTCCTTCTCTACGGTAGAAGCCAGATAATAAACGTTCTTCATCATCAGCCCCCAGTTGCCCTGTCGCGGATTGTTACTGGTATTCTTGAGCGATTTCACGAAGAGTGCCTGCTTGGTATCGCTGAGATCGGATGCAAACTCGCCCACCTGATAGGTAACACCTCCCGATGTATACTCATAGGCTACAGCAAGTACCTGGTCGGTCTGCAGACTGGTTTTCAATGAGATATAACCCAAGGCGGTATTGACTGTATACTCAGAAGAATTGAGCAGACGGGCACTCTCCAGTTTCTCATAATCGGCTCCACCAACCAGTCCGCCTCCATCGAGAGTGGTTGCAGCCTGGTCGATGTCACGGGCAGCAGCATATTGGCTGTTCATCGCAGCATACTCAGTATTCGCCTGGTTAGAAGGCACCTGTCCGCTCGCCGTCCACATCGGGTTGCTCAGTTTCTGGTTCTCGCCCAGGTCGGTCAGGGCTACGATGTTTCGGGTATTGGTGGTATTGCCGGTTTTGTTGGTAACCCACACCTCCACACGGTTGATGGTGATGCCCGTGGTGAGATTAGGAAGTTTCTGCATCCAGGCATCATAATGATTTCTGAAATACTGGGAGAGGAAGAAGTGGCGGTTCTCCTCATAATCGGCTACATTCAACTCGAAAGGAGTGAGCTGTACACCGCCCCTGGTAGATACGCTCTTCGATGCACTTTTCTTCTGCGAAGCCACCATCTGCAGCTTGAGTTTGCCAAACTGCATATCGGTTCTAACACCAAACAGACTGCTGGCGCCTTTGATGAGCGAAGAGTTGGAAGGGAAGGAGACATTGCCCGCCTCAACGAGTTTGATGATTTCATCTTCCTTGCCGTCGTACTTCAGTTTCATGTTCTGTGCATCGAAATCGAAGGTGGCATCGGTGTTGTAATTCAGGTTCATGTTCACCTTATCACCCACCTTTCCGTTGACGTTGAGATTGATTTTCTCATCAAAATCCATCATCGTCGTCTTTCGGTTGCGGATAGGCAACGAAGGATTGTCGATGCTCTTCTTGTTGATACCGAACTTGAGTTCGGCAGAACCCTGTGTCTTCACTCTGATGCCACCAGGACCGAAGATTTTCTCGGCAGGTCCCAAGTCGAAGTGCATATCCGAGAAATCGAACTTCTCCTTGCCTTTTGCCTGGAAGATTTCATCGTTCTGCTTGCGGAAGTAGCTGTTGCGCTGCTGCTGTTCGGTCCATGCAAGATACTCTTTCGGAGTGAGCATGATAGGGGCCGAAAGCCAGGTTGAGCCCATGCGGTTGCCGATGATATAGCGGTCGAGGGTATCGTTGTAGACTACCTGATATTGCAGATTATCAGGACGTTTCAGGTCGAGCGGACTCTGATAGAGGTCGCTCAGGGAGTAAGGTTGGGTGCGCTGAATCTGCCAGCGGGTATGCAGCAGCGAATCGGGAATAGTATCTTCATCGAGCTGCACGGGCTGTGCTGTGCTGGTATGGGTTTTCTTTTTATCGTCCTGAAGTTGAGGCAAAGCTATCGCATAGCCGAAGGTTGCCACCATCAGCCAAGCCAATAGAAAAGATATGAATCTTTGCTTCTGTTTCATCGATAAAAAACTCCTAACTTATTTGATTTGCTTCAATGCCAGTTTCACAACCTGTTCTACCGGGAGATCAGGCTGTGCCTTGAGGATATCTACTACTACCTTGGCAGATGGTGCCGGCGAGAAGCCGAGCATGGTGAGGGCGCTTACCGCCTCATCCTTTACGTCATTGTTTACCATCACCACATTACCTCCGCTGGCTGGCAGTTCGTCAGCAATGCCGAGACTCACGATTTTATCTTTCAAGTCGATGATGATTCGCTGTGCTGTCTTCAGTCCGATACCCTTCACGGTTTTCAGCACCTTGTCGTTACCAGTAGAGATGATTTCGCAGAGTTCGCGTGGCGAGAGTGAAGAGAGAATCATACGGGCCGTATTTCCGCCTACTCCTGAAACGGTGATGAGGAGGCGGTAGAGTTCACGTTCCTGTTTGGTAGCAAAGCCGAAAAGGGTGAAAGAGTCATCTCTTCCACCAGCCACCAGCACTTCGTGAACATAGAGTTTCACTTCCTGTTTGCCCTGAATGGCAGTATATGTATTGAGCGATATATTGAGTCCGTAGCCCACCCCCGCAGTCTCAACAATAGCCAGTGCAGGTGTCAGCTCTGTCAGATCGCCATGAATATATTCTATCATTTTCTTTTTCTCCTAATTAAATTAATATATTAATAACGTGCGAAGGGCGGGATTATTGTAATAGAATTCCATAAAATTACGTCCCGACGTAGCATGTCATACGTCCCGACGCAGAGCCAGAGACGTCGGGACGCAGCAAAAGCTACGTCAGGACGTAATTCTAAGCACATCGGGAGGTATCGGAAAGGGAATGTATGATGTTTCGCAACAAAATAACGAAACTGTAAGGCTCTTGCTACAGATACCTTACAAATCTCCGCTTATTCATACCTAAAAACTATGATTTTACTACTTTTTGCAACTTTTATGAGTTAAAATTCTATTAAAACGTCACGTATTTCAAGAAAAAGCTATACTTTTGCAACCGGAAATAGAATGAAGAGCGGAAAACATATCCGTTGGATGACTAAACCGCAACAAATAAAAGAAATTAAAACAACAAAATAAAAGAAATAAGACAATGAAGAAATTTAGAGCAGCCGTAGTAGGATACGGCAACATCGGTAAGTTTACTGTTGAGGCACTCGAAGCAGCTCCTGACTTTGAGATTGCAGGTATTGTACGTCGCCAGGGTGCTAAGGACAAACCAGCTGAGTTGGCAAACTATGAAGTAGTAGATGACATCACCAAGTTGAAGGATGTAGATGTTGCTATTCTCGCAACCCCTACCCGCTCTTGCCCAGAGTATGCAGAGAAGATCGTTGCCCTCGGTATCAACACCGTAGACAGCTTCGATATCCACACCAGCATCCTCGACTACCGTACCAAGCAGATGGAGAACTGTAAGAAGGCTGGCAAGGTAAGCGTTATCTCTGCTGGTTGGGATCCAGGTTCTGATTCTATCGTACGTGTTCTGATGGAGAGCCTTGCACCTAAGGGATTGACATACACCAACTTCGGTCCTGGTATGAGTATGGGTCACTCAGTTTGTGTTCGTGGCAAGAAGGGCGTAAAGGAAGCGCTCTCTGTAACTATCCCATTGGGTGAGGGTATCCACCGTCGTATGGTATACGTAGAGTTGGAAGAAGGTGCCAAGCTTGAGGATGTAACAGCCGAAATCAAGGCAGATCCATACTTCGCTCATGATGAGACCCACGTATTTGCCGTAGCATCTGTAGATGATGTAAAGGATATGGGTCATGGTGTGAACCTCGTTCGCAAGGGTGTATCTGGCAAGACCCAGAACCAGCGTTTCGAGTTCAATATGAGCATCAATAACCCAGCCCTCACCGCTCAGGTATTGGTTAACGTGGCTCGTGCTTCATTCCGTCTGCAGCCAGGTTGCTACACCATGCCAGAGATTCCTGTCATCGACATGTTGCCAGGTACCCGTGAGGAAGTCGTTGCAACACTCGTATAAGACTTTGAACTTTGAGGTTTGAACATTGAACTTTATGATTAGTTTAACTGGTTCAGATTCAAAGTTTAGCAAATAATAAAGGCTCGCAAGAAATTTCGATTTCCTGCGAGCCTTTTCCATTCAACTAAAACCACTTATAATAACCCTGTCATATACAATGGCAAATAAGTAATCCCCTCCTCTACTTTCAAATCAGCCGTATGCAAAACATACGGAGTGGCCAGATAACTATCATATTTAGCGATGCACTTTTTGAGAGAAGTGAGCGTGTATCTATTAGTTGACTTCACTTCTATCGGTGAAATATTATGCTTTGACGTTATTGTATCTTTGGCTATCAGGAAATCCAGTTCCATCCTTTCTTTGGCATCATCCTTACTATATTTGGAAAAGAAATACAGCTTATGCCCTGCCGAACGTAACATCTGAGCCACAATATTCTCAACTATCATTCCGCCATTGAACTCCAGTTTATCTACCAGAAGCTTGTTATATAAGTTTTCAGATACTATCGTATTTTCATTGAAAGCATGACTGATGAGCAAACCCGTATCAGCCATATAGCATTTCAATGTCGTATCATCGGTATTCATTCCAAGACCGATGCTTGGCTCTGTCGTATTATAGGCCATATTGACTATCATGGCATCTGCCAGCCAAAAGAAAGCCGTTTCATAATCCCGCATTCTCGCCCCTTCTGTAAGTGCTTTCAACATAAATTTCTTCTCATGTTTTTGAAGTTGAGAAGGAATTGTATCAAAAATCTGGGTAACTTTAAATACATAAGTTGAAGCATACTTTTGAATATCATTACGATATAAGGTAAGAATTTGTCGCTTCACACGATCCACCTTATTGAAATCTCGAGTTTCTACAAATTTAGCTACAGCCTGTGGCATTCCTCCAACAATAAGATACTGTCTGAAATAGTCCATTGCCATGCGATGCATCATCTGTCCCATCTCATGCTTTTTCTGAAAGTTCATTCGTATAAGAGGCATCAAGGTTTCATTGTTCAATGCCCACAAGAACTCCTCGAAATCCATAGGATACATCAATATTTCTTCCTCCTCAGAAGGAATCATGATATCCTCAACGTTCTTTTTGATAGAAACAAGCGAACCAGTCTCGATATAATCGTAGCGTCCATCTTCAACCAGATACTTGATAGCAGTACGAGCCCGAGGATACAATTGCACTTCATCAAAGATAATAACCGATTCTCTTGGATATAGAGGTGTATTGGTGAAACTGCTCAAATACATAAAGAATGTATCCAAGTCATCCAGGTAGGTTTCGAACAAGGATTTTATGTTCTTTCCTATCTTATTGAAGTCAAGCAAAATATAACTCTTGTATTCTTCTTGAGCGAATTCCTTTACGATATAGCTCTTTCCTACTCGGCGGGCACCATTGATGAGAACAGCACTTTCTCCGTTCTGTTCTTCCTTCCATTTCTTGAGTTGATCATATACTTTTCTTCTCATAATTTACACCTATCCTAGATTAATTATATCGGATAAATACACCTATCCGCGATTAATATTTTCCGTTTCTTACACCTATCCGCGATTATCGGATAGCACAAATACACACATATCCGCGATTATCGGATAGCACAAATACACACATATCCGCGATTATCGGATGGTGCAAATATACACATATCCGCGATTATCTCCAAGGAAAAGCCAGTTTTTTAATATTTCTTAATCTTAAAAGGCTCGCAAGAAATCGAAACTTCTTGCGAGCCTTTTTAGTATCTTATGCCTTGAGCTTTTTATTTCAAGACATAAGCCGAATGAATATGTGCACACGCTTTACTCTACTGCAGTTGCACCCTGTCCGGCAACCAATGGCCAACCTGGGTTCTGGTAAACTACAGATGTGGTAAGATCGGTCTGGTCACCCGCTGCTGTCTGACGGAATACGCTCTGTGCGATAGGAGACAGATAGTGAGCAGGAGTAAAGTGATAACCATCAAATACCTGGTTGTTAATCTTGGAAATCTGGTATGGACGGATATAGTCGCCACTAATGGTCTTATCACTCATATTACCCTTACCTCCTTCAACATCTACGATAGCGAGGTTGGTTTCACCATCGAGCCATGTGCCCTCGTAAACAGTACCCCAGTACTTCATACCTTCAATCTGGTAACCGTTTACCTGGTCGCAAGCACGCCAGCGGATCAAGTCCTCCCAGCGGGAAGCCTCACCGATGAACTCGTCACGACGCTCACGACGGATGTTGTAAGTAGTAGCATCAACCAACTGACCATGAGAGTAAGCACCGAAGTCCCACTTAGCCTCCTCCTGCATGTTGGTAGCTGCGATGGTCTTGTTGTAATCAGGATCTACCTTGGCACGGGTGCGGAGAGCACGCCAGTACTTATCAGCTGTGGCGTCGATAGTATTGTTCTTCAACCAGGAAGCCTCCATGTAGTTGAGGAGAGCCTCTGTGCCACGGAATACAATGCTACCACTCTGACCATAGTCGTGGTTGAGCTGCTGCAGAACATCATAGTTCTTACCCTTCTTCACAGCATAACCGGTAACGATACGAGTCTCATTGTTACCCTTTACTGTCCAAGAGAGATCAACGGTATTAGCACCATCACTTGTATAGTTCTCTACAGAACCATCCATCTTGGTGAATATCTGGATACGAGAGTCACGATCCTGGAGAGTAGCCTTGATGCCCTGGTTCTCCCACTCAGGGTTGTAACCTGAACCTGCTGCATAGATAGGAAGACCGTTGCGCATGAGGAATGAGTTAACCAATCCACGTGTCCAACCAGTACCACCACCATTACGCTGGAGCTGCATCTGGATGTTGTGAGTTACGTTAGCCTTGTCCTTATCGAAAGCACGGTACATCAAAACCTCGCTATAGCCACTCATATCCTTGTCACAGAACATGGTGTAGTAAGGATTGATACTTGCCAAACTAGCATTCTGTCCCTCTGGAGTATCCGTATTCTCTACAAGGTTATCAACGAGCTTATCACCCAATTCCTTAGAAGACTTCATAGCCTCATCGAGGAAGTGATTGATGGAAGAATCGATGTCAAATCCCTGGATATCCTCAGCCTTGCCTGGCCATCCTGGACCACCTGGCACAAACGCAGTACCCTTGTGATACTTCTCCCATGTAGCCTCAAAGAGAGCTGCACGAGAACGGAGCAGGAGGGCAGCATCGCGAGAGATGCGGTTCTTGCCACCAGGGGCAGACTCCATCAACAGACCGAGTGCCTTATCAAGGTCGTCGAGAATCTGCTGAGCTACCTTATAACGTGGCTGGCGCTTTGAAGCCTCAACAAGAGTCTCCTTGTCATCAGGAAGCGCTGTGAGCACGATAGGGAAATCGCCAAGAGACTGCAACTTGTCCAAATAAAGGTAAGCACGGAGGAAGTATGCCTCACCAATGTAGTGGCGTACATGAGCCTCAGCACCACTAATCTGCTTAGCCTCGAACTTTGGCAGTACCTGATCCAGGAAATAGTTCACCGAACGGATGTTGCCGAAATCCCAGGCACCGCCACTCTGACCTACTTTCCAGTTTCCAGGAACCCAACGGCTAGAATAATCGGTTCCCGCCTGGTTATCAGTAGCATTATCGTAAGCAAAGGTACTCATACCATAGCTACCAGGAGCAATACTTGTCAATACACCATAGAGATTCACGGTGTAGGCTGCCAGGTCGTCTGCGCTAGTAAAGAAAGACGCAGGTGTCACGTTGCTTTCAGGCTCCTTGTCAAGATAGTCATCGCAACTTGTCAGACCGAGCGTCACGCCCAATAAGAGCATTGAAATATATTTAATTTTCATAAATTGTTTCCTTTCTATAATCTAAATGATAAGTTAGAATGTTACACTAAGACCGAATGAGAATGTCTTTGACAATGGATAGGTCTCACCAATCTTACCGCCATCATAACCTGCTCCAATCAGCTCTGGATCACCAGCCTCTGTGAAGTTAGTGATGGTGAAGAGGTTCTCTCCAGATACGAAGAAGCGAAGATTCTCAATATAAGCCTTGCTTGTGATTGACTTTGGCAAGGTATAACCGATGGTGAGGTTCTTCAAACGACCATAAGCTGCATTCTGCAGATAACGGGTCTGAGTCTGGATGTTGCGGCCACCACCCCAGTCAGCACGTGGGTAGTATGCACCCTTGTTATCCTCACGCCAGTAATCCTCGTGGAACTTGAAGCCGGTAGCCTGCCACTTACCCTGACCGATAGCACCCCAGAATACAGCACCACCTGCAGCGTAGTCACGCTTGAGGGTTCCCTGGAAGAACACCTTGATATCAAAGCCCTTCCAAGCTGCATCGAGGTTCAAACCAAAGTTATAGCGAGGAGTAGAGTTACCGATAATTCTTCTATCACCAGGCTTGCCGGCTGTATTCTCGCCTGTATTTACCTTACCATCACCGTCAAGGTCGGCATACATGATATCACCTGCTGTCCAGCCGCTTCCGAGTGCGCTCTGGTCAACCTTTGCGAGGTGTGCATCCATTTCTTCCTGGCTCTGTGCAATACCGATTGTGGTAAAGCCCCAGATGTCTCCGAGCTTAGCACCTTCGTAATATGAACCGAGGTTCTTAGATGGGTTAGGATACTTATCGATGACCACCTGGTTATCACTCAATACGAGAGATGCACCATAGCTTACCTCACCGATTACGTCACGCCAGCCAATCTGGAGATCCCAACCCTTAGATGTCATATCAAGGTTGTTCACCTTTGGAGGATTGGCACCGAGGATAACAGGCAACTCAGGAGCAGGACCTACCATGTCGAATGTCTTGCGCTGATAGTAGCCGAACGATCCGGTGAGGCGGTTATTGAAAGCACCCCAGTCGAGACCGATTTCCCATGTACGGCTCTTCTCCCATGTAAGAGTAGAAGATACGAGACCTGGCTGTGAAGCGGTATTTGGCTTAGCGCCATTGATCAACCAGTTGCCACCCTGAGAAGAGAAGCCGATGGTTGGATAGAAAGGATACCAGTTATCAGTATTCTGGTTACCCAACTGACCCCAAGAAGCTCGGAGCTTCAATGTGTTTACGTAATCAGTCAATGGCTCCCAGAACTTCTCACGGGCAATGTTCCAACCTGCAGAGAATGATGGGAAGAAGTTCCAGCGGTTCTCGCGGAGGAAACGTGAAGATCCATCATAACGGAGGTTAGCCTCGAAGAGGTAACGGCCTGCATAATCGTAGTTGATACGACCGAAGAAACCGGCTGTAGTCCATGAGTTATATGCACCACCTACACTTGGCTTGGTGGTTGTTGTATCGAGAGTAGGAAGACCAGACATGATACCGTTCTGACGCGCTGTGATATTGCGCTGACGGAACCACTCACTCTGGAAACCACCCATTACCTTCATATTGTGATCGCCAAACGAATGGCTGTACTCTGCAAAGAGGTTAGGGTTGAAATAGTTCGACTTGAATGAATACTCATACACGCTTGATGTGGCGTTGCTATCTACGTATGGATTGTTGTCGCAGTCGTAGCCGTATGTGGTCTGCCAGTCTCGGTGATTGAACTGTGTAACAATACGATAGTTCAACTCAGCATTGAGAGTCAGGCCCTTTACAGGTGTTGCAACAAAAGAAAGCTGCTGTGCGAGACGGTCTGCCTGGTTCTTGGCACGGCCACCATCCTGAAGACGTCCGATATAAGACTCTGGCAACCAGTTACCATTAGGATCGGTAGTTGGCAAAATAGGCCAATAACGGCACATATTGTGGAAGAACACATCTGTACCATTGATCAAATCACCAGGAGAATCGAAGTCCTGACGTGAGAAACGGGTATTGTAGGTCATGCGCAACCATTTGGTTATCTGTGCATTGATCTTACCTGTCATAGTATAGCGCTGCATGCTATCATCACCATGACGGAGAAGACCACCACGGTTGAGATAGTTACCAGACACATAGTACTGCAAACGATCATCACCACCATTGATACTCAAGGTATGCTCCTGAGAGAAGCTGGTACCAAACTGCTCCTTGAGCCAGTCGGTATTACCAAGAGGCAAGAGTGGCATATTGTCCCAAACCTCCCAACGGTTGTTGCTGTTCTTGAACATCTTCTGCATGGTTGGATCACTCTGAGCCTTCTTGATCTGCTCGAGTTTTTCATCTGTAAACCAGATACCTGCACCACTAGCAACAGAAGCATCATTCATGTACTTAGCCCATGTGTAAGAGTCCATCATCTCCGGCATGTTGAGTGGAGAATCAAAACGGAATGAGTTGTTGTAGTTAATGGAAGCCTTACCCTTCTTACCACTCTTGGTAGTAATAAGGATTACACCACCGGCAGCACGCGAACCGTAGATTGAAGAAGCAGATGCATCCTTCAATACAGAAATGTTCTCGATGTCCTGTGGGTTGAGTGCGTTCATATCGCCCTCCATGCCGTCGATGAGCACGAGTGGAGATACAGAAGAACCGGCACCGATAGTACCTGTACCACGGATATTAAAAGACTTGGTTGAATTAAGAGTACCACCACTGCTTGGTGTAGAGAAGTTCATACCGGCTACTGCACCCTGAAGAGCGTCAACTACAGAGTTGACTGGGCGAGCACCGAGGGTCTTGGAATCAACGGTAGAAACGGCACCAGTGAGGTTTACCTTCTTCTGAGTACCGAAACCGACAACAACGACCTCATTCAGAGTCTTGTTGTCTTCCTGCATGGTTACATTGATGTCACCACCCTTCCATACCATCTCCACCGGCTCGAAACCAATGTAGCTGATACAAACGGTTGCACCATGCTGAACATCAGAAAGCACGAACTTACCATCCAAATCGGTGATGGTTCCACCCTGCTTTCCCTTAACTGTAACTGTAGCACCAATTACTGGCTCACCTGTAGGGTCAATAATGGTACCAGTGCATTGTCCGTTCTTGGACTGATTAGTTTCCTGGATACGAGTTCCCCCATACGCTTGGGTAGGAGTCATACCAAGAGCCATAATCATAGTACTTACTGTGAATAGTTGTCTAATCATAAGATATAGTTTAAAAAATGTTATTTGGTCCAATAATTTAATTCAGCCGATGTTATTCGGCTTACTTGTTTAAGTTAGCCAATGTTATTTAATTCAATTATTTAAGTTTGACGCTGCAAAGATATACTATTTTTTAATACGAACCGGTTTTTTATGAAACAAAATTCATCATTTTAATACTTTTTAAGTAAAAAGTAAGAAAACATTCTAAAAAAAGCTCACAAGAGTAATTCTTGCGAGCCTTTTTTATCTTCTAGTTATAAATAATGTAAAATCTACACTTTTATTTCTTTATGCGTCATGATACCTAATTATTTATGTGTCATGATATCAAGCACCATATCATCGGTGGTCTTCATCGCATCGGCACCGATAGAGGTGAGGTTGTGGATACACTTATCCACATCATCATCCACGATACCCTCGGCAGAAGTTACGCACTTACCCTCCATGGAAAGAAGAGCAGAAAGCAAGGCGGTGCTCACACCTGACGAAATCTTCAGGGCACAGCTTGGCTTGGCTCCGTCGCAGATCATACCGGTAAGGTTTGCCACCATATTCTTGACTGAGTTGCAGATACGGGTAAAATCACCACCCATCAGATAGGTGATACCGCAACTGCTACCCGTGCTGGCTACCACGCAACCGCAGAGAGCTGAGAGTTTACCCAGACTCTGCTTGATATAGATAGCCGTTAAATGACTGAGCATCAGGGCACGAATCAGCTCCTCCTCAGTATTCTCGTTCTCCAAGGCATAAACCACCACAGGATTGGTGGCACAGATACCCTGGTTACCACTGCCGCTGTTACTCATCACCGGAATCATGGCACCACCCATACGGGCATCGCAAGCAGAAGCGGTACGGGAGATGATGTGAGAGAAGATGTTATTACCGAAGATGCCATGACTCAACGGACGGTCCATCGTCTTGCCCAGGCAGTGGCCATAGTTGCCCTTGATAGATTCCTCGGCAGCCTTCATATTATATTCCTTGGTCTTGAGGATGAAGCGAATCTCATCGAGCGGAGCGGTGGTTGCGAATTCGTAAACCAAGCGGAGATTCAACTGGATATCGTCATTCTCCACATCAGCCGCAGCTCCACCACGCTTGTCAAAAATCACCTCACCATTACGCTCTACATATACAAAGTTGGTATGAGAACCGGCAATGATAGCTGTAGCTCTGCCGTTGCCGGCATAGCAGATTACCTCGATATAGAGTTTATCCACATCACCCTGCTTCAGTTTGATGTTGATATCCGCATCCTTGATATATTGTTTGCCCTGCTCCAGACTGTCGGGAGTGAGGTCTTTCAACACTTCCAGCTGATATTCAGGCTTTCCGATGAGCGCACCCAGCGATACGGCGATAGGCAAACCGATCATACCCGTACCAGGAATGCCGACACCCATCGCATTCTTGAGCATATTAGGACTCAGAAGAACTTCAATACGTTCAGGGCGCTTGCCCAATGTAGTAGCAGCCTTGGCTGTACATAGTGCCACAGCCATCGGTTCGGTACAGCCGATGGCAGGAACCACCTCTTTATTAACGAGCGCAATGATGCGCTCACGCTTACTTTTCTCTAACATAATCTATATAACTTTTATATAAATAACGTTCTTACCATTATTTCGGGTACAAAAATACAAAAAATAAACCGTATTCTTCTCTTTTCTCGAGAAAAATACGGTTTAAATCTATATTTCTTGATGAATTAGTCTTCCAACTGGAACAGAGGATCATCTGGAGTCAGCATGGTTGGCTTCTGGTCGAATTCCTTCAAGAGCTGCTCAGAAGCATACTTCTTGTTTACTACCAGGCGGAACATGTACTCGTTGAACCAATCGTTAGTCATGATGAAGCAACCAGCAAAACCATTGTCGGCACCCCAACTGTTCTCCACCTTCCATTTTACAGGCTTGCCATTGGCGTCGAGATCTACAGCTGTCAGCGTCATGGCATGAGTAGAACCGCTATCGAAAGTAGCGATGCGGTCAGCCTTGTTCATTGGGAATGAGGTATTGAAGAGGCTTCCATAGTCGAAGTTGTCGAGTGCCAGATAGCCGCGCTTGCGGTCGAGCTGCTTGCCCACATCATAGCTTGAATACATCTTATGACCATCCTTCAGAGAGGCGATGGCGAGCTGGGCAATCTCCTCCATAGGCAAGTTCAGATACTTCCAGTTATGGCCATCGTAAGTGTGGCGGTCGTACTCTACCTCGTATGTCTTGTGGTAAGGACGGCGTGGATCGTTCATCACCATCAGGAAGGTACCGTTGAGATCCTTGCCTACGGTTTCCTCATAGAAACTCTTAGGAGTATACTTCTTTGCCTCGCCAATCTGCTTGCCGTCCTTGTCGCGGAAAGCATAGGTAAATTCCTTTACCGGTTCGCCGAGAGTAAGACTCAGCATGTGATAAACCTGACCGAGCATCTCGTTCTTGCGAGCCTGGATAGCTGCCGACTTCTTGCCCTGAGCCACCATCTTGCGGAGTTCCAGACCATACTCGCGGAGCTTGCTGCTTACGAGACGGCTCATCTTGGAAGTATTGTTGCTTGAGTAAGTCTCAGGCTGGGCACTCATAGGTACGAGACCATACTTGCTTGCCAAATCGGCAACACCACAGAAAGTACCGCCATCATTGAGCGGATTCTTGAAGAAGAACTGCACCTGAGGATCCTCGATGCTCTTCTTGCCAAGGTCGATAACACCCTGAAGCATCAGGTTAGCCTTCTCCAACTGATCATAGAAGAAGAGGTAATCCTGAGAATACTCCACCACTCTACCCTGCTTGTCATTGACAGCAAAGTTAGAACGGAGCACGTTAAAACCGCTGAACATCCAGCAACGGCCCGAACTCTTCTGGTTGTGAATGCTCTGCGAAGGAGTCTCGATGCTGAAATGAGTATCAACCGGGGCCTCGTTGGCATGATTCTTCACAAGGTCATCAATGTTGTTGTTGGCAATCGCATTGAAGAGTGCCTTGTTGGCTACACCTGCCTGCTGGTTTTTCTCCATCTGCTGGAGAGCAGACTGACTGATGCCGCCACCCTTGGTCTGCGCCATCAGAGACATGGAAGCCATCATCATGGCTCCCAAAAGTAATACATTTTTTCTCATCACGATAAAGGTATTTATTTGCTTATTGTTATATAACTAATTCCGGATTTCATTCCTTTTTCAGAAATTTCCTTTGCAAAAATACAAAGAATAATCGGAAAAAGCGAAAATATTGTCTCAAAAGTGCTTTATATAGGAAAAAAGCATTATCTTTGCACAAGATTTTCACGAAGAAAACATGGACAAGAACAAGTTTAGTCTATTAAATAGTATAAAATACCCGGAAGATTTGAGACGGCTGAGCATTGACCAGCTGCCACAAGTCTGCAAAGAGTTAAGAGAAGACATTATCGACGAGGTTGCCGTCAACCCCGGTCATTTTGCCTCCTCTCTTGGCGTGGTGGAAATAACCGTAGCCCTACATTATATCTACAACACCCCATACGACCGTATTGTATGGGATGTGGGACACCAAGCCTACGGACATAAGATATTAACAGGACGCCGCGAAAACTTCTGTACCAACCGCAAGTTGCACGGCATCCGTCCATTCCCTACACCTTTAGAAAGCGAATATGATACCTTCGCCTGCGGACATGCGAGCAATTCCATCTCCGCAGCACTCGGTATGGCCGTTGCCGCACGCGAAAACGGAGATACCGACAGGCACGTGGTAGCCGTCATTGGCGATGGAGCCATGAGCGGCGGACTGGCTTTCGAGGGACTGAACAACGTATCAAGTACACCTAACGACATGCTCATCATCCTGAACGACAACGATATGAGCATCGACCGGGCTGTGGGCGGTATGGAGAAATATCTCCTGAACCTCGATACCAACGAGACCTACAACCGCCTCCGTTTCAAGGCATCGCAGTGGCTGCACTCCAAAGGCTATCTCAACGAAGACCGCAAGAAGGGCATCCTGCGCCTGAACAATGCACTGAAGTCGGCACTGAGTCATCAGCAGAACATCTTCGAGGGTATGAATATCCGCTACTTCGGACCTTTCGATGGTCATGACGTGAAGGAAGTGGCGAGAGTGCTCAAACAGCTTAAGAACATGAAGGGTCCTAAGCTGCTGCACCTGCATACCACCAAGGGAAAGGGTTACGAACCTGCCGAGAAGAGTGCTACCATCTGGCACGCGCCAGGCAAATTCGATCCGGAAACGGGTGAGAGAATCATTGCCGATACCAGTAACCAGCCTCCTAAATATCAGGATGTTTTCGGTGAGACGCTGCTGGAACTGGCTCTGAAGAACCCGAAGATTGTAGGTGTGACGCCAGCCATGCCTACAGGATGCTCCATGAACATCATGATGAAGGCGATGCCAAACCGTACCTTCGATGTAGGTATTGCCGAGGGGCATGCCGTCACCTTCTCAGGAGGTATGGCGAAAGACGGACTCATCCCATTCTGCAATATCTATAGTTCGTTTGTACAGCGTGCCTACGATAACATCATCCACGACATGGCACTGCTCAACCTGCCGGTTATCATGTGTCTGGACCGTGCCGGACTGGTAGGTGAAGACGGACCAACCCATCATGGTGCCTTCGATATGGCGGCTCTCCGTCCGATTCCGCATCTCACCATCGCATCTCCGATGAACGAGCATGAGTTGCGCAACCTGATGTATTCAGCCCAGTTGCCAGATCATGGCAGCTATGTTATCCGTTATCCTAGAGGCAAGGGGGTGCTCGTAGACTGGCGCAACCCGATGGAGGAAATCAAGACCGGTACCGGCAGAAAGCTGAAAGACGGCACCGATATAGCCGTTCTTACCATCGGTCCTATCGGAAACGATGCCGCTCAGGCTATCGCTGAGGTAGAAACCGAAACCGGAATGAGCATCGCCCACTACGATATGCGATTCCTCAAGCCACTCGATGAAGACATTCTGAAAGAGGTGGGCGAAAAGTTCAGCCGCATCATCACCATCGAAGACGGCGTTCGTATGGGCGGTATGGGCTCAGCCGTACTGGAATGGATGAACGACCATAACTATCAGCCAAAGATGATCCGAATGGGATTGCCAGATGAGTTTGTGGAGCACGGAACCGTGGCACAGCTCAGAGAAATCGTGCATCTCGATAAAGAAGCAATCAAAGAAGCAATTAAGAAATGAAAATAATCATAGCTGGCGCATATGCCATAGGTACTCACCTGGCGAGACTCCTGTCACGCAGCAATGAAGAGATTACGCTCATCGATGAAAGCGAAGAGCGCCTGGCAAGCATTGGCTCCGACTGCGACCTGCTCACCATGCTGGGCAAGCCTACCAGTCTTCACATCTTACGCGATGCGGGGGTTGCAGATGCCGACCTCTTCATCGCCGTTACTCCGGTAGAAAGTACCAACATCACAGCTAGCATCCTTGCCAAGAACCTGGGTGCCAAAAGAACGGTGGCCCGCGTGGATAATCCGGAATATATGGATCAGCAGGCTCAGGAATTCTTCAAAGAATTAGGTATCAGCAAACTGATTTATCCGGAGATGCTCGCAGCCGTAGATATCAATAATGGACTGAAAATGAGTTGGGTACGTCAGCGCTGGGATGTGCACGACGGCGCACTCGTCATGCTCGGCATCAAACTGCGCGAAGGATGCGAGATACTGAACGAACCGCTCAAGAACATCAGCGGTCCTAACGACCCTTATCACGTGGTAGCCATCAAGCGAGGCAGTGATACCATCATCCCTGGCGGTAACGACGAGCTGAAACTCTACGACCTCGCCTACTTCATGACCACCCGCAACTACATCCCATATATCCGCAAGATTGTAGGCAAGGAGCACTATGTGGATGTGAAGAACGTGATGATTATGGGTGGCGGACGCACAGCCGTAAGAGCCGTGAAGAAGATGCCGGAATATATGGAATGCAAGATTATCGAGATGAGCGAGGAGCGCTGCGAATATCTCAACGATATTCTCGATGAGAACAAGACGCTCATCATTCATGGTGACGGACGTGACATTCCGCTGCTCGTAGAAGAAGGTATCCGTAGTACTCAAGCCTTCGTGGCACTGACCGGTAACGCCGAAACCAATATCCTGGCCTGTCTTACCGCCAAGAGAATGGGGGTGCGCAAGACGGTGGCTGCCGTAGAAAACGTAGACTACGTGAGCATGGCAGAGAGTCTGGATATCGGTACCATTATCAACAAGAAGATGATTGCCGCCAGCTACATCTACCAGATGATGCTCGATGCCGACGTGATGAACGTGAGATTCCTGATGAGCGCTAACGCCGATGTGGCTGAGTTTATAGCCAAAGAAGGTTCGAAGGTAACCAAGAAACCGGTGAAGGAACTCGGCATGCCTATCGGTGTAACCATCGGTGGACTGGTTCGCGGTGAAGAAGGAATGCTCGTTTCGGGTAATACACAGATAGAACCGGGCGACTCGGTGATGGTTTTCTGCCACAACATCAACATGAAGAAAATTGAGAAATACTTCATATAAGCGCGAAGGAGATAGAGACATACTTCATATATGATAAACAGAAAATTAATATATAAGGTTTTAGGGCAACTGCTTTTCATAGAAGCATTCCTGCTCTTCGTCAGTCTGCTGGTAGCTTTCTATTACCAGCAGGATGACATCTTTGCCTTCATTGTGGCAACACTTACCACCATCGGAGGCGGACTGGTGCTGAAATGGCGAGGACACGGAGCAGATAACTCAATGTCGCGCCGTGATGCCTATCTCGTGGTAACGCTCTCATGGATTGTATTCAGTTTCTTCGGAACCCTCCCCTTCATGATAAGTGGATACATCAACAACTTTACCGATGCCTACTTTGAAACCATGTCGGGATTTACGACAACGGGAGCCACGATATTAGACGATGTAGAATGCTTCCCCCACGGACTGCTTTTCTGGCGTTCGCTCACCCAATGGATAGGCGGTCTGGGAATCGTGTTCTTCACCATCGCCCTGCTGCCATCGCTTGTAGGAGGACAGACCAAGGTGTTTGCTGCCGAGGCTACAGGACCTATCAAGACAAAACTGCATCCCCGGCTTTCCACTTCGGCTAAATGGATATGGAGTATCTATCTGATGCTCACCATTGCCTGCATCGCATCCTACTACGTGGCAGGAATGAATCTCTTCGACAGTTTCAACTATGCGATGACCACTACGGCTACAGGAGGGTTCTCTACACATAACAGTAGTACCTCGTTTTTCCATTCGCCGGCGCTGGAATACATCTGTGCCTTCTTCTGCTTCCTGTCGGGTGTTAATTTCACCCTGCTCTATGCAGCCGTCATCAAATTCAAGATCAAAGATCTGTTCAAGAATTCTGAGTTTAAGTTCTATATGCTCCTCGTTACAGCCTTCACGGCTTTCATCATGGTAGAGCTGATAGCGATGCGCAACTACGATGTGGAACATGCCTTCCGCAGCGCCATCTTCCAGGTGGTATCATTCATCACCACCACGGGATTATTTAACGACGATGCTGCTGTGTGGCCTCACGTTACCTGGGTGGTATTGGCAGCCTGCATGTTCTTCGGAGCCTGCTCGGGCAGTACGAGTGGAGGTTTGAAATGTATCCGTGGCGTGATGTTGGTAAGAATGGTGAAGAATGAATTCCGCCAGATTCTGCATCCTAACGCCGTACTGCCATTGAAGATTGATGGTGTGAACGTACCGATGCAGAAGCGTGTTACGCTGCTTGCCTTCCTCACCACTTATCTCATCATCTGTCTGGTGATATCGTTCACGATGATAGCCATGGGCATCGACAATACCAATGCCATCACCATCACCCTGAGTTGTGTGGGTAATGTGGGACCTACGCTGGGTACGGAAATCGGACCAACCATGTCGTGGAGCGAACTGCCGGATGTGGCAAAATGGTTCTGCTCGCTGATGATGCTCATCGGTCGTCTGGAAATATTCAGTGTGCTGGTTATCTTAACGCCAGCATTCTGGAGAGAGAACTAACATACCCAGAGGGGGAGTTAGAAAATAAAAGAGAAGTTGATATTTGAAGTAAGAAATACGCTTACTAGACTAAGTATATTTCGCACAAAAAGCGTTATATATAATAAGGTATAGGTTCAGCAAGAGCCTTACCCGAGAGTAAGAAACCGTACTTATGAGTACATTTATAAACTAAATACAGGTAAAAATGAAACCATTAAAATTTCAACCGCTATTAAAATCCACCATCTGGGGTGGCAGTAAGATTATCACTTTCAAACATCTCGACGTAAAGCAAGAGAATGTGGGAGAAAGCTGGGAAATCTCTGGAGTACCAGGAAATGAAAGCATCGTAGCCGATGGCGAGATGCAGGGCAAGAGCCTCAACGAGGTTGTTGCAGAACGGAAGGGAAGCTTCCTCGGAGAAGAGAACTACAAGCGTTTCGGCAATGAGTTTCCACTACTCATCAAGTTTATCGATGCCAACCGCGACCTCTCTATCCAGGTGCATCCTAATGATGAAATTGCCAAGAAGCAAGGTAAGGAACGCGGCAAGACCGAGATGTGGTATGCGCTGCCATGCGAGCCGGATGCCAAGCTCTACAACGGCTTGAAGATGCAGATAACTCCTGAGCAGTACAAGGAGATGGTGGAGAATGATACCATCACTGATGCCCTGGCTCAGTATAACGTGAAGGAAGGTGACTGTTTCTTTATCCCAGCCGGCAGAATCCACACCATCGGAACAGGCTGTTTCGTTGTCGAGATTCAGCAGACCAGCGATGTTACCTATCGCATCTACGACTTCAAGCGCAAGGACAAGGATGGCAACTATCGCCAGCTCCACACCAAGGAAGCTGCCGAGTGCATTGACTACACCGTATTGCCAGACTATCGCCAGCACTACACTCCTGCCAAGAACCAGGGTGTAAGCATGGTGCAGTGCCCTTACTTCACCACAGCCGTTTATGATCTCGATGAGCCAATGACGCTGGATTATTCAGAGTTGGACAGCTTCGTGATTCTGATTGGCTTGAAGGGTGAGGCTAAGATTACCGACAACGAGGGTAACGAGATTACGCTCCAGGGCGGCGAGAGCATCGTAGTTCCTGCCAGCACCAAGACATTGAAGATAGAAGGAACCCTGAAGTTCCTGGAGGTTTTTTAAAGGTAAAAAAGTAAAAAGGTAAAAAGGTAAAAAGAGCCTGGCGGGATGTCATCTGCCTGCTTTCTTTTTACCCTTTTACCTTTTTACCTTTAAATATCCTTTTTACCTTTCCAAATACTTTTCCACATCCGCCTGTATCTTCTGGAATTCGGGAGAGAACTGGTAGAAGGTGTTCTTCTTCATCATCATCTTCACCTTGCCCAGACTATTCTCATAACATGCCATTTCGGTGCGAGCCTGCTCGGAATGGAGGGCACGGTCGCGGATTTCATTCTCCCTATCGTTGCGCAAAGCATCGCAAACGCTCTGGACGATAGGACTAACTACCAGGTCGAAGAGATGATGACCCTGTATATATAAATAGGTATTGCTCTCGTTTACACCCAGATTGTTGAGGTAAAGAGCCATTTCATCCAACTCATCCTTAAACTTCTTAAAGCGGCGCTCCAGCTGGAACAGCTTTGCCCGCACCTTCTTTCCCAAATAATCTATCGCCCATTTAGGATCCTGGATTCGGACAGAAGGCAACATGATGACCTTATCAAACTCTGCCATATCAAAATGCATCGACATCTTGCGATGACGCACATAGAACAGCATGTGCCATAAGAAGAGGGGCCAGATGGTACGGGAATAGGACTCAAGAAAACGCTCGAAATCGAAGATGCGACGGTCGTTGAGCGTCACCATCACACAGGTTTCGTGCAATCCTCTGGCATAACATTGGAAGTTTTCAATGGCATAGGCATAGGTATGGAAGATGTAAGGATTCTCCAACATCTGCTGGGAAGACTCGGTTGAGCCCTGACGCAGATAATCGTAATCGGCATCTACACAGGCTATCATATCCCTACCTACTCCCTTCAGCATACTGGAGATAGCAGCCTTCTTGCCTCGGTCTAAATGCTGGTTACGGGTAGGCAGCATGATATCAAAATAGCGTTTTTCATTCTCAAACTTTCCCAGTACAGAACGCCAGAAGAAGACATCATCGTAGCTCTCGACGTAAGCCACAATCTTGCGCCGAGCCTTCTTCGAGGTCATCCTGTTGGCTGCCTCGAAGAACTGGGAATTGATATTATCGGTTAAACGTTTAGCCATAAGCTGAAAAAATCAACATTCAACACTTAACATTCAACATTACGAAATCGTAATATCATTCACATCCGTCACCCTATCGGTCCATCCATCCATGACCACAGCAGGACTGTGGGTGGTCATGATGATCTGGATATTCGGATTAAGCTGCAGCACCAGACCGATGAGCAGCTTCTGCCATTCGAAGTGAAGACTGATTTCCGGCTCATCCATAAAGAGGACGTATGACTGGTTGTCCTCCACCAGCACGGTGAGGAGGATGGCAAGAATCTGCTTCTCACCAGCCGAGAGCTGATAAGGCGAGAGCTGCTCGCCTATCTGGTTGAAGCGGATTTCGTTGGCAGTACGGATGATGGTCTTGCCGGTATCCTTGAAAAGATTATCTACCATATCCTGGAACATCTTCTTCGGTTCACTCAGTTTCTGAGCCTTGAAGGCTGCATCCGGTTCGCCACTCTGCAAGACGGCGATGATGCGGTTGCCGATGTTCACCTGGTAATCCAGATACTTGCGCTGCAGCTGGAAGAGCTGCCAGTCGAGTTCGGTAACCAGGGTAAGGTCTATCTTGTTGATCATCTCGGCATTCATCAATGGTCTATCTACCGAGCGGATTACATCATATCTAATCCACTTTGCCTCCTCCGGCTCCACCTTCAGATGCACACCTTTGATCATGTGACTAGGGAATTCACCGCCAGCCGCCAGACCCTTTACCACCTTATTTAATATAGTACTCTTGCCCACGCCGTTTACACCACTCAGGATATTGACACGGCGGTCGAGGTTCCAAAGAATATGTTTGGTACCGCTCCAGAGAGATTCAATCTCTATCTGTTTGATATAATCAGCATATTTCTGCATAAGAATAATCTCCTATCTTTAATAGTCAAGAACGGAAAAAGACTATTGTCTTAACTTCTTAACTCCTTTAAGTTTCAAAAAATATACCGCAAATATAGCAAAATTCCTCGAATTTTTGTACCTTTGCACTCGATTTTATTCAAAAATAGGAAGATTTAAATAGAAATAAGGAAAAAATGGATAACAAACGACCTCTTATCGCCCACCTGTGCCTCTTCTGTTCCGGCGCATTCTGGGGACTGATGGCTCCCGTAGGCAAGGATGCCATGCTTCACGGCATCGACGGCATCGACCTGGTGAGCTTCCGTGTATTGGGTGGTGCCCTCCTCTTCTGGATAGCATCATTCTTCACCAAAAGAGAACATATCCCTACCAAGGACATCATCAAGATGGCAGGTGCCGGCATATTCGGACTGGTATGCAACCAATGCTGCTATACCATCGGTCTGAGTCTCACCTCGCCAAGCAACTCCAGCATCATGACTACTTCGATGCCTATCTTCGCCATGATTCTCTCGTTCCTGATTCTGAAGGAACCTATCACCTGGAAGAAGGCTATCGGTGTGCTGATGGGATGCAGCGGAGCCTGTATCATCATCCTGACGAGTGCTACGGCTGGCAATGCTAAGGTAGGAAATATCTGGGGCGACCTGCTCTGCATCTCGGCACAGCTTTCGTTCGCTCTCTATCTGGCACTCTTCAAGCCGCTGGTTCAGAAGTATTCGCTCTTCACGGTGAACAAGTGGATGTTTACCTGGGCAACCCTCTTCATCTGGCCTTTCACGATAGGACACGTATCGGACATTCCTTTCGCCCAGGTTCCGATGAGCACCTGGTGGGAAACGGGCTACGTCATCTTCTTCGGCACTTTCCTGGGTTACATCTGCATGATGATTGGTCAGAAGACGTTGCGCCCTACCGTGGTGAGTGTATATAATTATGTGCAGCCGCTGGTATCGGTTACCGTAAGTGTTATCGTGGGTCTCGCCGTATTCAAGGGTATGCAGGCGATTGCGGCCATCCTCATCTTCTCCGGTGTATGGCTTGTGGTAAAGAGCAAATCAAAAAATGATATCGACAAGCACGACCACAGTCTGGCTTACGAGAAAAGACATGCTTAAAAGATATAATGTCGATTTATAAAACTGAAACTGTCCCCATCTGAGATAACAGATGAGGACAGTTTTTTATATAAGAAAAGAAGATCAGCAACCGAAGTAAACCATCAGTCCGCCCAATACGATATAAAGCAGGGCGTATGGGATGGCCGAGCGGAGAATCTCTCCATCCTTTCCCTCCATATCGCAGGCTGCAGTAGCAATGGCGATGCTCTGCGGACTGATCATCTTGCCACCCGTGGCTCCCGTGGTGTTGGCAGCAACCAGCCAGTTTTCCTGACCACCCTCCATACCAAAGAATGTGCTCTGCCCCGTCATACCCAACTGATTGGCAACATGAGCCTGGAGCTTGGCAAAGAGGATATTCGAAGAGGTATCAGACCCCGTAACGAAGGTTCCGATGGCACCAATCATCGGCGCAACCAGAGGATAGAAATCTCCCGTTACTGCCACCAGTCCTGAGGCGATGGCAGTAATCATTCCCGAATAGTTCATCACACTTGCCAGGGCTATCAGCGAACAGATGGTCACCACCGTCTTACGAAGATTCACCGTGGTACGGGCAAGAATCACCATCAATCTCTTGAGGCTCAATCCCTGAATCAATCCACCAATCGTAGCACCTAGGAAGAGCATCAGTCCTGCATTGGAAATCCAGCCAAACTTAAAGGTGCTGTCGAGCACAGGCAGATGAACCGCACTCACCAGATGACTTTTGAGGAAAGCATTGACCGGAGGACAGAGTGCTCCGGAAACCAGGATAAATATCAATATAAAAAGGTAAACGCTCCATGCCTTCAGGCTTTCGGCAAGCGTAAAGGTTTCCTTATCCTGCACCTTGCTCTTTCTGGCAAATACCTTGGCGTATGCGATGATGGCGATAATGGCTGCCAGCGAACCGATGATGGCTGGAGTCTCGGAACCGAGATAATAGCCGCAGACAAACTGCACTATCACGGAAATCACTCCCACCCAGAGGGCGATGATGAGATTCTTGATAAGATTATGCTTATCGGTAAGCGTCAGGATAATAAAAGGCAGGATGATAAAGAGAGGTGCCAGCTGGATAATGGCGAAGGCCGAAGTCTCGCAAATCTGTGCCGCCGAAGCCGATCCGCTTTCAGCCACCTCATTGCAGAGCGTAGTAACCGGTACACCCACAGCACCAAATCCCGTAGCCACGGTATTACCAATCAGGGATACCAGAGCCGAGAACATCGGTTTGAATCCGAGTCCGATGAGGATGGCAGCAGGTATCGCCACCGCCGTTCCGAAGCCCGCCATACCTTCGAGCAGTCCGCCGAATCCCCATACGAGGAGCAGCACGAGCAGTCCCTTATCATCGGTAATCGATGTAAACTGCCTCTTGATCACCTCTATCTGCTTGCTTTCCACGAGGATATTATAGCTGTAGATAGCCATCAGGATGATGATGAGAATCGGGAATACCGCCTTCAGGATGCCTTCCACCACCGCCCATCCCGTCAGGGCGATCACGCTATCCTCCGCATGTTCCGGGGCTATCATGCCTAGCGGCGAAGCTGCGAAGAGAGCAAGCAACACGGTAATTACGAGCGTCAGCAAGGCGCTTTTATGACCTGCCATCTTGAAGCCGAGCATCAGGATGAACAGCAACACGATGGGAATAATAGAAACAATTGATGCCATAAGCCATTCAGTTTTTTAATGTTTTCGATTGCTAAATTTTATGTTTATGACTGCAAAAATAACATTTTTCTTTGAAAAAAGAAAGCATTATTTGAAAAAATCTCTTCTTAGATGTCCGATTTTTCAATTTCATACGTCTATAGAGTGTAAAGGTTATGAGAACAGAAGAATTCAACCATATTATCCTACCGATGCGCAGCGACCTGAAAGAGTATGCGCTAAGGTTGACTGAGAGTGACGACAATGCCGAAGACCTCGTGCAGGAAGTCATGCTCAGGCTGTGGGACATGCGCCATGACATCAAGGCAGAAGATAACCTCAAGGCTCTAGCCATCACTATCATGCGCAACAAGTTCTATGACCAGTGCCGACATGAGGAGCGGAACTTCACCACCGACAAGGTAATGGAAGTACCCATAGAAGACCGGCGGGCAGAGCAACGGGACGAGGTAAACCTCATCAGACAGATAGTGGCACAGCTTCCGCCCTTGCAGCAGCAGATATTCCGCATGAAGGAGATAGAAGGCTATACTGCCGATGAAATCATGCAGATAACGGGATGCACTGCCGATAATCTCCGAAAGAATCTCTCCAGAGCCCGACTCAAAATCAGAGAGACCTATATGAATATCGTGAAACAAAACAGAACAAAATAAAGAAGGAGGAAAGAATATGAACGATAAAATAAAAAGAATCGATGAATTCAAGGATATCGATGAATTCAAGACGATACAGGACTTGCTCGACAAGTATATGGATGGTGCCACATCCAATGAGGAAGAGGCAACGCTCAGAAAATATTTCGAAGAGCATGGCAATGATATTCCTGAAGAATGGGAATCCTATCGCGCCCTCTTCAGCTATATAGGATTCGAACAGATGAATCTTTCTCTAATTCTAAAAGAAGAAGAGAAGGAGGAGGATTTCGAAAAAAAAGATATCGAGAAGGAAGAACTCCCAAAGAAGGAAGCTTCTCGTAGCAGATGGCTCAAATATTTCGGCACTTCTGTGGCAGCCGCCGCTATCATCGCATTCCTGATTGTGGACATCCAGAAGATAGCCCAGCCTCAGCCTGAATGTTATGCGGTTATCGATGGAAAGGTTTATACCGACCAGGAGTTCGTTCATAACGAAGCCCTGGATGCCCTGGAAGATGTTTCGGCAGATTCCGAAGATCCATTCAGTGCCCTGGATATGATGAAACAATAAATTCATCTTTTAGATGAAACAATCATTCAAACTATAAAGTATAATATATATAATAAGGTATAGAATATGAAACGATGCAACTTGATAAAACGCTTCTTCATCGGACTGCTTCTTATCGTGGTAGCCTCGATTTCGGCTAATGCCCAGGAGGGACTATACGTAAAAAGTATATTCCAACGATTCGGACACGCCAAGGGATGCAAGATGGTTACGATGCAGAATGCGCAACTCAAAGGTTACAGGCTCAAGATATACAAGAGCCTGGTATATAAGAACCATGCCACGGAAATAGCCCACTATCTGAAGTCCGACCGCAAGGCTGCGAAAAAGATCAGAGAGGTGGTGGAAAATGGCAAGATGGTGAGCGGCTATTACATGATGACACCCTTGAGCAATGGCAACAACCGCTTCATCCTCTTCAGTAACCCGAGTAAAAGCAAGGGAACCGTGATTTATATCGAAGGCGACCTATCGCCCGAAGATATCATGAAACTCTGCTATTCCAGAAGATAGAAGCAACATCTTCCTACAGGAATCTTCTCAATAAGAATAAGAAACAACATAAAATATAGTATTATGAATATCAAAAACGTAATGATGATGGCTGCCATGATGCCAGCCGTCGCCCTTGCTGAAACCAACAGCAACAGTGCACCAGTCTCTGTAGAGGCTAACGACACCACAATCAGAGTGAACGACCAGAACATCGTCATCAAGCAGGATGGTGAACAGACTTCTGTGAAGATATATAAGATGAACGGCAACGAGATGACCAAGATTTCCGAAACCCAATTCGTAGATGGTCAGGAAGTAGAAAAGGTATTTGTCACCTCGCCTTTCATCCCTCAGACCCTGAGCAAGCGCAAGCGCAGTCTGGAGAGTCATTATCCAACCTTCTTCTTCGGCTGCAGCCAGTTGCCAGGCAGCAGGGGAAGCATGGGAGGCAACAACGAGATGCACAGTCGCGACTCCAAGTCGTGGGAATGGGGCATCACCCTCACCAGTCTCTGCTTCCGCCTTTCCAACGAAATGGCGCTCACCTCCTCTCTCTCCATCGGACAGGTACACCACCATTTCAAGGACAATTATGTATTAAGCACCGAAAACGGGGTATCGACAATGACTCCGATAGATGGCGAGACGCTGAAGAAAAGCTATATCAGCTACAATGTGCTCCGCCTGCCTATCATGCTGGAGTGGCAGAAGCGCATAGGATGCCATGATGCATTCCTGGCGTTAGGTCCATCGGTAGAATACCGCTGGCACGAGCATTCCCGCTACTTCATAGGCAAGCACAAGCATACCGAAACGGGCGATATCAACCTCAACCCTATCGGCCTGAACCTGGAAGCCCGTGCCGGCTACTCAGGAGTGATGCTCTACGCCCGTGCCGGAGTAACCCCACTGCTCAACAAGACCAAGGCTCCCGAGTGCTACCCGATGACCATCGGCTTAGGATTTAGACTGTAATTTCTCTCAAAAAATCGAAAAAAATGCCCGAATACCACAAACGTGGTAGCAGGAATACTACTCATATGCTATTTCAGAATCCAGAAAATCGCCGTACCTTTGCAGCGTCAATCAGAACAAACAGTCTGATGCCTATCATGACTGGATTTCTGGGCGACAAATTTATATAAATGAATAAGATTGAATATTAACGTAAAATTAAAGAAAGGACATAGATTATGAGTACAGAAAAGAAACTTCGCTTTGAGACACTTCAGTTGCATGTAGGTCAGGAAAATCCAGATCCAGCTACCGACGCTCGTGCGGTACCTATCTACCAGACCACAAGTTATGTGTTCCGCAACTCTCAGCACGCTGCCGATAGATTCGGACTCCGTGACGCAGGTAACATCTATGGTCGCTTGACCAACTCTACTCAGGGTGTATTCGAAGACCGTGTGGCTGCCCTCGAGGGTGGTGTAGCAGGTTTGGCTGTCGCTTCTGGTGCTGCCGCCGTTACCTACGCTCTGCAGAACATCCTTCAGAATGGCGACCACATCGTAGCTGCCGACAATATCTACGGTGGTACTTATAATCTCATCACTCATACATTATCCACACAGGGTGTCAGCTACACCATCGTGGATCCTCGCAACTTCGAGCAAGTAGAGACTGCCATCCAGGACAATACCAAGGCACTCTATGCAGAGACCTTCGGAAATCCGAACTCAGATGTAACCGATATCGATAAGCTGGCTGAGATTGCTCATCGCCACAACATCCCATTGATTATCGACAACACCTTCGGCACCCCATACCTCATCCGCCCTATCGAGCACGGAGCAGACATCGTGGTTCACTCAGCTACCAAGTTCATCGGCGGTCACGGTTCATCTCTCGGTGGTGTCATCGTAGATGGCGGTAAGTTCGACTGGAAGGCAAATGCCGACAAGTTCCCTACTCTCGCTAAGCCAGACCCATCTTATCATGGTGCCGTATTCGCAGATGTAGCCGGAGCAGCAGCCTTCGTAACCCGAATCCGTGCGGTCATCCTTCGTGATACCGGTGCAACCATCTCTCCATTCAATGCCTGGATTCTTCTTCAGGGCTTGGAGACATTGAGCCTCCGTGTAGAGCGTCACGTTCAGAATGCATTGAAGGTGGTAGAGTATCTGGAGAACAATCCTAAGGTGGCTAAGGTTAATCACCCAGCCGTTCCTTCTCATCCAGATCATGAACTTTACAAGAAGCTCTTCCCTAACGGCGGTGGTTCTATCTTCACCTTCGATATCAAGGGCGGCGAGAAAGAGGCATGGGAGTTCATCGACCACCTGCGCATCTTCTCTTTGCTGGCTAACGTAGCCGACGTGAAGTCACTGGTTATCCACCCAGCAACAACCACCCACTCTCAGTTGAGCCCAGAGGAATTGGAGGAGCAGCACATCTATCCTTCTACCGTTCGCCTGAGCATCGGTATCGAGAACATCGACGACCTGATTGAGGCACTCGATGAAGCATTTACTTACGTAAAGTAAAATTATTAATGATTTAAATTAGAGTACAGTTATGGCAAAGATATATAAGCAGATTACTGATTTAATCGGTAAGACCCCATTGGTAGAATTGGGTAAGTATTCAGCATCCAAGGGTTTGGAGACTCCTGTGATTGCTAAGGTAGAATTCTTCAATCCTGGCGGAAGCGTAAAGGATCGTATCGCACTTGCGATGATCGAAGACGCCGAGCAGAAGGGCATCCTGAAACCAGGTGCCACCATCATCGAACCAACCAGCGGTAATACGGGTGTAGGTTTGGCTCTGGTATCAGCCGTAAAGGGCTATCACCTCATCCTCACCATGCCAGAAACCATGAGTGTGGAGCGCAGAAACCTGGTGAAGGCTTACGGCGCAGAAGTGAGATTGACCAGCGGTAAGGACGGAATGCCTGGCGCCATCAAGGCTGCCGAGGAGCTCCGTGATTCCATCCCAGGCTCTGTGATTCTGGGACAGTTTACCAACCCAGCCAATCCTACCAAGCACTATGCCACAACTGGACCAGAAATCTGGGCAGATACCGATGGCGAGATTGATATCTTCGTAGCCGGTGTAGGAACAGGCGGAACCATTTCAGGTATCGCCAAGTACCTGAAAGAGCAGAATCCTAACGTGAAGGTGATTGCCGTAGAGCCTGTCACATCGCCTGTATTGAACGGCGGACAGAGCGGTCCTCACAAGATTCAGGGCATCGGTGCCGGTTTCATTCCAGAGACTTACTCTTCAGAATATATCGATGAGGTATTGGATATTCAGAACGATGATGCTATCAAGGCAGGTCGTGACCTGGCTCAGACCGAGGGTCTGCTGGTAGGAATCTCATCAGGTGCCGCCGCCTTTGCAGCCACCGAGATTGCGAAGCGTCCTGAGAATAAGGGCAAGAAGATTGTAGCCCTCTTGCCAGATACCGGCGAGCGTTATTTGAGCACTGTACTCTACGCTTTCGAGGAGTATCCATTGTAATTCACAATCGGATATTTTCTGATGGAAGCAAAATCTATCATAATTTCCCCAACCAGCTTTCCCATAGCAGGTTGGGGATTTTCATTTTTCGGAACTTCATATATATTTGCAAATGCGATACCACCCCAATTCCTTCTACAACTTGCGAGAATCGAGTATAAATTCTAGCATTTATCATTTAAAAGATTCTAAAAATCAATAAATATCATTACGAGTTCCCATAGTGGGAACTCTCATTTATTTTATTTTTTCTATCTTTGCAAAAGATTACCACTTTGGAGGCGCCACGACAAAAACAGTAATTTGTGGATCTCTACTTCCGAAAGCCAACGGAGGCGGAGACAGGGTAATTTGTGTCTGAAGCCAAAGAGCGATACCAAACATCTTCTGCTCTGTTTACGGTGACACGGTGACACGATGACACTAGTTTTTCAACTTTTCGCCTCGCACGCGGGCAGGCAGGAACTTTCGGCTTGATTTTTCCTGCCTGCCCGCGCGAGAGTAAATCTTCAGAAATCACTGTCATACGTGTCACCCTGTCATCCAGAAGCAGGTTACTTCCGAATCAAAAGTCAAAGACTTACGATGCAAAAGTCAGTCACTTACGACGCAAAAGTCAGGGACTTACGCCCCGTAATCCCCTGGCTTACGAACCGCAATCCAATCATAAAGCCCTTAAAAATCAAACAAGCCAGGCATTTAGAAGTGATACCAAGCAAGGCATGTAAAAGGGCTTACAAACACCAGAGCAAAGAGAATCTGTGAAAAAGTATGAGCAACTGTGAGCAAGTATGAGCAACTGTGAGTTGCCTCCTCACCGATTTCGTATCTTTGCATTGTGATTCAGAGATACTCAGCGGTTCCAATCAGCAAGCTATAGTAAGGCGTCCCCATAGCAAGCTATCCCCAGGCGGTCCCATCCCGCACACCCATGGCAAAGACCGCTTTGATGTGATTTGATAGCCAACC
>ENA-ORLY01000405-ORLY01000405.1-human-gut-metagenome-genome-assembly--contig:-NODE-405-length-61083-cov-10.916418_pt1 | contig 61083 bp, 55 predicted proteins | sample MGYA00243071_ERZ508832 | MGnify/ENA primary metagenome ERZ508832 (study PRJEB26277, sample SAMN04329777) | human gut metagenome | biome: human-associated habitat | host: Homo sapiens | place: USA... | reverse complement strand
AAGACGGCGAAAGCCGCTTTCAATGAATCCGGCCTGAAAAAGCTGCCCAAAGTGAAAGACCTGAATGCAGAGTATTCGGCTTTGCTCACCAAGAAAAAAGCACTCTACCCAGAGTACCGAAAGGCGCGGGATGAGATGCAGGACATCGTAAAAGCGCAGAAGAATGTGGAACTGTTCTTTGCGGAGGAAAAGGACAGCAAAGAAAAAGAGCAAATCCGATAAGCCAAGACCGCCGAGAGCCTGACCTTTTATGGTCGGTTCTCGGCGGTCTTTTTTAGTTTATATAGCAGCGATCTTGTGTTACGAGCCAGTCCTCGCACAACCGCTGGGCTTCATCCATGGTTTTGCAAGTGCAATTGAACAGTCTGCCGTGCAGCGAACAGTAAGTATACCGAACTTTCGGTACGCCGTTTTCGTCCTGAAATTTCGTGTAGCGTTCCTCACCGGGCATCAGGTAAAGCTGTTCCATCTCTGCATCCGTCCTCTCTTTTTCGTGTGTCAGGCACACAACGCATTCATTTTACCACGGATGCCATGACTGCGCCATTGACGCTTACACCAAAAAGCATTCGGAATTTTCAGGGAGAGTGTGCATTGACACGCAATAGAAGCGTTCCGCAGGAATGCGCAGCCTGCATCCACCGGATGCAGAACATAAGGGGTTTGGGCACAGCCCAACAAGCATTTTGAATTTGATTTTTAGAAATCGGATTCAAAAATCGTGCCGTGGTACCACGGCGCACTGCTTGCAGAAGCTTTGAAGAAAAAGAGTATCAGACGGGAGTATAGATATAAATGTTGCGTCCCATCTCTCCCGTTTCAACATCGAAGCTTCCCGATGCCACTAGTTTTCCGTTATGAGTTATCTCAACATAAATATCCCAAAGGCCAGCAGCCTCCCAATATGCTTTCGGCGATTGACGAATCTCTACATTAAGGTCATCCGGAACTCCCAAATCTTTTGCAATGATTCGCAGTTGCTGATCTGTAAAGCTATCTCCCTGAGATATTTTATCTGTGGGGTCGTCCCATTCGCAGATGTAGGCGCATCCGGCATCAATTATTCCATCTGCATCGTTCCATGTTCCATCTTGAAACTTTTCATAGAACATTGCATAGTGCTCAATACCATCCTGATTGCTCGGCTCACCAGAATGCCAGTTTGTATAAGATGTGCTGGTTCCATTGACCCATTTCCAGTTTCCTTCAGAGCTTTCATCGCTGAATCCAAAGTAGGCATTCTCATGCCCTTTCGCTTTCATTGCGCTGTAGAGAAGGAAATTTTCCGTTGACGATTCAATGACCGCTAGATGACCTCCTTTCCACTCGCAGCGTTTCTCTGCCTGCTGCCATGTGATTGGGCCAGACTCCCATTCCGATTCGGGCAATGTATAGAACTCATAAAGGTGTCCTGTGTAACCTTCGACCTGTGTTTCCTCGGCTGCATCGGATGCTTCCCATTCACAAATGTAGCCGCTCTGTTCATATGTATTGCTGTTTGCCAAGTCGTTCCACTTTACCGGCCACACAGCCACACAACTCTCGTCTGCCACAACATTGCTGGAGTTGTTCGGCTCTCCATCGCCCCAGTTCTGATATTCCCATGGTTCACCTGTCACCCAGCACCACTGACCGGCAGAATTTTTATAGCCGCCGATCCAAAGCTTACTGTTCTGAGTATTCAGACTTTCAATCAGTTTCTGTTCCTCTGGCGAGGTAATGGTCACAAGATGGCCGCCTTTTGCTTCGCAGGCAGCTTTTGCCTGTTCCCACGTGAGGGTATCATAAAAAATACCATAAGAGTGTTGCTTCGGCTCCTGTGAAATATCGACCTCTAACACATTGGCATTTTCGAATCCCGGATAAAAAGGATACCCCTTTAACCCATTGTTTTCTACAACTCTCAGGTACTCTACTTCTTCCTGATTTCTTCCATTTGGGTCGGTTAATCTAAATTCGTAAATTCCCGGTGTTAGATCGATTTGAAATGCCTCTGCTTCTCGAATAGTGTAATCATACGCTACAATTTTCTGCACATTTTCATCGTACTCCCGTGGTAATATATCCGTATCCAACTGAGCAATATGCAAATCATAATTATCACATAATGTTCCATCCCATGCATAGACATAAAGTTTAGCCTGACCATCAATCGATACCACACTATTCTCGTTTTCGTCAAGAAATAAAGAATTTGGAATACCTGCTTTGATGCCCATAGCCCAATCCACCGTTGCAACCTGCCTTGCTGTCAGCATTCCTGTCTGGCACATAGAGTAAGCAGTATAGACAAGCACATTACGGAATTCACTGAAGCTGATATCAGACTTTGAAATCCCATATAGTGATTTGTAAAAAAGCTGTGCCAAATCATAGGTAGAAAGAGGTTCATACTTTGTTTCGTCCACAGACGGCTGCGTCATAAGGTACGCTGCGTGAGAAATTACTGTGCAATTAGAATGCACTCCCCCATGATCAGAAAACTGTGCTTCGGGATCATAATTTTGTGACTTGCGCCAGTTTTCATCCTTGTATTTCGTCGGATAAGGTAGTCCATCCCCCTGAAGTACGCTGGATGGGTCAGCCAGATTCCGCTCAAGCTCACCCACAGTCCCAAAAATCCATGAAATATCTCCGTCAAGCCACTTCAAACTGGTTTCAAGTGGGATATCCCAATGCCTGAGAATATCCGGATATAATCTTTTAGGAGAGTCATTATACCAATCTTCAATTATTTCTCCCATAATATCCGAAATCGCCTCCATCAAGGCACCAGATTCTCCTTCATATGTCATCCGGCTGATGGATTGCTCAACTGCATGTGTGACTTCGTGTCCTAAAGTATCTATTGTCGGCGAGCAGGTTGCTCCAACAGAAATTCGCGTGAAAATCTTGCTTCTCCCATAACCTGCTGAGGCATTATTCGAATCCTTACCTCCTCTATGATCATTTGCAACGATTGCCACTGCCTTATTGTCATCGCCAAAGGCATCATATCCAAGCACGTCACGATAAAAATTGCTGACGGCCAGCAATTTTGCAAGTGCTACGATGGGTGTTCCCATGCCATCCGTCAAAGAGGCAATATCAATCGGCAAAAGTTCCGTTGCAGGCATACCACCCAATGCCTCTGTAGAGATTGAAATTCCGCCTTTCCCGATTTTTTTATAACGCTCACCGTTCTGGGCAGTCAATACGACTTGCCTCCAGCTTCCGCTCGTTGTATATTTTTGATTATTCAGTGAAACCCATTCGTCATCATCATCCCCATCATATATTGCTGTCGTTCCATCATCAAAAATTATTCTAAAATCCACCTCAATATCCCGATTCTCAGCATTATACAAGTACACATTTGTAAAGCGATTGCTGCTGGATTCATTATCTGTCAATTCATTCGAAAAGGTCTTTAGAGCCCTTCCATCTACAGCTGATAAAAACACTGACTCCCACGAATTGTTTTGATGAACCGATATTTTCCATGCCAATTCAGGATTTGTTTTGTCCAGTGAAAATATCACCAAATTGTTTACATAGATATCCGCTTCTCCCGGATATAACCCTGCAACTATTTTTTCAGCGTCATTTTGGGTAATTTTAGCTTCAACGGAAAGATTTTCAATCGGATAAAATCCGGAAGTCAAAAGTGCAGCTTCACTGTCTGCGTCAGCCGATACGGTAACTTTTCTGCCATACACCGGTATTCCCCGGTACACCTGCGGAAAGCTGTAATATGTATCTCCCAATACTGTGCTGCAATCCGCAGTCCCAAGCTCATCCTCTACTGAAACAATTCCAAGAGTATCCGCCACATCATTGATTGCGTCTCTTGCAGTGGAAGGATCTGTGATCTTTCGCTCCGTAAAATGGGACGGCAGAACAATTCCTGTTCCATTCACCGCAGAGACTTCTTGAACAGTTTCAGTAGGCTTAGACGACAAATTGCTGAAAATCAAAAAAGCCAAAATCGTTCCCAGAAACAGTACAAGAATGCCAAGCAGGGCAAAGAGCCATACCAAGTTGTTCTTACGGCGTTTTCTGTGCATATGGTCCGCAGTAGATTTTTTCATAATGATATTCCTTTGCTTGAGTTACCGAAATTTGCGATGCAATAAAAAAACTGGAAGAATGCCATAAGTTAAAGCTCTGCGATACTTCGCAGAAGCCTAGAATTTACAGATAGAATGCAGCGAACAGATCGCCGATTCCATAGAAGAAGTCACCGAGACTGGTAAAGCCCCAGTTGCTGCCACCAGACATTGTGTGGGTATAACCATCGGAGTAAGTATATACACCGTTTTTCTTGGAAACGACAGCACCATGGGACTGCTCAAGCGTTTTGGATTCGCTTTCCCATTTATCGTAGTAGGTGCTACGGAACATACGTCCGAAAGCATAGCAGACCTGAGAAATGATACCGCCGCCCTCAACACAAGACATTTCACTTTCGTTCAGTGCCATATAATTAGCGGGCATCTGAAGTTTGCTGTTTGCCATAAAGCAACACTCCTTTTATTTTGTGCCTTCTTCCAGTTTTTTTATTGCACCCCTTTCTTTCTATAATTTTCCGATCTCAGCCTTTATATCTTGCCAATAGAACCGACGTATTATCGTGCCCTCCGGGAACAGCAAGTGCCGTTTTGACCATCTGTTCCGCCGCCTGTTTCAGATTTCCCGTCACGGCCAAAATTCTGCACATAGTGCTGTCCGGCAGATAGCGGTACAGCCCGTCCGTGCATTGAATGAGCACATCTCCCTTCCGAAGCTGGAACGGCATCCGGTTTCCGCTGATCAATGTCAGCTCCGAAATCCCAAGATAGCTTGTCAGAGCAGCACGCTGCGGATGATGCAGTGCCTCATCCTGTGTTATGCTGCCCTCCAGTGCCATTTGGTCAAGCTGGGCACCAAAATTGTGATCGATGTTCAACTGCTCTAGCGTACCATCTCTATACAGGTAAATATGGCTGTCTCCTATACTGCACCAGAACAGCTTCCCGTTACGGAGAAACACTGTCGTCAGAGTCGTCCCCGCTTCGATTTTCTGGTTGGCCGGGTCCCGGAGATTCTTGACTTCCTCGTTCAGTCGTAGTGCTGCGCGTCCCATCTCCGTAGGAATATCTTCCGCCTGAGCGTGTTCCAGCAGGTATCTCGTTACCCCATGCGCCGCCAAAGCGCTGGCACGTTCGCCCCCGGTAAGCCCGCCCATACCGTCACACACAGCGCAGACTGTGCAGAAATTCCCAAAATCAAAGCATATCGAATCCTGCTGGCTTTTCCGGGTTCCAATCGACGTATAGCTGGCGATCTCCGCCTGACTCGTCTCATAGGCGTCGGCACACATCGTTTTTTCTCCTTCGTCTTTTACGGGTATCAGAAGAGTCTGTGTGATATCATCCATCGCTTCGGGAATGGTATTGGCTTCCTCGCCTGCCTTTTTTCGCTTGAACAGGGACATCACGTTTCAATCACCACCTTGAATGTGTACTCGGGCGACACGACACAAAAAATATCGCCATCTTTCAGTGTATACGATTTTTCTTTTTCCATTGGCTTTCCGTCCGCCAGATAGGTGCCATATTTGGACAGGTCCCTGACGATAAATTCCCGCTTGGGCTCGTTGTAAAACACCTCGCAGTGATTCCGGCTGATCTGGTTATCCGCTGGCATCATCACGTCGCTCGTCGCCAGACGCCCGACCTTCACCGTGCGATTCGGCTCGATTATCCACCGCCGTCTGGAAATGTGACCACCCGATTTCCGCATCGTCAGCTCCAGATATGCCAGCCTGCGTTTTTTCGGATGGAAGAATGCGGCCAGGCCCTTCGGCTCTGGCATATTCTGCTCCTCAACCTGACACATCTTCTCCGAGTCGTCGGAAGTCTCGACATGAATTTCAGCCTGCTTCGATGCCTTTGATTTCGGCATCAGTGCCCCCAGATCGATGTCGTAGTCCTCCGGCCGGACGACCTGTTCCAGTGCATCCAGAAAATCAAGCATCCTGCGATAACGGTCGTGGTAGTCGAACGCCAACGCCTTGTCAATCACGTCCGACAGCTGCCGGGAGACAGCGGGACACAGCTCGTGCAACGGGGGATAGGAGGCTCCTTTCGCACGGCTCAGTGCGTCCAGCATCTTGCGCCCTGACACGATAAAGTAGAAAGTTGCGGCCAGTGCGTAAATGTCCGTCCACGGTCCCTGACACGGTTTCTGCGTATACTGCTCGTAAGGGGCGTAGTTCGGCTTCAGGTAAATTTTTCTTTCTTTACTATCGCTCCCCTGACGGAACGAGCGTGCCGCGCCGAAATCGATGAGCTTTATTTCACCGTCCTGTGTGATAAGGATATTTTCCGGGCTGATATCCCCGTGGATCATGCCGAAACGATGGACTTCTGCCAGTGAACTTCCGAGCAGGAACAGCATCTGGAGTGCCATCTTGAGCGTCTGCTTCGGATTATGATTTTTTCGGAACACCCGCAGATTGCAACCCTCAATCAGCTCCATTGCAAAATATGCCGTCCCGTTTTCTTCAAAAAAATCCCGAATGTCAACGACAGAGATATTTTCTCGAAGCTCCTGAAGGGCGCATGCTTCTTCAATGAACTGCTGCTTTCCCTCTTCATACTCAGGCCGGTTTTCTTCATCTGCCAGGATGAGGGCACCATCTGGTGTCCTCCCCTGAAGCAGACCGGACGGGAAGTACTCTTTGATGCAGCAGCGTAGGCCGCTCTGCATATTCTCAGCAAGATACGTAATTCCGAAACCGCCCTGTCCCAAGCTCTTGCCCAACAGGTATTTTTCTTTCAGAATGGTGAACGGTGCCAGATAGTCTTTCACTGCAGAAGATTCTTCTGCATGATACCCGCAGTTCCGACACTCCCCATGCTCCATCGCTTCCTGAAAGCAAACGGGACAAAGTTTTTCTTCCAGACCCGCCATCTTTTATCTCACCCCGTCCTAATACTTTCCCAGCTCAGATTTTGAACTGGAAGATTTCGTTTCCGAGCGTGATATACATACCATTCGCCAGCGTCACTGTATTGCTGCCCAGAATTTTCTCGTCGCCCACGAACGTGCCATTTTTGGAGCCAAGGTCCTGAATGGTGCAGACACCATTACGGCAGCTAATCTTCGCATGGGCACGGCTGATGATCGGGTTGGAGACGATGATGTTTGCCTGAGAACCCTTGCCGATCACAACCTCTGTGTTATTGTAGATTGCAAAACTCCGGTTCGTGTTCATCTGGATCAAAGAGGCCACGACTGTCATCGAGTTGTCCGTTGCCGGCACGGTTGTGGCATTGCCGTCATCGACCAGATTCGTCTCGGCATCCCGACTCGGATCGTTGCTGTTCCAGTCGTCCACGAACGCTTCCTCGTCTTCATGCACCGCATAGCTAACGATCACGGAAGCCACGGACATGATTGCGGTCAGTACGAGGAGCACAATCAGAATCATAGTCAGTGCAGGGGCAACACGGCTGGTTATCGAAGTGTCCGTCGGATCGATGGAAAATTTACCCGCAAACACAAAGAAGTACACTGCCAGCAACTCGATGATGCCAATCAGGTTCGCCGCCAGTGCGCACCAGCTTATCGTGAACACACTGGCAATAGCCGCTACGACGACCAGCACGAAGAACAGTACCAACAGTGCCACGCAAATTTTAGAGATATCATCCGGGGCATCACTCATGGTTTCAAGATTTACCAGCCTTGCCTTCTGCAAATCGGGACTGACAAGATAGGAAAATACACTCGTACTGCCTTTTTCAACGAATTCATCGATCTTATCGGAGGTAGTGCCCGCACCGAACTGAAAATTCAGCTTTGCTTCTTCTTTCATCTGTTTAAGCTCAGAAGTCATGGTTGCAGGGATATCCTTAAAGGTCCCCTTTTCCGTTTTCATCTGGTATCTCAGCTGATATCCCGGCACAAAAAGTGCCACAAGCAAAATCACCGTTGCAATCCACGAAAGAACCGCTCCAATTTTTTTGCCCTTGGGGGCATCCGCAAAGAATGTTGCAAATTTTCTGTTGTCCTCCATAATAATGTCTCCTTTGTTTTACAATATTTTATCCGCCGGAGTAGAGTGTTCCAGCAAGATATCCTTTATTACCTTTTTCCCCGCAGTCTGCGTAGCCTTTTTCCATAATGGGAAAAGACCTTTTTTCTCTCTGACCGCGCTGATAAGGATGCCTGTGATATTGTCCGTCTCTTTTCGTTTCATGCAGAGCTGTGCTGTTTCTTCCAGAGCCTCATGTAACTTTTTCTCCTTGGAAGAATACCTGCAGCTCTTTTTTATTTCAGCCTCTGTCACCTTGCGGCGAAACCCGTCGCAGCAGATCAGAAACGTCCGGTGCGGCAGAACCTCACCGGAAAGATAATCCGGTTTCACGTCTTTGCCCGCTCCCACGCACTGAAGCAGGAGGCTTTGTCTCGAATCTTTCCGGGCCTGTTCCGGTGTCAGTTTTCCTTCGGTAAGTTCACGCTGGACGATGGTATGATCTGTCGTAAGTTGCGTGAGGGTATCCGAAATGATATATGTCCGGCAATCTCCGACATGGCAGATGTAATACCGACCTTTCATAAAAAGAACAGCTTCCACTGTCGTTCCGCTGCGGAATCCGGCCTTTTCGGAGTAGTCTTTCAACCGGATATGAAGCGATTGGATAAGATTGTCCCAGTCATCGAACAGCTCCGTCTCCGGTTCTTCCTGTTCATATAGTTCCTCGACACGCTCATCGAACCAGTCCCGGAAGGCTGTCACGACCGCTGCGCTGCTCCGCTCGCCCATTTTCAGTCCACCTACGCCGTCGCAGATCACTGCGAGGACAGCTTCATCGTCCTGAGTCTGACCTCGTTGCACCAGAAGGAGAGAATCCTGATTCGTTTCCTTCTGTATTCCGATATCGGAATAATATGCGGCACAATATTTCATGTTCCTTTTCCTGCTTTCTCAGCGGTATTCGTGTTCGATTTCAAGAAGCACCATTTTCTTCTTTTTGTGCAGCAGAACGCTCCCGACCACGGCCAATAAAACAGCAACCAGCACCAGACAGATACCACACACCACCATGATTTGTCCAACCGTCATTTTCTCCACCTCTTTTACTGCCAGTTGTTCCGTGCCATGCGGTCCAGCTCATCCATCTGCGGGTCATACACGCCGGATGCCTGCTCTGCACGATAGAGTTCAGCAGCCGTTTCGTAATATCCCAGCGTTTTCGTGTAGGATGCTCCGTTCTGCAAATCAAGTTCGCCCTGAACAAAGGCGAGCCATTTATACACCCGGTAGTCCTTGGGGTAATCGTTTTTCAGTGCCTGAAGCATCTCCATCGCTTTGGAGAAATCATGTAGCTGATATTGCAACATTGCGATATCCAGCCGGACTTCCAGCGTGGTGTTTCCGTTTTTCTCCAGCTGCTGATAGGTTCGCAAGGCATCTTTTTGATAGCCGGGATTCCCGGTCGCTTCCGCCTGACGAATATATGCGGACGCCAGCTGTCCGGCCAGCGCGTTGTAATATCCATCGGGGAGCTGTTCAATGCCCTGATTTAGGAGATTAATTTCCTCCGAAAGCATGGAGTCTCCGATATCCTCACAGATCGATGCTGCCAGACGGTACGCGCGTGCAAGCTGGTCGTTGCCGTCCGCCGAGCCGATTGCCTTACGGGCGGCATCCAGCGCATCCGGCAGGTCTCCCTGTTTTCTCAGAAGCTCGCTTTGAACGACCTGATAGGCACCGCTTTGTTCGGCGTCAGGGACAGCTTTCGCCATCTCTGCAAGGACCTCATCCGCGCCAGAATAATCGCCCAGCTGAATCAGGGCGGTCGCCTCACCCTGATAATAGCTCAGGATATCAGGAGAGTATCCTATCGCTTTCTGGTACATCGTCGCAGCCGATTCATAGCTTTCCAGCTCGTAGTAGGCCTCCGCTGCCACGTTGTACAGGTTTGCCACGCTCTGTCTGCTGTAATATTTCAGCTCACGCGACTGCGTCGTTTCCACTGCATCGATGCACTCCTGATACTTTCCCTGCCGATAGAGAAGGACTGCCTGTTCCACATATGCTTCCAACTGGTCATCGTAAATCGCGATAGCCTGCTGCAGGTCCTGCTCCGCCTCATCAAAGCGCATTTCATCGGCGGCCGTCCGGCCTTTCCGCACGAGGGCGTCATAAGCGGCGTACCGTTCCACGCCGATTCGCTGTACGCCAAACAGGATAGCCAAAGTTCCTGATACCGCAAGGACAAGAGAGACCGCCGCCACAACTCGTTGAGAATGAACCACCTTTTTATAGCGTCCGTCAATTGCATGGATATCCTGCAGCGCCCGGAGCATTTCCTGTGCGTCGCAGAAGCGTTCTTCCTGCCTTTTCTTCATCGCTCTGGCGATGATGAGCAAAAAGCTACGGCTGAATTTGAGTTTATAGCTCGTGATGGGCCGAACATCCTTCAGCGAATGGCCGGGCTGCTGCCCGGTGATTGCATAGTATAGAGTCGCACCGATGCCATAAACGTCCGTCCTCTTGCTGATAGTGCCATAACCACCCGCATTGGTTGCTTGCGCCGCCGTGACAGAATTGCTCACACCTCTGCCGGACGGGCCCTTGTTGGATCTGACATTCTGATAGGCGAACGCATCTTTGTATCCTCGCAGCGGCATGGTTTCTTCAAGCGGAACCGTCTCGATCGTATCGGGCGATGCTCCCGGACGGGTATACTGTTCCGGTGCCGCATAGCCCGGCGTTGCGCCAATTGCCAGTACGCCTTTTGAAAAAACAAGTGATGTGTTGAAATCGATGACGCAGATATCTTCGTTGGGCGTTATCATAATATTGCTGGGCTTGATATCACAATGCAGAATCGGAGGTACCTGCGAGTGCAGATAGGCGATTACCTCACAGAGCTGGCAGGCCCACCGGTATGCAAGCTTCTGACTGACCGGGCCGTGCGTTTTGACGTAGTTTTGCATGTTCTCGCCCGGTATCATGTCCATGATAGTATAGACATAGCCGCTCGGGCTTTCAATCACGTCATAGATTCTCGGAAGATACTTGTGCTTCAACGTTTTGAGGATATTGGCCTCCGCGCGCTCGTCCATCCGTCCCTTGAACTTCTGTTTTACACGCTTGATGACGACATCAACATCCAGACTGTCTTTGTGCGCGCGGTACAGTGTGCCCATCCCGCCCTCGCCAAGAGGTCGGATCGAACTGTAGCCGCTTCCAAGATCCGCCGCCCATTGACTGGTTTCGTTATAATTCATGCACATTCCTCCACACGACTTTTAAGACGGAAATTCGTCTTTCAGACTATCAAACTCCGATTGAATCTGCGACCAGTCAAAATCATCGCTTTCGCCGCTGTCCTGCGACGGGTCATAGGTAGGCGCCGTCACTGTCCCGGACGATTCGGTTCCCTGTCCGCTTCCCGCGCTGCCGAGGCCCTTTCGGAGAGCCTCCTGAGCCATCGAATTTGCGATGCCGGCCGCTTCGCCGGTGAGTCCGCTTTTTTCCACGACCTTGCTTGCTGCGCTGTCCGCTGCTTTCTCGGCCACCTTTTGGGTGACCGTCTTAGCGTTGTCTTTCGCATCAACCTTGACACTTACAGATGCCGATTGCCCCGATTCATCCTTCAGGAAATCATTAATCTGTACCGTCAGCGTGCAGGTTCCATCCGAGTTCGTTTTGATCTTGGTATCGATGGTGTTGAAATCGACGCCATTTGTTTCCGCATTCTGGAGCAGTTTCTCAATGCCGATTTCATCGTCTAGTGCCGCATAGTGTGCTCCCAGCAGGGCATATGGGTCGGCATTCTGCGGGTCTGCCGCAATCCACGCCTCGCCCACGTCTTTTGCAAAGACCGAATTCAAGTCATTCCAAAAGTGTTCCGAAAGCATCTGGAAGGGAACGTTTCCACCACCGCTTTCAAAGACCAGCTTTGCATCATCCAGAAATCCTGGAAGAAAGTCCGCCTCGTCATCAAACACTTCCTGCGCCTGTTCAAAGACCTTGTTTGCCTCATCGGCTTTTCCCTGTGCTGCATAAGCGGCATACAGGCCCGCATAGGCTTCCTTGTTCGTCGGGTCGTGCTGGATGATATCGATATACTGCAAGATTGCGTTATCATAATCCAGCGAGGTCAAGTAGTTCGTTCCAAGATTCAAGACCTTGGCTAGCGAAAAGACCTCTGCCGTCTCCGAATCTGAATCGGTGGATAATGTTGCCATCGAGCTTCTCGGACTGCATCCTGCCAGTACTATTGCAGCCACTGCCACCAGTGCTGCAACGATGATTTTTTTACTCTTCATTGTCTGCTCCTAAAGCCGGACTCCTATCATCTTCGTCCGCCGCTTCTATCAGCTGAAACTTATTTGCACCATCTGCCAGTGCGACAATACTTTTCCCGGACACATAAGTCGGCACATTATAAGGAATACGCACCCCATTGACGAATACCCCGTTCCGGGAATGGTCGGTAACATTAAACCCAAGATCCTTTCCATTATATTGAACCGTACAGTGAATCCGGCTGATTTTTTCGCCTCTTACGATAAGCGACACCTCCGCTGGGTTCCGACCCAGTTCCACCGATCGTCCGGGTATCAGCTCAAAGCTTCTGCCCGCCAAACTTCCGGTCAACCCAGACAGTCTCCCCCGCATACAGGGCGGGGGAGGTTTCGTGTTGGGGTTGTCGTGCACTTCCGTGCGCTTTTGCCTGCTCCGCTCATATGCCTCAGCCAGTCGGTTCGTATCCTGAATTGCTCGATACATTGCGACGAGATATCCAAGAACCGGAACCAGGATCATCCATACAAAGAAGGTTTCGCTGTCCTGCCGGACCTCCACATCGTATTCCGCCGCATTGTCACAAATGCGATCCACGATCTCCGCAAGCCACACATATTTGTACACGCCGAATGTCAGGACACTGAACAGCATCATTTTTTCGACGCCCACCGTATGTTTTCCATCCTTTTCGCACAGAATGTTGACATCCTTCGCCCACAAGTCCATGAAATAAAAATGGTAGACCGAAAACGTCACGAAAGACAGCAGCACATACAACAGTAAGCTCCGATCCTGCTTCACCTCATCTGTTCCGCGATCCTGATTCGTTCTTTTTCTGCGTCTCTCAGGCATACTGCATCACTCAGCTCAGCCGGATGATATTGTTGTTATCGCCCAATGCAAGCTCCGTTCCCCGGGTCAGCAGCACCGGAGAATTCGCAGGGAGGCGGCTTCCGTTTACGTAGGTGCCGTTGCTGGAAAAATCGGTAACACGATATTTCTGAACCTGACTGTTGAACATGACCTCACAGTGGCGGCGGCTGATCTTCTGCGCACCCTGAGAAAAAACGATCTTCGCATAGGCAGGGTCTCTGCCCAGAATGACCGGCTGGTTCGGCTCCAGCGGATAGCTCGAGCCCGCATACATACCGGCGACCCCCTCCAGAGCTGCTCCCGCAGCTCTGGAAGCAGCCGGGATATGAGAAGTCGGCTTCTTTCCACCGGTGCTGCCAATCCCCATCAATTTTTTCGGATCTACAGCAATCGTCATTCCGTTGCCGTCAGTGGACGGTTTGATGTCATCCACCATGACCGGGCGGCCCTTCATTTCTTCATAAACAAAAGCAGTTGCCATCATCTTGTACGGTGCAACATACAGGACAGAAAGAATACCGCCGGTAAGCAGACTCAGAATATTCCAGCCGAGATAGCTGAGGTCAAAGACAAACAGGTCGAATTTATGACCTTCCGTCATTACCTTGCAGCGTTCCATAACCTGTTCTGCATTCAGCTGCGGATGATCTGCCTGCACCAGAGCCATAGGCCAGAACTGATATGAACGGTAGGCCGCAACAACGAGAGCTGCAATCATGCCGATCATCACCAGCAGCATTGCCGCCAGATAACTCCGAGAAGCCGCTGCAACAACAGCCGCCAGCAACAGCGTAGCAAACTGGATCAGAACCGGGATCCACATGATCGTCAGCATCCGCACTCCTGTAACAAGGGCAAATTGCATAAAGAAATCAAATGCATCAAAGATGCAGGTGACTTTTGGTCGGATTCCATTCTTCCGCAGAGAAAGATAGTACCGGTATCGTGCCACTTCAAACGGCCCGGCAACTGCTCCACCGGCGATAGCACCGACGAGCGTTGCAATCGGAGTAATCAGCACATAGGCAATGATGATTCCCGCCAGACCAAACAGCTTGAACGGTGCCGACACAACCGCCGACACGACCCCAATGCCGCCTGCGATCATCGCACCCAGCAGGACACTTGTGATTGCCGCAATCACCCGATACAGAATCTCCATGCCGACCATTCCGGACAGATTTCCGTTTTCATTCAGAACACGTTTTGCCTTTTCTTTATTTCCAGCCCGATTTATCACAACGATTCCCCCTTATTTCGTTTTACCAGTGGAATTTTTCGCTGCACAAGGGAACAAACATCAGTTTCGTGTCGCCGATGCTGAGCTGGTCCATGGCCTTCAGCTCAATTGGGTTGAGCACAAGCTTATCGTTCACATAGAACAGCTCTTTAGAGCTGCCCGGCTGCGCAAGATACACATTACTACGCGGATCATACACAACAATCGCATGAGAGCTGCGGGAAACCGTGTTGTCGCCAAGGATGCAGACATCCATCTCCGAAGAACGACCCACAAAATTGCGGCCCTGATGCAGACGATAGTCGGTTCCCTTATTCACACCTTCCGTGCAGACGAGCCAACCAACAACTGGTGCCGACTTTTCTGTAGCACCGTCCAACATATCTGCAGTTACAGGGAGCGTGCGGTCATCGTCATCGGGGATTGCAGTGCTCAGAGGTTCAGTCGCTACGCTGGGACCCGGCTGAGACACCGGGACGTCCAAAGGAACCGTCGTCTGATCCGGCCCAACGTTCACACCTTCCATGCCGCAGAAGGGGCAGCTGCTGAACCGGGAAGCATCGTAGTGGTGGCCGTTGGGGCATTTCATCAAATTCATAATAAAGTCCTCCTCAAGTAAAAAGTTTGTTATATTCTCAGCAGACGAATTTCTGCCGTAGAATCAAAAGTTCCCTTTACACCCGAATCTATACGGTGTACAACAATGCACAGGTGAGTTGTTGGGATTATTTTCTGTCGCAGAGTAGCCCACTCTGCGATAATGGCGAAAAAACAACGGTAATTCATTTGGCAATTCGGATTGACGGCTTATTTGACGGAAATAAAATCTGCCAGCTGTTCCATCGTTTCCCGCTTCAGCTCCAACGAAGGATGAACATATCGATTCATTGTGATGGTAACAGATGAGTGTCCTAAAATCTCACTCAGAGTTTTGATGTCGATTTTTGCTTCCACACAGCGTGTGGCAAAAGTGTGCCTTAAAACATGAAAATTCCTTTTTTCCAATCCACAGGCATCCAAAATCTTGTGAAATCTTCGCTGAATGCACCGCGGTTCGATAAACTTCGAAGGAGAACCGCTCAAAAAGAATCCGGTGTGACTCAGGGAATAGCGCTCCAGAAAACCGAACAGCAAATTTGAGATTGGGATATTCCGATTAGCGGAGCTGCTTTTGGGAGACGCAATCTCGATATGTGTTTTTTTGCTCCCAGGTACCCGATTCTGGATACGTTGCATCGTCTGACAGATATAGATATTCCTTTCCGAAATCGAGATTTTTTCCCACGTCAACGCACACAGCTCCCCGATACGTATTCCTGTCAGTAGACAAAGAAGAATCCCCAGATTCAGAGCATCGGGATGTTCCTCTAGATATTGCTGCAAAATCATCTGCTCTGGGAGGCTTAAAATGGGCAACGACTTTTGCGTCTGCTTGACCCTGATATCAAGAACCTTCGAATCTACGAATATACCGAGTGTTCCTGCATAATTCAGAATGCGACGCAGAACAGAGAGCACATCCGAGATTGTCTTGGGAGAAAGACCGGTTTTATCCTTTTTTCCGTGCAGTTCAAGGTGTTTGCAAAGCTTCCTTACCATTTCTTTTGTGATCTTCTCGATTTTTACTGTCTGGAATGATGGCATGAGATAGCATTCGATTAGCGTCCGATAACGAATGTAGGTGGATTCCTTGAAGTTAATGGAAAAGGCGTCAAGCCACTCCATGGAAACAAGTTCAAATGTACTGTTTCTGGTTCTTTCCTCGCTTCCGGATGGTTTACCTTGGAGCTGGAGCGTGTGCTGTAGATCACATCGCACTTCGCGGTAGGAGGAAGCATACAGATAACCATATTTGGGCTTTCCCAGCGCATTTCGCGACTTTATGTAGCGTGCTTCCCAGCGGCCATCCTTCCTTTTATAAATGTTCAATCCTTTTCTTGACACAAAAACCTTCCTTTCGTTGACGGCTTATTTGACGGAGCATACAATCGGATTGTATCGAATTTGTTGAAATTGTCGAGTAAGTACGACATTATTTTCTTTTTTTCAGAATTTCAGATTGCTTTCTCTTGACCATCCGTGTAATCGGCGGTAAAATTCAATTGAATCATCCTGTCGCAGAGTGGGCTACTCTGCGACAGGAAACATAAACCATGAATGTAAAAATTCATGGTTTTTATTTTTTCCATTTTCTTTTAGTCTATCACAGGTAGTTGATTATATCAATTAAAAATAATAGATTTAATCATTCAGTTTCAGCTATGCTCTCGACTACAATAGAGTTGAGAAGGATGGTGGTGGCCATGTACGAAGAACAGTTTTCTAAGAGGCTTACTGAGCTGCGCACACAGAAGGGTGTGTCTGCAAGAGACATGAGCCTCTCAATCGGGCAGAATCCCGGCTATATTCGTGCAATCGAAAGTGGTACTGCCTTTCCGACGATGGCAAATTTCTTTTACATCTGCGAATATTTCAACATTACTCCACAAGAATTTTTTAATTTCGGCGAGGAAACCTCCAATGGAATGAATGCACTTGTTGACCAGCTAAAACAGTTCGATGCCGAGCAGATCAATGCACTTACGGCTTTTATAAAAACAATCGTAAAAAAGTAAATTATCAAAGAACTTAATACTTGGTAAACCTACCGAAAGATAGGGCAACAAAGCCAAATGAGTCTAAAATCTCATATACGAGGTCATGGCAGCTGGTTGCTTTTTGAATGGGATAATTTTATCCCTCTACCATGTTAGAACCGTCTGTGAAGATTTCAACTCACAGGCGGTTTTTGTTATTTAAAAGCAAAATGATGGGGCATTCTTCAGCTTATGCGGTGGAGAGATAGCTTTACATAGCAGCATCCGGGATTCACCGTATTAAGCGGAAGAATGCCCGGATGCTGCTTTTTATTCAGGAGGTGTCTGTTATGCGGCAATCTGATTCGGTGAGCGAAGAACTTGACACGGAGAACGTTCAGTGTGCGCTTGATTTTGAGAACACAATGAATGAGCTGGAGACACAGTTATACTATCGCCATCTGCCGCCGAAGGAAGTTGCTCTGCGGGTCATGGAAGCGGCCTGTAAATTCTATGATGCCGACTGGTGCGGTCTAATTCAGGTTGATCTGGATTTGGGGCTGTGGAAGCCGCTCTGGTGGCACAATGAATGCCAAGAAGATAAAACCACTATCCTTACAAATGAGTTTGAATCGTCTGAATTTCTCGACCGCTGGGTAAAGGCAGTGCGCAGAGGAACCCCGATGGTCGTTTCTGATGCAGAAGATGTCAAGGACACCTACCCGGACGAATACCGGTTGTATGAGCGCTTAGGTATTAAGTCCGTCCTTGCGATTCCACTGGAACCACGGCAAATCGCCCTGATTGCCGTGCGCAACCCTCAGCGGTACACCCATCAGACCAGTATGCTTAAACTTCTGGCCTATGTGTTACTGGCGGCATACAACGATAAGCGAATGGCTGACAGTCTGAGCATGGCATTCTCGCCAGAAAATATCAAGAGCAGCCATGATGTCTTCATCAGCTTGTTCGGAGAATTGAAAATCCACACTTCCCACGGTGTCCTGCCGGAGTCTGACCTGAAATCTCCTAAAATCAGCCGTCTGCTGACTTTTATGCTGCTTTCCAATAAGAAAGCCCTTTCATCGTTGGAAATCGTACAGGAAATCTGGCCAGAAGAACTGGAGGATAAGGACGAACCCGGAAAAAAGGTCAAACAGCTCGTTTACCGGCTGCGGCAAGCATTCAGCATTATCTCGGATGAGCAGCTGATTCTCTCCACGCCGTCTGGCTACCAATTCAACCCCGACCTCCATATCACGACCGATTTTCAGCGGTTCGATGAGTTGTGCATTGCAGCCGCAAAAGCCACTTCTGCTATAAATAAGGTGAGATTGCTCGAAAAAGCGGCATCATTGTATCAGGGCAAACTTCTTTCTGCTGCCAATGGCGAACATTGGCTGGTTCACTACGCAAACCGATACCACCTCGCATTTATGAGTACAGTTAATGAACTGCTGAAGCAATTGATGGACTTCCACGCATACGATCTGCTTCATCGGGATGCTGCACTGGCCCTGACCATCGCGCCGGAAAACACAAAAGCCTACTATTGGCTTATTCGCTCGTACCAGAAGCAGCACATGGACGAGATGGCAGCGGGCGAGCTTGCGGCTGCAAAGCAGAAACTGCCCGAAGATGAGTATCAGAAACTGCTCATTTCGCTCGAACGATAAAACAACGTAGTTTCGCTATATGACTTTCATGTGACCTTCATGCGACTTCTGCGTGACCCGATTTTTTCAAAAATCGCCCCATGTGACTTTCATAAGACCGTCATGTGACTTCTGTAAGACCCTCGTGTGCTATGATAGCAAGGCAAAGCCTTGTTGTCTGGCTGCGAGGGCTTTATTTTTTGTCCTTTTTTAGCCGGATAAACCGCTTTTGACCTGTAACGAAGAAAAATATATCGAAAGCCTGAGATGCATTAAAGGCTGAGGATACTCATATTGCTTTCCATCTACGGATGGAAAACAGTGTCTGTACCCTTTTCTTTAATGCGTCTCTTTTTTTGCGCCCAAAGAAAAGCCAGTGCCCTGTCCAGCAGTGAGGTGTCCTCATCCTCCGCATCCAGCGGAAAGGACACTTCATGTTTCTTTTTGCCCTCTTTTCGTGGCTGGAACTGGCCGCAAAGTATCCCTAGAATCTCCAGATTTTCAATTTTTTTTACGAATTATCGAAAATTTGGAGGTCAACAATGGAATTTAATAACGGCAACGAACGTCGAAAACTGAACAAAAAGTGGGAACGGCTGCGTGTGCAGTACCAACAGGCGGGAATGAGTGAAGATGCAATCCAAGCCATGTATGATTTTGATTTGGGCGTTCTCAATAGTGAGCGTTCCTACGTTGCAAACACACTGGCAATCGTTGACGATGGTGATGACAACACGGGAAGGAAATCTTCTGACTTTAAGCAGTATGAAAAGGCAATTACTGTAACCGATACTTACCACGAGACCCGGACTCGGTTTGCATGGGTAGGCGAAATCAAAGACAAGCGTTTGCAAGAAGGGTTAGAAAAACTCTCCGATGAAGAACTTCGGCTTATCACGCTGTATTTCCGCGACGAATATAGTACCGTAGAATTATCTAAAGTTTATGGCATTGCACAGCAAAATATTAGCAAGCGAATCTTGAAAATTACTAAATTTTTGAAGAAGTTTGGATTTTTAGGTGTAGATTGAGGCTTCTCGATGGCTCGTAAGTGAGGGGACAATTCACCAGACGGCTCTCGCCGCTGGTGATATGTCCACACTCACGGACCTTGAAAGCTGAATAGTTCAATCATCTGGTACTTCAAGATAATGATACTTCTGTTCAACGCAGCCCGGTCAGCGTTAGGCGGGGTGGCTGAGATGCCAATGGAGCGGTACACAAGCCCGCCGCCAGATGATTCCCCACTCTCAGGGAGCCGAGGGCGAATATGAGAGAACTTTATTCATATTTTCATCGCACTGCCAAATCGGCAGAGCAGTGATCTGCAATCCCAACACGATTCCCCAACAAATAACACGTTGGTTTGCAATAAAGCAGGAGCGGTCGGATGCCGTTTTCGGTCTCCGACAACTCCTGTTACTTTTACTTATCCATATCTATCCGCAAAACAACTACCCGACATAGGAGGACATCTCTATGGTTGAATTGAATCCTACCGTGCGGGAGCAGGAGATCTACGAGGAAATGGAGCTGACCCCGGAAATGGTCAAATCCATCCGAACCCTCTGCGCGACCTGCCTCCGGCACTTCGTGGAAGCTAAGGCTTTCAAAATTGCGCTCGTGCCCAGCCCTGACAAGAGCATGGACACCTGCACGGTCTGCCAGACCAACCGTGGGCATGACTATGTTGTTATGCACCGGTAAGTCCGGCACTGCACTTTGTCACCGGGGAGGTGATAACACACCCCATTAAAATGAATGCCACCATAAATTGAACGAAGCCCGCTGCCAAGAAAAAGCAGCGGGCTTTGTACATAACAAAACATGGAGGTAAACATTTGCAGCAAAACTGGAAGTTCCGGCGCGGAGACATTTACTACGTCCAATTCGGAAACACAAGTACCGGCTCGGAACAGCACGGCGACCGCCCTGCGGTCATCATTCAGAATGATGTGGGCAATACCTACGCACCGACCCTCATCGTTGTCCCTCTGACAAGCAATACGGAAAAGAAAGTAACTCAGCCGACACACTGCTTGTTGGAAAACGAAGGGCTGTCTATGTCCTCTATGGCTCTGGCAGAACAGATCTTCACCATCGACAAAAGCCGCATTTTGAAATACTTAGGGCATCTCGCCCCGGAAGATATGCAGCGGCTCGATTATGCCTTGAAGAACAGTCTTGCCTTGAACCCACTGGGCAGCATTCGGAAGCTCAAGCCCATCATCCGCTCCACGGCAGCGTATGCGCCGCCGGAAGTAGTGGATGGAAAGCCACCCATCTATCCCTACACACCCATCAAATCGTCCTTTGAGGACGCAGGGAGCGTGGAGGAAATGATGCTGTACACCGAGCTGCAATCCGCTGTTCATGCCATGATACAGCGACTCGAATACAGCTTTACCTTTAATCCCAGCCTGCTCACCATCCCGAAGCGTAAGCAGCAGGTCAGTGAGATTTTAGCAGAAGCCGAAAAATACATCTGGAGAATCCGGGAGGAAATGCAATGCGACTGAGCAACACCAACAACTTTTCCGCATCTTTCAATGTGGCCACTCCTTATCAGATGGTGGTCATTCACAGCAGCAAGCTAATCTACCCGCGCGAGCTTTATCAGCGGGGCATCCAGCGTAAGCGCGTTGAGCTGATTGCAAGAGACTTCAATGAATATACGGCGAATGAGCCGAAGGTCAGCTTTCGCAATGGCCGGTATTATGTAACGGACGGTCAGCACACCATTGAAGCGCGTATCCTGCGCAACGGTGGCAAAGACCTCCCGATTCTCTGCAAGGTGTATACGGGTCTGACGATGCAGCAGGAAGCCCTGTTCTTCGCAGAGCAAAACGGTCACGCTGCACCGCTGACGGCGGGCATCAAGCTCCGTGCCAAGGTCGTGGGCGAGGATGCTCTTTCCATGGCATTCCTCGCAGCCACCAACCGGGTGGGTCTGGACTTCAACTATGACAGCTTGCAGTTGAGCGACTACCGCATCAGCTGCGTAGGCACTGCACTCAAGCTGTACAACCAGATGGGCGAGAAAATCTACTGCGAGGCTCTGCGGCTGATTGTGGACGCATGGGAGGGCAAACCCGATTCCTTCCGTGCCGCAGTCCTGAAGGGTGTGATGTACTTCGTGGAAGTGTATCACGGTGAGTTCAACGAGGAACGGCTGATCCGTGCCCTGCGCAGCGTCCATCCCATGGAAATCTACCGCACCGGGATGGACAACCCGGCAAAGCTGCCCGGATGGAAGAAATACGTTTTCCCCATCTATGCGGCGTACAACGGCAAATCCCGTAAGGATGCCCTGCCGATGAAGTTCTGACATTTACAGGAATCTCTCCTTAAAGACAATGGGCATCCGCACAACGCAGATGCCCATTGTTACATATTAAGACAACAGCATTTATTCATAATAGGAGTTACAATCTTATGATCGATAAATTTTCACAGGTCGCAGAGAACCTTCCTGCGGCTGACCGTGATGCCGACCGGCAATATCATGTAATCAATGGCTATCCTGTTGTTTTCAGTTTTTCCAAAGAACCCAACCCGGAAGCATTTGAGCGCATTCGGAACATCCTGCTTGCCACCAGCTATACGAAGAAGGTAGGTTGACATCATGGACGAATGCAGAACCAAACGCTATACTGAGTGCGGTAACGGGCGGTGCTACAAGCCGAACCATTGCCGGACGTTCTTTGACAACGAAATAAAGCCTGTCCCCACTTTTGTTATGAAAGTGAGGAATTTACAATGACAGAAAACAACAACCGCGTCTGCTGCTTGTACCGCGTTTCCACCGATAAGCAGGTGGATTTCACTTCCAACCATGAAGCTGACCTGCCCATGCAGCGAAAGGCTTGCCATAAGTTCGCTGAATCGAAGGGCTGGGTCATCGTCCATGAAGAACAGGAAGAAGGCGTGTCCGGCCACAAAGTCCGGGCCGCCGCCCGCGACAAGCTGCAAATCATCAAGGACTATGCCCGGAGGGGCAAGTTTGACATCCTGCTGGTGTTCATGTTCGACCGTATCGGTCGTATCGCAGATGAAACTCCCTTTGTTGTGGAATGGTTTGTACGGAACGGCATCCGGGTATGGAGTACCCAAGAGGGTGAGCAGCGTTTCGACAACCACACTGACAAACTGCTGAACTACATCCGATTCTGGCAGGCGGACGGAGAAAGCGAAAAGACTTCCGTCCGTACCCGCACCAGTCTGCGCCAGCTTGTAGAAGAAGGTCACTTCAAGGGCGGAAATGCGCCTTATGGCTATGACCTTGTACGGAGTGGGCGTATCAACAAGCGCAAGCATGAACTGTACGAACTGCACATCAACGAACAGGAAGCTGCCGTAGTGCGGATTGTCTTTGACAAGTATGTGTATGAGGGCTACGGCCCGCAGCACATTGCTACCTATCTGAACAATTCTGGCTATCGCGCAAGGTCTGGAAAGTGCTGGCACCCATCCAGTATTCGGGGGATGGTACAAAACCTGACCTACACCGGCGTTCTCCGTTGTGGGGATGCACGGTCAGAATTGATGCCGGATTTGCAGATTGTCCCGCAGGAACAGTTTGAAAACGCACAGCGCATTCGGAATGAACGCTCTGTGCGCTCAACTGCGGAAGCCGAAAATCGCCTTCCTTTGAACATCCATGGGAAGTCGCTGCTTGCCGGCAACGCTTACTGCGGACACTGCGGTGCAAAGCTGGAACTGACCAGCAGCCGTAAATGGCGAAAAATGGCAGATGGTTCGTTAGACGATACGCTGCGTATTCGCTATACCTGTTACGGAAAGCTCCGCAAGCAGACCAACTGCACCGGGCAGACGGGATATACCGTCCACATTCTGGATGAGATCATTGATAAAGCTGTCCGCCAGATTTTCTCCAAGATGAGGGGTATCCCCAAAGAGCAGATCGTTACAAAACGCTATGAAAAAGAGAATGCGGAACGCAAGAATCATCTGCAAGACCTTCAGACACAGCGGAACAAGGCAGAAAAAGACCTGTTGGCACTGAAAACCGAGGTTTTAGCTTGCATCAAAGGTGAAAGCGTGTTACCGAGAGAAACCCTTGCCGAAATGATTACAGCGCAGGAAGAGAAACTCACGGAGCTGGAAAACCTTTGCGAAGCGGCCAGTGAAGAACTGGAGAAAACGGCTGAGCTGATGGATAAAGTGTCGCGGCTGTATGATGAACTGATTTCTTATGCTGACCTGTACGACAGTGCAAATTTTGAAGCGAAGAAGATGATCGTCAACCAGCTCATCCGCAGGGTAGACGTATATCGCGGATACCAGATCAACATCTCGTTCAACTTCGACCTTACTCCGTACATCGAGGGGGAGTGATACGTCCGCCTGCAAAACAGTCGGGCATCGAACAAGTATTTTCAAAAACAACGAAACAGCAAGAATTGGGGGTTGCCGTCCATGCGCCTGCAAAATCAGACTTTTGACTGATTTTTTCCGTAGCCTCCAAGAAATCAAAAAGAAAAGCACCATACTTCAAACGAAGTACAGTGCTTTTTTGGTGGAGAATACCGGGATCGAACCGGTGACCTCTTGCATGCCATGCAAGCGCTCTCCCAGCTGAGCTAATCCCCCATAAAATCCAAGAAGCGAACCTCTTGGATGGAGTTTTTTGTTGGGAATTGATTGTCGCAGGACTATCTGACTGGGGGTGTGTTTTGATACCAACCGGGCTCCCAGCTGAGCTAATCCCCCATGCTGGCTTGTCGTTCGGCGTTGTGCTCCTGACGACGTGTGTAATTATACCAGCCCAAAGGGAGATTGTCAACAGGTTTTTGAAATTTTTGCAGCAAAAATCCCCTGCTGGGTTTTTGGCCCGGCAGGGGAACAGAGAATGTACGAAAGTACGCTTTTTTTAGGCCTTTGCGCTCTGGCGGTCAAAGATCTGGGGTGCCACACGGCACAACAGCACAGCAGCCACCATGGTCAGCAGGGTCTCCGGCAGCATATAGCTGCCGTTGTACACCAGGCTGTAGGTCCAGGCGGGCAGACCGTCCGTCAGGTTGCCCCAGATCAGCACACCGGACAGGAAGCTGCACAGGAACCGCAGGAAGCCAGCCATGAAAGTGCCCACAGCCACGCCGACAACACGGTTCTGGAAGGGGCGGGCAAAGAACTCTGCCAGGCCGAGCGCCATGAAGGCGAGGATGTAATCCAGCAGGACTTCGCCGGCATAAGCAAGGAAAGTCGGGGTGGGCGGTGCCCAGAGACCGCCGCCCAGCAGGATCTGCAGGCAGCCGTTGACAAATCCGGTGAACAGGCCCCACTTGATGCCGTGGCGGAAGGACACCAGCACAAACGGCAGCATACTCAGGGCAGTCACGCTGCCGCCGTTGGGCAGGGTGAAGAATTTGATGTTGGACAGCACGGTGCCGATGGCGATCATCAGCGCGCATTCCACCAACACGCGGGTCTTGGAGTAGGTTTTCGACATAGGGATTCCTCTCTTTTCTATAAGGTACACAAAAACAAAAATGCACCCGCTGAAATTACAGCAGGCGCATGGGTGTTTGTGAAACTGCAAAAAATTGCAAGGACTCCCGCAAACTCCCTACGCCGGCATTGCCCGGATCAGGTAAAGGGTACTCCGCTCAGTGCGGATCTCAGCCTTACGGCGCCCCTGTTTTTATGTCCGTGGTCAGTATAGCGCAACCGGGCGGTAAAAGTCAACCCTTGCCGACATAATTGCCCGGCCCGGCGCATAGGCTGTAGCAGCACGATACAGGGGGCGTGGGGGTATGAGAGCAGATCCGGAACAGCGGGCGGTACAGCTGGCAGAATACATCGTGGAGCGCGGGGCCACCGTGCGCGCTGCGGCTGCAGCGTTTGGGTGCAGCAAGTCCACCGTGCACAAGGACGTTTCGGTGCGGCTGGTCCGGGTCAGCCCGGGGCTGTCGGCACAGGTGCGGGCGGTGTTGGCACGCAACAAAGCCGAGCGGCATCTGCGCGGCGGGGCTGCCACCCGCCGAAAATACCGTAAATAGAAGCGCAGCGCCCCTGCACGCCGCCGGATGGACGGAGCAGGGGCGCTGCTGTGTTCAGTGCCCGGCCCGGAACTGATTCAAGGCACCTTTTTCCAGCCGGGACACCTGCGCCTGACTGATGCCGATCTCCTGCGCCACCTCCATCTGGGTCTTGCCCCGGAGATAGCGCAGCTCCATGATCCGCTTTTCGCGCGGGGTCAGCCCGGCCACGGTCTGCCGGAACTGCAGCCCGCTGATCCAGCTGTCCTCGCCATCCGGGTCGCGCACCTGGTCGATGAGGTACATGGCATCGCCGCCGTCGGTATACACCGGCTCTTCCAGGCTCACCGGCTCTACCACCGATTCCAGTGCCGCGGTCACCTCCCGGCGGGACAGGCCTGCCTCTCCGGCGATCTCGTCCATAGTGGGTTCCCGGCCCAGCTGCTTCTCCAGCGTTTCGCGGGCCTGCATGGCTCGGTAGGCGGTATCGCGCAGGCTGCGGCTTACCCGCAGGGCATTGTTGTCCCGCAAAAAGCGCCGGATCTCGCCGATGATCATGGGCACGCCGTAGGTGGAAAACCGCACCGGCTGGGCAGGGTCAAAGTTGTCGATGGCTTTGATGAGCCCGATGCACCCCACCTGAAACAGGTCGTCGAGGTTTTCGCCCCGCTGGGCAAAGCGCTGCACCACGCTCAGCACCAGCCGCAGGTTGCCCTCCACCATGCGTTCCCGTGCTCCTGCATCCCCGGCGTGGGCCTGCAGGAGCAGCTGCCGCTTTTCGCTTTCGGACAAAACAGGAAGCTGCGCCGTGTTCACGCCGCACAGTTCCACCTTATTGTACATCCAAACGCCCCCGGTCTGTTTTGAAGTTCACCGGGAGTATGGCCGCAGGGGCAAACCACTATGCGTGGAAAAAATTACACGCCCACCCGGCAGCCGGATGAGCGTGCAAAAAAGCCGCAATTGCAATTGGCCCATAATTATGGTATGCTTTAAACGCAGCCGCAAGGCTGCCACGAGGCGCTGCGTCCCACAAATGCAGGCGGCTGAGCTCCTTACCGGCACCTGAGTGCCCGGTGGAGCGAATTTTTCTTGAAATCTCGGCCTCCCCCGGACGCCCAAGGGCGGAAAGGGGGGATGCACCATGACGTTTGAACAGGTCGTAATGCTGCTTTCGCTGCTTGGCGGAGCAATCTACGTTACATTTCAGATCACATGGACTGTCTCGCACAGTGATGATAAAAAGAAAAAATGACCGCCTTCAAGTTCCCAAGCCTGAACGGTCATTTCTTCTGATCAATCTGGTAAGGAGCTAGTCGTTTGTATGGGCCAGCGCCTTTTGTATTTTCAGTATAGACGATTCCACGCGGTTTGTCAAGGACAAGGCCGCGCTTTTTTATTGCCCTTCCAGTTGGAGCTTCAGGGTCTGGATGATGCGCTTTTCAAGGCGGGAGATGTAACTCTGGCTGATGCCCAGGGCGTCGGCGGCTTCCTTCTGGGTGCGTTCCACGCCGTCGGTCAGGCCGAAGCGCAGCTCCATGATCCGGCGCTCCCGGGCCGAAAGGCTGCTCACGGCGCGGCGCAGACCGGCGCGCTCGGCGTCCTGCTCCAGCTGCTGGCCCACCATGTTCTCGTCGCTGCCGAGGATGTCCGACAGCAGCAGCTCGTTGCCGTCGCCGTCCACATTCAGCGGCTCGTCAAGGCTGGCCTCCTGACGGCGGTTGGAGGTCTTGCGCAGGTACATCAGGATCTCGTTGCCGATGCAGCGGCTGGCGTAGGTGGCCAGCTTGATGCTGCGTTCCGGTGTGAAGGTGTTCACGGCCTTGATCAGCCCGATGGTGCCGATGCTGATCAGATCCTCGGCTGGCACACCGCTGTTCTCGTACTTTTTGGCAAGGTACACCACCAGCCGCAGATTGTGCAGGATGAGCGCATCGCGGGCGTCTGCCTCTCCGGCGGCCATGCGGGCCAGCAGGGCTTTTTCCTCGGCGGGGGAGAGGGGAGAGGGCAGGCTGGCGGTGCCGGCCAGATACTGCACGCCGCCGCAAAACCGCAGCCGCGCACACAGGCGGTGCCAGAGCTGCCGCAAAAACTGGAACATGAGCAGTCCTCCCTATAATAAGTATTATAAGAGCAGCTGTGCCGCATCCTCGCCGTACAGCAGCTCCCATGCAGGGTCCGGCGGCGTGGGGCAGCAGAACGCCGCCAGCAGCCCGCCTGCGCGGTCTTTGCCCAACTGCAGGGCAGCGGGCAGGGCAGGCAGCATGCTCTGGCCGTGGATGCTGCGGCAGGGCACCAGATGCACCCCCAGCTCCGGCGGGGGCGGGGCTGTGCTGTGGGCAAACCAGCCATCGAGATACTGCCGGGCTGCCTGCGGCAGGCGGTGCCGTACCGCCGGGTACTGCACCAGCACCACGGCCTTGCCGCTCAACGGCTCTTGCAGGGCAAAGCCGGTGTCGTGGAAGGCCTGTACCGGCAGCTGCACCCCGGCCACCTCCAGCGTGGCGGGCACGCTGGGCGCGCCGCTGCGGCCAAAGCAGTACAGCAGGGCCCGCAGTACGGCATACACCCCCGCACAGCTGGCCAGCAGCCGCCCGGGGGACAGCGGCAGGGCTACGCTCAGGTTGCGGCTCTGCACGCCGGGCAGCACCACCGCTCCGCACAAAAGCAGGTTCAGCAGCGCATACCACGCACACAACCGGGCAAAACGCCCCCGCCCGGGCAGGCCGTAGGCGGCGGCCACCACCGCGCAACCTGTGAAAATTTTATAACCAACTGCCACGGCTCCCGGCAGCTCCGGGGCCAGCAGTACCAGTGCCGACACTGCCGCCAGCGCCGCCCCGGTGCACAGCCGCACCCCGGTGCACACGGTGGCGCACAGCAGACCGGCTGCGGTGAGAAACAGGGCAGCAAGGACAAAATTGGTCAGCAGAAGCTCGTCGAGGTAGATCACGCTTTTCAATGCCGCAGCCCCCTTGCAGCCAGTGTACCGCCCGGCGGCGGCAAAGCTTGTCGGAACCGGAAAACCGCCTGCGGACTGTACAAAAGCAATACTTTTATAGACCTTGTTTCACATTTTTTACACTTTTTGCAAAAAGGTACTTGAACATTTCTGGAAAGTGTGGTATATTATTGCCATCCTAGTAAGGATTGGTGAGCACACGAAAGTGAGCTCGCAAAATATCTTTCTACATTTTGAAGGGAGTAATTCATTATGATGATGCCTGCAAACTTTTCCGCAATCTCTGAGAACGAGATGACCTACGTCAACGGTGGCGCTAGCCTGGCTGACATCCTGGCCCCCGAGCTGAAGGTCGAGAACTGGCAGAAGTTCAACACCAACATGGTTACCATCATCGGTAACAGCTTCATGAGCAAGTACATCGGCAACACTGTCGGCGTTCTGTTCAACGGCGCTTACAAGCCCGGCAACCTGGGCAACGCATGGCTCACCGACGTCAAGGGTGCTTACGGCACCGGCTACAATGCTGGCTTCGGCAAGCATGATGATGAGCAGACCGCTGGCGACAAGTTCCTGAATGGTGGCAACGGCGTTCTGAACGCTGGCCTGCGTATGGTCGGTTCCGCTGCTGCTATCTACAACCTGGCTACCGGCACCGTGAAGAATGATGCCAGTGAGAAGGCTTGGAAGGTCGAGTTCTAATCAGCCCTTGTGACTGACTAGCTGGTTTGCCTGAGGGCAGACCAAAGAACAGGTTCTGAATGGGCCCGGAGACGAAAGTCTCCGGGCCCATTTTTGCGTGCAACGCCCTCAGTCGCCTGCGGCGACAGCTCCCTCTAGGAGGGAGCCTTTTTTGTTGGTACGGGAAAGTTGGCCGGGCTGCCAAAAGCCTCCCTCCGGGAGAAAGATTTCCCCCGGCCGGAGGACGCAGAATTGTTTTGACAATAGCCTGGGATGTGATACAATAAACTCATATCGTCCGGTTGGGACCGGACCAAAGGAGGAACAAAAAATGAGATCCTGGAACTACAAGCTGCTGTGCGGGGCGGTGTGCCTGGCACAGCTGGCCTGCCTGAGCCTGCCCGTATGGGCAGCACAAAATTCGGCGGCGTTCACCCGGCAGACCACCCTGCAGCAGCTGCGGGATGACCCGGCCATCCAGTCGTCTGGCTACTATACTTACTGCCGTGAGCTGAGCGGCCTTGGCAACGAATACTGGAAGAACAAAACGCTGGAACGGTACATGCGCCCGGAGCTGGTGGATGACAGCGTGGCGGCCATGAATCTGGTGGCGGAAAATACCCGCAACGGGGTACAGGTGACCTGGCAGGTGTACAGCCCGGAAGAGATCGCGGCAAACTCTTCACTGGGGTGTGTGCAGCTGTATTATTTCCCGGGCAAGGAGCCGGGTGGCAAATATGCACTGGTGGTGCCCGGCAATGGCAGCACCATGACCTCCGAGATGGAAGAGGGTGGCTCTGCGGCCTACCAGCTGCATGAACAGGGCTACACCGTGTTCGTGCTGCGGTACCGCACCTGGATCGACATGGGCGACAATGCGCCCATTCAGGATCTTGCCAATGCGGTAAAGTTTATCACGGCCCATGCCGGGCAGTTCGGTGTGCAGCCGGAAAATTATGCGCTGGTGGGCTATTCCTCTGGCGGACAGATCGCAGGAATCTTTGCAAACAAGGAACGGGGCTATGGCTCCTATCAGGTGGAAAGACCCGGTGCACTGTTGTTGGGTTACCCGGTGGTGGACCTGACAGTGATGAAGCCGCTTTACCACATTCTGTATGACATTGGCACCTGCGGCTGGCGTTACTACTGGGCAAACCTGTGTAATATGGTAGACGCAGACTATCCGCCTGTGTACTTCTGGTGGGGGAAAAACGATGTTGTGCTGAGCTCTGCCGAGATGCCTGGCCAGCACAGGGATTTTGACCGGACCTTGGAGCGAAACAACATTCCCCATCAGATGGTCGTTTATCAGAATGCCCCGCACAGCATCGGCACCGGCAACGGCACCGATGCAGAGGGCTGGATGACGGATGCGGTGGCTTTCTGGGAAGCACATACCACCGGCTGATTCAAAACGGAAAGGAATGGGTGAAATGTTCGGACATCTGCTGAAACGCGGTGCGGCCATGCTGTGTTTTGCGGCCGTTCTGGCTCTGCCGGCCTATGCGGAAGGGCGCATCACCACCGATATGACCATGAAGGAGATCCGCTCCGACCCGGCCATTGCGGGCAGCGGAATCTCGACGTATATCAAAGGCGATGCGGACAGCCTTGCACTGCGCCGCCTGTATGAAAACAAGACCCTTCTGGACTATGTGGGTGAGACCACGGCACAGGACAGCGCCGACGGCCTGAACATCGTCATTGAGAACTACGAAGCCGGTAAGCAGGTGACCTGGCAGGTGTACAGCCCGGAAGAGGTCGCAGCCGACTCCTCGCTGGGCTGTGTGCAGCTGTTCTGGTTCCCCGGCACGAATGCCGATGGCAAATATGCGCTGGTGGTGGGCGGCAATGCGGCCATGAAAAGCGGCGACCTGAACGAGGGCATTGCTGTGGCAGCGCAGCTGAACAAGATGGGCTATAGCGTCTTTGTGCTGCGGTACCGCATCTGGTGGGATATCAGCAACAACGGCCCCCTGCAGGATCTGGGCCGGGCGGTGCAGTTCATCACGAACCATGCACAGCAGTTCGGCGTGCAGCCGGAAAACTATGCCCTCGTGGGCTTTTCCTCCGGCGGGCAGCTGTGCGGGCTGTTCAGTTCGGATAAGCGCTATGGCTACAAGGCCTATGATGTGCCAAAGCCCGGTGCACTGCTGATGGGCTACCCCGTCAACGATTTTGCAGAGATCAAGCCGGTGTACCATGCCGTGATGGACCCGGCATCCTGCAGATGGAGGTATTACTGGTCGGATATCTCAGACGGCATCACACCGGACTTCCCGCCGACCTATTTCTGGTACGGCAAGAATGATGTTACCCTGAAGACTCTGGGATATCCGTTCCAGGGTCCGGCCGTCCGGAAGGCGTTGGAGGCAAACGGTGTGCCCTGTGAGGTGCACGTCTATGAAAATGCACCCCATGCCATCGGCACCGGCAACGGTACGGATGCAGAGGGCTGGATGACGGATGCGGTGGCTTTCTGGGAGCAGCACACTTCCTGAAATATCAGAATTTGAATTTATAAAAAAGGGGATGCTTTTATGCAAAACAAGATCTCTCGCCGCCAGTTTCTGCAGGTGACCGGTGCTTCGGCCGCTGCGCTGCTGCTGGCCGGCCTGCCGGTGGAGGCCTCTGCCGCATCGGGCCATCTGACCGTTACGCCGGATACCCTCGTCTCTGACCTGCGTGCCGACCCGACATTCGCCGCCAGCGGCGTGTGGACCTGGCAGAGTGCCGTGGACAGCCCGGACACCCCGGAAGCAGGTACCACGCTGTCGGACTATGTGGGCGCCAACATGGCACAGGACAGCGCCGACGCCCTGAACTATCTGGCCGATACCTATGAAGCCGGCACTCAGGTGACTTATAAAGTGTACTCCCCGGAGGAGATCGCCGCAGACGCCACCCGTGATGGCGTGGAACTGTATTACTGGCCGTCGGAAGTGCCCGGCAGCAAGTTTGTGGTGGTCATGTCCGGCAATGTGCTCAACAAGACTTCCAATATGTCCGAGGGCTATGCCACGGCATGGCGGCTGCACCAGATGGGCTACGCAGCCTTCGTGCTGCGCTACCGCGTGTTCCTCAAGGCAAAGGACAACGCCCCGGTGGCTGACCTTGGCAACGCTGTCCGGTTCATCACCACGCATGCAGGCCAGTTCAATGTGCAGCCGGAAAACTACGCCCTGCTGGGCTATTCCTCCGGCGGCCATCTGGCCGGTGTGTTCTCCGGCGACGAACTGGGCTACAAGCACTATGGGGTACCCAAGCCCGGTGCTTTGCTGCTGGGCTATCCCATCAACAATTTCTTTGAGTATAAGCCGGTCTATCATGCTGCCATCGACCCCTTTGTGCTGGAGGGCCGGTACTATGAACTGAACATCTCTGACTGTGTCACCGACGATTACCCGCCGGTGTATCACTGGTACGGCGAGAACGATTATGTGTTCCCGCTGCTGTGCTACCCGGCTCAGCGCCCGGCGCTGAGCCGCGCACTGGAAAAGCACCATGTGCCCTGCAAAGAGGTGCTGTTCCCCAATGCGACCCACGGCGTGGGTACCGGCGCAGGCACCGATGCCGACGGCTGGATGCTGGACGCTGTGGACTTCTGGGAGACCCAGATCAACGGCTGAATCTGAACAAAAGAGGAGCGGAATGCAATGAAGAACCTGAATGCCTGTCTGGCAAGCCTGAACCTCGGCCTGCCGGACGATGTGCGCCGCCTGAAAGAGGCGGGCTATTATACCGAGGCCATTGCCTGCATTGACACCTACCTGGCGGAGGACTGGACAAAGACCCAGAACCAGCCGGTGCAGCCTGCCGGCCCTCTGCCGGAAAACCCCACGCCCCGCGGGGTGGATGCCATGCGGGATGCACTGCTGGCCCAGCGGGAGATCCTGCGCCGTCTGCCGCTGGACTATACGGTGCCCGAAGCACAGGCGCTGGAACTGCTGCAGGACCTTGTGCGGGACTTTACCCCGGAGGAATTCCGGGCACTGGACCACGCCGGGGCTATGGACTGGCGGTTCGTGGAAGGGGAGAAGCGGTACATCCGCTCCTTTGCCGAGACCCTGTTGGCCACCCACCCGGAGCTGGCAGAACGGCAGATCGACCCGCCCCTGCAGCACCCCAGCTGGGAGCGGTATGAGCCGGAGCACGAGCAGATGGTGCGCACCGGCGCAGTCAGCGCGGACATCACGCTGGAAACCAGCATCGGCATGAGCGACGAAGCCTTTGCCGCTGCCCTTGCGGCTGCAAAGCAGCAGGGCCGCAGCACCGTGCACGTCCGGGGGTGGCTGCCGCTCCCGGCGGCCTGCCCGGCACAGAGCAATATCACGCTGGATTCCTTCACCGAGCCGCCGACCCACATTGCACCGGAAGATGCCGCCCAACGCACGGCGTATTGGGAGGCCGACCTTGCCGAGAACCGGCCCTTTGGCGCGGTGTACAGTTACCGTACCACGGCCCGCTATGCCGACCCGCTGCACATGCAGGCGGACCCCGTGCAGCCGGATTTTGACACGCAGGAGGAGCTGCCACATCTGGAGTTCACGCCCTATCTGCGGGCACTGGCGGCCCAGCTCACCCAGGGACTCACCGACCCGGTGCAGAAGGCAAAGCGCATCTACGACTATGTGACCCTCAACACCCACTACCACTACCAGCCGCCCTACTTCGTGCAGGAAAACATCACCGACGGCTGTGTCCACAACCGCCGGGGCGACTGCGGCATCATGGCCTCTACCTTCATCGTGCTGTGCCGTCTGGCCGGCATCCCGGCCCAGTGGCAGAGCGGCCTTGTGGTGCGGCGGGAGATGGTGGGCTGCCACGACTGGGCCGCGTTCTACATCGCGCCCCACGGCTGGATGTATGCCGACTGCTCGGCCGGTGCCTCCATGGCCCGTGCCGGGAACGAGAAGATGCGCCTGCACTACTTTGGCAATCTGGACACCGGGCGCATGGTGGCCAACCGTGCCCTCTGTGCGCCCTTTGACCCGCCCATGTGCTCCTTCCGCGCCGACCCCTGTGACAATCAGGTGGGCGAGGTGGAAGCCGACGGTGTGGGCCTGTACGGCGAGCAGCTGCAGTGGAACCAGACGCTGCGCCGCTACGAGACACTGTAAAAAGCAAAAGGTCCGGGCTTTGCATCTGCACGGCCCGGATCTTGGATTTTATAAGGAGATACCCTATGGAATTTCTTGCATTACTCTACACCGTTCTGCTGGTGGCCATCTGCCTGCTGCAGGCACTGCTGCTGTACCGCTCCGGCAAACAGGCACCCCGGCAGGACGACGAAGCCCTCAAGGAGTGGGTGCGTCAGCAGCTGGACGCCCAGTCGAAGCTCTTTGCCCAGAAGCAGGCCGAGCTGGCCCGGCAGAACTACGACGCCATGCGCGGCATCAGCGAAACGCTGCAGACCGCCGTGCAGGGTATGAGCAGCACCCTGAATGCCGGGCAGGCCGCGCAGCAGCAGACCATGGAACAGCGCCTGCAGGGGCTGGAAGCTTCCAACGCTCGCAAGCTGGAAGAAATGCGCAAAACGCTGGCCGAAAGCATGGCCGCCCTGCAGGCACAGAATGCCCAGAAGCTGGACGAGATCCGCTGCACGGTGGACGAGCAGCTGCAGGATGCCCTGCAGAAGCGGGTGACCGAGAGCTTCAAGGCGGTCAATGCCCAGCTGGAACAGGTGTACAAGGGCCTGGGTGAGATGCAGAGCCTTGCCGCCGATGTGGGCGGCCTGAAACAGGTGCTGTCGGGCGTCAAGACCCGCGGCATCCTGGGCGAGATCCAGCTGGGAGCCATTCTGGAAGAAATTCTGGCCCCAGAGCAGTACGACACCAATGTGGCCACCATCCCCGGCAGCGCCCAGCGGGTGGAGTACGCTATCAAAATGCCGGGTGCCGACGGCGGCAGCGTCTGGCTGCCGATCGACTCCAAGTTCCCCGGTGATACCTACGCCCACCTGCAGGATGCGCAGGCATCCGGCGATGCGCAGGCTGTGGAAAACGCCCGCCATGCACTGGAACTGGTGCTGCGCAGCGAGGCCAAGGACATCCGCGAAAAGTATGTGGAGCCGCCTTATACCACAGCCTTCGGCATCCTGTTTCTGCCCTTCGAGGGCCTGTACGCCGAGGTGGTGAATGCGGGCCTGCTGGAGGTGCTGCAGCGGGACTATCAGGTGAACGTGGCCGGCCCCAGCACCATGGCGGCCCTGCTCAACAGCCTGCAGATGGGCTTCAAGACCCTTGCCATCCAGAAGCGTTCGGGCGAGGTGTGGCAGCTGCTGGGTGCCGTCAAGACTGAGTTCGACAAGTTCGGGCAGGGGCTTTCCAAGCTGCAGCAGCGTTTGCGCCAGACCGACGAAGAGCTGGACAACCTTATCGGCGTGCGCAGCCGTGCCATCAGCCGCAAATTGCGGGCCGTACAGACGATGGATGACGCCAGCGCTGCGGCCCTGCTGGAGCTGGACACCGAGCCGGGCCGCCCCGTGTCTGCCCGCCTGCCGGAAAGCAGGGGCGATGAATAACGGTTGTGGTCAGGGGTCCGGGAGGAAAAAGCCGCAGATCCCTCTTGCTAAATTTCTGACGATATGCTATACTAGGAATTGTTCTTAAGAAGAATCGGCCGCTTTCTGCGGCACAGCATAAAAATAAAGGAGCATGGGATTTATGAGCGTACAGAAGATCAGCAATGCCATTCTGGGCGTGGGGGTGGACGATACCACCATCGACCTGTTTGAAAGTCAGTACCCGGTGCCAACCGGCGTCAGCTACAACTCCTATGTCATTCTGGATGAAAAGGTCGCCATTCTGGATACGGTGGACAACCGTGCCACGGATGCCTGGCTGGCAAACCTCACCGAAGCGCTGGGCGACCGCATGCCGGAATATCTGGTGGTCTCCCACATGGAGCCGGACCATGGTGCCAACATTGCCCGCCTGGCCGCTAAGTACCCGGACATGAAGGTGGTGGGCAACGCCAAGACCTTTGTGTATATGGAGCAGTTCTTCGGCCCGGATGCCGTGGCCAAGGAGCGCCGTGTGGTGGTGAAGGACGGCGAGAGCTTGTCTCTGGGGAGCCACACCCTCACCTTTGTGTTTGCACCCATGGTGCACTGGCCGGAGGTCATGGTCAGCTATGAGAGCAGCGAAAAGGTGCTGTTCTCCGCCGACGGTTTTGGCCGCTTCGGGGCGGTGGCAAAGTTTGACGAAAAGGCCGACTGGGCCAGCGAAGCCCGCCGGTATTACCTGAACATCGTGGGCAAGTACGGCCCGCAGGTGCAGGCACTGCTCAAAAAGGCAGCCGCACTGGATATTGCCACCATCTGCCCGCTGCACGGCCCGGTGCTCACCGGGGACCTGGGCAAGTATCTGGCCTATTATGATACCTGGTCCAGCTACAAGCCGGAGGAGCCGGAAAAGATCCTGGTGGCCAGTGCTTCCATCCACGGCCATACCCGCGCCGCGGCCCACACCATGGCCGAAAAGCTGCGTGCCAAGGGCGCAAAGGTGGTGGAGATGGACCTGACCCGCACCGATGTGTCCTACGCCGTCACCGAGGCATTCCGCTGCGGAAAGATCGTTCTGGCCTGCGCCACCTATGACGGCTTCCTCTTCCCGCCGATGGAGTCCCTGCTGAACCACCTCAAGACCAAGGCGTTCCAGAACCGTACCGTCGGCCTGATGGAGAACGGCACCTGGGCCCCCATGGCTGCCAAACTCATGCGCGCCGAGCTGGAAGGCATGAAGAACATCACGGTCTGCGAGAACGTGGTCACCATCCGCTCTGCTGCCAATGTTGCCGCGGAAGCCCAGATGGACGCTCTGGCCGACGAGATCGTGGCAAAATAAGCCCCAAAAGCGCGTAAAATCAGAAAAGACAAGCTGCCCGCATACCGGATGTGACAAGATCACACGGTATGCGGGCAGCTTTTTATCGGGGTGCAGGACTGCAGCGAGAGGACGGGAATGCTCTGTCATTCTTGCGCGGAAACCTGAACTACGACGGAAATTTCGGTCGGATGGTACGGCCCGGTATATTACGGGAGATCTGCTGAAATACATTTTAGCTGTCGGAAACGATAAATCCATGTTCGCGGATCATCTGTGCCAGCTCGGTTCGGTCAATACACCGCAGTTAAAAGCGGCCATCAAGCCGGAGCCTGAAGCCTATCATGGATGCCATGCGGGTGTGGGGCGAACAGTACAAACAACAGAATGCGTGACTGCGCGCCGGGCAGCTGCCGTACCTGCGGCAGCACCCGGCATTTTTTGCAAAAAGGAGAAATTGCACCATGGAGCGGATCTTACTGCTGGAGGATGACAAAAGTCTGGTCACCGGGCTGACTGCGGCCCTGCTGGCGGCAGAATGTGCGGCGTGGGCCGTGTGCCCGGCGTTGTGCCTGCCGTTGCTGCCGGCCTTGTGCTGCACCGTGCACTGTATACCCGGCTGATCACCCACTATTTCGGCGTCGTGTGGCGGGTGCCCTTCGGACTGCTGGCAGTGCTCTGTCTGTTCGTGGCAGGTGCAGCGGCGCTTACGGTGCACGGCCCGGTGAAGCGATTGCAGGCAATGCCCGTCACAGCAGCCATCAACGAACTCTGACAAACAAAAAACAAGCGCCGGAGCGCTCCCTTTTGCGGGAATGCTCCGGCGCTTTTGGGTGTAACTCAGTCCAGCACGGGAATGTCCAGCCCGAATTCCAGCGGGCGGAACCGGGGGCAGACGTTTTCGGTGATGGAGATCACCGAGGCGGCCAGACGGCTGCCGATCTCGCAGGAGGCGGGCAGGTTCTTGCCGTAGGTCAGGCCGATGACTGTACCGGCAAAGAAGGCGTCACCGGCACCGGTGGTGTCGATCACATCCACCTTCTTGGCGGGCACAACGCCGCTTTCGCCGTTGGTGCGGGCATACACGGCACCCTGCCCGCCCATGGTGACCACCATGCAGGGGATGTTGGCGCTATGTACATTGGCGGCCAGCACCTCCCGCATGGCAGCGGGGGAAAGGTGGTCGTAATCGTCCGAGAAGAGCAGCCCGGCTTCCTGCTGGTTGCACACAAAGCAGTCCACCTGCTGCAAAAAGTCGCGGCGCTCCATGGCGATGCTCATGTTGGAGATGGCCGCGTAGACCCGCTTGTTGTACTTTTTGGCAAAGCGCAGCACCTGCTTGACCGTCTCTTTTTCCAGATCCAGCTCCAGCGCGATGCTGTCGCAGTCCTTGAAGATCTCGTCTCCCTGCTCTTTCAGCAGAGCGGTGAGGGGAGTGGTGTCCGGGCGCTTGGAGATGGAGGCGCATACGTCACCGTCGTTGTTGAACACGGCCAGCCAGGTGCCCATGCCGTCCTTCACGCGGCGGATGAACTGGGTGTTCACCTTGTGGTCGCGGAGCTTGTCGATGACATCCTGGCCCATGCCGGTGTCGTCCACCAGACCCACAAAGGTGGGGCGCAGCTCCACATTGGCGATGTCCTCCACGATGTTGCGGCTCACACCACCGTGTACCTGCTCGACCCGGCCGGAGTTGCGCCCGCCCGGGATGTAGGTGGAAAGGGGGTACCCCTTGATGTCCACAAAAACGGCTCCGATGACTACGATTCCCATAGAAAAACCTTCCTGCAAAAATATTTTGCCTTCATTATACCAACTCTTTACGACAGAATCCATCCTTTTTGTCATTTCGAGCCGAAAAAGCGCGCAGAAAGCCGAACTGCCTTACAGGGCGGTGCTTGCCGTCCGAACCAGGAACTCCATGGCCTGCACGGGGTACTGCCCGGCGGCGGTCTCGCCGGTGAGCATCAGGCTGGACGCACCATCCAACACAGCATTGTAAATATCGCTCACCTCGGCGCGGGTGGGCACGGCACGGGTGCACATGCTGTCCAGCATCTGGGTGACCACCATAAAGGGCACCCCGGCGGCCCGGCAGACGGCGGAAAGCTGTTTCTGACAGCGGGGCAGCTCCCACAGCGGCATGGCGTTGCCCAGGTCGCCGCGGGCAATGACCACCTCGTCCACGAGGGACAGAAACTCCGGCAGGGCCTGCACCCCGGCAAGGTTCTCGATCTTTGCAAAGATGCGGATCTGCGGCGCACCGGCCTCGGCCAGCGCCTGCCGCAAAGCAAGAATGTCCTGTTTCCCGCGCACGAAGGGCAGCATGACCCCGGTGACGCCGCAGGAAGCTGCGATGCGCAGGTTGGCAAGGTCCTCACTTGTCAGGGTGGGCATGGGCACCGACAGACCCGGGGCGGCAATGCTCTTGCGGCTTTGCAGAACGCCGCCCCGCAGTACGGTGCAGACCAGTGCATCCGGCCCGGCGGCAGTTACTTCCACCAGCAGCTTGCCGTCATCCAGCAAAAGCTGCTGCCCGGGGCGGGCCGCCTGTACCAGCTGGACAGGGCAGGGGATGCCGCCTGCCCCCAGCTGTACCGTGCCGCCCTCCGGCAGGGTGACCGGGCTGGCCAGCCGCCCGACACGCAGTTCCGGCCCCTGCAGGTCGATGAGCAGGTCCGGAATGCCGACAGCGTGGATCATTGCCAGCCAGTCAGCGTGTTCGGCCAGCGCCCCGTGGGAAAGGTTCATGCGCAGGCCGGTCATGCCGGCGTCCACAAGGCGGCGCAGAGTTCCGGCACTGGCGCAGGCCGGGCCGATGGTTCCATAAAAATGCATAAGGGGTCCCTTCTTTCATAGATTGCGCAGGTGTTCCTGCAAAAAGCTACACAAAAGCCGGACACAGGGGTGCTCTGCGTGCTCCGGCTGCAAAAAGGCGGCGCAGATGGGCGGCATGCCGTCCAGTGCCACGTCCTGAACATTGCCCATGCTGTGGTCGGAGGTGATCTCCAACCGGTCCAGGGCCAGACCGTTGCGCTCCTGGGTGCGGTAAAGCACTTGATAGTATTGCTCGCCGATCTCTACCTTCGGGCGGGCACCGGCCTGCCGCAGGGTATTCCACAGCGGGGCCAGCGGCTCCGGCGCAAGGCCCGGCACCAACAGCAGCCGACCGTCCAGCTCTGCCGGGGCGATGCTGCTGCGCCCCCAGAACGGGCTGCAGCGGGGCACCAGCAGGGCCGCAGTGTGCCGGGTGAGCGCGGTGCGGGCAAGCCCGGCCGCGCATCCGCCCAGGTCCATCACCAGCCCGGCGTCCAGCGTGCCGTTCTGCAATTGTGCACATACGGCGTCGTTGGAAAGCAATGTGGTTTCCAGCGGGATGCCCGGGTATTGCTGCCGGAACTGCTCCAGCACATCCCCCAGCATGGGCAGGTAGCTGGGCACCAACGCCACACTGATGCCCAGCCGCAGAGCGGGGGACCGGATATCCTGATACGCCTGCGCGCACATCCGGTCAAATTGCTCCACCACCGGCGCGGCCTGTGCCCGGAAGCGCTGGCCCTTTTCGGTCAGGGCAAGGTGATTGCGCACATTGATGAACAGCGGGCCGCAAAGTTCTTCTTCCAGTGCGGCAATGCTGAGCCGCAGCGCCTGCCGCGACAGATACAGCCGCCCGGCCGTGCGGGTATAGTTCAGGTCCTGACATAGGGCCAGAAAATAGCGCAGCTGCTGAATGGTCATGGGAGGTTCCTTTCCAGAAATAAAACGCAAGTTTTTCTTGATACCTACAGGGATATTATAACTTCTTTTTCTTTGGTTGTAAATGTGATACTTTTAACAAGAATGGCAAAGCATTTTTGCCACTCTGGAACAAAGCACGAAGAAAAAGAAGAGAAAGGAACCTTATTATGGAAAAGATCTCCCGCAAAGGCTTTCTGAAAATCGCTGCCGCTGCCGCCATGAGCAGCGTCACCGCAGCCGGTCTGGCTGCCTGCAATGCAGCCAGCAGCTCCACCGCTGCTGCATCTTCCGGTGCAGCCGGCATCTACACCCCTGGCACCTACACCGCCACCGCCAAGGGCATGAGCGAGATCACCGCTACTGTCACCTTTGATGCCAATACCATCACCAAGGTGGAGCTGGACCTCTCCGGCGAGACCGAGAACATCGGCCAGGCCGCCAAGGACAAGCTGATCGAGCAGGTGATGAACGCTCAGACCAGCCAGATCGACGGTGTGACCGGTGCCACCGTGACCAGCAAGGCTGTGCAGAACGCTGTGGCCGACTGCATCCGTCAGGCCAGCGGCGGTGCCATCAACCCCGCTGAGCAGACCACCGAGGAGACTGCCTCCACCGCCGACTGGCTGGGCGAGGAGCCCGAAGTGGCCGAGAGCGACATCAAGCAGACCGTGGAGTGTGAGGTGCTGGTGGTGGGTGCCGGTTCCTCCGGCAGCTTTGCCGCTGCCGCCGCAGCCGAGGCCGGTGCCAAGACCATCCTGATCGAAAAGTTCGGCCACGACATGGCCAGCGGCATCCGCGACACGCTGGCTGCCTGCGGCTCCAAACAGCAGCAGGAGGACGGCGATGACGTGAACAAGAAGGACGCTGTGCGCTACCTGTGCAATTGGAGCCAGGGCTATACCCGCCGCAGCCTGGCACAGGTGTGGGCAGACCGCAGCGGTGAGACCATCGACTGGTTCACCGACGTACTGGCCGAGAGCGGCATCGACTTCCGCCACGAGATCGACGAAAAGCATGACAACGACAACTACGAGGTGCTGGACGTGGGCCACAGCACCCAGTACGGCGACGAGTACAGCGAGCAGCTGACCATGGACGCCGTGCTCAAGCACGCCGAGGCCGACGGTCTGGAAGTGCAGTACGAGATCACCATGGTCAAGCTGGAAAAGGACGGCAACCGCGTCACCGGCCTGATTGCCAAGAATGCCAACGACGAGTATGTGCGCTACAACGCATCCAAGGGCGTCATTCTGGCCTGCGGCGGCTACAGCGGCAATGAAACCATGATGAACGCCCTGCAGCCCCAGAGCGTGGAGCAGACCTGCATCAACTATTCCAAGCCCGGTGCCAAGGGCGACGGCATCAAGGCCTGCCTGTGGGCCGGTGCCATCATGGACCAGACCCACACCTCCATGATCTTTGACCGCGGTGCCATCAAGCCCGACCAGGTGGGCGAGTACGGCAAAGCCAACGATGGTGCCCTGTTCTGGATGGGCAGCCAGCCGTTCCTGAAGGTGAACCTGAACGGTGAGCGCTTCATGAACGAGTACATGCCTTACGATCTGGTGCTGCACGCTGCAGCCAGCCAGCCCTACCACACCTACTGCACTGTGTGGGACAGCAAGTACGCCGAGGATGTGGAGCGCTTTGCCACCCACGGCTGCAGCCGTCTGTACCCGCATGTGAACGGCACCGCTCCGGTGTTCCCCATTGAGTACATCGAGGGCATGAACGCCGATCTGCAGGACCAGGGTTACATCGTGCAGGCCGACACCGTGGAGGAGCTGGCCGACAAGCTGGGCCTGCCCAAGGACACCTTCACCGCAACGGTGGATCGCTACAATGAGCTGGCTGCCAAGGGCGAGGACGAGGATTACGGTAAGGAGGACTACCGTCTGTCCACCCTGAGCGAAGCTCCCTTCTACGGTGTGCGCCAGTCCGGCGGCTACCTCATCTGCACCATGGACGGCATCCAGATCGACGACAACATGCACGCACTGGACCACGACTTCAAGGCCATCCCGGGCCTGTACGTCATCGGCGACATGAGCGGCAACTACTTCTCCGGCAGCTATCCCTGCCTGATGGCAGGTGCCGCCGCAGGCCGCAGTGCCACCTTCGGCCGCCTTGCCGGTCAGAACGCTGCCGCCGGCATCTGATCCGGAGCGCCCGCAACACGACACGCTGTGTGAAGCAATAAAAAAATGCGAACGAGAGCAGAAATGCTTTCGTTCGCATTTTTTGTTTACGGAAAGAACGCTTATTCTTCCACGATGATCTTATCCTTGGCGTAGTCCAAAGCAAGCCCGATCAGCTCATTGCGGGAGCGATTTGTTTTTCCGGCAAGATCATCGTAGAAATCGACGATTGACTTGTCTACGCGAATCGTAAATGTAACAGGTTCGGAGAGCTTTTTAATTCTGAGTTCATCCATTATTATCACCCCAATACTATTATGAGGTGAATTTTGCTTGAAATGAATGCTATATTACGGTTCGTAAATGAACATAAAGTGGTATAATATATGGTGAGAACTGATCTTGCTTCCTGAATGCGTCGGAATGTGCCGAAAAACAACACATTCTGGGAATTGCTGCACAGAGAAACAGGAGGTACGATCAAACCGTAAAGTAGCCGGGTGACCGGCAAACAGAGGAGGATGTGTGCGATGAAAAAACAATTCCGGATTCTTGCAGCGGCACTGGCCCTGTGCCTGAGCCTGTTGTGCTGCCCGGCGGCCTTTGCGGCGGTGGACAGCAGTTCCTGCCAGACGGTACCCTATGCGCAGGCAACGTCTCAGCCGCTGGGACAGCCTATCACTATTACCGGTACGCCCAATTACAGTGCGGCTACCAGCAACGATACTGCATTTATTTTTGGCTTTGACACCGCCGACGGCGTGTGGTATGTGGCCGTGCAGAAGTCGAAATTTGATGCCTTCAAGGCGGCGGCCCCGGCACAGCAGATGACCCTGTACGGTGTGTATGCCGGCACACTGGACGTGAACGGCATGCCCATTCTGGACATCCAGAATGGCTCGGTGCTGCTGAACGGCACCACCAGCGACACGACAGCTTTGTACACGGCCGGGCAGAAAAAGCTGGATGCCCAGAAGGCCGCCGCTGCCGCCAGCAGCAAAAAGACCACGACCACTTCCGGCAGCAAAAAGAGCACGGGCAGTGCATCTTCCGGCCAGACGACCAGCCAGATGGTGTGGATCCCCACCCATGGCGGCAAGAAGTACCACAGCAATCCCAACTGCAGCGGAATGAAAGGCCCTGAGAAAGTGAGCCTGTCCACTGCAAAATCCCGCGGATTCACGGCTTGCAAAAAGTGCTACTGAGCATAAAAGAAAGGACCGCTGCGATCTCTCCGGAGGCCGCAGCGGTCTTTTGCGTTTTGTGGTAAAACTCAGCTATAAGTGATAAAAGAATTATCGCAAATATGATTAGATGATTTTGTAGAATTTTAATGCATCTCGAATTGCTGTTTCTTTTTCCGAAGGACATCTGGGTTGGCGATTATAATTGGATTTAGGCTTGTTATAATTTTCTCTCTTTTTTATACCACATTTTTCTTTCACCTGTGCGATATAGAGATTGGATACCTTCAACTGATGATGCTCCCACACATAATCCCGAATCTGATCGTAAGTCGCCTTGCTTTCTGCAGCAGTCACATCCAGCTCATCCATGCTCACTTCCACTTCAACGTGGCGGTCGACATTGAGTTTGGTCAAAAGGAGAACCGCTTCGCAATGCTTCGTCCTCGGGAACAGATCCACGGGCTGCACCTTCTCGGCGTGATAGCCGTTCTGCTCCAGCCAGGCGGCATCGCGGGCGGCGGTGGCGGGGTTGCAGCTGACGTAGACCACCCGGCGGGGAGCCATGCGCACCACGGCGGAGAGGGTGGCCTCGTCGCAGCCCTTGCGGGGCGGGTCTAGCATCACCACGTCCGGGTGCAGGCCCTCGGCGGCCAGCCGGGTGGCCGCCTGCCCGGCGTCGGCACAGAAGAAGCAGCTCTTTGCGGCCACAGCATCCCCCATACGGGCGGCGTTGGCCTTGGCGCTCTCGATGGCTTCGGGCACGATCTCCACGCCCACCAGCTCCCGGCAGTGGTCCACCATGGACAAGCCGATGGTACCCATGCCGCAGTAGAGGTCCAGCAACAGGTCATCCGGGGTCAGCTGGGCGTACTGTGCGGCAATGCCGTACAGCCGCTCGGCGGCCAGCGTGTTCACCTGGTAGAACGACAGCGGCCCCAGCTGCACCGGAACCCCGCAGAGCGTATCTTCAATGTAGCCCGGCCCGTACAGGGTGTGGGTCTCGGTACCCAGGATCACGTTGGTGTTTTTGCTGTTGACATTGAGCAGGATGGTGGCAATGTCCGCAAACTGCTCCCGCAGACGGGTGCACAGCGCATCGGCGTGGGGGAGGTTCGGGCGGGTGCACACCAGACACACCATGATCTGTCCGCTGTGCGCGCCCCGCCGCAGGAAGATGTGCCGCACCAGGCCCCGGCCGGTCTCTTCGTTGTAAGGCTGGATGCCGTTTTCGGCAAAGAACCTGCACAGTGCATTGCCGATGTCGTTGAGCACGCCGGGCTGCAATTTGCAGTCCGGGCAGGGCACGATGCGGTGAGTGCGCCCGGCGTAGAAGCCGATGCAGGGGTTACCGTTCTTGTCCAGCCCTACCGGGAACTGGACCTTGTTGCGGTAGCGGTCCACCTCCGGGGAGGGGCAGATGTCCAGCACCGGCACGTCCAGCCCACCGATGCGGCGGAAGGCATCGGTCACATTCTCCTGCTTGGCACGCAGCTCGGCGGTGTAATCCAGATGCCGCAGGCTGCAGCCGCCGCAGGGTCCCGCCACGGCACAGTCCACCGGAATGCGGTCCGGCGAGGGGGTGCGCAGATGGTCCAGAATGCCAAAGGCGTATCGCTTGCAGTCCTTTACGATGCGCACATCGGCATCGTCACCGGGGGCGGCACCCGGCACAAAAACGGTCTCGCCGTCCGGGCTGTGGGCCACACCGCTGCCGTCGCTGGAAAGCCGCTCGATGCGCAGGGTCAGGATCTGGTTCTTCTGTAAGGGCATGAGTCATAGTCTCCTTTGGTAGTGGAAATGCGCCGGGTCACGGCTGCGGTTCGGCGGGGGCAGCATCTGCCTGGGTGGCAAAATACTTGCTGGGCGGCACGCCCTTGGCGCGCTTGAACACCCGCGAAAAATAGAACTGGTCGAAGAAGCCTACGGACACGGCCACCTCTGCAATGGAAAGGTGACCGGCACGCAGCAGCTTGCAGGCTTCGTTGATGCGGTATTCGGTGAGGTAGTCGATGGGGCTTTTGCCCACATTGAGCATGAACACCCGGTACAGGTGGCTGCGGGAAACGCCCACGCTCTTGGCGACATCGTCAATGGAGATGTCGTGGGAGTAGTTGAACTGGATGTATTTGATGGCGTTGAGCACGTACTGGCTGGAGGACGAGGTGGAGTGCGGCTTGCCGGCGATGGTTTCCTTCATCAGAGCGGCAATGAACAAATAAAGGTAACCCACCATGGCGGCCTCGTCCTGGGGCTGCAGCCCGCGGGAGGAGTAGATGTTAGCCAGGGCGGCGCGCATGCCGTCCGGGTCGCTGGTGTGGTGTACGGGGGCGTCGTCGGTAAAGGGCAGCTGGGCTGCCAGCTTGTGGGCGCAGGCACCGTTGAAGCCCACCCAACTGTACTCCCAGGGGTACTGCTCATCGGCGGTGTAGCGGATGAGCTGGCTAGGGCGCGCAAAGAACAGATCTCCGGTGCTGACTTGCCAGGTTCGGCCGCCTACCTCGAATTCGCCCTTGCCCGAGAGCACCAGGTGGATCAGGTAATGGTCACGGATGCCAGGACCCCAGGTCTTGGACGGGGCGCAGCGCTCAATGCCGCAGTTGAAGATGGAAAGTTCGATGTTGTTCGTGTAGTTCTGTTTGAAGGATTGCTTGTAAACGTCTGCCATGGCGGCTTGACCTCCCTCGTTGTCACGTCTTTTGACCAGTATACCACAGAACCGCCTGCAAATTCAACAAAAGTACATCTTATTCTTTGAGCCGGACGCCAAATTTCGCGCTTTTTCTTCGATGGAAATTGAAAAAACAGAAGGGATGCATTACAATAGACCTAACAAACCTACAAACACTGTTTGAATGTTTCAGGGAGGGATCGCGGATGGCAACCAGCGCACAACTCAGGGAACAGATCGCAGCAGGGAGGTGGGACGGACCCCTTGCCGCGCTTTACGGCACCGCCCCGCAGGAACTGGCCCGGCAGCGGGCGCGGTACTGCGCGGCGCTGGAGCAGTTCGAGCTGTATTTCGGCCCGGGGCGGCAGGTGCAGGTGTACTCGGCCCCGGGGCGTGCGGAGCTGGGCGGCAACCACACCGACCACCAGCACGGCTACGGGCTGGCGGCAGCGGTCACGCTGGATCTGGTGGCGGTAGCGGCCCGGAACACGGACGGCTATGTGCGGGTCAAGTCCCGCGGGTTCAACAAGCTGGATGTGATCGACCTGGCCACGGCAGAGCCGCAGGAAGGGGAGAGCACCCACTCGGCCAGCCTGATCCGGGGCATTGCCGAGGGCTTCCGGACGGCGGGAAAGGCTATTGGCGGCTTTGATGCTTACACGGCCAGCGACGTGCTGCGGGGCAGCGGCCTTTCCAGCTCTGCGGCCTTTGAGATAGGCATGGCCTGCATCTGGAACGGGGAGTACGCCTGTGGGCTGGATGCCCAGGCACTGGCCGGCATCTGCCAGTATGCGGAGAATACTTACTTTGGCAAACCCAGCGGTCAGCTGGACCAGCTGGCCAGCGCGGTGGGCGGCGTCATTTTTGCCGACTTCGCAGACCCGGCCGCACCGCAGGTGGAAAAGATCCACGCAGACGGCCTGCTGCCGCCCGGCATGACCCTGTGCGTGACCGACACCCGGGGCAGCCACAGCGAGCTGACCGGGGAGTTCGCGGCCATCCGGCAGGAGATGGAGGCTGTGGCGGCCTGCCTGGGCGGCAAAGTGTTGGGTCAGGTGCCGGAAACCGATTTCTGGGCGGCACTGCCCCGGCTGCGTACCGCCTGCGGCGACCGCGCGGTGCTGCGTGCCATCCACTATTACGAAGAAAATGCCCGCACGCTGGCTCAGCGCCGGGCTTTGCTGGAAAAACGCTTTGCCGATTTTGCCGCGCTGGTGCTGGAAAGCGGGCGCGCCTCCTTTGCACTGTGCCAGAATGTGTACTGCGCCACGGATGTCCGGCATCAGGGGCTGTCGGTGGCGCTTGCGTTGAGCCAGAGCATCCTGCAGGGCAGCAGCGGCGCATGGCGGATGCAGGGCGGCGGCTTTGCGGGCACCATTCAGGCCTATGTGCCGGAAATGTTGCTGCAGCGCTACCATACCGCCATGGAGCGGGTGTTCGGCCCGGGCAGCTGCTATGTGCTCCGGCTGCGGGAACAGGGCGCACGACAAGTGCTGTAACTGCAGAAGCAACAAAAAAGGGTCTGCTGCAAATTTGCAGCAGACCCTTTTCAATTTTTGATTCAAATGGACTCAGCGCAGCGGGAAGGAATTGGTCTCCTGCTGGGCTGCAAGATGCTGGACCGTTTCCGAGGTCGAGGTGCCCAGCCGGAAAATGGAGGATGCCAGCAACTTGTTGTAGACACGGTAGCCAAACAGCACCACGTTCTTGACCGCTGTGAACAGCAGCATCGGCACGAAGGTGACAGAGAAGGAAACGAGCCCTTCGCCCAGTGTAAAATCGTGCAGATGAAGGCTGCCCAAAAACTCATCCAGAGAATCCTTGAGTTCGCCGCCGCCCGAAACGGTCCGCTGTTCTTCCTCCGAAAGCACAGCATACGACGAAGGCAGTTGGAGCTTTTTCATGAACGAACACTCCTTTCAGGCAGAAATCCGAAACACTCAGGCGGCCAGACCTGCGGCCACGGAAGGATCCTGTGTGTCGGTATTCGTGGTAGTGCCAAACATAGAGCCGAACAGGTTCTTCAGCGACAGGTACATGCTGCGCACCTGTGCATAAGCGTAGTAACCGGCCAGTCCTGCCATGCCGACGGTGGCAACGCGGCTCCAGGTATTCATACGGTTCCAATTGTGTTTGACCACACCGGTCAGGCTCAGGCCGTCGGACAGACCCTCTTTGAAGGTATTGATAAAGTACTGGAAGGAACCCTGGCTCAGCATATAAACGCCGTTCACCACCACATTCATGGCATAGGTGACCAAAACTTCCGGGTGTAAGGTAACGGTGTAGTCACCGACGTTGAAGCTGTAGTCGGCACCGCCGTCGAGGTAGGTCATTTCTTCTTCCGAGAGAACCGCATAGGAGGCGGGCATCAGCATGGTGCTCTGATATGTATGATCCATAATGGAAAGGCTCCTTTCACTCGTGAAATCCGCCCAAAGGCAGACGATATGTTATCTAAATTGTAGCATATCTGTATAAAAATAACAAGGGATGCGGCGAAAAAAAAGATGATACATTTGTGAACAAACTGTGAACGGACGAGAGAATAACTGCGAACAGACGATGGAAACAGTGTGAATGCGGCGCTTTCGGCCGCTGAAAAAATGTTCCGCAAAAACGCAAAAAAAGGCACCCGCAGCCGGAAGCTGCGGATGCCAAAAGGGGAAAAAACACTTATTCGCCGCAGGGGGTGCGCTCGTACAGTGCAGTCAGCTGTGCGATGTGTGCTGCAAGGCTGCCGGGCATAGGGCTGCCGAGCCGCCACTGCCAGTTGGCACCCTGGGTGCTGGGGGTGTTGATGCGGGCCTCACTGCCCAGATGCAGCCAGTCTGCCAGCGGAATGATTGCCATATCCGACACACTGGCAAGGCAGGCGCAGATCATGGCCTCGGTCAGATCCTCCGGCTTGCAGCGCAGGTAGCGGCAGGCATAGGCCACATCTTCCGGGCTGGCATTGGTGCGCCAGCCTTCGGTGGTCACGTTGTCATGGGTGCCGGTGTACACCACGCTGTTGCGGGGGTAGGTATGAGGCAGGTAATTGCCGGACTCCCGGCTGTCAAAGGCAAACTGCATGATCTTCATGCCGGGGTAGCCGCTCTCTGCCAGCATGGCCTTGACCTCCGGGGTCAGGTAGCCCAGGTCCTCGGCAATGATGCCGCCTTCGCCCAAAGCTTCGTGCATGGCGTGGATAAAATCACGGTCCGGGCCCTTTTCCCAGTGGCCGCCCGCTGCGGTCTTGTTTCCGGCGGGGATGGAGTAGTAGCTCTCAAAACCGCGGAAATGGTCGATGCGCACCACATCGTAAATGGAGGTGGCGTGCTGCATCCGGCGTTTCCACCAGGCAAAGCCGGTGGCTTTGTGTGTGGGCCAGTCATACAGGGGGTTGCCCCACAGCTGGCCGTCTGCTGCAAAGGCGTCCGGCGGGCATCCGGCCACTTGGGTCAGATGCATTTCTCCGTCGGTCTGGAACAGCTCCGGGTGGGTCCACAGGTCGCTGGAATCCGGGCTGACATAGATGGGAATATCGCCCACCAGACGGACGCCCTTGCCGTTGGCGTAAGCCTTCAGGGCGTTCCACTGGGTGTAGAAGAAGAATTGCACCGCCTTGTAGTAATCCACCGCACCGGCGAGGCGCTGTTTTGCGGCAGCAATGGCTTCCGGTTTGCGGCAGCGCAGGTCATCCGGCCAGTCGGCAAGGCCTGCCTGCCCCTGTTCGGCCTTGACAGCCATAAACAGGGCGTAATCCTCCAGCCAGAAGCTCTGCGCCTCGCAGAAGGCTTCATAGGCGGGGGAGGGGGCTGCCAGCAGGCGGTCGGCTGCCTTTTTCAGGATCACAGGCCGCTCGTTGTACAGTGCGCCGTAGTCGATGGGGCCTACAGGCCGTGCGGCGGGCACTTCATCGGCCGTCAGCAGACCGGTGTCGGTCAGCAGGCGGTAGTCAATGAAGTAAGGGTTGCCGGCAAAGGCGGAAAAGCTCTGGTAAGGGCTGTCACCGTAGCCGGTGGGGCCGATGGGCAAAATCTGCCAGTAGGTCTGTTTTGCCTCGGCGAGGAAATCGACAAATGCGAAGGCCTCTTTGCCCAGCGTGCCGATGCCAAAGGGCCCCGGCAGGCTGAACACGGGCATCAGAATGCCGCTTGCACGCATGGTGCGCACCTCCTTAGCCCTTGACAGCACCTGCCACAACGCCCTCAATGATGTACTTCTGGCAGGTCATGTACAGGATGATGATGGGGATGATGGCAATGATGATGCAGGCCATCATGGGAGCCAGCTCCACACGGCCGTAGCCGCCGCGGAAGTACTGGATGGCCATGGGAATAGTGCGGTATTTCTTGATGTCCAGCACCAGAGTGGGCAGCAGGTAGTCATTCCACACCCACATGGTCTCGAGGATGGCGGTGGAGATCATGGTGGGCTTGAGGATGGGGAATACGACCTTGAAGAAGATCTGAATGGGGTTGCAGCCGTCGATCATGGCCGCTTCCTCAATTTCCATGGGCACGCTCTTCATGAAGCCGGTGAACATGAACACGGCCAGACCGGCACCGAAGCCCAGATAGATGATGCAGATGTTCCACGGGGTGTTCAGATTGAGCTGGTCAGCGGTCTTGGACAGGGTGAACATGACCATCTGGAAGGGCACGACCATGGAGAACACGATCAGCAGGTTCATGAATTTGCTCAGCTTGTTGTTCACGCGGGTGAGGTACCAGCCGGTCATGGAGCAGCACAGCAGGATCAGGAACACACTGGTAATGGTGATCAGAAGGCTGTAGCCCAGGCTGGACAGAAAGCCCATCTTGGTCACGCCGTAAACGTAGTTGGACAGGCCCGCAAAGGTCTCTTTCGTGGGCAGCTGGAACACCGTGGAGGTGGTAAAGGTGCCCTCTTTTTTCAGGCTGTTCAGCAGGATCAGCACGATGGGGTAGATCCACAGCAGGCACAGCACACTCATGATGACGGTGAGGATGTTATCCCACATCTTTTTCTGTTTAGGCATTACTGCTGCACCTCCTTGGAGCGGGTAAAGTGGAGCTGGATGAGCGAGATGACCACCACGATCAGGAAGAACACCACAGCCTTTGCCTGACCAATGCCCTTCCACTGGGCACCGGAGCGGCCGTAGAAGGTGTTGTAGATGTTCAGGGCCAGCATTTCACTGGCGTTGGCGGGTTCACCGGCGGTCAGGGCCACGTTCTGGTCAAACAGCTTGAAGCTGTTGGTCAGGGTGAGGAAGGTGCAGATGGTCACACTGGGCATGACCATGGGGATCTTGATCTTGAACAGGATCTCGCGGTCGTTGGCACCGTCGATCTTGGCCGCCTCGATCAGGTCGCCGGGCACGCTCTGCAGGCCGGCCACATAGATGATCATCATGTAGCCGATCTGCTGCCAGCACATCAGGATCACCAGGCCCACAAAACCAGCCTTGGCGTCCAGGGCCAGCAGAGGCTTCTGGAGGTTGGCCAGCAGGCCGTTCAGCAGGATCTGCCAGATGTAGCCCAGCAGGATGCCGCCGATCAGGTTGGGCATAAAGTACACGGTACGGAATAGGTTGGTGCCCTTGATGCCCCGGGTCAGCACCAGCGCAATGGCAAAGGCAAACACGTTGATGAGCACGGTGCTTACCACGGTAAAGACCGCCGTAAAGCCAAAGGCATGGAGGAAGGTGGAATCCTGGAACACGGAAAGGTAGTTCTGGATGCCCACAAAGGTGGTCTTGGACACGGTGGTGAATCGCTGGAAGGACAGATATGTGCCCCAGATAAAGGGCCAGATGAAGCCGATGATAAAGGCGACCAGAGTAGGCAGCACAAACACCGGCCAGTATTTACTAATGGCTTTTTGCATGATATACCTCCTGATGGAGCTGTTAGAAAAAAGAAGGGAGGCGGGCGAACTCATCGCCCGCCTCCCACATTAGTTCTTATGGGAGCTCTTGGTCAATGGCTTAGCCGTTGGCCAGCTTGTATTCCTTGGCCCAGCCGTCCACAAATGCGGTGACCACGTCGTCCCACTTGCCGGTGCCGGCTGCGTAAGCGGTCAATGCGCTGCCCACGCCGTTCTTCCACTCCTCGGAAGGCATGGTGGAGAAGCACCAGTCAACACTGGTCTTGCCGTCGGCCACATACTGGTTTGCAATGGTGATCAGGGGGTTGGTGGAGTCCTTAGCCTTCTTGAAGGGGATGACGAAGCCCATCTTGTCAGCCATTGCGCTGGTGCCGGTCTCAGAGGTGACACACCAGTACAGGAAGTCCAGAGTAGCCTGAATGTCGGCCTCGGAAGCGGTGTTGTTGACACACCAGAAGTTCTCGGAACCGGTGCACAGGCCCTGATTCTCCTCGCCGTCCACGCCGATGTAGATGGGCAGCATACCCAGATTGTCATCGCCCAGATCCTTCACGTCATTGTAAGCCCAGGTGCCGTTCTGGTAGAACACGGCCTTCTTGCCCACAAACTCAGCAACAGCATCATTGCCGGTCTTGGAAGCCAGCAGCTTGGGGTCGCAGGTGGAATCGGTGATGTACAGATCCCAGATCTGCTTGTAGTTGTCCAGATAGGTGCCCTTGATGGCGTCGGTGGAGCCGATGCCGTCTGCCTTGTACTCGTAGTAGATGGGCAGGTTTGCCAGATGGGTCTTGAAGCGCCAGTCAGAAGAACCGTCCATGCCGGCAGAAGTGAAAGCACCGTCCACGCCCAGCTCAGCCTTGCGTGCCTGGATATCGTCGGCTACTTTCTTCAGGTCATCAAAGCCCTTGATGTCGTCCTGGGTGTAACCGGCGGCGCTCAGCAGCTCTTTGTTGTAGATGATGCCGTAAGTCTCGATGACGTATGCGATACTGGTAACGGCGTCGCCGTCTTTCAGGGCAAAGGAGTCACTGGTCAGCTCGCCGTAGAGCTTGCTGTCGGACAGGTCCAGGCAGTAATCTTTCCAGTTGGCCAGACCCACAGGGCCGTTGACCTGGAACAGGGTGGGAGCTTCGCTCTTCTCCATCTCGCTCATCAGGGTGGTCTCGTACTGGCCGGAAGCGGCGGTCACGACGGTGACAGGCACGCCGGTCTCCTCGGTGTAAGCCTTGGCCAGATCCTGCCAAGCCTGATCCTGCTCGGGCTTGAAGTTCAGGTAGTAGACCTTACCGGAAGCGCCGGAAGCAGCAGCGGTGCTGGAAGCAGCGGTAGAAGTGGCCGTGGAAGCAGCGGTGGAGCTGCTGGAAGAGCCGCCACAGGCAGCCAGACCCAGAGCAGCAGCGGAAACACCGGCGGCTTTCAGGAAGTTACGACGAGAGATCATCTTTTTCATAATTATTCTCCTTCTTCATTATTGAAAAATTATGAGGTGCTATTTTACTTGCCGCCCACAGGGAGCGGCAGGAAATCAAAAGAAATATTAGAGTGGGTGGCGGCAGGGGCAGACGCTTTCGCCCTGCTGCAGCTCGGGCTGCAGGGTGATGGTCTGGGCCGGGGCCCCGTGCTCGATCTGATTGATCAGAAGCTCGATGCTCTGGAGCGCGATCTGCTCGCTGGGCTGGACGATGGTGGTCATGACCGGGACACAGTAGCGGGACATCGTGATCCCGTCAAAGCCGATGACGGAGACATCCTGCGGCACCCGGAACCCGGCGCTGACCAGCGCCCGGATGGCACCAAACGCGATGACATCGCTCATGGCAAACAGGGCGGTAAACTCGGCCCGGCGTGCCAGCAGGCTGTTCATGGCGTGGTAGGCGGATTCAAAATCGTAGTTGGAAAGGCCGTAGAGCCGATCATCAAAGGTGAGGCCCGCCTGTTCCATGGCATCCTGCGCGCCCAGGCGGCGCATCCGGCTGGGAAAACTGGTGGCGGGGCCGCCCAACACCGCGATCTTGCTGTGCCCCTGTGCGATGAGGTGAGCCACGGCGGTATGGGCCGCCGCCCGGTCATCCACGCCCACCATGGAAAGGTTGGGGAAGTGGAGCTCGTCCGAGACGAGGGTGGCCAGCACCGCGGGGACGGAGATGCTGGAAAAGCCGTTCTGGAAATTGGCTACGCTGCCGCCCAGAAAGATGATGCCCTTGGGCTTGATCTCCCGCAGGATCTTTTCGGCCGCGTCGATCTCGTTGGCGTTTTCATCGATGTAGGAGATGATGCCGTTGTAGCCGTACAGGGTGGCCGCCCGCTGCAGCTGGACCAGGAAGTCCGAGAAGAAGAGGTTGCGGGTGCCCTTGACCACAAAGACCACGCTCCGCGACTGCTGGATCTTGAGCTGGCGGGCGTTGGTGTTGGGGACGAACCCGGCTTCCCGCATGACTTTTAAAACGTGCTCCTTGGTCTCGGGCCGCACGTCGGGGCGGTCATTGATGACGCGGGAGATGGTGCTGACCGAGCAGCCGCTGATGCGGGCGATATCTTTGATCGTCAGATTCGGCATGGGGAGAAGCACCTCGTTTTTTGGAAAATCTTCGGGAACGGTGTCGGGAACGTTTCCAGTGGCTATAGTATGGCACAATCCGCACAAAAAATCAATCGGTCGGAATCACTTTTGGCAATTTTGTCTAACAGATCAACCCGTCTTTGTGCAGGTTGATCTGCCGGGAAAGCAAAACTGAAGAATGTTCCCGGTAATTTCCGGGAATCATCAAAAACTCCGGGAAAACCGTACCGTTTTGTTACTTTTCACGGATAAAATTGGAAAAATCAGACAGAAAAAATCCCGACACCGTGACCGATTTCTCGTCGGTACCGATGCCGGGAAAATCAAGGCTGTTTCCAGAAAGCGTCCAATGCTTCCGAGAGGGCCTGAGTGTTTTGCAGATATTTCAGGTGCCCCCAGTGACGGGGGAACAGCCGGGTATACTCGCTGCGGGCAAAGCGGTCATCCAGCAAAAGAACCACGCCTTTATCTTCGCTGGTGCGGATGACCCGCCCTGCCGCCTGTAAGACCTTGTTCATGCCCGGGCAGCGGTAGGCGTAGTCAAAGCCGGTGCCGCCGGGGGCCGCGTCGTAATAGCGGCGGAGCATCTCCTGCCGGGGGTTTACCTGGGGCAGGCCCACACCCACGATGGCGCACCCGATGAGGCGGTCCCCCGCTAAATCGACTCCCTCCCCGAAGATGCCGCCCAGCACCCCGAAGCCTAGCAGAGTCTTTTCCGGGTGGGGCGCAAACCGGGCCAGAAATGCCGCCCGCCCGGCGTCGTCCAGTCCGCTCTCCTGTGCCAGCGTGGGGATGTCCGGGTAGCGGGCCGTGAAATCCTCGTACACCTGCCGCAGGTAGGCGTAACTGGGGAAAAACGCCAGATAGTTGCCCACTTTGCCTTTTGCCATGGCCGCCAGCGCGTCGGAGAGGGGGCGGATGCTGGCCTCCCGGTCCCGATACCGGGTGGAGATGGAGGGCAGGCAGTAGAGCCCCAGGTGCTGGGACGGGAACGGACTTTCCAGCGCCACGGCCCGGGCGTCCGGGCAGCCCAACACATTCCGGTAGTAGCCCGGCGGGGTCAGCGTTGCGCTGAACAGGGCGGCGGCCCGCCCGCCGCTGAGGCTGGCGTCCACAAAGGGGGCCGGGTCCAGGCAGAGGATGTGGAGATCCAGCGCGCTGCCATAGGCCGTCAGCTGGGCGGTAAAGTGCTCGTCGTACCGCTCTGCCGCCCGCAGGATGTCCTGCACCTTAAAATAAAGGTCGAGCAAGGCTGCGTGGGCCTCGGCGTCCGGGTGCTGCTCCAGCCAGTCCTGCAGGGGAGCTGTCAGGGCCTGCAGGGGCTTTAACAGCCCGGCGGGCAGCTCCCGAAAAAAGACCGTGCCGTCCTCCGCAAAAAGCGGCTCCGGCAGCGCGAATGCGGTTTCCGCCTCCGGGGCGTCCAGCAGGCTGGTCTGTTTGGCCTCGGCGGGGGCAGCTTCCGCGGGCAGGGTGCCGTGCCGGGGGGCAAGCTCCGCCACAGCCCGCCGCGCTTCCAGAAAGGCCTTGTCAGCCTTGCGCAGGGCCGTTTTGAGGGCGCTTTTGCCCGGGCCCAGAGAGCGCTTGGCCTCGGTGAGGCTGGCCTTGGAAAAGCTGGCGGAGTACATGGCCCGGGCCCGGTCGGGCAGGTTGTGGGCCTCGTCGATGAGGAAGAGCCAGTCACCGGAGGCATCGAAGAAGCGGCGGAGCCTTACCACCGGGTCAAACAGATAGTTGTAATCCCCGATGACCACGTCGCACCACTCGCTCAGGTCCAGCCCCAGCTCAAAAGGGCAGACCGAGAATTTCCGGCCCGTCTCGGCCAGCACGGTCCGGTCAAAACAGCCGCTGCCGCCGTCCAGAAGGGCAGAGAGGGCCGTTTTGAGGCGGTCGTAGTAGCCGTTGGCGTAGGGGCAGAGCTCCGGCAGACAGGCGGGGCGGCCCTCGGCGTCCCTGCACAGACAGGCTTTCTCCTTGGCCGTCAGGGTCACGCTGCGCAGGGCCAGCTCCGGGGCTGAGGTCCGCAGCCGGGCAAGGGCGTCCTCGGCAGCGGCCTGGGTGGTGTTGCGGGCCGTGAGGTAAAAGAGCTTTTCGCCGTGGCCCTCGCCCATGGCTTTCAAGGCCGGGAAGAGGGCGCTCATGGTCTTGCCAATGCCGGTGGGAGCCTGGCAGAAGAGCCGGGCCCCGCCTTTGCCGCCCGCCTTGCAGGCCCGGTAGATTTCCCCGGCAAGAGCCCGCTGCCCGGGCCGGTACGTTTCAAAGGGGAAGCGCAGGGCGTTCAGACTGGCAGCCCGGCGGGTGTCCCAGTCCAGCTGGCGCCGGGCCCAGGGGGCAACCTGCCGCAGCAGACCTTCGAAGAACGCGTCCAGTTCTTCCTGCGTGAAATGTCGGGGAAACCGGACGATCTCGTCGGTGTCGATCTGGTAATAGGTCAGCCGGACATCCAGCCGGGGCAGGCCCTGCTGTTTGGCATAGATGGCCCCGTAGACCATCCCCTGTGCCCAGTGGCAGGGGTTGCCGTCCTCCTGAATTTCGTCCGTGGGGATGGCGGTGGTTTTGATCTCGTCGATGACGGTCACGCCGTCCTCGCTCTGGAAAATGCCGTCGGCCCGGCCCTCGATGGTGAACGGGATGCCGTCCACCTCCCGGGTTTCGGAGAGGAAGACTTCCGCCTGATAGCCCTCCCCGGCGGCCTTTTGAAGCTTGCGGTGGATGCGGGCCCCCTCGTTGGCCCGGTCGAACCCCGCAAAGCGGCTGTCGATGCTGCCCGTCCGTAATAAAAACTCTACCAGCTCCCGCACTGAGAGCTTTACTTCAGCCATCCTGTTTTCCTCTTACAACAACATAACATCTGCTGCAAAGCAGCAAATCAGCGAAGCTGGAAAATTTGGACAGAGATCTTCACGCGAATGCGTGAATCTCCCAAATTTTTCAGTGTAGCAAACATAAATGGGGTTATTAGGGGCGAGCAGCCCCTGATTCGTGCCCCGCGCCTCGAAACTAGCGGCCCTTTTCTGGTTCTCTTTTGGGGACAAAAGAGAACATATCCTCATAGTTGCAGCATCTCAGCGCATTTCTGCACCTCTGCATTGACGGCCTCAAAATCCACCGCCGCGCGGTAGTAGGTTTCCAGCTCATCGTGGCAGCTTTTGGCCTGTGCCATCAGGGCAACGGCCTGTTCCAGCAGCTCGTTGGCGGCCCGCTCGTTGAACCGCAGCCGGGCCCGGCACCGGGCCAGATTCTCCCGGTCCAGGAAGCGGGTGCACCGCACGGCCTGCACGCCGGGCAGCTGCACCGGGTGCCAGCTGTTGTCCGTGAGGAACGCCAGCCGCAGGGAGGGGATGATAATGTGGTCGATCTTATCCTCCGGGTGCATGGCACAGGGGCAGGTGATGATGTGATACCCCCGGGCCAGCGCTTCGGCCCGGATGAGCTCCAGCAGCAGCCGGGAGACGGCCCCGTAATCGTCCCGGAAGACGATGCAGCGGTCGGCCAGAGCCTGCACGGTGCCCTTGTAAAAGACCATCCCCTTGGGGGTGATGGCCGAGAGCAGACGCAGCTCCTCGCTGGGAGAGCAGTCGTCCGGGCACCGGGGCAGCACCCGGGTGCAGAGCCGCTTGACATAACGGCGGACTTTTTCAAAGTTGGTACTGCAGGCCTCGGCCCGGCGGCTGTCCAGCAGCAAACTCCCGGCGGAGGCTACATATCGCGCGGCCCGGGCCCGCAGCTGCGCGTTGCGCCGGAACAGGGCTTTGACTTCCTCGCGGTGGGGAGCCAGGGCCTCGGCCCGGATGGTGTGATAGAGGCTGACAACGATCTCGTCGGCCCCCGGGGCGTCCGGTTCCAATACATGGGGCGCGGTGGCGTCCACGATGGCGGCCCGCTGCCCCAGAAACACCACCCCGTCCAGACTGTCCGGGTCGCTGGCGCAGTGCACCCGCTCAATGGACTGGCCCTGCTGCTCGGCCTTTTGGGCCAGCTGTTTCATCAGGGTGGATTTGCCGCAGCCTGGCCCGCTTTTGATGAGATACATCTGCATCCCCGGCTCCCGCCGCAGGGGCTCAAAATAGCCTTTGAACCCGGCGGGCGTGGTGGCACCGAGGAAGAAATCAACGGTTTTGCTCGTGGTCTGCATCATGAGAGAACACCTCGCTTTTGCTATAAAGCTATGCAAAAGCGGGGCGGATTGTGTTTCCTCCATGGATCAGTAAGTGTGCTCGCACACCTGCCCGATCTTCTCCCGCAGGGCCAGGAAATCCGCAAAGGCGTCCGGTTTATTCTGCTTCTGGCGGAGCAGGGCGGCGGGGTGGAACGTGCCCATGAACCAGATGCCGCCTTTTTCAATAAAGGTGCCGTGCTCTTTGGTCACGGAGAAATCCGCCCGGATCATCCGCTGGGCGGCAATGCGGCCCAGGCAGACCACGATCTTGGGCTGCAAGATGCGGAACTGCTCCCGCAGCCAGGGCATACAGGCCTCGCTCTCGGCCGGGAGCGGGTCGCGGTTCTGGGGCGGGCGGCACTTGACGATGTTGGCGATGTAGCAGTTCTGGTTCCGGTCCAGGTCGATGGCAAACAGGTATTTGTCCAGCAGCTGGCCGCTGCGGCCCACAAAGGGCAGGCCCTGCTCATCCTCGTTCTGGCCGGGACCCTCGCCCACAAACAGCACTTCGGCCGTGGGTACGCCCTGCCCGAACACCACGTTGGTGCGGGTGGTGTGCAGCGGGCAGCGGGTGCAGGAGAGGCATTGGGTGCGTAACGTTTCAAGATCCATAGCTTCGTTCCTTACTCTTTATAAAATGACAAAAAGCAGACAGTCCGGGAACTGCCTGCTGTCGGTTCAATCGAATAGATCGGTGTGGCTGCCGGTGCGGAAAAGAAAGAGGATCAAGTCTTCCCCATCGACACGATAAACGAGAAGCCAGTCCGGCCGGATATGACATTCGCGAAAGCCGATATAATCACCGGTCAGGGCATGGTCACGGTTTTTGTCCGGCAGAGGCTGCCCGGCGGCAAGCTGATCGACGATGGCGTTGAGCGCATCCAGATCAAGGCCGCGTTTGGCAGCGAGCTTGAGGTCTTTCTTGAAGCGGTTGGAAAGAACGACATCAAGCATCCGAGAGTACCTCATTCATGGCATCCTGAAAAGAAGCGTAGCGCTTATACTTTTCTGGGTGTGCTTTCATCTCGACATACTCGTTCAGCGCGGCTGCCGTTTCTGCATTGGGATTCTCCCGAGTGACAGCAAAGGGAAGGCCCTGGACACGGAGAGACTGCTTGAGAAAAAGAGTGATCGCGGTGGAAAGGTCAATGCCGAGGTCGGCAAACAATTCCTGACTGGAACGCTTGAGCTCCGGGTCAAGACTGATATTGGTGCTTGTTCTTGCCATATCGAAAACCTCCATACAAGTATTCTATGATCAATATAGCATATTTGAGAGAAATGTCAACATGTTATGCGCATGATGTGCATGCAAAATATAGAACGGAAAAAGAAAGAGGTTATAGCCCGTAAAACAGTTCGACGGGGGAAGTATCGTCTGTTTCTTAACAAATTAAATGACAAACATTTCACAAACCTGTGATGAATTTCTGGAATTAATATACCACAAAATTGCGGTTTTGTCTTGAAGTTTTCTGACTCTGTGCTAGAATAAAAAGAGGGCGCTCCTGTGCGCCCAGGAAAAATTGCAAAAGTTATTTCGGAGGTAATCACAATGGCTGATATGTTTGCACCGCTGGTAGCCCAGCTGAAAGCGAACCCCAAGACGATCGTTTTTACCGAGGGCAATGACCCCCGCATCCTGGAGGCCGCAAGCAAGCTGCTGGCTGAGGG
>ENA-ORLY01000402-ORLY01000402.1-human-gut-metagenome-genome-assembly--contig:-NODE-402-length-61319-cov-19.277506_pt1 | contig 61319 bp, 56 predicted proteins | sample MGYA00243071_ERZ508832 | MGnify/ENA primary metagenome ERZ508832 (study PRJEB26277, sample SAMN04329777) | human gut metagenome | biome: human-associated habitat | host: Homo sapiens | place: USA... | reverse complement strand
ATTTATGAAAGGAGAGTAACATCTATGAAAAAGTTACTCGCAATGGTGCTGGCTCTGGTCATGACTCTGTCTCTGGCTGTCAGCGCCAACGCCGCTTTCAAGGATGCCGATAAGGTTTCTGCGGATTATTCCGAAGCCGTCGCCGTCCTGAACGGCATGGGTGTGTTCAAGGGTTATGAGGACGGTTCCTTCCAGCCCCAGGGCAACATCACCCGCGCTGAGGTGGCCGCGATCGTGTATCGCGTGTACACCGCTGACGTCAAGGATGCCAAGGCTTCCATGTACGCCACCTACAACAAGTTCAGCGATATGGCTGGCGCCGGTTGGGCTCAGGGCTACATCGGCTACTGCGCCAACGCTGCGCTCGTCAAGGGTTATCCCAACGGCACCTTCCAGCCCTCCGGCAAGGTCACGGGCTATGAGGTCCTCGCGATGATCCTGCGTGCCATCGGCTACGACCAGAACAATGAGTTCACCGGCGCTGACTGGGCTCTGCATGTTGCGCAGACCGCGCAGCAGGCTGGCGTTCTGAAGAACGTCAAGGGCGTTGACCTCAACGCTCCCGCTACCCGTGAGCTCGTTGCCGAGCTGCTGTTCCGCGCCATCGCCGATGCCCCGATGGTCACCTACACCGCCGCTTTCGGTTATCAGACCGTGAGCTTCAACGGCAAGAAGGACAGCAACAAGACCTTCTCCGAGAACGACACCCTCGGCTACAAGAGCTTCAAGCTCAAGTCCGCGAAGGAGGCCGATGAGTTTGGCCGTCCCACCATCAAGTGGACCTATGATGTCGGCGACAAGTCCACCACCGTTGAGGTCGAGGCTCTCGCCACCTACACCGAGGCCGCCAAGAACTGCGACATCTATGCTGACTCCGGCCTGAAGAAGGGCACCAAGCTCGACGTCTACACCAACAGCAAGACCAGCGATGGCACCTACACTGTTGCTGACAACAAGGACGATTCCAAGCAGGCCGATCAGGGCCGTCTGACCCTCGTCTATGAGGATCGTCTCGTCAACATCGACACCTACCTCGCTGAGGTCACCAAGTTCGTTGCTGAGAAGACCGACTCCAAGGGTCACACCACTTCCGCTTACGCTATCGTTGACAAGAATGTCCACGGTTACGAAGGCAAGCTCGACACCAAGTTCGAGACTAAGGACGAGTTCAAGGCTGACGATATGGTTCTGGTCACCATCGCCAACGGTGAGATCCAGTCCATGGTCAAGGCTGAGTCCAAGAACGCTGTTCTGACCGACGTTTCCGGCAACAGCAAGAGCATCAGCGACATCCAGAAGGTCAAGGGCCTCGATAAGGCTGACGCTACTGTCAACTGCACTGCTACGTTCGCTCCCAAGACCATGACTCTCGGCAAGACCTACAACTTCTACTTCGACACCTATGGCAATGTCATCGGCGTTGATGAACTCGCCAGCAACTATGCTGTCCTCGATACCCTGTACATGGAGCACAGCAAGGGTGTTGACACCGCTTACGGCGATCTGTACTTCTTCGATGCCGACAGCAAGACCGACGCTACCATCAACAAAGTTGAGGGTGATGATGTTGCTGATTTCGAAGTCTCTGCTTCCAAGAACAAAGACTATTACTACACCGTCTATGCTTACAGCATCGATAAGGACGGCGCTTACACGCTCGATGATTCCAAGTTCAGCGATGCTTATTTTGCCTCCTACAATAGCGGTGACAAGTACCTGACTGTTAATGCTACCAGCAGCAGTGCAGATACCCGTCTCCAGCTCAGCAAGGATACCAAGATCCTGCTTCAGACCAAGGAATCCCCGAAGGGCACTTTCACCGCCTACACCGGCTACGAAAAGCTGCCCAGCTTCAAGGGCTATGACGTTCAGTATACGACCGTCAATGGCTACGTTGACATGATCTATGTCTACGCATACGAAGTCACCACCCGTACCGTGTTCATCTATGACACCACGGACTACACCTCCCACTGGAATGACGGCAAGCCCTATGCCACCTTCAAGGCCTATGAGCTGGTGGATGGCAAGCTGACCGACACCACCATCGACCTCTACTATGCAGAGGGTCAGGGCACTGCCAGCCACGGTGTTGATAAGATTGGCCTGTATAAGGTCACCATGGATTCCGACTACGTCTGGACCGCGATTGCCAAGTACAACGCTTATACCATCGACCAGCTTACCACGGATGGTAAGCGCGTTAAGGTGAACAACACTTGGTTCGATCTTGACGACGCTCTGGTTGCCAAGTACGAAGGCACCATTACCAAGGGCAAGATTGATGAAGAGTGGACTGCCAAGGATCTGGCTGAAAAGAGCCTTATCTTCGTCCAGTACGACGACAGCAAGGTCGGTGACACGCACGATGCACTTGTTGTTTACGATCTTCTCATCAAGGCTCTCGTGAACGACGAAGAACTCGGCGAGTACTATGGCCATCAGTTTGCTACCATTAAGGTCGATCTCAAGGAGTACGAGGAAATTTCCGCGGCTACCATGGAGAAGCGCAACCTCGATGGTACTGTTGGTTCCACTGACTTGATGTCTGGTGTTAAGTACTTCGACAAGGACGGTAAGGAAGTTACCATGGACGCCACCAAGGGCACCAAGGTCGCTTATGCCGAGATTAGCTACTCTGGCGTTGTTACCGGTGATATCACTTATATCACCGCAAATCAGGCTGCCTATGCCAACGCTTCCTTAAAGGACGGCTCCTACAACTTCGAGGCTGCTAACCAGTCTGCTACCGTTGCTGCCGACTCCATCACCGTCAAGACCAACGCTCAGACTGTCACCGTCGCTAACCTCAAGGAACTGCTGAAGCAGGCCAAGGCAAACGACAACCAGACCATCGAGGTCTACAACACCAACGCTGTTGAGACCGCTTCCGGCGAGGTTGCCAGCGATATGTATGTCATCGTCACCGCTTGGGATGGCAAGACCACTGCCAAGTATGTGATCACTGTTGACAACACTGCTGTCTAATCTCTGATTAGTCAAAAAAGAAGACCCCCTCGGGGGTCTTCTTTTTTTGCTCATTTTCACGCTTTCAATCCATACAGCACACAGCTTGCGCCTTTCAAACCCGTAAACTTGAAGGTCATGCTCTGCATGGTGTTCCAGCTTGCGCTGCCGTTCAAAATCGCGCCGCTGAGACCTTGAAAGCTGTCGTTTCGGTTCTGCGTCGGCGTGTGGTAGCCTGCCGCCACACCATACATCGCGGGAAAAATCCACGCAACGGTCGCCGCGTGGCCGCCCATCGCGTCGGCCAGCAGTCCGATGCTCTTGCTGTCGCACAGCAGCTCCACCCTGCCCTTGTCGCTCACGCCCGTGCCCGCCGCGTCCACCGTCGCAAACACCAGAAACGCGCGGTAGTCGGCCATGTTCAGCGCCGACAGGTCGTAGACGATGCTGCCGTTCGCCGCCGTCGTCGTGCGCACATCGCCGAGCGCCACCAGCTTGATCTCCTGCTCCACCGCCACGATTTGTTCCTGCACCGCCGTGATCTGCGTGCCCACGCTCTCCGCGCTCGCCGCCGCGTTGGCCTTGTCGGCGTTTTTCTTCATCTGCGCGTCGATCTTGCCGAGCGCGTCGTTGAAGTCGTCCATCTTGATCTGATCCGCCTTGACCCATTGCGGAAGTTTGTAATTTGTTGTCATCTCCATGCTCTTTCCCCCAAATTTTGATAATGTTGGAAAAGGCACCTCACACCCCCCTGAAAATGGGGGGACACTGACACATGATTTGCCTTTTCATGATACGCCGTATCATGAAGCAGCGTTGCACACAACGGCGCAAAAAGTTGTACCGCCTCCGGTATTAGAATTCACGATACCACAAATTGCCGCGTTTTGTGCAACGATCGCCGTTGTGCGCGGGAACTTTTTCGGCTATCATGCGTCTATAGAAGTATCCGAAAGAAACGAGGACTGACCGATGAAGAAGCTTCTTTCCCTCCTGCTCCCGCTCGCGATGGCCCTTTCCCTCACCGCCTGCGGCGAAAAAAGCGCTGACGAGGCCGCGCGCCAAACCCCGCCAACACTGACGGTGACAAGCGCAAACGCTTGCAGCGTCACCCTCAAAAGCAGCAGCTACGACTGGACCTACACCCAGGGCCTACAGAGCATGACCGTCATTGCCTGCGGCGCGCACCCGCTGGACGAAACCTCCCGTGACATCACGCCTGTACTGGAAATGCCCTTTGCAGTTTCAGCCGCCTATTTCTACACCGTAACGCTCGATTTTGGCGATAATTCGGCCGATTCCGTCAGTCTCCGCTGTTGGCCGTCCGACGCTTGGGGCACCACCGGCATGCCGTCCGAGACCGTGACCGCCCAGCGGCAGGATAACGGCACATTCCGCGCAGAACTGCCGCAAAGCGACGGCATTTTCGCCGTCGACGCCCTCTGGGACACCAGCAGCGCGACCTACACCTTCTGCACGCAGGCGGAGGGGAGCGAAGAGCTCCACACGGGCGCGGTGCTCAGCATCGGCGAGAGCGAAGACATCCGCAAGATCGACATCTCGTGGCGCAGCGGCAGCGTGAACATCTATACCGCCGAGCAGAGCGCGCAGATCAGCGTGAAGGAGGAATCCACCGCACCGCTCGCCGAGAGCGAGAAGATGGTCTGCGCGATCGACGGCGACACGCTGCGCATCCACTTCCTCGGCGACGCTTACCGCGGCAGCTACGACGGGGAAAAGTACCTCGATGTAGGACTTCCGAGGGAACTGGTCAGCGCCGGTCACTTTGAGGAGATAAAAGTCGAAACAACGGACGCCTACACCATCGTGGGCGCGGACGTTTCCGGCAGGATCAAGCTTTCGACCGTCGGCGGCGACGCGCGCGTGATGGGTGCAACCTGCCCCACGGTCGAGATCGAGACGGTGAACGGCAGCGTGGGCGTGGTGGACGGCACATGGGGGAAAATCGAGCTCTCGACCGTCTCCGGCGCGATCGAGCTGGCGGGCGATGCGGAGAGCGCCGAGATCGAAACCGCGAGCGGCAAGGTGGATATCGCCGGCGCGCTCGGCGCGCTGGACTTCGAAAGCGTCAGCGGTGACCTGATTTTGGCTACCGAGCGTGCGCTGCGCCTTGATGCCGAAACGGAGAGCGGCAGCATCTATCTGACCCTTCCCGCGCAGGACGGGTTTACTCTCGACTATGAAACGAAAAGCGGCGCGTTCCGCTCCACGCTCACCGAGCGCGAAGGAGCGCTCATCACCTGCGGCGACCACGAAGCGTACTACACCGTGCCCGCGCTCGACGGCGGCGCGGTGAGCGAGCTGGAAATTTCGACGGTCAGCGGCACGTTGACGATCGATACCTCCTCCGGCAGCAACTAAAGCGCAAAAAAAGAGAGCGGCAGTGCCGCTCTCTTTTTTCGTTATTTCTCATCGATTGCAAGCCACGTCTGGTCGAAGCCGTAGGGCAGGAGCTTTTTGATGTGCAGGTGCTTTTCTTCGTTGTCCTTGTTCAGGCACACGACCTCCATGTCGGGGCCGAACTCGTAGAGCACCTGACGGCACGCACCGCAGGGGTAGCAGTAGTCGTCGCTGCGCCCAGCGATGACGATGCGCTTGAAGCGCCTGTGCCCCTCGCTCACGGCCTTAAACGCCGCGGTGCGCTCGGCGCAGTTCGTCAGGCCGTAGCTCGAATTTTCGATGTTGCAGCCGGTGAAGACCGCGCCGTCCTCACATTCGAGCGCCGCGCCCACGGGAAAGTGGGAATACGGCACATACGCCATGTCCAGCATGGCGACGGCCTTCGCCTTGAGTTCTTCTAACGTTGCCATAAAAACGCCTCCTCACCAGTCTACGCCAAGATCGGGACGGACTTGCGTATCCATGATGTCCTCGGCGTTATAGAATTGCAGATAGCGGCTACGCGCGTGGCGCAGCGTGGTGCCGTCCGGATGCAGACGGTCGCAGATGACGGCGGAAATGTCCTCCTTCACGTAGCTGAACGAGCTCGTACCGACGCTCGCGAAAATGCGGAAGCCCTGGCTTTGCAGGTACTTGAAGCGCTCGCCGGTCTGGTGCCAGTCGTCACCGTCGGGACGGCCGCCGTGGGGGTAGAACAGAATTTGCGTCGGACCGACGAGCGAGCCGACCTCGTCCGCCCAGCGCTCGGTGTCGTTGATGATGGTCTGCATCGACTTGCTGTCAAGGCGGATATGCCCCCAGGTGTGGCTGCCGAACGTCCAGCCGGTCTCCTTCAAGCGCGCTATGACGGGCTTGACCGCTTCGATCTCGCTCGCGCGGTAGGCGTCGAACGCGGGGCGGTCGGGCGAATCTGCCGCGATGTCGCGATCATCCTGTGTGCGGTAGCCTAAAATACCCTGATAGCCCGTCAGCGAGAAGATGGCTTTCGCGCCGTTGAGCGAAAAGTCGGGGTGCTCGTAGACAAACTGGTCGAGAATGGGCGTCGCGTCGAGTTCCTTGGTCAAAAAGGTCTCATTTGTGTACGGATCGGTACACTGCGCCCAGATCTCGCCGTCCTCGCCGACGACGAGCTTGCTCGTGAAGCCCTCGTCGAGCATATAGGGGTAGTAGTTCACGTCGTCAAAGCTGATGACGAGCGGCTTTTTGCCCTCTGGCAGCATCAGGGTGTTTCGCACCATGTGCGTGCCGGACTCGTCCGTCACCTCGCTCCACACGTCCTCCATCGCGACTAAGATGTAGCCCTTGTCGTACACGGACTGCAAGATCTTCTTGTACTCGTCCGCCGTGACCATCCAGTCGTCGAGGCCGTAGCGCTGGTCCTGACTGGCATTGCAGTCGTGGAAGGCCCACTGCGGGTAGGCGATGATCGGGTGGAAAAAGAGGTGCTCCACCACCTGATCCGGTCCCCAGGCCTGCGTGAGCTGGTCCTCCGACCAGTAGTTGCGCACGGCGTCGTAGGGGTCAGTTGTATCGTCAGTATTGTTGTCGGTGTCGCCGCCATTCTCGTCCGTGACGGTCTGATCGTCGCCGTCGGACGGCGTCGTCTTATCGCCGCAGGCGGTCAGCAGCGACAGCACCATCAGCACGCTGAGCAGCAGTGCAAAAAAGTGTTTCATATCAAAATCTCCTCTCTCAAAACTGCGGGGCTATTATAGCAGACTCTATTTCTTTTGACTACGCTTTTCGAGCTTTTGTTCCCATTTGTAACTATTTACCACAAATAATTAAAGCGTCACAGCATTTCGCGTCCGCAGACGCGAAATGATTTCGAATCGTTTTTTGGCGCGACATGCGCGTGCCAAAAAACTCTTCTCGCTCCGCGCGTGTCGAAGCCGCCCTTTGGGCGGCAAGGCACGAAGCGGAGTGTAATTCTCAAAAAACAAGGGACACGGTTTCCGTGCCCCTTGTTTTTTGAAGAATTAGAAGTCTGCGTTGCCCACGGTGCGGGGATGCAGCTCCACGTCGCGAATGTTGCCGATACCCGTTAAATACATCACCATGCGCTCGAAGCCGAGGCCGAAGCCCGCGTGACGGCAGGAGCCGTAGCGGCGCAGGTCGCAGTACCACCAGTAGTCCTCGGGATTCATGCCGAGCTCGCGGATGCGCTTTTCGAGCAGCTCGATGCGCTCCTCGCGCTGGCTGCCGCCGATGATCTCGCCGATGCCCGGAACGAGGCAGTCCGCCGCGGCGACGGTCTTGCCGTCGTCGTTGAGGCGCATATAGAACGCCTTGATCTCCTGCGGATAGTCCGTGACGAACACGGGGCGCTTAAAGATCTGCTCGGTCAGATAGCGCTCATGCTCGGTCTGCAGGTCGATGCCCCACTCGACGGGGTAGTCGAACTTCTGGCCGCTCTCCTTGAGGAGCTTGACCGCCTCGGTGTACGTCACACGGCCAAAGTCAGACTCGGCAACGTGCTGGAGACGCTCAAGAAGCCCCTTATCGACAAAGCTGTTGAAGAACGCGAGATCGTCCGGGCAGCGCTCCATCACGCGGCGAATGATGTGCTTGATCATCGCTTCCGCCACTTCCATGTCGCCGTTGAGGTCGCAGAACGCCATCTCCGGCTCGATCATCCAGAACTCGGCGGCGTGGCGCGCGGTGTTGGAATTCTCGGCGCGGAACGTGGGGCCGAAGGTGTAAACGTCACCGAACGCCATAGCGAAGTTCTCGGCGTTGAGCTGGCCGGAGACGGTCAGGCTCGTCTTCTTGCCGAAAAAGTCCTTGCTGTAATCGATCTGGCCGTCCTCGGTGCGGGGCGGGTTTTCAAGGTCCAGCGTCGTGACCTGGAACATCTCGCCCGCGCCCTCGCAGTCAGAGCCGGTGATGATGGGGGTGTTGACGTAGACGAAGCCGCGGCTCTGGAAGAACTCGTGCACGGCGTAGGCCGCCGCGCTTCTCACGCGGAAAGCCGCGGAGAAGAGGTTCGTGCGCGGGCGAAGATGCTGGATGGTGCGCAGATATTCGACGCTGTGGCGCTTTTTCTGTAAGGGATAGTCGGGGGAGGACACGCCCTCGACCTCGATCTCTGTTGCCTTGACCTCGAGCGGCTGCTTGGCCTCGGGCGTCAGCACGACGGTGCCGTGCACGATGAGGGCGGCGCCCACGTTCTGCGCGGCGATCTCCTTATAATTAGAAAGAGAATTCGCATCCATCACGACCTGCAAATTGCGGAAGCACGAGCCGTCGTTCAGCTCGATGAATCCGAAGGTCTTCATATCGCGGATGGTCTTCGCCCAGCCGCATACGGTGACGCTTGCGCCGCCGTACTGCTCTTTGTCGGCGAAGAGCGCGGCAATTCTCACTCGTTCCATAATAATTTTCCTTCCTTTTGTGGGATTTCACGGGATAATAGAGGTATTATATGCCACTTCCCGTGCAAATTCAAGCCCCGCTTTGTATTGACTTTTGACAAGTTGTATGTTATGATGCAATCTTACCTCAAAAGGTAAACGTGAAACTTTCACCTATTACTTTACAGGAGGATTTTTGACTATGAACAAGTATCTGGATATCGCCCCCGAGGTTGCCGAGGCCCTTGCCGCCGGTAAGCCCGTCGTGGCGCTCGAATCCACCATCATTTCCCACGGCATGCCCTATCCCCAGAATGTGGAGACCGCGCTCAAGGTCGAGCAGATCATCCGCGAATGCGGCGCGGTCCCCGCGACCATCGCCATCATCGGCGGCCGCTTGAAGGCGGGCCTTTCCAAGGAAGAGATCGACTACCTCGGCCGCACCGGCGCGGGCATCCCCAAGGCTTCCCGCCGCGACCTGCCCGTGCTCGTCGCGCAGGGCAAGGACGGCGCGTGCACCGTCACCACCACGATGATGATCGCCGACATGGCGGGCATCCGCGTCTTCGCCACCGGCGGCATCGGCGGCGTGCACCGCGGCGCGCAGGAGACGTTCGACATCTCCGCCGACCTTGAGGAGCTGGCCAACACCTCCGTCATGGTCATCTGCGCGGGCGCGAAGTCCATCCTCGACCTCGGCCTCACGCTCGAATACCTCGAGACCCACGGCGTGACCGTCATCGGCTACGGCACGAGCGAGCTGCCCGCGTTCTATACGCGCAAGTCGGGCTTTGGCGTCGACTACGAGCTCGACACGCCCGAGCAGCTGGCCAAGGCGTTCCACGTCAAGCGCGAGCTGGGTCTGCGCGGCGGCTTACTCGTCACGAACCCCATCCCCGAAGAGTACTCCATGGACAAGGAAGTCATCGACAAGGCCATTGCCGAGGCCGTCGAGGACGCGAAGAAGGACGGCATTCACGGCAAGGCCACGACGCCGTATCTGCTCGCCAAGATCAAGGACCTGACCGGCGGCGACAGCCTGGATTCCAACATCCAGCTCGTGTTCAACAACGCGCGCCTCGGCGCGGCGGCGGCTGTGGAGCTCAGCAAGCTCGAAAAGTGAGATATTTTGTCATCTATCTCGCCGCGATCAATATTCTGACGTTCTGCGTCTACGGCGCAGACAAGCGCCGCGCCAAAATCTCGGGCGCGCGGCGCGTGCCCGAAAAGACCTTATTTGCACTCGCGCTGCTGCTCGGCAGCGCGGGTGCTCTTTTCGCAATGAGGGTCTTTCACCACAAGACGCGGCACTGGTACTTTAGGTTCGGCATTCCGGCGATCTTACTCGTGCAGATCGCGGCGGGAGTATATGTGTACGTGCGGTTTTTCGCGGCATAAAAAATTTTGAAAAATTTGAGATTTTGTGAAACAAAATCGACGCTTTCTGCGTCTAATAAGTGACACAAGGGGGATGCGGCGAACGGAAAGATAAAGAATTTATGAATTTTGCATTTTCCTGTTCCCTTATTCCCCGCGGCATGGTAAAATGCCGATGTATGAGAAAGGCTCTGTGCGCGCGGAGCCAAGATCGAAACAACAAGAAAGGATGAAGAAAATTATGAAGAAATTTCTCTCATCGCTGCTGGCGTTGACTATGATTTTAAGTCTGGTCATCGTTCCGGCACAGGCACATGATGGGCTCACCGTTGGGAAAGGAACTGCTACAATTACCGCTAAAGTCGGTACTTCGGATGTTCCTGAAAAAGGTGTGGCTTCCGGTACGCAAGTAACTTTTACTGTTACGGGTACCCCCACCGTTACTGGTACTGAAGAGGGCGCTACCGTCACCTACACTTACAAGTGGGACAATGGCGAAGTTACCAGTAGCAATTCATACACAAAGGCAATTTCCGGTAATAGTGGCGAAAATGTGTCTACTACTTGCACCATTATTGCCACAAGTGGCGACAAGAACGGCACAGTTGCTCTCGACGCGAAAGCGGTTAAGGTCATTACCGATCAGGATGCTTTTGAGGCCGCTGCTAAGACCGTTACTTATCGGGGCAGGACTTATAATGTCACCGGTACTTCTGGTAATTATACTGTTGCGATCGAAAAGTTTACCGATGACCCTGCGTTCAGCACAGATAACCTTAAGGTTGCTGTGACTGGTTATAGTTCTGCCACTGCTACTTATGCGAGCAACGCTCTGACCGTTAAGGCCAGTAATGAGGAGAATGCTCCGAGCGTTAATATTACTGTCAATGAGACTAGTATTTCTGGTCAAACTCTTACCATTGACAAAGGTAATAGCATCACCCTCTATAAGGGTCAGCAAGTTGAACTGACTGCCACGTATAGCCGCGCCAATGGTAATAAGAACGTTTCTTACGCTTGGACGAGTAATCCGGATGCAACGTTCCGCAACGATACCTCGGCCAAGGCAACCTTTAAGGCACCTACGTCCGTTTCTTCTGATACCGATTATACGGTCACCTGCACTGTTAAGGAAGGTGACACGACCGCCAAGACGGCAAATATCACCATCACGGTGAAAGATGACCCCTATTCCCCGAACCGCAACGGTGAAAGCTCCAGCAAGACCATTGCTACTAATGGGCTGACGAATTACTGCACATTCAGCGCCCCTATTCTTTACAGCTCTACTGCCTCCACTCATAGCATCAGCTATGGCACTTCCGGTTTTGATATTGCTTGGGCAGTCAAAAGCGGCGATACTTTTGTCAAGACTCAGAAGCAGGATAATGGTTCTTGCAAGGTGACCGCGCTGACCGCAGCCAAGTCCGGCACTGCTACCATTACTGCTACCATCACCTACATGGGCAAGCAGTACCCCGCGCTTGATTACACCGTTGATATCTCTGCTCTTGATGTGAAGCTGAGCTCCATCGTCAATGGCGATAGCGATAGTTACCGCCAGTCTGACATTCAGGATAAACTCGCTGATGCAATCAAGAAGCAGGACAGCAGCTTCCGCTACAACAATGTTAATACCATCACTGTTGTTGGTACGCCCAGCCGCGTCACCCTCAAAGATGGCAAGACCACGCTGAGCAATGGCAGCTCTGTCACTGATGGTTTCACCATCTATGCTGACGAAGCCTATATTGGCGATGCCAGCTTCCAGCTCAAGGTCAACAACAATTATGTTGTCACCATGTACCTGACTGTCGACAGCAAGGGCGAAATCAAGGATACTGTGACCGGCACTTCTGCTGGCAAGTCCGTGACCTTCACCAACAGCGATTACGATTACCTCTACATCTATGAGGGCAGCACCAGCTTCAAGTCCGACATGTACAACGGTGACTGGAGCAGAACCTCTTACGCCCCCAGAAGTTGGAAGCCCGTTGCTCAGAACAAGGACTACACTGTTTCCTCCAGCGCATTCGACAGAAATGGCAAGGCTACCCTCTATGTTGTCGCTGTTGATGCCGACATCGCTTCCACCGGTACGATCACTGTCTCTCAGAAGTCCTACGACATCAACTACAATGTTGTCGCGGGCAAGAGCGTGACCTTCAACCAGAAGGACTTCGAGAGCTTCCTCGAGGATTATGCCGAAGACAATGGCAATTACAACCCCAAGAAGGACGAGATCACCTTCGACCACGCCGTCCTGACCTCTTCCGTCCCCAGCGCCAAGAGCGAGGGCACGCTGTACTATGGCAGCACCGAGATCACCTCTTCCAACAAGAGCAAGACTGACATGACCGACATGGACAAGGTCAGCTTCGACTCTGTTTCCAAGCCCAGCAAGGACACCGTCACCCTGACCTTCCGCGTCTACGGCGAGATTGAAAAGCCCAACAGCAGAAAGCCCGACAAGGTCAACTATGACGTCAACGTCGTGATCTCCGTCGTCAAGGAAGACATCACCTACACCGTCGGCATCGACGATACCGTCCAGCTGACCGCGCGCGACTTCGTCAACTTCCTGCAGGACGCCAAGACCTCCTACCGCAAGTCCACGCTCGACTATGTCAAGTTCGACGTGAGCGGCAAGAACGTCTCCTCCTACGCTTACGGCGGCCTGTACCGCTCCTACAGCAGCTACTCCACCGGCAAGCTGGCCGACAGCACCGACAAGTTCTACTATGAGCCCTCCCGCACGCAGTATGACCTTGCGGACGTCGCCTACCACACCACCAGATGGGCCGAGGCCGGCAAGACCGTCTACATCCCCTTCACCGTTTACGGCACCAAGGGCGAAGAGGCCTCCGGTACGATGGCCATCACCATCGCCCAGACGATGAACTTCATCGACGTCAAGGCGAGCGACTTCTTCTATGAGCCGGTCAAGTGGGCGGTGAACAACAAGATCACCAACGGCACGTCCAGCACGACCTTCTCCCCGTACAAGAACTGCAACCGTGCCGAGATCGTGACCTTCCTGTGGCGCGCCGCCGGTTCTCCGGAGCCGACCGTCACCCGCAACCCGTTCACCGATGTGAACTCCGTCAGAGACGCCAGCTATTACAAGGCCATCCTGTGGGCCAGCCAGAAGGGCATCACCGCCGGTACCAACGCGACGACCTTCTCCCCGTATCAGGAGTGCACGCGCTCTCAGATCGTGACGTTCCTGTACCGCTACGCGGGCAAGCCCAGCGGCTACTACACCAACCCGTTCAAGGATGTCAGCTCCGTGAACGAGGCGAGCTACTATAACGCCATCCTGTGGGCTGTCGGCAAGGGCATCACCCAGGGCACCAGCACGACCACCTTCTCCCCCTACGCCTCCTGCACGCGCGGCGAGGCCGTGACGTTCCTGTATCGCTACGTCAACGGAGTGAAGTAAATCACTTAAAAAGAAAGCCCCGCTTTGCGGGGCTTTCTTTTTAGGGTTTGCAGGCCGCTGCGCGCAGAATTTGCCCGCCGCAGGCGGGCAAATTCCACACTTGCGGTTTGCGTTTACTCTTTTCTATTCTGTAAACTTTTGTTCAAACGCCTTTACGGGGGTTCAAAAAGCGTGTAGAATGGCAGCATCAAGATTTTAGGAGTGTTTTTTGTGAACAAATTCCGCGATGCCCTTTACCGCTTCATGTATGGCCGCAACGGCGTGGATGCGCTGAACTGGGCGCTCGTGATCCTTGAGCTGGCCGTGAGCATTCTAAGCTCGATCATCCGCGTGCAGGGCGTTTCCCAAGCGCTGTACTTTGTGTCGATGGTGCTGATGTTCGTCGTGCTCATCCGCATCTTTTCGCGCAATCTCGCGCGCCGTCAGGCCGAAAACGCGAAGTTTCTGACCTGGTGGACGCCGAAGGCCAACGCCATCCGCGGCGCGAAGGCCCGTCGCGCCGACAAGGCGCACAAATACGTCCGCTGCTCCTGCGGCGCGTACTGCCGCGTGCCGAAAAACATCGGCAAGGTCGAGCTCACGTGCCCGAAGTGCGGCAAGAAAAAGGTCGTCAAAACGTGAAAGAAAAAATCCGTCCCGCGGGACGGATTTTTTTGTAAGAAAGCCGGTTTTCCGCCGTCCTATAGACAGAAAGGGGGTGAGGGCGCTGACGAATTTTGAAGAGGTGTACGCCGTGTACTTCGACGACGTGTACCGGTATCTGCTTTCGCTGTCCGGGAGCGAGAGTACCGCCGAGGAGCTGACGAGCGAGACGTTTTTCCGCGCGATGGACGCCCTCGACCGCTTTCGGGGCGAGTGCAGCGTGCGCGTCTGGCTGTGCCAGATCGCGAAGAATCTGTATTATTCGCAGCTGCGGCGCGAAAAGCACCTCGCCCCGCTCGAAGACTGCCGGATCGCCGAGGAGCGCCACGAGGAGGAGTTAGAAGATCACAGCGAGGCCGCGCGCATCCAGGAATTGCTGCACGCGCTCAGAGAGCCGTACAAGGAGGTCTTCATGTGGCGCGTGTACGGTGAGAAGAGCTTCCGCGACATCGGCGCACTCTTCGGCAAGACGGAAAACTGGGCATGCGTGACGTATCACCGCGCCAAGCGCATGATCCGCGAGGGATTGGAGGACGACTGAAATGGACAAAACTTGCAGCATCGTGCAGGATCTTCTGCCGCTCTACGAGGAGGATATGCTGCGCGAGGAGACGAAGGAATTTGTGGACGGGCATTTATCGCAGTGCGCGGCCTGCCGCGCCGAGCTTGACGCGCTGAAGGCGGACGTGAAGCCCGCGCCCGTCAGCGCGCAGCCGCTGCGCGACTTGAAGCGGCAGCTTCGACGCAAGAAGCTGACCGCCGTACTGCTGGCCGTCACACTCGCGCTGACGCTGGCGACGGCGGGATTCGCGTATCTCACCGCGCCGCAGTATTTGCCGTACAGCGAGACAGAGTGGGCGATCTCGCGCTCGCCCAGCGCGCTCGCGGACGACGGCTCGGCAGCGGATGGGCTTTCTGATCTCAGCGGCGCGGAGAGCATCTCCGTCAGCCTGCTCGTGCCGGTCTCCGGCGCAGAGGTCACGAACACGCAGGACCCCAACAGCGGCAAAACCATCTACTTCATCACCGCATGGCGCACGCCGCTCGACACATGGCGCGGCGCATTCGACGAAACCGGGGGCGCCCCGAACACACACAGCGCAAATGATCGCACACAGCGCGAGGCGGACGCACTGCAAGGCGTGCTCGCCAAGGCGGAGTCCGCGCGCACGCTCTTCACGCTCGACGCCGCGAACTGCGCGGCAGTCTGCTATTCTCAGAACAACGGGCAGGACGATGTGCTGCTCTGCGGCAGCATGAACGGCGGCATCATTTCTCTGCCGCGGCTGGCGTTGGGCTATTACGTTTTGCTATCGTTAGCACTCCTTATTACGCTGGGTATTGCATTTTTCGCCTGTCGCAGGAAGAAAACGGGCAAAGCGCTCGGCTATCTCGCGCTGATTCCCGCGAGCTATCTTGCCGGTCATCTACTCGTCAAGGGTTTCACGACGACGAGCTACCAGATGCAGCGCGACTTCTCGCTCATTATCCTCGCCGCCGCGCTGATTTACGCCGCGGTCATGCTGGCTATCAACCTCTGGCGGCAGAAGCGGGAGAAGGTGTAAAACAAAGAGGAAGAGACGCGAATGCGTCTCTTCCTCTTTTGGCGCAGCGGGAGGGATTCGAACCCTCGTGAGGTTTCCCTCAAACTGATTTCGAGTGTTGTAAGACTTTGGCAGATTCACGTCTGGAGCAGGATTTTTCAGGCCGCTTTGTGAAATGCCGGAAACCCAGGCACCGCAAGGGATTGCGGACATTTCGACCCGTTTCGGCCAGAGCTGATTTGAACCGCCCCAGAGTTCAAATAAAACCGTGATCTTGCGTAAAAAGCCGCCGTTCTTGCGCGTTTGCAAGAAGTCAGGCAAGAAAACAGAGACCCCGACAGCACCGATGAAGCACCCTTTCGGACCGAAATACGGAAAGGAGCTTCGTCATGACATACGATGCAAAGGAACTCGAACAATACCCGGAGATCATGAACAAGGAACAGCTGCGCAAGGCCTGCCATATCAGCAAGCGGACGGCGCACTATCTGCTGAAGTTCAATCTGATCCCCCACGTCTGCACCGGGAAGAAAACTCGCTGCTACGCCATCAAGAAACGCGACGTCATCGACTTTATGATCAACCGGGAGGTCAACCCCAGCCGGTACATCGTACCCACCAGCTGGTACAAATACGGGAATGAGGACGTAAAGCCCTACAAGATCCGCATTCAGCCGCCCCTCCCCAACGATCCGCAGAAGACGCGGCGCTACTATGAAAGCAAGCTCGCCGACTATCCGGACGTGATCGACGTGACCGCTATCGTGGATTTCACCGGCTATAACCGCCACACGGTCTGTGAGTGGATCCGGTTCGGAAAGCTCCGCGCCCTGGCGCTGCAGCACAAGTACATGATCCCGAAGTGCTACCTGATCGACTGGCTCTCCACAGACGAGCACAACGCAACCACCCGCAAATCCCGCCGCCACATCGACCGGCTCTGGGAGCTGCAGAAATGGAGTGACGGGCAATGAGGGGAAATATCATTGAGGAGCTGTACTACGGCAACATCGACCCACAGGATCGCGGCTACCACCCCCAAAGCCCTGTAAAAAAGGTCTCCGACTCTCTGAACGATCTGGAGGAAAAGCTCACCGAGCAGCTCGCCGGAGAGAACAAGGCGCTGTTCCTCCGCTTCTGTAACGTCTACGCCGAATTCATGGGCGAATCCGAGCTGGACACCTTCATCACCGGCTTCCGCCTCGGCGCACGGTTTATGATGGATACATTCCTGAGCGACGACGCCCCGTTTGAGAGCTTCTTGTCGGGATAAACTCAGCGGCGAGAAAACGAAAAGTATGTTTTTCAACCTGTTTTTCTATTGAAAAGTGTAATTCACTGCTTCTGCGACTGAAAATTCGCCGAATATTCACCGAAAATTCGCTTTATTCGCTCGACGAGGGAGAATAAAGCGAATTTTTAGGGAATCTGCCCGCCCGATAGGTATTAAGATGCCTGATCTTAGGTGAAGTAGCGAAAAATCAAAGCTGTATTTCTCGCTTCAACTCGTCAAATGTCACTATCGGGAACTGTACATGTTTGTAATACGACGAAAACACTTTGTTGACAACCATGTATGGATTGATTGTAAAGCCTTCTGTGTCGTATCCATGATTGGCAAAAAAGGACATTGCAACTTTAGAAAAGTAATCTATCCGCTTCTGAAATTTCTCGTCAAACTTCTCTTTAGTAAAAAACCTCTTCTGCTGATTACTATGTTCGAAAACAGATCCTATGGGTTGTAAGACTTTGCACTCGATAATGAAAATCCTTTTTTGAGTTGTATTGAGCCCGATCACATCATAATCGCCTAATACATCTATAGTTGGGTGATTGCCGCGCCTATCTTCTCTTCTCAAATCAACGTCATGTTTGGCATACTCACAACCGGATTCCTTCAATAGCACTTCAACCTCTGAAGAGAATAGATGCTCATAATTATTCTTCCACGCATATAGAGCAGTACATGTTCGCTCTAGGCCTATTTCAAAAGGTGGGTAAAACTGAAGAAAACCTTCTATCCACCGCTTTCTTACCTCTTCCATAATAATGGGTGAATATATGTAGTCGTTGTTGCTCATATATATTGGTCTGACTGCAAAGCAATGATTCCTTTTCTCCCTCTCCCAAATTGGAAGAATGGGGTGTGTAGTATCACAAATTGTTTTCAGCTGGCCAGGAACAATCGTCAAAAAATCGTATGCGCTTTTTACATCTTCTACTGGAACATTTTCAACTACGAAAGATAAATAGTCGTTAAGCACATCTGTTGCTTTTGCCTTTATCACGTTTGGAGCAATCTCGTCAAACTCCACGTTGTCATGAGAAAAACTACTGTCTGACAAGTGATGGAGGACAGACTCTAGGACCTTAAAATGCACCCCTAAATCTTCATAAAAAGCATTTGCAACTTTTTCAAAGAAATCTCTATCCGTATTATCGCCTCGCAAATTAAAGGGCTCGGCAATAATTCTCCTTTGACTTTCTTTTTCGAAGGTTTGAGAGTAGTTTTCACCTAATTCCACATCTATCCTGTAGTCGTCTTCCACTATCAACTTAGTATCTGAATCAGTATGGAAACACAAATCAGAGCTGTTCTGTAAATAAATAATCCATTTTGCAAACGATAATAGCTCTGATAGCTTGCTACTATCTATCGCCTCTTCCTTTCGCTCATTCACCAAGTAGAGATTGGTTTCGATGAGATAAAGCAAAGCTGATTTCCGCATTTTTGCCTTTTCGCTTAGCTGTGTAGACTTTTCTAATGATTTAATCCTTTCGCCTTCTTCTATATCCTCGGTTAGGGTTGCTCCTGTTCTGTTTAGATTAACTGATAACTGTTCCGTAGCCAGCGCGGAAAGAAGAAGTATGTGTAACCTGTCTCGCTCTAGCGTTCTTATTGCCTGTTCTAAGTGGGAAACAACACTTTCTTGTATCTTCCTTACTATCTCCGTAGCATCTCTACGCTCATATGTTCCAGGAAGCACTCCCGCCGCTGCACATATCTTTGCAATTTGCTTTCGTATAGACAACTCCGAAACATCTGTTTCCTTAATTTCATAAGTATCGGGGTTAAAGTAATAATCAATTCTGACGGCTGTAGTTCCCAAAGTCTTCTTTTGACCGGAGGTCAATTCCATCTTTTCGAACAACTCCGAATAGGAATCTTTCGAAAGACAAACCAACGGTTGTAGCAATTCACCAATGACGCTGTATTCGACAGAACGGTCTATTGCTTCAGCAATATCACTTGCAATCTTACTGCTGTTTACTTCAAAATCTACAACTAGTTTATTTGACGAGACCTTTGCTTTTTGACAGCAGACATAATGCTCGGGATTTTGGTTGGACAAAGAGTGACAGCAAAACTGTACCAAGGTATTTGCAAGGGGTGGTATCGCCGATAAATCTTGATGATACTCTATAAAGAACTTTTCAGTTACTGCTCTAAACATATCAAGGCTTAATCTCGATTGGGTGATATTTGATTCCTTAAGAATACTAAAGAAGTTATATGATAAAAACACAGAACAGCCATTGTCATATTTGAACAATGCTCCTCCAGGCAAAGCTTTTACCTTTCGGGTAAACTGATATACTGAATTATCATCACATATGACATTCCAGCATTCTGGATCAGCAAATATTGTACTGGACAAGTGAAATGGAAACACCCCTCCCAGCTCAAGATAATGCGAAAAAATATGGGCAGCGGATGTGTCTACCTCAGAATAAACATTACTATACTCTATAGCGCCCTTAGATATGAATCCTTTTTCACTTAAAAACACAGTAAAATAATCCGAGGCTCCTCCCCAAGAAAGAACTTGGGATTCACTATTCTTCTCATCTGAATCAAACTCAGCAATCTGAGATACTTCAGAAGAAAACATGAGCATGTACATCAAATCAATAGCTGTGTAGATTCGCTTTTCCTCTCTCCCTCGCAAAACAATTCTAGGTTGATCGACATTAATATGCTCATCGAAGCAAATGATGCTTAACTTACATTCTTTATCGACATGATATGCTTTATAGCCTTTTCCTGGTATTCTGGCTTCTAAATCTACAATGCTTAAGCCATCCTCAGTATGCGCCTTGTAGATAGCCGAGATCTCTTCCTCAATTCTGTGCTCATTGCCACAATCAAGGAAAACTATCAAGTTGCTGTCTTCCAAATATGCAAAACTTTTTTTGTTATCTAAAAGTGGTTGCTTATTGTCAAGCAACAAGGGCTTCCTAATAGTATAGTCCGTCTTTATATCATGAGAATCATAAATAGAGGCCAGCTTATCCGCCAAAGATGAAATGACAATACTGTGGAGCTCCCTATCTGGACGAGTCAGAAGAATTTTTGTTTGGTAATCGATCACAAGCGAGGGATTAAACAACGGATAGTAGTGATCATTATAACTGAAGAAATGACTTCGTACAATCTCATTGCTTTCTGCAGCAAGCATTGAAAGCAATGGCGTACCCAGTCCAGTCCACTTTTCTTCAGTCATAAAGTCCTTTACATTTTCGTAATAATCGAAAGTTGGTGATTCAAATTGAGGATGTAATGAAAAATCTTCATTTATTGGAGTGTTTTTGGCTTTCAAAAAGTCTATGCAGTAATCGCTATAACAGAGTAGGCTATCGGTATATGCATCCATGCATGCTGACTCGCTGATTTTCTCCAAAAACTGAAGTGCTGAAAAGATAGGGGCTGTATGTCCGGTTCCAGTGATTACTGAATAATACTTTGACCGATAGTTTAACTTAATCTCTCCAAAATCAGGGAGAACTGGATCATCATATGGTGTTGTCTTAAGAATAGGATATAGTAACTGAAAAAACTCTTCCAAATCATTAGGTGTAAATATGGTTTTGCGGCCCCATTCTGTATTCTCTACCATTGCGGAGTTCAACGCCAAGCAACTTTCCTGAGCGCCTCGATTTTTCCGCCATGATGTTATTGAGAATGCTGCTGTCAAGGCGGAGAGAAAATCATATTGACACAGAATCGGTATGAGAGACTTTTTCTTTTCTTCCAAGAATACAAATCCATCAAACATGTCCATAGCGGTGTCTCCTTATAATTGACAATGAGAATTCAATGCCTTGACACTATCCTTCCAGCCGGTGCCGGATATCGTTCAGCCATTCGCCCTTGTATTTGAAATAGCGGGGGCCGGCGACGGAGTATTTGCTGCCAGTGAGAAGCTGGGCTAAAGAAGAAAGCGAATAGCTCTGCCCCTGATAGCTAACTGTCTTATCATCTACGACGGTGCACTTGATTTCTGGGTTATTGCAGTATTCGATCTCTTCGCCGGGCTGGATATTACACATAGAAAAGCGGAAGGGCGACTGGCGCTCTTTGTGCTCGGCGTCGATCTCCTGGGCGGTTTCCTCTGCCTGCTTCTGGGCCTCGTCCATATCGATCCGTTTCAGCTTGTCCGCACAGCCGTGAATCTCTGCGATGGCCTCCAGGATGGAATAGGCGTCCTCCGGCGACATGGCGTAGAACTCACGCACGCGCTGCTTTCCGTTGAAGTTCTCGATGGAGCGCAGGTTTGGATTCAGCTTATCGATAATGCTATGGATTTTCAGATCAGAGAGCCGGGAATTGACCTCATATGTCGCATAGACGCGGAAGGCGAAGGGAATACACTCGCTCCGGTTCAGCTGCTGCAGCCGCTTGTCAATATCATCCGCATACCCGATCTTCACATATTCAGGGAAGGACGGGTTGGTCAGTATGTAAATCACGCCTGTTTTATCCATCTTGGACACCTCGCTCTCACATAGTTAGTCGATTATTATATGAGAATACTCACAACTTATAATAATCAATTAGGCGGCGCTTTATCTCATTCTGAAGCGTTTGGTAATCTCCATTAAAGCGGATTTGCTCAAACATTCTGATATTGGACGGGATGTGTTTTTCAGCCTCTTCTGATGTTCCGTTATGTACAAGAATTAAATCTTTTTTTAACCCCATTGCGTAACCAATCTCGTGCGGGACATTCAACTTGCCACTACTAAGATCGGCTATGACTAACCCTGCGCTCTCAATGTCTCGAAAAATCCGATCTGAAATCTGCCCAGTCGTACCTTCATGATGCTCATCTACCCTTATGAGCATAATACCTGTCTTTTTTTCGTTGTTTATTTCATTAATTGCACGACGAATTGCATTTTCGGTCTCATTGTATTCTGCCGAAAAACACCTTGACATGAAAATTGTCTGTTCTGTCGAGCGAACATACCGATTGAAGATGGCTTCAATACATTCTGCGTTGCTTGCAGCATTTTGTTCAGTGTCTATCTGCGCATCAGTAATCTGGTATTTTTCTGACCATGTTAAGAGCCTATCCTTGTATTGAACAGCGTCAGCAGAAGGAGAGGATATTTCGATATTGTAATACAAAGCCACCAGCAGGAACAACAATCCAGACGATATTAGAAGTGTTCCGTTCTCTCCTAGCTTTGCATCATTGAGAGCATTGCTCAATGCAATTCCAAAAGCCTCTTCATGCTCTGCTGTCTGGATATTGCCGAATCGCTTTTGGATGCTTTCTATTATGTCTATAAGCGCAGTTATTAGATCTGATCGAATCCAAGGAATAGCTTTTAGCTTTCGTATTGCCAGAGGCTTGTTTTTCAACACCTTCCTAGCGAGCAAGTATTCATGCCCAAAGCTATCATCTAGTTCTTTATCAGAAAAAGAGAGCTCATCTTTGCTGTCTACAATAATACCTTCCAGCAATCGTTCCGAACGGATGGGTACAGCTTTTGAATTAATATTGTGAAAGATGATCTTTTCATCTTTCATACTTACATTATCTGGGAAGACGATAATGCAGAAGGGAATTAGATAATTGCTGCGCATCTGCCCTTCGGCGATGAGTTTTTCGATGGCTAAAAGTCTATGATTACCATCAACTCTACGGAAAGGCTTATCCTCAATGCGATCGTATTTTTTGTCAGGGATGGAAAGGGTGTACAAGAAGCCATTACCTGCCGCCTTTTCCTTTTTGAATGCTATACCATCAACATTCGATGTAAAACCTTTTCCGGATCGAATATCAGCTAAAGCATCCACCTCAGAAGATGCTCCTTGTGCGTAATAGTTGTACTTTGCCGTGTATGCGAGGACAACTTCTGGACTAAAACTATTAGATCCGGATGTAATAAACGAGCTAATCTCGGCAACGTGTTCATCCTCTGCTGGACGCTGGTATCCCGGGTGTGGATACGACAGTTCAACGATTTCATTGTACTTGGCGTATCCTCGAATTGTACAAGTCCCGCCCAAAGACTCACTGAAGATTCCGGAAAGTTGAATCATTCTCTATCCCTCGCAATTCTCTTTCTTACAAACCCGCTTCATCAAGCTTGTACATCAGCATACTGGCAAACATCAGCCTTCTCAGGGCTTCTTCTGCTGTCAATACTTCATCATTTGAATGCGCTTTCGGATTGCGCAAAGCAGACATGGCACCAGCTGTCATAAAATGAAATCCTTGCTGATAGTTATTCCCGCTTTCTGTGCCGGTATCGCGAACAGGGCAGAGAAGCGGATTGCTGCCAAACAGCTTATGCATTAGATCTGTTCCGTCTGGAACCGTTGCAGCACTGGGGACGAGCTTTTTGTAAATTGCCTTGGCTCTGCTGTTTAATTCAATGAAGGCATCCTCTGCCGCGTTTGCGAAATGACCGTCCTCAAACAGTTTCTTTGAAGATTTCTGTATTAGTGGATGTATGTAGGACCAAATCTCAGCAGTTGTTTGCTTCTCTGCAGATGGTGCCTGGCCTTTGGCCGCAAGATAATCCAGTCCGAAGAGGATTTCCCCGATAGCGTATGGATTAATAAACGCTTGTCCGAATTGGTTAACAGCGAACAGGATATCCTTTGCTGCGAGCAGCTGTCGGGCAATCTGAGGATCATCTGCCTTGCACTCATTCGCGATTGTGATGATGCTCTCACGAATACCGGCAACATCAACAGCCGAAAACTGCATACTCAGTACGTTGGGAGTACCTGCAATCTGTCGGAGTCGTCCCGAGAGCTGGTTTATCTGTATGTTTTTGAATAACGAATTCATTATCTATTCTCCCAACAACTCTTTCTCAAACTGCGCTTTGGCATCTGCCCATTCCTTGATAGCCTGTCTGCGAAGAACATTAGCCTGACTACGACGCTGCATCAATTCAGCTGCGATCTGATCCTGTATTTCTTTCGGGGGGAGCGGGATCTTTACCCTTTTCAGCGTATCCGTATTGACACCAGCTTGATTGTTGAAATTCGTGCAAAGCAGCTTCCAGTAGCCAATGCTGAGCAGTACATTAAAGAATGCTGCAACGTAATACGGATTTACACCCTCTTTTACGGTTATTCTTGTCATGTGATTAGATGCTGCGCAAAGAACATCTGAATCAAATACGGTCGTTTTGCCAACAAGATCCGGAGAATTAGTATTGTTGAAGATAACCTCGTTTTTTTTGCAATAATCTTCGGATTTTAGTCGGCTCTTAGGCACATACTTCTTTGTTTCAAACGACAGCTCGCCTTCAGGTGTTATGCTGAATGGGCGAAGATGAGGAACTCGCTGATCCTCCGGCAAATTGTCGGCCTGATCCTGTTTGCCTGCTGCAAAGCCGGAAACGATTTTTTCACTTATGTCATCTACGCTAACTGTACGATATGGCAAAGCTTCAATCTGTGATCTGAAATGAGAAAACTTCGGTGAATAGTAGTCAGCGTCAATACGTCCTTCTATGTTCGCTACGGTTGTTGCATAGGTGATTTTCTGCGTTGCAGAAAAGTCGAACGTCAGCCCCAACCTATCAATGAGATACATCGGGGTTTTGTGGAGTAATTCATATGCCCGTTGAAGCTTGCCATTCAGAAGATTTAGTTTATCCTCCAACTCCGCAACCAACCTGACTTGTACCGGGTAATCAGGTAATACAGCAGGGAAATTTTCAATAAAAGACGCTGACACTCTCTGCTGCCCGGCAGATCCGCTAAATGTAGCCTGTGCTGCTTTCAAGACATCGTCACTTGACAGAATTGCCCAGATAAACGGCATATATACATTCTCGTTGCGTTTACGAATAACATGAAACTCGGTTGATCCGAAACCGATCTCTGTGGGCATTTTGTCAACAATGCAGGATTTCCCATTCTGCATGCAAGGAGTAATTTTGGCCCAAATCAAATCGCCCCGTTGGAATACAGTAAATCCTTTCTTTACGGTCTCATACGCAACCATGTCATAGGAAACAACATTCGTCTTTTCCTGAACATTTGCCATCGGTACGAAACTCACTTCTGAACTATCTGACAATAATGAACAATCTGTTTTGGGGTTAACAGCAACATGGTTGTTCAATATTCCATTTGCATATGGACTGTGCTGATACTTTTCGACAAGCGAGAGATAAGTCGGATACAGCGGATTACAATATATTTCTTTACTTTCTATATACCCCCGTTTGACAGCGAAGACGCAAAGGTCATTCGCATCGGGGGTCATGCGAAAAAAGGTGTTGCGTCCTTTTGAAATTCTTCGTACTTCTGAATGATCTCATCGAGCTGAGAATCGGTTTTGCGTCCGGTGGCATCATAGCCGATCAGCGCCGGCGCTGCCATGAAGATGGCTTCGTTCTCGTCCGGTTTTTCATCGGCTTTACGCTTGCGGACAAAGATAATGGACGTCTTTACACCGGCACCAAAATGGGCAAAGGCGCACTGAGGCAAGCTCACAACTGCAAGCAGTTGGAACTTCTCCAAGATGAAATCGCGTACATACTGCGCGGAGCTGTTTGTCAGAACGCCGTCGGGAAGTACGATTGCCGCCTTGCCGGTTCCGGGCTTCAGAAACTCCCAGATGCGTTCAATAAACAGTATTTCGGAGCTCTGTCTGGGACGATCTTTATATTTTCCTTTAGCGTCCTTTGTTTTACCTAATTCATAATTAGCCAAATAGGGTTTTTCCGCCTTCGTGATTGTGGAACCAAACGGCGGATTGGTCAGAATCAGATCGAACTTTCCAGCTTCAAATCCGCGGTTATGGTCGTGCATCTTGTCAATGCTGTCCAGCGCGTCAAAGCTGATGACGTTGGTGTGCCCGTCATCGTGAACAATCATGTTCATCTTAGCGACACGGGCAATTTCGTCATTGATCTCGATGCCGTACAGATGTTTGGAGGCAAAGTCGTGCCAGTAGTTAAAGTAATCAACTGTGTCCTTATCATAATACTCACTGGCCTGCGAACGCATATAGTCCAGAGCGTGCAGCAGAAATCCGCCGGAGCCACAGGCAGGGTCAAGCACATCCCAATCATGTTCCGGCTTCATCATTTTTACCGCAAATTCGATAATGGGGCGAGGGGTAAAATACTGACCAAAGTCGCCCTTGAAAAAGCCGTCCATAAACTGCTCGAAGGCGACACCCTTCACATCGAGGTCGGTTTTATTCAGGTTTATAGACTCAAGGTGAGATACGACTGTACGGAGGACGCGGTCATCGACCTTGATTGAATCCGTGAATACTTCCGGGTCTTTGACTTTCTGCTCATTGTAAAGCGCGTTGATACGTTCCGCCAGCTTGGAAGAAGGCTCGTGCGTTTTGATCTGGAACTGATACGGTTCTCCTTTTTTCCGGGGCTTTTGCTCATCACTAATTTTGACAAATATCAGTTTGCAAAGCTCACCGAAGGCCGTCGGTGGTGACAGCCTGCCGCCGCCCCAAAGCGTATTGTGGCATTTCTTGATAGCAGTAATCAAATCTTCTCTGGCAACCGGCTGGATATCAGGGGCCTTCTTTTTCTTGCCGTCTACATCTGTATATTCTCCACCTCTGTAAAAGCGGAATGCTTGCGGTTTTCCATAGGCTTTTGGAAGATCAGCAATGATATTATTCTCTCGTTCGAGAATGCCGGTACTATCGTCCGAGAAATCCAACACCCGACGAGTAGCGCCAGCAATAATAACCACATAGCTTGCACGAAGCTTTACCCACGTTGCGTTGCCTACACCCTGCTCAATTGCCTGCAAGAACTCCGCATCTGTAACGCCATCTCGTTTGCACTCTACAACCGCATACGGTTTTTTGCATTCATCATCAGAGAAAATGACAATATCCGCACGGTCCGTCGGTACACGATCCGGGATCGTCACCTCAACCTTAATGCGATGTGCTGGGTAGTCGTATTCGTAGATCAGTTCCGCCCAGAATTCAGCCCGAACTTTTTCCTCGGGATCGTTATAGTTTTCTGTGTGATTATCAGACGTGACATAGATGATCTTCTGCTTATTTTCCGGGCCGGTAATAATGGCATATCCATCTTTAATTGCCCTATCAAGGTAAGTCATATTTGCTTCCTCCAAAATTCTCTGTATGTTGGTAGCGTATTAATTCATTTCTTGTTGCGTTGGCACATTTTCCAAAAACATCACATCATAAATCGGCAGATACGTGATCTTGCCGTTCGTCGTGATCTCGCGGGCGTTGGACAGAACATAGGCCTTTTTCACATGATAATCGTCGTTCTTTACGAAGGTATTCAGGGCGCTGTGGACGGTGTAGTCCTTACCGGACTTGACCTCGATGGGAACGGCGGATAGGCTGTCGTAATCGTCGATCAGATAATCCACCTCGCCCTTGCTGCGGTTATCGTAATAGAACAGCTTGAAGCCGTGCGCGACCAGCTCCTGGGCCACCACGCTTTCATACACGGAGCCGAGATTGATCCCCGTCTCATCGTCCAGGATCGCACGGATATTGCTGCCATACAAAACGTCCGTCAAAAGCCCTACGTCGTTCAAATAGAGCTTGAGCAGGTTTTTGCCGATGGACTGCGTAAGGGGAAAGACGGAGGTGGTAATCGCGTTGACGTCCAAGGCGATCCCAGCGGAGATCAGATATTCAAACTCATCCTGATAGTCGGAAAAACGCTTGCCGCGCTTGTCCTCGATGTCCTGAAAGACCACTCGTTTCTTCTTGCTCTCCAGATTGGAGGGGATCATATCGTAGATCCTGCGGATCTTCAGCTTCCTGCTGTTGTCCGCCTCGTACTTTGACGCATCATCAGCATAGAACGCGCGGATATCCCGATGGATCGTCCGCACCTTGACGATATTGGTGTCTGCAATAAAGGAGTTTACAGCATCGGGCAGCCCGCCGATCAGCAGATACTTCTTGAAAAGATCCATTACCTTCTCATGCATGGCGGCATCCAGACTCTCACCGGTAAGGAACTTCTCATGCATCATATCGATGGCAAACCGATTAAACCCGTTTGCCAGCAGAAACTCCTCAAAATCCAGCGGGAACATGCGCTTGATCTCAATACTCCCGATGGGGATCGAGGTGGTCTTCTTCAAGGTCACGCCCAGCAGCGACCCGCTGGCAATATAGGTGTACCTGTCGTCCTGCTTCAAAAACTTGAGCATGGTCAGCAGGTGCGGATACGCCTGGATCTCATCAAGGAAAATCAGCGTGTTTTTCTTCTCTCCCATTCTCTCGCCGGCGATCGTGCTGACCTGAAAATAAAAGTCCTTGACGGTGCGGACCTGCTCAAACAGCCTGGGGCCGTTGTAATCCTCCGCAAAGTTCAGCTCGATATAGTTCTCAAAGAGCTGCTGCCCAACGTGGCGTATAATAAACGTCTTTCCGATCTGCCGCGCCCCGTCGATAATCAGCACCTTATTGGAATCGGATTTCAGATAGCTTTCAATATACGGCTGGATTTTTCGATATAACATTGCGCACCTCCGCACTTTTCAGCATAGTCAACGCGCCGGAAAACACATAATTCAATTGGTTGCACATCTCGTGACACACACATTTCAATATCTATTATACTCATAAAAACGCACAAATCAATAGCCGGTGCAAAATAAATATATCCCGTTGTCAAGACTGCAAATCCGATTATTGCACATTGGACTCTAGTGTAGCGCCGGGCTATCATATACGCGAAGGAAGACCAGAAACAATGCGTATATGAAGGAGGCGCGGTATGGAAAACAGGTTTGCTGCGGCGCGGAGGAGATATCTGCGCACACACATGGACGGGATCTACACAGGGATGCTGCTGACGGGGACTCTGGAGCCGCATCTGGAGGAGATCGGCGAGTCGGCACAGGCAATGCTCGACCGGATCGTGGAGCAAATGAAGAAGGCCGAAGGCGTCACCGAGCAGCTGAAGGCTGCGGATCAGATGGAATGGGTCGGACGGATGAACAGTATCCGCAGCCGCGCGGAGGAGGTTGTCTTTTCTGAGCTGGTTTATTGCTGAGGCGTGGTGATGTTCAAGTATAGAAGAAATCGAGTGTTAGCACTCTGCGCCGGCGAGCGGCGGCTGCTGGTAAAGGCCCTGCTGTCCTTTCGGAACAAGTTGGTAGCAAGCGGCAAGCCCACCGAGGATATCAATGAGCTGCTGATCCGGCTGCTACGGTAAAAACTGAATACGAGAAATGAGCGTCTGCTTCTGAAAAGAGGCAGGCGCTTATTTTTATGGCATCAATTTTGCAGCCACACCGATGAAATCCGGAATGGACATGGTATCAATTTTGATGCCATAGACGAAAAATGGCTCCATTTCGGAGCCACGAGCAGTCCTGCATAGGAAAATGGCTCCAATTTGGAGCCAAAACAAAAGAATTTTTCAAGGGGGTTAATTTTTTGGCCTTCTCGCTGCCTACCAAGTGAGGGGAACTTTGAAAAAGCTCTGCACAAGCTCGGCTTTTTATAATTTACCAGCTCAAAAGAAAAAATTTTGAAAAGCAGCGGGAAAATCCGAAAAAAATTCGGCAAAGGGAAAGTGAGAGGAGCTTCTAAGCTTCCCCCGTGTACCTCGACAACTGAATAGCCGTTACCGAGACAGATATGACTGTGCGACGACCGCAAAAGAGCGAGCACGGCGACGCCGCGGAGGCCCCGGGGCAGGCATATAAAAACGATATCGGAAGTACGGCACCAACCAAAAAACACAATTACCAGCGAAAGAAAGAAGGTGAAACACATGAACAAGCTACAACTGATCGATGCCGATACCCTGTATTACAAACCCCTTGCCCACCCCAAAATGCTCATCGACGGTGTTCTCTCCGACGGGCTCGCCATTTTAGCGGGTGACTCCAAGATCGGCAGGTGCTGCGCACCGGCGCTGATTTCAAGCTCAAATGCCTCGGCTGCGGGCATGAGGTCATGGGCGCGCGCAGCAAGTTCGAGAAAAATATCCGCGCCGTTGAGCGCAGCGGAAAAATCATGTAAAAAACCGCCCGTCAGGGCGGTTTTAATATATTTGTGTACCGTCGATTGTGCACATCGGAGAAACTTGCGGAGCTTAACACATTGCCCGTCGGGAAGTGGTAAAATGAAAGAAAAGCTCAGGAGGTGCATCACCATGCGTGATCCGAATAAATTCAGGCGCGTCGCTCTGCCGGCGTTTTTTGGCGCGGTACTCGTTTTGCTCATTCTGAGCTCGTTTATCGCGTCGGAGGTGTTTGTTGCCGTTGCACTGATACTCGCAGCCGCGTTTGTTGCGCTGTTTCTTATTTTCTGGCGCTGCCCGAGCTGCGGCAGACTCCTGCCCAACAGCGGCTTCCTCAAATGCTGCCCCTACTGCGGGCACAAATTCGACGAGAACGAGTAATTTTTATGAAAAATTTTGACGCACCCATTGGCTCCCTTGCGTAAAGGGAGGTGGGTTGCCGCATAGCGGCAAGCCGGAGGGATTGTCTGTCGAACCTATCTCCGCACTTCCGACGATAATGTTGGGGCGAGCAATGCTCGCCCATTTTTTATGGTTTTGCCCGTACTTTCCGGTCGGGACACTGCAATAACCGTATCCGTAGGCGCGACAAACGCCCTTTACGCAGCGCTGCTGAGAGTGCTGCTCATCATTTCCGACGGGCGCGCGGTGAAAAATTCCTCGCAGCTTATAGTCTCGTTGTGCTTGTCCAGGGTTATGTCGGTGCAGAGAAAGGGCTTCATATCGGGTTCCCTTTGTCTATGACTACCTCCGTTCGGGGGCATGCTTTGAATTTGCCACACTATTCAATTGCTTGCAATAATTTTTGGCTCATATAAGCCCGTATTCCTCAAGGCGCTTGTAAAGCGTTCCGCGAGATATCGAAAGCTCGTTTGCTACCTTGGTCTTGTTGCCGTTGTATTTCATCATAAGCTCACGCAGCTTCTGCCCTTCAAGGTCTCTGTAGCTGCCAGCCAGCAAGCCGTTTGCGGCAGCCGGCTGCGGCTCCTCAGAGCGCTGACCGGCTCCCGTGAGAAGATCATACACATCCGTCGGGATGCTCGCGGGACTTATGAGCGGCTGCTTTGCATACACCGCGCAGCGCTCGACGATGTTCCGGAGCTCTCTGACATTGCCTGGCCAGTCGTAGCCGCAAAGCAGCGCCGTGGTCTCGTCGGTGAAACTCACCGGTCTGCACACGCCCTTTGCGGCAAGGCGGGAAACCATGTGTTCTACGAGCGCAGGAATATCATCGGTCCTGTCGCGCAGAGGCGGAATGACGATCTTCGCTATATTGAGCCTGAAATAGAGATCGGCACGGAAATTGCCGTTCTGCACGCACTGCCAGAGGTCCTTGTTCGTGGCGGCGACTATGCGCACATCGAGAGGTATATACCGGCTGCCGCCGAGACGGGAAACAACGCCGTCCTCGAGTATCCGCAGCAGAGCCCCCTGCATGGACAGCGGCAGCTCGGCGATCTCGTCGAGGAATATCGTGCCGTTGTTTGCCTGCTCAAACTTTCCGGCATAGCCACCCTTCTGCGCCCCGGTGAACGCCCCGTTTTCATAGCCGAAAAGCTCGCTGTTCATGAGCTCGCTCGGAATCGCGGCACAGTTTACGGGGACAAACGGACCATCGCTTTTCTTGCTGGCGGCGTGGATGGACTGGGCGAAAAGCTCCTTGCCGGTGCCGCTTTCGCCGGTTATGAGCACATTGCTGCCGGCTTGGGCAACATCTCTGCCGAGCTCCTTGAGCTTTTTCATGCAGTCAGAATCGCCGATTATGCTGTCAAACGAATATCTGAGCGTCTGTCCTGCGGCTTTGCCGGCAGGGGCTTTCTTTTTGCCTGCCCGCACGAGGGTGCACTTTATCCCGCTTGCCCGATTGTCGATATTAACGAGCTCAAAATGTATGGAGTAGAAATACGACATACCGTTGGCATTGGCGAGCAGTATCTCTCTGCCGAGCACCTCGCGCCCCTCAGAATACTTGAGCGCGAAGGTGAGCTCGGGCATGAATGTCCGTATATTCTCAAATAAGCCGCGGTTTGCGCGCTTGTTGAACTCGGTCTCGAAGTTGCGGTTCGTGAATACCACATCGCCGTCCTTATCCATCACGATGACTATATCGCCGGCGGTGTACATCATCGACCAAAGCAGCTTGTGCCGCGTTTCCATGAACGGATAGGACACCCTCATGGTCATGTCGTTTGAATCGAGGAAGAAAATGAGCTGTTTTTTCAGAAACACCGTGTATTTGCTTTTAGGCGCGAAAATGAGGTTGCTGCCTCTGAAATTACGGATGTCCTCCTCCTCGTAGCGCGCAAAGCAGGCGTAGTCGGCGAATATCTCAAGGTAGTTTTCCTCTCCGACACGGCACAGCGATTCGCCCGGCTTATTCCAGCAGAGATTGGCGACAAAGCAGCCGACATTTTCGACCGTGAACTGCGTGCCGTGGCGCAGTCCCTTTCTCTTCAGCTCCTCCAAAAGCTGCGGCGAGCCCGCCGTGCGGAAGGTGGACAGATTGTTGTCCAGATAGAATATCGCGCAGTCAAGCTCGGCAAGCGCGTCTTCCTTCTTTATCACGAAGTCGTCGAGCAGGGCGAGCTTGAATTTCGTAAATGTAGATACATTCTCAAAGACCCGAAAGTCGCGGTGCTCGTCGCCGAGGGCGGGGAGGCGGCAGTCAACATTGTGCTCTACCGAGCGCTGCCACTCGCTCACGAAATCGGAATAGCCCTCCGAATCGGCAACGGGCTGACCGCATATCACGCGCTCTTTCAGCTCGCGCAGGTATATGTCCCGCTCGGGGGAATAGATCTGATGCAGATTCATGTGTACCTCCCACAAAAATATACTGGACAAAATCGAACAAATATGATAGCTTGTAACAAGAGCACTTCGTTAATAAATTGCAAATTGTTCCAAAGTGCTTATTTTTCATTATTATACTAACAGAACTGAGTTTTGAAGTCAAGGGGCTGTTCAAAATTGTTCAACAATTGAACAATTTTGAACTGATCGGGAGCGCTTTTTCAGCGTCAGTGAGGTGATTGGACTTGCGCAGCAGCCAGCGATTTGAAACAACACAGAATCAGCAGCAGAAAATATCGCAGAGCACCATACAATCATGCAGGATTCTTGCCATGACTACGGACCAGCTTTCGCAATATGTAAAGGAGCAGGCGATGGAAAATCCGGTGATCGAGCTTGGCGACGATCCGTGGAGCAGCGAGAGCCTGCGCATGGACGATTCGGTGTTTGTCTATATTCGGGGCTCTTCGCCGAAAAGCTCCGCCGGAGAGGACGAACGGTTTGACGCAAGCCGCTGCTGCCGCAAAACGATAGAAACGCTGTGCGACCACCTTGTTTTGCAGTTACCCGCCAAGGGGTTGAGCCAAAAGGAGCGGGTGGCGTTCCGATATATGGCGCAGAGCATCGACCCGAACGGCTACCTTGACCTCGAACCCGAGGAGCTGAGCGGGCTTTTCGGATTGACTCAGGACAAAGCCGAGGGCCTCATGACCCTTTTGCGGCAGATGGATCCCGTCGGGGTGGGCGCACATGACCTGCGCGACTGTCTCCTTATACAGCTTGAAAAGGAGCATCCCGAGAACGCGCTTGCGCGAAGGATAGCCACGGACTGGCTCGAACTTCTGTCGAAAAACCAGCTTTCCGCTATAGCGGGGAAGTGCGGCGCGGACCTTGCGTCGGTAAAAGCCGCTGCGGAGCTCATCCGCAGCCTCGACCCCAGACCTGCCGGTCGTTTTTTCGAGACCGATGCGCCGTACATCATCCCCGATGTGAGCGTTGAAAAGGTCGATTGCGGATATATTCTGAAGTCAAATCAGCAGTCGCAGATATGCCTTAATATCGACGAGGGCTACCGCGGCATATTAGGCGGCGAAAGCAATGACGCAGCGGAATATCTCGACGAAAAGTACCGGCAGGCGTATTTTCTGAAAAGCTGCATCGAAAACCGCCACAAAACGCTCATGAGGGTCGCCCGAGAGATATTTGAGACGCAGAAGATGTTTTTCTACCGCGGCGAGGAATATCTGAAGCCGCTTACGCTCAGGCAGATAGCGGACGCGCTCGGTATGCATGAATCGACCGTGTCACGGGCTGTGCGCGGCAAGTATATCCGGTGCCGGTGGGGTGTGTATGAGCTTAAATATTTCTTTTCAAACAAGCTTGCTCCCGCGGCTGACGCGGCGGCGCAGAACCCGATAGCGCTGATAAAGCAGCTCGTTGCGTCGGAGCCGAAGGACAGCCCTTACAGCGACCGGCAGCTCGCCGAGCTCCTTGCCGAACGGGGCATTGCCGTATCGCGGCGCACGGTCGTAAAATACCGCGGCAAAGCCGATATAAGAAGCTCCTCGGAACGAAAACAGTATTAAAAAAATCCTCCCGATCGGGAGGATTTTTTGCTGTGACAAGGGTTCAGCCTATGAGAGCTGTGAGAGCGGGAATGATCTTGCGCAGGTCGCCCGCGATGCCGTAGTCGCAGTATTTGAAGATGGGCGCCGCTTCGTTCTTGTCAACGGCGATTATGGTGCCGGCGCTGCTTATGCCCACGACATGCTGTATCTGACCGGAGATGCCGACGGCGATGTAGGTCTCGGGCTTTAGCATTGCGCCGGAAACGCCGATGTAGCGCTCCTTGGGCAGCCACTGTTTCTCCTCTGCCACGGGACGGGTGCAGCCGAGCTCCGCGCCAAGCTTTGCGGCAAATGCCTTGCACAGCTCAAGATCGGATTCCTCGCTTGCGCCTCTGCCGACGCCAACTACGAGCTTTGCAGCGCCGAGGTCGCAGCCGGAGGCCTCCTTTTCGCGCCTTTCGACGAGAGTCACACCGGCCGGTGGCTCTGCGGATATCTCCTCCGCGGCTGCGGGCTCGAGGCTGTCCGACGCGGAAAATGTGCCAGCGCCGACGCAAACGACCGCCGTTTCCGCGGAGCGCTCCTCGTTGAATGCAGCGCCGCCGAACACCATGCGCTTTGTTATCACGCGCCCGCCCTCTACTCTCAGCTCGGATACATCGACCTGAGCCGCGGTTTCGAACTCGGCTGCCGCGTGAGCCGCTATAAGGCGGGAGTTTTTGCTGCAATCGAGCAGGATAACATCCGGTGCGAGCTCTTTGCACAGCTTAACGATGGTGGGGATGAGCTGCACCGCGCTCTCGCCGCCGCAAAGCCTGTAAGCCTTGGCTGCGTTTGAGGGGCTTTCCACGGTATGCGGGCATATAAGGATGACCTCGCCGGCTATTCCGGCAGCGCCGGAGGTCAGCTCGTTCATTGACTTTTCGTTGAGTGCGATCACGACCGCACGATTAAGTTTTTCCATGATGATCCTCCATTTTTCGTTATTACAGGAGCGCCTTCTGGATGAGCTCGTAGAACGCCTTGATGTCGTCCTCTGAGTCTCCCTTTATGACTTCCTGACGGCGGTCGGTCTGCTCGGGAGCGAGAATGCCGAGAGACTCTACGGCGCACGGCTGACCGGCGCTTTCCGTGATCTCGGCGGGCTTCTTGCCCGCGCCCATGATGTCCCTCATGCTGGGGATCTTCGACGGGCAAATATCGCTTGTTACGCTCAGCACCGCCGGAAGGCGGACATCGAGCACCTCGGCGCAGTCCTCAAGCGTGCGCTCCACGCGCACGGTACCTTCTGCGCCCGCGCTTATGCCGCTGACGGCATTTACATTGGCTGCGCCGAGCAGCGCGCCGAGCATTGCGCCGGTCTGCTGGCGGTACATATCGCCCGAGCCCTCGCCGCATATTACGAGATCCGCGCCGCCCATGGCGTCGATGGCGCTCCTGAGCGTTTCGGCAACGGCATAGCTGTCGCCCATATCCAGTCCCTCGCCCTTAACGGCGACGAATTTTGCCGGACCTCTGGACAGGGCGGCTTTTCTCACCTTTCCGTTTTCGACCCTTTCGCCGCCCACGGTAAGGGCGATGACCTCCGCGTTTTCGTAGGACGCGGCGGCTCTCATGGCAGCCTCGATCGCATTGCAGTCATACTGGCTGACGGCAAAGGGGACCCCGTCGAGATTGAGTGTTCTGTCGGCATTGACCTGTATCTCGCTCTCTTCCGGTACGATTTTAAAACATACTACTATTTTCACATTATCACCTCATACGAGTTGTTGCGCAAATCCCTGCGGCAGCGTGACTTACCGCACCGATATTGCTTTGCTTTTTTATGCAGCAAGTTTCATGCCATTTATAAGAAAATTAGTTTTTACAGCATTTTCTTATACATATACAATTTGTTTGTCATTATAATTCGGGGGAAATGCACGGCAATTGCACATGATTGTTCAGGCATTGTCAATGTTTGTTCAAACATTGACAATGCGTGTTCATCCGATATACTGAACGATAGCGGCGCAGACTTTGCCCGCGCCGCCGTATCTTTGCGGGGCTTTGACATTAATCTATCAAAATGCACAAATGCTATGCCGACATATTGTTGACTATCCACAGATATTGAAAATATCCTTTGGTTTTTATCATTTCGGGCACGGTCCTTGCTGGTTAATTAATCGTCTTAATCGTCAAGCAGTTTCGGATCGACTGCGACAGAGAAAAAACTAAAAGGAGAATTATTCATGGAAAAAAAGAAATCCAGCTTTGCGATAGTAGTCGCTATCGCGTGCTGCCTCATCGTTTTCGGCGGTGTCGGCATCGTTTTCAGCACGGCGGGCGTTTTTTACGCCGTCGTTGCGGACGCCTTTGGCGTCGGCAAGGGCACATTCTCGATCTATATGACCATCGTATGTCTGGTCATGTCGTTTTCGCTTCCCATCATGGGCAAGCTTGCCGTTAAGCTTGACATCCGCAAGCTCTGCCTCATAAACGCTCTGTGCGTCGGCGCTTCGTTTGCGGCGTTTGCAATGGCAAAGAGCCTCGTTGTGATCTACATTGCGGCGGCGGTCCAGGGCTTCGGCGTTGCGGGCCCCATGTACATTATCATTCCCACGATGATCAGCCGTTGGTTCAATAAGCGCAGCGGCTTCTTCATCGGTCTTGCAATGGCGTTCTCCGGCATTGCGGGAATAGTTCTTCAGCCGGCTATCGCGGCTATCATCCAGTCGTCGGGCTGGCGCACTGCATACTGGGTAGAAGCAGCGGTTTCCTTCTGCTTTATCGCCATCCCCGGTCTGTTCATGCTCCGCAGCCGTCCCTCCGACATTGATCAGGTCCCCTACGGCTACGAGGAGATCGCGGAAAACGCAAGCAAGGCGGCGGCATCTCCCATTCAGGCGGGCGTTGCTCTCAAGACCGCTATGAAGAGCAAGACCTTCTATATGTTTGCCGCTCTGTGCGGACTCATTTCCTTCTACACCTGCGTAAACTTCTACTGGACCTCCTATGCAGCCAGCCTCGGCTATCCTCTGGTCCTTGCGGCGACCATCAGCTCCTGCGCAATGTACGGTCAGCTTGTCGGTAAGATCGGTCTCGGTGCCATCAGCGACAAAAACCTCAATGTCGGTCTTATCTGTGCCTACGGTCTCGGCTTTATCGGCTGCCTTGTAATACTCATCCTCGGCGGCAAGGCTCCCGCATTCGTCCTGTTTGCCTGCATCTTCATGTACGGCTGCACCCACGGTGCCTGCGCGGTCGAGTCGCCCATCATTGCCAAGGAGTGCTTCGGCAACGGCAAGGATTATGCTCAGATATATTCAAACGCCATGAGCTTCGGCACCTTCTGCTCGGCTATCGGCTCTACCCTGTTCGGCTACATCGTTGACTGGACCGGCGGCTACACCACCGTTTTCGTCATCGGCGCGGCATTCGCGGCTATCTGCTACATCCTCGCAAAGACCTCCATCGCAAGCTCCAAGGCTCTCCCCAGGGAGGAGTAATCAAACGAAAACAGCATCCGGAATATCGGATGAGAACAGGAGAAAGCAATGCTTGAAGGAATAAGAATATTGGATCTCACCCGATATTTCCCCGGCCCCTTCGCCTCGCTCCGCTTACAGGAGCGGGGTGCGGAGGTCATAAAGGTCGAGGATCCTAACGGCGACCCTGCGCGCGTGATGGACAGGTTAGACGGCGAGGAGGGGGTCATCTTCCGCTCCATGAGCCGCGGCAAGCCCTGCGTCTGCGTAAACCTCAAGGATCCCGCCGAGCGCGAGAAGTTCTATGCTCTCGTATCGACAGCCGACGCGCTGATCGAGAGCTTCCGCCCCGGCGTTACGGCAAAGCTCGGCATCGACTATCCGACACTAAGCAAATTAAATCCCAGACTTGTGTATGTCTCCGTTACCGGCTATGGGCAGACGGGCACCTACCGCGCCCTTGCCGGTCACGACCTGAATTACCTTGCAATGTCCGGCGTTATGGATCAGCTCCTTGACGACGGCGGCAAGCCGATAAAGCCGCAGATAGCCCTGGCAGACCTCGTGACGGGCGTGACAGTCAGCGAGGCGGTAGCCATGGGCCTGGTCAAAAGCTCCCGCAGCGGACAGGGCGCGTATATCGATCTGTCGATGACCGACGCCATGCTCAGCTTTATGGGGCTGCATATCTCAAACGCCTCCGCCACGGGAGAGATACACGGCATAAACGACCACGGCATCGGCTACGGCATATTTGAAACGAGCGACGGGCGCTATGTGGCGCTGTGCGCGCTCGAGGAAAAATTCTTCGCAAACTTCTGCCGGAGCGCGTGCTGCGAGGAGCTCATAGAGCACCAGCACACTCCGGCATCGGCGAATAACCCCTATTACGGTAAGATGATAAGCATAATAAAAAGCCGCAGCTTTGAGCAATGGAAAGAGTTTTCCGGCAGGGTAGACTGCTGTATGTCTCCCGTGCTGCACACCGATGAGCTGAAAGACAGCACCTATGTGCGTGAGCGGGGCTTTATCGAGCACAAATGGGGACTCGACTATGCGGCGGCGGTCCTGCCCGAAAAAAACGGATTTTTGAATTATGACAAGCCGTTTCATCGGCTTGGTGAAGACAACGAAAAGTATTTAGGAAAATAAATAGATAAGGAGATAACAATATGAATTTCAACATAACCGAAGAACAGCAGCTTCTGATGGAAAGCATTCAGCAGTTTATGGAAAGATATGCACCCGAGAGCGAAGTGAAAAAATGGTATGAAAATCATCATGTCCCCACAGAGGTCAGTAAGGCCTTTGTAGAGGCAGGCTTCGGATTTCTTGGCGTTCCCGAGGAGTACGGCGGCACTCCCTGCGACATGGTAACGCTCATGATGTTCGCAAAGGAAATATCCCGCCTCACCGCGGGCACGATGCCGTTCATGTCGAATATCCTCAATATGTACGACATGCTGCTTCTCGGCACTCCCGAGCAGATAAAAATGGCGCTCGACTCGTATGTCGAGACCGGCGAATCCTGCTTCTCGCTCGCCATTTCCGAGCCTCAGGCGGGTTCGGACAACTCGTCGATGACCACCACCGCAAAGCGCGTCGGCGATAAGATCATCCTCAACGGCACAAAGACCTTCGTAACTCACGGCGATGTTTCGCCGATGACCATAATCGTTGCAAAGGAAGAGGATCCCTCCCGCGAAAACAAGCGGATGTCCATGTACATGGTGCCGCTGAACACCAAGGGAATATCCACCTCGCGCCTTCACAAGATCGGGCAGGGCACTACCGCCTTCTGCGAGATGTATATAGACAATGTCGAGTGCGACGATTCCTGCCTCGTGGGTGAGTGCGGCAAGGGCTTCCTCCAGCTCATGCAGAACTTTGAGATCGAGCGTCTGCTCATCTGCGCACAGGCTCTCGGACTTGCCGAGGCTGCGATGGAGGATGCCGCAAAGTACGCGGCCCAGCGTGTTCAGTTCAATCAGCCCATCTACAAGTTCCAGCAGATTCAGCAGATGCTCACCGATATGGAGATAAAGATAGTCAATATGCAGAACCTCCTGTACAAGTGCGCATGGGAGCATGACAACAACATCTCCATCCGCCTCGATTCGGCGCTTGCAAAGCGCTATATCTGCAAGTCCGCTACCGAGGTTTGCAGCGACGCAATGCAGATATTCGGCGGCATCGGCTACACCACCGAGACCAGAGCTTCTCGCTGCTGGCAGGATTCCAGAGGCTGGCAGTTCGCGGGCGGCACGAACGAGGTCATGGTTCATATCGCCGGACGCCAGATAATCAAGAAGTACAATAAGTGATGCGGCGGGCGAAAGGAGCGGGCGTAATGGAAAACGCTTATGATTTCACAAGACCCATTACCGACTGGGAGTACACCTGCATTGAAATATCCGAGCCGATAGAGGGCGTTAAGCTTATAACCCTCAACCGCCCCGAATGCCTCAACGCCATTTCCATAAAGGAAGCTCGAGATTTTGAAAATGCGCTCCAGGAGCTAAGGTTCGATAACCGATGCCGTGTTGTGATACTCACCGGAGCAGGCAGAGGCTTTTGCGCCGGTACAGACCTCAAGGAAATGAGCGAATTCACAAAAGACCCTCGGGTCACACGCAACACGTGGCTTCTGCAAAAGCACATGGCAAACATCATAGAGCTTATGCGCCATATACCGCAACCTGTCATTGCAGCGGTCAACGGCCCTGCGGCAGGCGGCGGCGCAAGCTTTGCCATGGCTGCCGACATTCGTATTGCCAGCACGAACGCCAAGTTCATAAACGCACAAATCAATGTCGGAATGTCCGGCGCTGACATGGGTTCAAGCTTCATGCTGCCACGCCTTATCGGCGTGTCAAAGGCGGCTGAACTTATCTATACGGGCCGTCCCGTTCTCGCAGACGAGGGCGAGCGTATCGGCTTGTTCAACAAGGTCGTGGCTCCCGAGGAGCTTATGGATACGGCGCTTGAGTATGCAAAAATTCTGCTTGGCAAATCCGAGATGGGACTTCTTCTTACAAAGGAGTGTCTCAACGCCGCAATGGACGGATCGTCGCTCGATGCTCAGCTGCATATTGAAAACCGCAGCCAGACACTGTGCGCAGCAGTTGGCAGTTTCGGTAATAATGCGAGCAATTTCACAAATAAGGATGACAAAAAATGATAAACACTCTTTACCGTACCGGATATATCGGAAAGGTCGAATTAAAAAACAGACTCGTTATGGGACCCGCGGGCTTCGGCTTCTGCGATGAGGATAAGGGCGCGGTAAACGATCGCATGATAGAGTTTTTCCACCAGCGTGCCCGAGGCGGCGTGGGTCTTATAGATGTCGGCGCGGTGCAGATAGACGCCGACCACTATACCGACCACGACATGGTGAAGCTCTATTCCGACGAGTTTATTGACGGCTTCAAGCGCCTTGCCGACGCGGTACACGCCGAAGGAGCGAAGATCATGGGACAGCTCCTGCATCAGGGGCGCTACTGCGCCAGCCGCGAGTATTTCGGCGAGATCGGCATAGGGCCGTCGGCTGTGTACACGAGCTACACCAAAGAAACGCCGAGGGAGCTCACAACGGAGGAGTGCGAGGAGCTTATAGAGGAGTTCGGCATGGGCGCCGAGCGCCTTGTCAAGGCTGGCTTTGACATTGTCGAGATATGCACCAATTCCGGCTATCTCATAGGGCAGTTCCTTTCCCCGCTGACAAATCTCCGCAGCGACCGCTTCGGCGGCAGCAGCGTCGAGGAGCGCTTCACATTCCTTCGTGAGGTCATCCTCCGCGTCCACCGCGGTGTCGGACCCGATGTGCCCATCTCCGTGCGCATCGGCGGCAACGACTTCGTCCGCGGCAGCAACACCAATGAGGACGCGTGCAGGATCGCGGCTCTTATCGAGCAGACCGGCGGCGACTGCATAAATGTCACCGGCGGCTGGCATGAGACCTTCCTGCCGCAGGTCACGATGGATGTTCCGTTCGGAGCATACTCGTACCTCGGCAAGCAGATAAAGGAAAGCGTGAGCATTCCGGTAATTCAGAGCAACCGTATGTGCATAGAGCAGGCAGAAAAGCTCATGTATGAGGACACGGTGGATTTCATCTCTATGGTAAGACCGCTCGTTGCAGACCCTTATCTTATGAACAAGGCAGCCGCCGGACGCTATTCAGAGATCCGCCCCTGCGTAGGCTGCAATCAGGGCTGCCTTGACCATATAATGCGCCATAAGCCCATAACCTGCCTTGTAAATGCCGAGGTTGGGCGCGAGGCAGAGGTCATGCGCGGCGGTAAGCTCCCCGTAGAGTCGGCAAGTACGGCTCCGGAAAGAATACTGGTTGTCGGCGCAGGTCCCGCCGGCATGGAGTTTGCGCGCATTGCCGCGAGCCGCGGCCACGGCGTGACCATATGGGAGGAGAAAGACCATCTCGGCGGTCAGTTCGATCTAAACTCCGTTCCTCCCGGCAGGCACGACTTTGCCCGCTTCAGAAATTATCTCGCGGCGGAGATGGCGCGGCTTGGTGTGACCGTTGTGACCGGCAAAAAGGCCGATGCCGGCGAGATAGAAGCGCTCGTATCCGACGGAAGCTTTGACCGCGTGGTCATAGCTACGGGAGCAAAGCCCATCTGCCCGCCGATACCCGTTGAGGAAGGGTGCAGCGTCGTTCAGGCGTGGGATGTGCTCTTAAAGAAAGCCGAGCTCGGCAAAAATGTCGTGATAGTCGGCGGCGGAGCCGTAGGCGTTGAAACAGCCGAGTATATCGCCGAAATGGGAACGCTCGACCCCCAGGTGCTGCGCTTCCTCATGCTATACAAAGCAGAAGCGCCCGAAACGCTTTACAAGCAGCTCGTGACCGGAACGAAGAAGGTCACCGTGATAGAGATGCAGCCCAAGATAGGGCGCGATATAGGCATAACAACGCGCTGGGGTATGCTCCAGAGGCTTAAGATGTACGGAGTTACGACTCTTGCGGGCACAAAGGTGCTCTCGGTCGAGAAGGCGGGAGTAAGGGTGCAGCAGGGCGACGGCACGCAAGCCGTTATCCCCGCCGACACGGTTGTCCTCGCCGTCGGCTCAAGGTCTGAAAACGCGCTTTACGGCGCTCTCGAGGGCAGGGTCAGGAAGCTTACGCTCATAGGCGATGCCGAAAAGCCCGCCTTCATCCTCGATGCCGTTCGAGCTGCATATGATGCCGCGATAGAAATTTAAACAAATCAATATACAAAGGAGAAATAACCATGTGGAAGAACATGAATAAACCCGATTTCGGCGTTCTGGACGGTCTGAAGGTCGTGCACAGTGCCACGAACATGGCAGGTCCCATGGGCGCAACGATGCTTGCCGACCACGGCGCCGATCTCATCTGGCTGGAAAATCCCCGCATTCCCGACACCTCGCGCTCGGGTATTCCTCTCACCGTTGAGATAGAACGCCGCAACTGCCGTACCCTCGCTCTTGACATTCCCTCGCCGCAGGGCAGAGAGATATTCAAAAAGATTCTCGAGGATGCCGACATTTACATCGAGGGCTGGAAGCCCGGCACGCTGGCAAAGTGGGGGCTGAGCGACGATGTGCTGTGGAGCTGGAATCCCAAGCTCGTCATCGTTCATGTTTCCGGCTACGGTCAGAGCGGCGATCCCGAGTACTACACCAGAGGCGGCTACGACGCCATCGGTCAGGCAGCTTCGGGCTTTATGAACCAGAACCACGGCGCGGTCGCGCCCTTCTCCTGCGATGCGCAGGCGGCAATGTATATCGCTTTCTCGTCCCTCGCGGCATATTACCGCGTCTGCAAGACCGGCGTGGGCGAGAGCATAGACCTTTCTCAGGTCGAGATAATGATGCGCCAGCAGCTCTACCTCTCCGACTACGCAACGAACGGCCGCACCTACGGCGACGAGTCGAAGAAGAGCGCGACCATCGCGGGCTGGGGTCCGTTCACCGCAGCCGACGGTCAGGATATTTATGTAGTCGGTATCGGCGGCAACACCATGCGCAAGGGCGCCGACTGGCTTGGACTAAAGTACGGCTCCGAGCTCAACCCCGAGGGCAACTCCATCATCGCCAAGGGCACTGCCGCCGGCGACGAGTGGGACAGAGTGCTCACCGAGTACATTGCCTCCGTTCCCGCAGCCACAGCTGAAAAGGAGCTGCTTGCTCACAGCATCCCCTGCACGAGAATAATGACCTATGAGGATGTTCTCAATACCGAGCATTGGAAGATGCGCGGCACCTTCACCACCTACAAGAGCAGCCACGGCTACGATATAAACAGCGTTGCTCCAATGCCGCACATGGCAAACCGCCCCGGTCAGGTCTGGAGAGGCGCGCCCAGTCTCGGCATGGATAACGAGGAGATACTCGGCGAGCTCGGCTTCAGCGCGGAGGAGATAGAAAAGCTCTATGCCGACGGCGTTATCAACAAGCGCCCCGTAGAGGATTTCCGTCAGTGATCCGATAAGACGCGTAAGGGGAGAGCGTCAGCCAAGCGGCGCCTCCCCCGACACAGTAAGATAGGAGAAAACAAATGAGTTTATATTCTACCTATGATCTGAGCTTCTGGGCTGAAAAAACTCCGGATAAAACTGCCGTGTTTGATACGCGCCTGCGCATGAGCTACCGCAGCCTGCATGAAAGATCGCTGCGTTTGGCGGCATATCTTCAAAGCCGCGGGCTAAAAAAGGGCGACCGGCTGCTCGCGTCGCTCCCCAATTGCTGCGAAGCGGTGGAGCTGATGTTCGCGGTGAAGGCTGTCGGCATCGTTCTTGTGCCGTTCAACACCCAGTATAAGCACTCGGAGATAGACCACATCATAAAGCTCACGGCTCCCGCCATGGCTGTTGTGTGTATCCCTCAGCAGGCAGAATATTTCCGCGGCGCTTATCCGTCCATCCCGCTGGTGGAGCTCGGGCAGATAGGCAGTGAGGATATGTTTGAGCCCTTTATCGAGAGCATGGAGCCCGTTCGGGCGCGGATGCCCGAGCTGTGCGATCCGGCGCTCATAGTCTGCACCTCCGGCTCGACCGGAGAGCCCAAGGGCGCGCTTTTGAGCTATGGCAATATGTTCATTCCGGGGCTCGACATTACCAAAAGCTTCAGGATAACGCAAAGCGATGTCACATTTATTCCCGTTCCGCTGTGCCATATGTTCGGAATAATGGGCGTTGTCGTAACGCTCGGCTGCGGCAGCACGATAGTCATGATGCAGAAATTCAGAGAGACTGAGGCTCTCCACCTTATCGAAAGCGAACGCGTGAGCGTTCAGTTCTGCGTCGCCTCCATGTATGAGCGCGAGATAGCCGAATACGAGAGCGCTGCCGCAAAGCCCGATATCTCCTCGCTGCGCACCGGAATGATAGCGGGGGCTCCGAGCATAAGGACCTGCATCGAGTGGTTTGACAAAAACGCGGGCTGCCGCCTGCTCAACGCCTACGGGCTGACAGAGGCGCAGGCTCTGGCGGGAGTGGATTTTGACGATCCTGAGGATGTGAGATATACCACCGCGGGTCACGCAAGCCCCCACTGCAAGCTGAAGATCGTCTGTGACGACGAAACTGAGTGCGCCGTCGGTGAGACGGGCGAGATAGTGTGCTCGTCCCCCGGCATCATGCTCGGCTACTACGGGCATCCAGAGCTCACCGCGAAAAGCTATACCTCCGACGGATTTTTCAAAACCGGCGACCTCGGGCGCGTCGATGCGCAGGGCTATCTGACCGTTACGGGACGAAAAAAGGATCTTATAATACGGGGCGGCTATAATGTCTTTCCGTATGAGATCGAATCCATGTATAACGCGGTAGACGGCATAAGCGAGGTGTGCGTAGTCGGTTATCCCGACGAGGTGCTCGGCGAGCGCATCGCGGCATACATCGTCCCCAAGGCGGGCTTTGAGTTCTCACCCGAGAGACTGCGCGGCTATGCGCTTGAAAACATCGCAAAATACAAAGTCCCCGACAAGATCATTCTGACCGACGGTCTTCCCAAGCTGTCCAACTGCAAGCTCGATAAGCTTTCGCTGAAGAGGAAGCTCACCGAGTAAAACTCACATGGGTGCAGTATAGGTCAATACAAACTCCGGATAGCTACCGGACAGTTACAATATGCTGTATGTATTTTAATAGTGGGCAAACGCCCGTATATAGAAGGATAATAGTATATCGTTTATTGCTCATGTTATGATCTATTATCTGTCCCCCTCTTAAATCAAAAACATGAAAGAGAAGGATCGATAATTATGAGTAAGAAAAATTATATTATATTGGCGGTCGCCGTTATTATCGGCGCGGCCATACAGTTATTCGTTCCGGCAGTAGGCGGACTTACGCCGGCAGGCGTGTCGATGCTCGCGGTATTTATCCCGACGATAATATTGTGGATAGGCATCGGGACCGGCTGGACGAGCTTTCTTGCGCTGACTGTGCTTGCGCTTATGCAGGTGCTCGACGGTCAGACGGTTTTCAACACCGCGTGGGGCAACAGCGTAAATGTCGTTATCATCCCCATGCTCATCATCGTTCAGGTAATGATAGACAGCGGTGCGATGCAGCACATTGCCGAGTGGATAATCTCCAGAAGGATCGTGCGGGGCAGACCCTATGTGTTCTATGCCCTGCTGTGTCTGGCGATATTCGTTATCGGCACGGTCGTGTACCCCGTTATCATGTGCTTTATTTTCCTGAAGCTCATAGACAGCGTTACCGAATCGATAGGATACACAAAGCAGGATAAGTTCTACAAGGCAGCCCTGCTGATAACGCTTTGGGTGACGACGGTCATGGACGGCGTATGGCCCTTTGCAAGACCGATCCCCATTGTAATAATGACATTCCTTTCCGGCCTCGGCTATGATATTTCCATCGTCGACTGGATGAAGGTCAGCATTCCCTTCGGTATCCTGTGCATCCTCGCAGCGCTTTTAATAATAAGATTTATCTACCGTCCGGATGTCTCGAAGTTCAAAAACTTTGACGATGCCGCAATAAGGCAGCGGCTCAAGGCAAATCCCATCTCCCGAGCGGGCAAGCTCTCGACCCTGTTCGTGCTGCTCGTAATAATAAGCTGGGTGCTTCCTAATGTGACCGGTCTGGGCGGCATCGCGGAATATTTCAAGGCCATCGGCGTTCCCACCTGCGCGTGCCTTGCGGTCTCTCTGCTGTGCATAATCAAGGATGAAAACGGCAAGCCCATCATTGAGCTCGGTCAGGCAATGGCTAAGGTCAACTGGTCTCTCGTCGTGTTCCTCGGCGCGGTAATGTTCTTTGCCTCCTACCTCGGCAGCGATACCTATGGCGTAGTGGCAATGTTCAAGTCCCTGCTCATGCCGCTGGCAGAGTCGATACCCGCCCTTGTGGTCATAGCTCTCGGCATTTTTATCGCCTGCTTTGCAACCAACTTCATGAGCAACACCGTTTCGGCTACCATTTCGGCAAGTGTTTTCATACCGGTGCTGCTGAACTACTCGTCGATAAGCTCCGGCACGATAATCGTTACGGCGATTCTCATCGGCTGCGTTGCAAACAGCGCATACCTCACCTATGCCTCAAGCCCCACCTCCGGCGTTATTCTCACGGATAAGACCGTGTCCCTCAAGGAGTCCGTGCCGTACAGCTCAGCAATGATACTTGCAACTTATATCCCCGTTGTAGTGTGTCTGCTTCCGCTGCTCAGCAAGCTCTTCTGATATAACCAAGAGAGCCGGCGTTCAATATCGTCGAGCGTCGGCTCTCTTATACACCCGCCGTTCATTTTTGTGCATCACCCTTTTGCCTGAGCCGGCAAATGCATTGCAGATTCAGGCAAGACGGCGATCATGCGCTGGCATGGTTCTTGCTGATCTATTATCAGCCGAACGAAATGAAGTGACAAAGACAGATGAATGAAAATAGTGCTCCAAAGCAAATAAAAGATAATATTTATGTTTTCCCGATAGTGCTTCCGGATAACCCTCTGAAGTGGCTCAACTGCTATGCGATCAAAGGGAGAGCCGGTGAGCGCAGTCTGCTCATCGACAGCGGCTTCAACCGTCCCGAGTGCCTTGAGGCGCTGTGCTGCGGAATGGCATCGCTCGGACTTGAACCGGAGAATACCGATGTGTTTTTCACCCATCTGCACGCCGACCACACCGGCAATGCGCACGCTCTCGAAGAACTCGGCTGCCGGCTCATCATGGGACGAAAGGAATACGGCTTCATGCGCGCGCAGCAGGAGCTGAACTGGGGCGGCGATATTGATAGAGCAATGCGTGAGGGCGCAGACGCCGCCTGCCTTGAAAATGCCAGAGACAACAAGCAGTCGTTTCTTTTTGAGTCCGAGCCCTTCAGCGCGGACTGCGTTGACGACGGAGATGAGCTTTGCTGCGGCGGACACAGGCTGCGCTGCATCCTCACCCCCGGGCACACTCCGGGACATATGTGCCTGTACTCGGCTCAGGACAGACTCGTTTTCCTCGGCGACCATGTTCTGTTTGACATTTCGCCGAACATCACCGACTGGAACGGTGTTGATGATTCTCTCGGAGACTACCTTGCAAGCCTTGAGAAGATGCGCGGACTGCGCGCCGAGATCTGCCTGCCTGGGCACAGAACGGCTTTCGGAAAGTCACTCGATGGGCGAATAGATGAGCTCATCGAGCACCACGGGCATCGGCTCGCGGAGCTTGAAGACATTATCGGGCAGAACTCCGGCATAAACGCGGGCGAGATAGCAAAAAGCCTGTCGTGGCATATGCGCGGCAAGACATGGGAGGAATACAGCCTGTCGTCACGCTGGTTCGCGTTCAAGGAAACGCTTGCGCATCTTGATCATCTTGCCGCTCTCGGACGGATAGAATACACCGCCGATACAGGCGGCTACATAAAACGATAAAAAAACAAAACGACATAAGAGGTGAATTTAAAATGGATATTAAGAGAACCATAACGCAGCTGACGGACGAGCTGGGAGAGGAGCGGGTGCTGACGAGAACGGCAATAGGCGCGGACTACTGCCATGACGAGTACCCCGGCGGAAGCTATGCTCCCGATGCCGTAATAGAAGCCCGCACCACCGAGGAGGTCTCGAGGGTGCTCAAGGTCTGCTGCGAAAACGGCGTTTTCGTCACCGTTCGCGGCGCCGGCACAGGTCAGGCGGGCGGCTCGGTCGCAATAAACGGCGGCATCGTGCTCTCGGTAAAGGGCATGAACGGCATCCTCGGCTTTAACGCCGAAGACAACACCCTGAGCGTTCAGGCAGGCGCCCTTTTGCAGGATGTGAAGTCCGAAGCAGCAGCCCACGGGCTGTACTACCCTCCCGACCCCGGCGAAAAGACCGCTACCATAGGCGGCAACGCCGCTACCGACGCCGCCGGTCCCTGCGCCGTCAAATACGGCAGCACTGCAGACTATATCGTTGACGGCACCGCCGTCCTCGCCGACGGAAGCGTAATTAAGCTCAGCGGCGCAAAGGACATTATCGGCAGCGAGGGAACCCTCGGCGTTATCACCGAGCTCACGCTCAGGCTCATCGAAAAGCCCAAAGCCGACGCTATCCTTCTCCTGCCGTTCATGGACACCGAGACCTGCGTGAACGCCGCCGGCACCATACTCAAAAACGGCTGCGAGCCCGCTGTGCTCGAATACATGGACACAGATATCATCGAGTTTTCCGGCAATGTCACCGGAAACCCCGTGTTCCCCGTGGAGCTTGACGGCGAGCGCGTCGCAGCGACCCTCATGGTAGTGCTCGAGGGCGAGGACGACGACAATGTCATGGAAAAGATGGAGGCTCTCGCGGAACTGGCGGAGGAGCTCGAATGTCTGGATATACTCGTCGGCGACACACCGACCATGAAAAAAGATATGTGGGCAGCTCACGACGCCTTCCACACCTCGATGGAAAGCGGCGCGAAGAACGCCTTTGAATATAACATAACCGTGCCCTCGGAGCACATTGCCGAGATGGTCGAATACGCAAAGCAGCTCGGCAAGGCAAAGGGCCTGAAGGTGATGGCCTATGCCCATGCCGGAAGCGGCGGTATGCACATCCACGCCGTGTCTGACGGGGATAAGACCGAGTTTAAGACAGCCGTTGCGGAAACGGAGGGCGAGCTCTACGCCAAATGCGTATCCCTCGGCGGAGGCGTGCGCGGCGAGTACGGCTTCGGCTATGCAAAGAAAGCCTACACCCCTGCCGATGTGCGCGCAGCGTTTGCCGCCTCCAAGAATGCGCTTGACCCGAAGAAAATACTCAATTACGGAAAGGTGGCTGAGATATGCTGAAGATATTATGCTGCGTAAAGCAGGTGCCGGATGTTGACCAGATGCGCATGGACCCCGAGACCGGCAGCCTCATCCGCGCCGGAGTCCCCGCCATACTCAACCCTCAGGACGCAAACGCCCTGTCGGCAGCAATGAAAGTGAAGGAGACCTATGGCGGCGAGATAACGCTCATCACCATGGGACCGCCCAATGCCGAGGCCGTGCTGCGAGAGTGCCTTGCGGTCGGCGCGGACAAGGCGGTGCTCGTTACCGACCGCGCGTTCGGCAATGCCGACACCTTAGCCACGAGCTACTCCATCCTCTCTGCCGCAAACACTCAGGGCAGCTACGACATGATCTTCTGCGGCAAGGAATCGCTCGACGGCGCCACCGGTCAGATGGGCGCACAGCTTGCCCAGCGCTTCGGCGTTTCTCAGGTGACGGGCACGCTGCTCATAGAAAGCTTTGACGAGGACTCGAAGAAAGCCGTCGTGCTGCGCGAGCTCGACGACGGCGAGGAGCGGCTCGAGGTGCTGCTGCCGTGCCTGTTCACGATGGAAAAGACGAACTACCCCGCGCGCATACCCAATCTCAAGGGCAAGATCGCGGCAAAGAAGGCTCCGGTGGTAACCGTCACCTCGGAGGATATACCCGAGCTCGACAAAAGCCGCATAGGCGATGCTGGCTCTCCGACGAAGGTGCCGCGGATGTTCCCGCCGGTGCTGCCGGAGCCCGGAGTCATATTGGATCTCGGCAGCGTGAAGGCAAATGCTGCGGAGCTTCTCCGCATCATCGGAAAGTGAGGTGCAGACGATGGACAAAAGCTGTTATAAGAATATGTGGGTGCATATAGAGCACGAAAACGGTAAGGTGTCTAACGCATCGCTGGAGCTGTGCTGCGAGGTCCGCAGGCTGTGCGACGAATCGGGAGATAAGCTCATCGGCGTTGCTGCCGGAAGCATCCCCGAAAGCGAGATGCAAAGGATAAAGGAGTGCGGCGCGGACGGAGTTATCTCCGTTTCCGGCACCGGCTATGACAGGTACAGCACCGAGGCTTACTCAAACCTCTATGTTGAGCTTTCGAGAAAGTATCTGCCGTCGGCGGTGTTCATAGCCGCAACGGCAAACGGCAGGGACTTTGCGCCCCACTTTGCCGCGTGTCTTGAGACCGGCTGCACATCGGATGCGACCGAGCTCATATATAACCCCGAAACGAAGGACATAGAGTTTGTCGAGCCGGCAGCCGGCGGCAAGATAATGGCGGTCATCACCATTCCCGTGCTGCGTCCTCAGGTGGGCACGATACGCCCCGGCACCTTTAAGCTCGCCCCCGGCGGCTGCCGCGAGGACTTCGAGGTCATTCGGGAGCATATAGACTTTGACCTTTCAAAGATCCGCACGAAGCTTCTTGAGCGCATAGCGAGCGAGTTTGATCCCGAGCTGGACATCGCCTCGTGCGAGACGATAGTTTGCATCGGCAACGGCGTGAAGGACGAGAGCTTGGGCAAATACCGCGAGCTTGCGCGGCTGCTGGGCGGAAAGCTTGCCGGAACGCGTCCGGTGTGCGACAGGGAACTGCTTCCGGTAAAGCTTCAGGTTGGGCAGTCGGGCGTTATGATAAAGCCAAAGCTGTATCTGGGCTTCGGTATCTCGGGCGCGGTGAACCATGTCACGGGCGTTGACGCGGATATGCTCATCGCAGTGAACACCGACAAGACCGCGCCGATATTCAACTACTGCGATTACGGCATCGTCGGAGACATGGACGAGGTCTGTGACGAGCTGATCGCGGCACTTAGCTGACCCGTATACGCGGGGCAGGGGCATGACTATCTTCCTTACACCTTGCATGATGCCATTACTATGAGGTTTCTCCCCCTTCCATTTAATTCTTTTCCCCCACCCCCGCGGATACTTGAAATATTCAAACTGTTCAGATGCTGGGCAGGCAGAGTATGGTACACTCTGCCTGTCATCCCTCTTCCCTATTTTTTAAGGCGCTGCTCTGTGTGAGCAGCGCCGAATTTTTTGCGGCTAATTGATACAGCTAAAAAACGATCCCTCAGTCACCCCCCCGGTGACAGCTCCCTTTACGCAAGGGAGCCAAGGCGCGAGCGGAGGGATTGTGCCACTCGCCGTGGCGGGCATTGCGTTACCGGCATTGGAAATTGGTTTTTCTGCGGTATCTCGACAATTACAAATACAAAAACGCGGGCGAGCAATGCTCGCCTCTACAGTATAACCTGTACTTCCGACGATGATTGTATTTTAATGATTTTATCCGCAGCCCGTCACCGTGCGGCAGCATTTTATTAAAATACCATTGTTCGTAGCGAAACGCCGGTCACGGCGAGTGACCGACCAATGGTCGCCCGCTGTGATGGTTTCGCCGGTACTCTCCGGTCGGGACACCGCAATATCCGTATTCGTAACTGCGGAAAAACGCCTCTAAAAAATCTTGCGGAGGGGAGGGGTATCGGGTATAATGATTTATTATTTGTTTGGGAGTGACGGACAATGAAAGCAATCGTTACGGTCGTGGGCAAGGACCAGGTAGGCATAATCGCGGGCGTGTGCAACACGCTGGCGGAGTACAATGTGAATGTCCTCGACATAAGCCAGACCATCATGGAGGGCTACTTCACTATGATGATGGTCGTTGACCTTGCCGCGTGCGGCGAGTCGTTTGCGTGCCTGAGCGAGGTCCTGCGCACCTACGGCGAGGGCAGAGGCCTGTCGATACGCATCCAGCGCGAGGATATATTCGACGCGATGCACAAGCTGTGAGGTACCGCGATGCTCAGTCTAAATAACATTTTCGATACGATCGACATGATCGACAAGCAGCACCTCGACATTCGAACCATAACCATGGGCATATCCCTGCTAGACTGCGTGAGCGAGGACCCCGAGCGCTGCTGCGCCAAGATATACGACAAGATCTGCCGCCACGCCGAAAACCTCGTGCGCACCGGCGAGGAGATAGAAAGCGAGTTCGGCATACCCATTGTGAACAAGCGCATCTCGGTAACGCCCATTGCGCTCGTCGCCGGAGGCTGCGACACAAGCGACTATGTGCCGTTTGCGCGCACGCTCGACAGGGCGGCAAAGCAGTGCGGCGTGAACTTCATCGGCGGCTACTCCGCGCTCGTGCACAAGGGCTTTGCCAAGGGCGACGAGCTGCTGCTGCGCGCGATACCGCAGGCGCTTGCCGAGACCGATCTCGTGTGCTCGAGCGTCAATGTCGGCTCGACGAAAGCCGGTATAAACATGGATGCGGTCGCCCGCATGGGTCAGATAATAAAGCGGACTGCGCATTTAACGCGCGATGCCGACGGCCTGGGCTGCGCAAAGCTGGTCGTTTTCTGCAACGCGGTGGAGGATAACCCATTCATGGCGGGCGCGTTCCACGGCGTGGGCGAGGCGGACAGCGTTATAAATGTAGGCGTTTCCGGCCCGGGAGTTGTGCACCACGCGCTGAAAAAGTGCAAAGGCGCGTCGTTTGACGAGGTTGCCGAGACGATCAAAAAGACCGCTTTCAGGATAACCCGCATGGGTCAGATGGTCGCGGCGGAGGCGTCGAAAAGGCTCGACACCCCGTTCGGCATAGTTGACCTTTCGCTTGCGCCGACCCCCGCGGTAGGCGACAGCGTTGCCCGCATACTCGAGGAGATGGGGCTTGAGATCTGCGGCACCCACGGCACTACCGCGGCGCTGGCGCTGCTCAACGATGCGGTGAAAAAGGGCGGCGTTATGGCGTCGAGCCATGTCGGAGGTCTGTCCGGCGCGTTTATTCCGGTGTCCGAGGACGAGGGCATGATAGCCGCCGCCGAGTGCGGAACGCTCACTATAGACAAGCTTGAGGCAATGACCTGCGTGTGCTCGGTCGGGCTTGACATGATAGCGGTCCCGGGCAATACGAGTGCCGAGACGATAGCGGCGATCATCGCCGACGAGGCTGCCATAGGTATGGTAAACAGCAAAACCACCGCCGTGCGTATAATTCCTGTAGAGGGCAAGGGCATCGGAGATGTCGTTGAGATGGGCGGACTGCTGGGCTCGGCTCCGGTCATGCCGGTGCACGGCGCATCGAGCGCGGAGTTCATCGCCCGCGGCGGACGCATCCCCGCGCCGCTTCAGAGCCTTAAAAACTGAGATCATTCAAAAATTTTATACATAACAGTCGGTAATGTCGTTTGACTTTGCCGCGGATTTGTATTATATTTCGCATATCACCGTTTACCGACGGCGTTGGTAGGATTTTGTGCGAGCATTCCGGTTTAGCCGGAGCTCACCGGTCAGGCCGGCGCAATGAATGTATAGGCACAGCAAAAAGGCGTAACTAAAAAAGGAGAAAAGGGATATGAAAGACAAAACGGTAAGAAAGTTAGTGTTTGCGGCGCTGTTTGCGGCGCTGAGCTGCGTTGCGACAATCTTCTCCAATTTAACCTAATCCCTCACACCTGCACCGGCAAGAAAACCCGCTGCTACGCCATCAAAAAGAGCGATGTGATCGCTTTTATGAACGACCGTGAGGTCAACCCGGAAAAATACATAGCGCCGAAGAACTGGTACAAATACGGAAGCGAAATGGTTCGGCCCTATAAAATCCGCATCCATCTGCCGTGCGCCAAAGACGAGAAGAAGCTTCGGCGCTACTATGAGAGCAAGCTGGCCGCGCTGCCAGATGTGATGGATGTGGCCGCCGCCGTGGACTTTACAGGCTATAACCGCCGCACCGTCTGCCAATGGATTCGCGTGGGGAAGCTGAAGGCGCTGGCGCTGCTGCAGAAGTACATGATCCCCAAATGCTATCTCATCGACTGGCTCTGCTCGGACGATTACAACAACACCAACCGCAAATCCCGCCGGCATATCGATATGCTTTGGGAGGCGCAGAAATGGAGAGATGGGCGATGAAATAGTGGAATTGTAAAAATGCCTGCTTCAAGCTGTAATTGCGTAAAAAGCTATATTCGGTGGACTTCCTTTGCTTGCGCGAAGGAGGTCCTTTCGCATTATTAGACGAGGCGGCTCTCTGTTTTTGAGAACAAACAAGGCGGGCACTCACATCGAATAAGCGAATATTCGCCGAAAATTCACAAACTCCGGTTGACAGGGCGAATTTTATGAGTATAATATAATTAGAATTCGTATAAGGGGGCGTCTCCATGAACTTTGAAACCGAAAATATAGAATTCAAGGCTCAGTTTACTGAGGAAATTTATAAAGAAGTGATCGCTTTCGCAAATACGGACGGCGGCGTGGTGTTCGTCGGCATTGACAACAATGGAAATGCCGTCGGACTGGCAGATGTGGATCAGGAGTATACCCAAATCACCAACGGCATCCGCGATGCTATTGTGCCGGACGTTACAATGTTCGTGCGCTTTTCAATCCAGGATAACAGGGTGGTGCGTATTGCCATCAGTGAGGGAAGCAACAAGCCCTACTACCTCAAAGGAAAAGGTCTGAAGCCCAACGGTGTTTATGTACGCCAGGGCACCTCCAGTGTGCCAGCGTCCCCTGAGCAGATTCGCCAGATGATTAAGGAAAGCGATGGCGATGCGTTCGAAGAAATGCGCTCCATGGAGCAGGATCTGTCCTTTGAGGCTGCGGCAAATGCTTTCGAAAAATATGGAGTGCCGTTCGGCAAGGAAAAGTACCGTGCCCTTGGGATTACACAGAAGAATGATGAGCTTTTTACCAACCTTGCACTTATCATCTCCGATCAATGTGCGCATACGACGAAGGTAGCAGTTTTCGGTGATGATTCCAATACCACCTTCAAGGATAACAAGGAGTTCGGAGGCTCCATCTTTGCGCAGTTGGAGGACACCTTTGATTACCTGATGCTCTGTAACAGAACCAAGGCGTCATTTAAGGGCTTGGAGCGTATTGAAAAGCAGGATTACCCCGAGGAGGCTCTTCGCGAGGCACTTTTGAATGCCATTGTACACCGGGATTACAGCTACAGCGGCAGCATTATCATCAATGTGAACGACGAGCGGATAGAGTTCATCTCTATCGGCGGCCTCCTCCCCGGTCTCTCCACCGATGATATCCGTATCGGTATTTCACAACCCCGCAACAAGAATCTTGCCGAGATGTTCCATCGCCTGCGTTTGATCGAGAGCTACGGCACCGGCATCCGCAGAATCTATAAGCTTTATGAAAACTGCCCCGTACAACCGGTCATCGAAGCAACGCCCAATGCATTCAAAATGGTCCTGCCCAATATGAATGCCATGACCGTTGCCATCCCAAAGCAGGCTTCTCCGGTCACCGCACAGATGCAAAAGGTTCTTGACTATACCTCCGCGCACGGCCATATCACGGATGAAGAGGTCCAATCCTTGCTTGGAATCAAGAAGACCCGCGCTTTTGAGCTTATGAAACAGATGCGGAATATGGGGCTTGTGCAGAGGGTAGGCCGCGGGGCTGAAAAGAAATACTTGCTGAATTAGCTCTCAGCCAGTGTTTGCTACAAATAATTAATTGAATGCGGCCATCGGTGACGCAGACTTATTCAGGAAGCAGGAAATGCATGAAAGCATCCATTAAAAATATAGAACAGACCATCGCCTCGGAGCAGTATCGTCCTGCTTTGAGCGAGGAATACCAAGAGTTGTTTCAGCGACTTACTCGGCGCTTAGAAGACACGTTACCCATGAACAGAGCTCGAATTATCAGCGATGAGCTTCGGCGTGTTTCTGAAACTGCACGAGAAGCCGACCTTGACTGCCAAAAATATATGGCGGCCCTAAGCGTATTAGTTGATCTTTCCCTTCAAGGCTGGATTTTTGATTTTCAGGATCATCAGCTTACCTTGAGAATGGAAAACGATAACATTGATGATAAAGAGAAAATACGCTATAGACTTAGCGCAGAGCGCAATGCGCAATTTAAAAGCGAAAGCGTCGCACGCTTCATTAAGTATATGGAGACCGAGCGGAATTATAACGGTACTCCAGTATCGGTTAAGTGCTTGATTGGAAATAGGCCTTCACATAAGAGGTCAGTCTAATAGCCAATAGCACTATAAAAATCGTCAAGTGCGATTTGGTCAGGTGTGATTCGGCAAATCGTATGAGACTATTTTTCTGTCAAATCTGTAAATCTGTTTTTCGCACATTGGGCTTTTCCTTCTGGCTGCGCTATTATGTGGCTGTTGATAGAAGGCCATACGGCGAGCGTGAAGGAGGAAGAGTATGTACAACAGATTCGCAGAAATGCGCAGGCGGTATCTGCGCGAGCACAGGGACGGCATCTACACGGGGATGCTGCTGACCGGCAAGCTAGACGAGCATCTCAAGGAGATCGGCGACACGGCACAGGAGATGTTTGATCGGCTGGCCGCGCAGATGAAGGACGCCGGGGGTGTTACTGAGCGGCTGAAGGCCGAGAATCAAATGGAATGGGTGGGACGGATGAACAGCATCCGCAGCCGTGCGGAGGAGGTTGTCTTTTCTGAGCTGATTTATTGCTGAGGTGTGGTGATGTTCAAGCATAGAAGAAATCGAGTGTTGGCACTCTGCGCCGGCGAACGGCGGCTGCTTACAACGGCCATGGTGTCCTTTCGGAACAAGCTGATAGCAAGCGGCAAGCCCACTGAGGATATCAATGATCTGCTGATCCGGCTGCTGCGGTAAAAAAGAATACGAGAAATAAGTGTCTGCTTCTAAAAAGAGGCAGGCGCTTATTTGGGGCGCCTTCAGACGTGGAAATAAATCCCCGGTTCTACCGAGGGAAGAAAAATAGCTTTAGCATGAGTAAAACCGCCTATTGCGGTATACCGGTAAAGGTTTGGCGACCGCATTACCAGAGCAATAGGAGTTTTTATGCAGATTAAGAAAGACGAAAGAAACGAGATAAAAAGCACATCACATTCAAGATATCGCCGCCAGTATCACATCGTATTCGCACCGAAGTATGCATACGGCGGTAGCCAGCGGCAGCAGGTGTGGTGCTGAACGGCAGCGGCATCATTCCCTTGGCGTCTGTTGAAAAAACGCCGATTTTGTGATACTATAATAGCAATAAGCCGAGCATTTGCTGAAGCCACCGAAAAGCCGGGAGGGAACAAAAATGAGCAGTACTTTCCTCAACGATGAAAACAAGGGCGATATCGTCATTTACCAGTCTGAAAGCGGCGAGACAAAAATTGATGTCCGGTTTCAGGATGAAACTGTCTGGCTGACACAGGCGCAGCTTTGTGAGCTGTATCAGAGCAGCAAGGCCAATGTCAGTGAGCATATAAAAAACATTTTTGAGGAAAGCGAGTTAGAGCAAAGTGCAGTTGTTCGGAAAATCCGAACAACTGCCGCAGACGGGAAAACCTATGCCGTAAATCACTATAACCTCGATATGATCATTTCTCTGGGCTATCGCATCAAGTCCTCTATTGCAACGCAGTTCCGCCGCTGGGCTACCGAGCGCTTGAAGGAGTACATGATCAAGGGCTTCGCCATGGACGATGAGCGACTGAGGAATCTCGGCGGCGGCAGCTATTGGAAGGAACTTCTTGACCGCATCCGGGACATCCGTTCCTCCGAAAAGGTGATGTACCGTCAGGTCCTCGACCTCTACGCCACCAGCGTGGACTATGACCCCAAAAGCGCCGAGTCGGTGGCTTTTTTCAAGATGGTGCAGAACAAGCTGCACTATGCCGCCCATGGCCATACCGCCGCAGAGGTGATTTTTGAGCGAGCCGATGCCGAAAAGCCATTTATGGGGCTTACCGCATTTTCCGGGGATTTTCCCACGGCGAAGGATATTACCGTCGCAAAGAACTATCTCTCCGCGGACGAACTGAAGATACTGAATGCTATGGCGGGAGAAAACGCGGATTTCTGCGATTTCTCCCGCTATTTTCAGCGATTAAAGCTCCAATACGCACGACTTTACGGCCCAAATAAAAACAGAGCAAAGTTTCAGAAACTTTCCGGTACAAGCGCCAGTTTGTTGATTGATTCGTGAGCCCGGACGAGAGCATCACGCACCTTTGGCCGGGCGAAAAAGAACAATATTCGGAACAATATCAAAATTTTTCGGAATAATGTCGTTGTACTATCGGAACTATGTCAATCTAGATTTCGGTGCGGGTGGTGCGCTGCTCATAATAGCTATGAATGCGCTGCTGGGCTTCATCAATAGTGATTTTACCCTCGATGTGATCCTTGGCCGTATCCAGCAGATAGGCAGAGGTGTTCAGCCCGTCCACCGCCTGCAAGCCGATGGCGGTCTGCCACGTCTCGCTTTTTTCGGCTCGGTCGGGTTCACCCTGCTTGATATATTCTTCCAGTTCAAATTGCCAATTCTGATCGGGCATATCTGCACCTCATTCCTTGCTCAAATCTTCCGTCTTGAAGGTCGTGTAACCCTCGTAATAATAGCTGTAGTCGATGCCCTTCCTATACACTTCCCGGCTGTTTATTTCGTCTGTAAGCGCGCTTTTTAGTAACACTTTGATTTCCACATCTTTAATCGGGCTGCGCTCCATTGCAAGGAGATAATCCTCTTTATCCACCTTGCTCCAGTCCACGACCTTGCCGATTTCGTTTTTCAGGATATGGTCAAGCCAGTCGAGAATTTACCCGCCGGGAGCGTATCGAGTACGCCGTTTTCAAACAGTTCTACCGCCTTTTTCTTGCTGAGGCGTTCTTCTTCACGGGCAAGGTCGGCGGAGCTTGTCAGCCCCAATTTATTTTCCAGTGCCATCGTGCATCTCCTGATTAATTTACAAGGTATTTAAGCACAAAAAACAGTCCGACAAGCACTGTAATAATCAATAACACAACCCATCCAGTGGCTTTCTTCGCTTTCTTTTTTGAGTAAACCGGCCGTGCGGAATATGTATATTGTGCTTGCGGAGATTGGCGGAGCGGTTTTGGCTTTGCGACAGGCCGAGGTTTTGTCGTCTTTTGATACATAGCAAGAGGATCACCTTGCTTCATAATCCTATCATAAAAATTGTCAATCCATTGTGCGTCGCTGAGGTCGCACATATTTTCTTCGCTGCTATTCGGGTCGTGTACAATTTGGTTTCTGACCCAGCGGTAATGCTTAAGGCACTTGAGATCTTCGACCCAGCCTTGCACCCAATATGAACCATTTGGGGTACTTTCCATCTCAGCTATATAAGCGGAGACACCGTGCTGAGTTTGCAGCATATCTCCACACAGCTTTTCGAGATGCTTATACGAATCTATAAAGCCCATAGCTCATCACCTAATCTAGATTATTTATCCGCCGCCACGCCGGACTTCATCCAGGCGTCTACTTCGCTGACCTTGAATTTCCAAAGGCGGCCTATTTTTGCAGCGGGCATATTTCTTTTCTCTATCCAGGCGAGTACCGTATCACGGCTAACGCCGAGGTATTCGCAAATCTCTTTCATTGAGTACCAGCGTTCGATGGTCGGTTCCATGGGAGTATCCTCACTTTCAGGTGGTTTCCAATAGCTATAATTATACAATTTAAGTATATCACGGCGATGCCGATTTATCAAGGATTATTGCGGATTTACGAGGAAAGCAGAGGATAATCCCATGCTTTCAAGAATGAACTTCTTGTTTTTTATCACAGGGCCTTATCAGATGGGGGAAATATTCGCCGAAAATTCGCTCCATTCACCCGCTTAGAGTGAATGGAGCGAATTTGGCTTGCAAACAGAATCGTAAAATGGTCAAATCTGCAAATCTGTTTTTCGCACATTGGGCTTTTCCTTCGGGTTGCGCCATCATGTGGATGATGATAGAAACCCGCACGGCGGGCGCAAAAGGAGGAAGAATATGTACAACAGATTCGCAGAAAAGCGCAGGCGGTATCTGCGCGAGTACAGAGACGGCATCTACACGGGGATGCTGCTGACCGGCAAACTGGACGAGCATCTCAAGGAAATCGGCGACACTGCACAAGAAATGTTTGATCAGCTGGTCGAACAGATGAAGAAAGCCGAAGGTGTCACTGAGCGGCTGAAGACCGAGAATCAAATGGAATGGGTGGGACGGATGAACAGCATCTGCAGCCGTGCGGAGGAAGTTGTCCTTTCTGAGCTGGTTTATTGCTGAGGTGTGGTGATGTTCAAGTATAGAAGAAATCGAGTGTTAGCACTCTGCGCCGGCGAGCGACGGCTGCTGACAATGGCCCTGTTGTCCTTTCGGAACAAGCTGGTAGCAAGCGGCAAGCCCACCGAGGATATCAATGAGCTGCTGATCCGGC
>ENA-ORLY01000397-ORLY01000397.1-human-gut-metagenome-genome-assembly--contig:-NODE-397-length-61938-cov-9.486639_pt1 | contig 61938 bp, 64 predicted proteins | sample MGYA00243071_ERZ508832 | MGnify/ENA primary metagenome ERZ508832 (study PRJEB26277, sample SAMN04329777) | human gut metagenome | biome: human-associated habitat | host: Homo sapiens | place: USA... | reverse complement strand
CAAGGAAGCTAAAGAGGAACTGCTCAAACTGAAAACCGCAAAGCAGAATGTTGCGTCCTTTTTCCGGGAGGAAGAACCGGCGCAGCAGGAGAGATAAAGGAGTGTGCGAATGATCAACCTGAAAATCGACCCGGAGTTCCAGTCCCAGATCCCTCCTCTGACCGATGATGAATTTAAACAGCTTGAAGAAAACATCCTGAAAGAGGGCAAGCTGCTCTCTCCTTTGATCGTTTGGGGTAACACCCTTGTTGATGGTCACAATCGTTATGAAATCGTTCAGGAGCATCCCGAAATCTCTTTCTCTACCATGCCGCTCCCGTTTGAAAACAGAGAAGAAGTCCTCGCATGGATCTGCAAGAATCAGTTAGGGCGGCGTAATCTGACCCCGGAGCAGAAGAAGTTCCTTATGGGTAAGCAGTATTCCTCTGAAAAGCGCACCGAAGCATTTCGCGGCAATCAGCATACTGCAAAGAAATCTGGCAGTGTTCAATCTGAACACAACCAGAAGCCCATGAAAACCTGTGAGCGCATTGCACAGGAAAATCACAGCAGCGCAAGTTCAGTCCGCCGGGCAGAATACTATGCCCACGGCGTTGACGTTGCGGATGAACTGTCTCCCGGTTTCCGTGATCGGTTCTTCCGCGAGGAACTGCACATTCCCGATTATCTTCTCGAAAATCTCGGCAAGGCCAAGCCCGAAGAGCAGGCTGAAATCTTTAAAGAAATCAAGAATTATGTGCCGAAGCCGAAGAAAGTCAAGCCCAACAAAGTAACGGTGAAGCAGGCAGAAAAAGCCGCCAGCAACACCATTGATGAAAACTATGATGTTCCCCAAAAGTTTCTCGAACTGTACTATCGGCTCCACAATGCTGAATCTCTCATGCGAAAGAGTTGGGAAGTTACGTTCGACTTGAACCCGAAACTTCTTACGCATCCGGAACAGGTCAAAGTTCTTCGCTTTGCCTTGAAACCTCACCTTGAATTTTTGAAAACGCTGGACGAAGTTCTTGCAGAATCCAGCGGTAAATCCTCTAAAACGGCATAACGACAGGCACTTGTAAGCCATCAACGAGCCACCAGCCGCAAGAGCAGGGCGGAAAGCATCCGCGCCCTTGCGCCTGATAAAAATTGGAACTTTGATTTTCTCGCCCGAATTTGCCACGGTGGGACGATCAAAGGAGCGTGCGTTTGAACAAAAAGAAAAAGTCCACAAACACTTCCCCTTATCCCGATGAAGTCATTGACCGTCTGGCACGGGCATTCTACCCGGCCATCCTTGCCTGCTGGAACAGCGAGGAAGGACAGCGGGAGTTTGCCGCGTGGCAGGCGGAACAGGCTCATCACACCACCAGCAAAGAGAAACAGAGCGTTCCCGACGGGGAACGCCCTGTTGTACATATCTCTGTCGTATGTGGATTTTTCAGGGTGCGTCCGCAGGGGCGCACCCTGTTTTTTATAGGTAGAATTAAAAAGAATTCACACCAAATTTAACTTCATTATATATTTTTTGCTCATCTATTTTTTTCTAGCATCCTCTATGGTATATCCAAAATGCTCGCCCTCGGTTACCACATTTCCGTCAGTATCAAATACATACCCATATGCTTGACCATATGCACGGCCAGTATAAATCAAGTATGAAATAGCATTCCTTACTATCATTTCTTTGATTCCAAGGGCTTCTGCTACTTGTTTATGAACTTTTACTGGCCACGGCTGCTTTGGCAGCTCTTTTGATATTTTTTCAACCAGCTCATTTGACAGACCATAAGAAGCCAATGTCATTTCTCCATCCAATAACTGTCGATTTTTAGCCGCAATCGATTGTACTGCCTTTATATTATATTTTTGAGCGACATATTGATAAACATTCATATAAAAATGCTCTGGTAATTTTCGAGTTCGCTCAAAACACTCCCTATCAACTTCTTTAAGATCATTTATTGTTGATTTTATTTCAGCACTTGTATATCGACTAAGGTCAAATTCGACTAGTTGTTTTTCTCCAAATGCAAATGTTCCCATTAATCTACTCATAGTGGTAAAGAGGATAATTTGCTTATAATTTTTCTGAAATCTTACCGTCCGTATATTTAACTTTAGTTCTGATAAAGTCTGATCTGTTTTCTTTAACAGCCAAGCAATTGGATACCAAACATTAAGATCTGTTTCTGGGGAAAATATCTTTTGATACTTTGCATCGTCTCTCATAAATCGCTGCTTCAAATTAGTTGCTTTAAATGGATTTTTATAGATAAGGCATATATAGCCTGCTGCCAAGGCCAATGGGTCAATAATAGACTCTTGTGGTACACCTCGGTTCCTATAATAATTAGAACGTCTGTCATAGTAAACGCCATGCGTTTTCAAAATAGCCTCGATATCTTTTTGTGTTTTATCTGTTGCTCTTAAAGCTGTAACATTTACATTTGTTTGATTGTTTGTTGCATAGATTATCGCGTTTCTAACATTAAGGTCATTTGTTATGATAATCTTAATCAGTACAGACCTTTTGTCATCTTTCTGCCCCACATCGCTAAAATGGTTGAATATAGATTCGGATGTTTGTAGTCCGTTGACAATTTGGGTATTTTCAATCGAAATAGCATTTCCAACAATATGTGCTTGCGTTCCAATTATTGTAATACCGTTATTAAACCACCAAAATTCTGGATTGTCGGAATCAGCAAGAGATTTCATAATATCTGCATTAACTGGATTCAATCCCAAATAATCTCTCACATTTGAATCGAAGATTCTACGATTGAGGTTTTCATCTGAATCTATTATAAAATCATAATAATCTATTAGTTTTGCCAAAACCACGTACTGGCCATTCTGATTTATACAGCTTTCATATCTAAGGTCTAGTGTAGTCCTACTGTTTTCTCTATATCTTGTCAAAAAGCGGTGATTTCCCCAGAACTCAAACTTTGCAGTGCACTCACTAAAAGATTCCTGACAAATTTGTTCAGCCTGGTCAACTTTTTCTTGAATATTACTCTCAATGCTCTCATCGCCACGACATGCATAAATCAAGTTTATATTAAATTTTGTTAATGTTGTTGCCAAACGTTTATATGTTGCTATCAACAGATTCCTTTTTTTAAGGATATCTGCGTTATATTTTCCTTCTAACTCCGATGTAGCAATTGAAAAATCAAACAGCTGGAGTAAACTTGGAATCATCGTTGTTATTGGTGCTTGTTTAAAGGAATCATCATGCTTACAAGTAATTATGTAAACTTCCAATTCCGAATTTGACTTTGGCCAAAATTCTTCAGGTATACCTTCAGCAAGGTGTCCATTAACTAGTACAAAAAATTCGTCAATGCCGCCATCGTTGCGCCCATCAACAGACCCGCTAAGTATTTGCTGCTCTGAAAAAGCATAATTCTTCAAAATCTGTTCCGTTGCAAAAAATTCAAACACTTCACCGCAATTTTCAGACGGCCTTTTATTCTGTATATACTCATCTATAATGCTATCAAGTAGAACCAAATCATTTTTTGCCATATTTCCTCCTTGCAAATTTTTGTCACATTTTCGTACAATCGTCTGTATATTTTAGTATATCATGCCACTTTGAGATAATCAACTTGCTGATTGGAATCCGTCGCGTTACCATACAAGTTATCTCCATCAGATGTTCCGCGACGCTAACTTTGTTTCATCCTTAATCTTCCAACTTATGTCTTCCGGCCACATCCTTCAAATATCCCTCCGGATTGCCATTCAGAATCAAATCGGCATAGCCCAATGGATCATTGTAGATGAGGTAGTCTAACTCCGACCTCTGCGCCATGGTCACATCCAGTGCATCCTCGACCCCGGTGCAGTCGATGGAAATTTTTCTCCCGTCTCGGAGCAGCAGCTCCACGCAGCCGGTGTCCATATTGAAATGACAAGCTCTTGCATCGTACTTCACATTCATGTCCTCCTGAAATCACGTTGTGGCTTATGTCGGTCAATCTATGATTTCGGATTTCATCTTCCACGGACACCTGCATGGAACTTGTCGGGGCAAAGCCCCTCCATCTGCTAACGCAGACCGTTCCGTCGCTTAAAAGCCCCACTGGGGCTTTCATTGCTTCGCAAACGCTAATTTTCCGAAGAAAACAAATAATCCGAACCCATCCCCTATCGGAAACAAGTTCGGATTATTTTTGTTTGGTCCGCCTTATGTTTCCCCAGTCGAACCTTTCCGTCACCGTCTTTCCTTCTTATTTTCTTCTTACCCGTCCCCTCTCCCATTAACCCCTTCTCACCAGCGCATTGTACAGCATCACCAAAAACTGCACCGCGGACGGTGTGCCGGTCAGTGGGTAGCCTGCCAGCTGTTGCACATGTTCCGGGCTTGTGTTCCATGCGATCTGTGCGGCTCGACGAATCGTGCTCTGAATGGCTGTCCAGTAGCAGTGATATTGTTCCGACAGTGGCTCATACACTTCCTTCTGTACAGCCTCAAGCCTGTCCTCCTGCTCATAGATCCGGGCCAGCGCATCCCGCAGAATGCGATGAGCTCTCATATTACGGGTGATTCCCAGCGGGTGCAAGATGTCAGCCACCCGGAGTGCAAAGTCTGTCGTTTCGGTCGTAGTCATTTTTTACACATCCTTCCACGCCCACTCCACTTTAGCCGAAAAATGTCGGGATGTGTCAATTGCGCCCTAATGTGTCGCAATATGTCGGAATAGGTCGCTTGCAAACAAAAACAGCCCCGGGAACCAGATGGTTCCCGGGGCTGTTGCTCTATGTAGGCGTACACCCTGCCGCCGCAGCGGCTAAGTTATGCATAGTTGCTTACAAAATGGAAGCACCTGCTGAGCTTAGTGCACGCCCTTCTTCAGCTGCTCCAGATAGCTGTCCGCCGCCAGCGCCTCTTTGGTGAAAGAATTGTTCTCCCACCATGCCCAGATGGCCGCCGCCGAGGTCAGGCCCGCCGTCACCCACTGCTCCAGCTGTGCGCTGTCAATGGGCAGCAGCGGCTTGCCGCAGGCGCTGAGGATCTGGTTTGCCAGGGCCAGGCCCAGCACGGCGGTGCGTGCCACGGTGCCGGCGGAAATGTTGTTGTTCTTCGTGATGTGTGCGTTCATGTTCAGGTTCCTTTCTGCTCTTCCGAGCGCTGCTTTAAAATGTCCACGGCCTTCGTCAGCGCCGCCGGGATCGGCAGGCCCATCAATCCGGCATTCTCAACGATGGAAATGGTCTCGTTGCAGATAAAGCCGATGACCACGGCGTCCCGCACAAAGCTGGTTGCCATCACGGCGTCCAGCCGGCAGGCCACCAGCACGATCAGCAGGGTCTCTCCCTTGCGGATCAGTCCCTTCCAGCCCGCACGGCTCTCCAGCGCGCCGGTCCGGCTCTTGGGGCTGGCGTGGAATACGCCCGCCACGATCAGGCCGGTCACGTAGTCCACGGCCATAAAGAGGATCAGCGTCTGCAGCGCCGCATCCCAGCCGCCGTACAGGCTGGCAATGGCGGCCCCCAGCGCCCCCACGGCCATGCAAAAGGTGTCTTTCATGTCGTTTCCTCCTTTCGTCTCATTTTCGTTTTAATCGTCTCAAAGCGGTGTGCCGTGAGACGATCAGCCCACCCACCGGCTCTTGTTGGGCCGGGTGTCCACATGCACCCAGCCCTTGGCGCGGCCCGCCTTGACGGGGTAGCGGCCAACGCCGCCCCAGGCGGGCATCAGACTCTCGGCGTAGGCGGCCACGTCCTCGACGCTGACGCCCTGCACCTGGATGTCAGCCGCCCGGCCCAGCAGGTGCTGGCTGGATTTTGCACCACCCACAGCGGTGTTGTGGGTGGCCGTGCGGTAGCCGCTGGTGATGACCACCGCCTTGCCAAAGTGCTCCCGGATGGCCTGCAGCAGCACCGTGAGGGCCTCGTCCACCATGATGGCGTCGCTGCCGTCGCGGCAGCGAAACTCCCGCACCTTAAAGCCCGGTGCCAGCTGCCTGGCCCCGTCCTTGGCAAGGCTATACTGTTTGATTGCCATTTTGTCACGTCCTTTCTGTTTCGTCAGGTTCTTCTGTTTCTTCGTCCTGCTCGGATACTGCGGAGATGCCGTTTGCGGCCAGCAGGGCTTCCACGGTGCTGCGCAGACGGGCGGGCACCTCGTCCAGCGTCTTGATACCCTTGCGGATCAGGGCTGCATAAATTTTCGCCATCAATTTTCCTCCTTTTCTTCGTACAGCTCGCACAGGGCCACCTGAAGATCGGTGACACTGCTCTCCACGGCGGTCACCTGCGTCAGCAGGTCCGCGAGGGTGGGGTAGTGGTAGCCGGTGAGCCAGATCTCTACGGTGTAGCCGCCGGTCGACGTTTCTGTTGCAAAGTGCAGGGTCCCGTTTGTCTGGAAAGTCGTGTTGGATGCGAAAATTCCAGTGCCATTTCCGTAGCTATGATTGGCGGTGCCGCCTTTTGCAATGTCTACTTCCTCGCCGTACCCGCCGGTACTGCTGTTATATTTCGTCTTGACGTGCACGTAGTCCAGGCCGTCTGGCATTTTGATATCGTAGGTCTTCCACCTTTTTCCAGTTTCTTCGTAGTGGTTCCACACCAGCCGGGGCTCCGACTTTACCGCCACGGCGGCAGCGATCTTGTCATTGAGCGTTTTGGCGCTGAGGGTGCCGTCCGGGGCGATGTCCAGGTAGTCCCCTACCTTTACGCCGCCCAGGGCGTCCGCTGTGGCGGCAGGCAGCACGTACTCCTGGGCCAGCATCACGGTCTCGGTGCTGCCGTCGCCCTTGGTCACGGTCATTGTGTTGCCCTGCACGGTCAGCGCCTTGAGGTACACGCCGCTCCCCGCTTCCACCGCGCCCACGTCCTCCGCCGTCAGCGGGGTCTCCTTCCCGGTGCCGCCGTGTTCTGTACCCAGCACCCCGGTCATGGCCGGCAGGCTGGTGGTGTCCTGGGTGGTAAAGCTCTTTTCGCTGCCGTCGGCCATCGTCACGGTCAGGGTGCAGCCCTCCAGCCGGATGCTCTGCACCACCGCCGCACCGCTGGCCGGCATGGCTCCCACATCCTCAGCCGTCAGGTGCACCGCGCCTCCCTTGCCGTTGACGCTCACCACCTTCCCGGTCTCCGGTGCCGCCAGCTCTGCCCGGTGGGCTGCTGCCTCTGCCCTCGCCGCCGAATTTTCAGAGTTTTCAGCCCCTGCCGTTGCCGTCCGGGCCGCCGTCTCTGCCTGGCCCTTGGCATTCACCGCCCGGGTTGCTGCGGTGGCCGCCGTCTCGGCGTTGGCCTTTGCGCTGGCTGCGGCCTGCTGTGCCGTGTTGGAGTATTCCAGCACCCGGGCCACAAAGGTCTCGTACTGGGTGGGGCTGATTTCCACGTCTCCGTCGGTGTTCAGAGTGCTGTAGCACTCGTACTTGGTGGGCTTTGTCAGGGCCCGGTAACCGTCCGCACCCAGGGCCAGCAGCATCCACTGGCCGCCGGGGCTGGCTGTCAGGGTCTTGTCCACCGCCACGCTGTCTTCGTCGTCCAGCAGCACCGGTGCGGGCAGGGTGCCGTCCAGCCACTGCACATGCAGCGTCACGCTCAGGCCCTGCCATTCTGCCGGCAGCTCAAATTCCAGCTTTTCCACCCCGGCGCTGCTCTGGCCGCCCACCTTCAGCACCCGCACGTCCGGGGCAAACTCCGCCCCGGCAAAACTGCGCTTCAAGATCTTCACACGCATTCACGTCTCCTCCTTTCGCCCTTCCAGTCTACCGCACTCCGCTGCACAAAAAACCTGCGGACTTTCGCACGCAAAACAAGGATTGCAAAAAGAGATTTTCCTATTTTATGTGCGCATCATGTTGACATCATGCGCATATCATGTTATTCTAAGCATAGAATAGTTCTGAAGGAGGTTTTCGTTATGGCTAAAGTAAGCACCAACATCAGTCTGGATGCAGATCTCAAGCGTTCCAGTCAGGAGCTTTTTTCCGATCTTGGCATGGATCTCTCCACCGCAGTCACCATCTTTCTGAAGCAGGCAGTCCGCGTTCAGGGCCTGCCGTTCCCTGTCTCGCGGGAAATTCCCAATGCGGAGACCGCAGCTGCCTTGAACGAATACTCCGCCATGAAGACACACCCCGAAAATTACCCCCGTTACGCATCCTTTCACGATGCTATGAACGAGGTATTGTCCAATGCTTGAGGTCGTTCTTTCCAATCGCTTCAAAAAGGATCTCAAACTCGCCGCCAAGCGTGGCTGCGATCTCAGCCTGCTGGAATCCATCGTGGACCAGCTGGCCGCACAGCAGCCCCTGCCAGAAAAGAACCGCGATCACGATCTCACCGGTGATTACATCGGCTTTCGTGAATGTCACATCCGTCCCGATTGGCTTCTGATCTATCGCGTGGACGGTGAGCAGCTCATGCTCTTCCTGTTCCGCACAGGTACGCACTCTGACCTGTTTGACTGATGCAAAGCAAGCACCCCGGCAGCCATTTCCGGCCGCCGGGGTGCTCTTGTTTACTTCAGCAGATCATACCGGTCAAACTCGTTTTCCTTCTGTGCCTCCTTCTCTGCGTTCTTCTCCGCCTGTTTCACCCAGTCGTCCAGATTCTTCTGCTCGTACAGGGCGTTCCCGTCTTTGTCGGTCAAGGCCAGCAGCATCTCCGCCAGCTGCTCCCGGTCGTAGTCGCTACCATCCACATAGTCCGCCTTGGCCGCCTTCGTGATCTCATTTTTCATGCTGGACGGCTTCTTGCCCGCCTTCACCAGCCGGTTGTACTCGTCCTGCACGCTCTGGCCGCTGCCGCTGCCCACGGCATCCCGCAGGCCCGCATAGATGCTGCTGGCCTTGTCGTATCCCTTCTCGGCCTTCAGCAGCTCGTTGCTCTTTGCATCCACCGCTTTCACCACGCAGTCGTGGGCGTCGCTCCTCTCCCCGCCAAAGGCCTGCTGCATCTCGCTCGTCATCTGGTCCACCAGCTGCTTGCGCTTTTCCCAGCGGTCGGCGTTGGTCTCCTGCGCCGCCTCGGTCACCCGGGGCTCGTACTGCTGCAGCCGCTGTTTCATCTGCTCGTACATCTTGTTTTCCTGGATGGTCCCGGCCTCCACCATGCCGTTCAGCTTTTCAATCGCGGCTTTCGCCTCCACCGTGTCCCCGTTCAGGTAGGCGTTGTACAGCCGGTCATACTGGCCGGTGGCGCTGGCGGGCAGGCTGTCAAAGTTTCCGCCCTCCTTGTTCCAGTTGGCAAGGGTGTCCATCCAGCCGGTCACCGCCTGCACCTGCTTTTTCAGGTTGGCGTAAGGGATGCCCCGTGCCGCCGCAAACTGGCCCAGCATGTCTACAATGGCCTCCTTCATCTGGGCGTTGTAGGCGTCCAGCTGCTTCTCGGTCATCTCGCTGGTGTCCTTGGCTTCCAGCTGGTATACCTTGCCCATCTTCCGCACCACGTCGTTCAGCACTTCAATGCCGTTCATGCTGATGGTGGAGCGGGTGCTGGTAAAGCCGGACGTCACCAGGTCCACGGCGGTCATGGCCTCGCTCACGCCGGTCCAGTTGCTGCCAAAGCTCTTCACAAACTGCCGCACAAAGTCCCATGCCACGCTCCACGGGGTCATGTCGCCGTTGTCGTCCTGCAGGTCCTGCCACCGGTGCAGCCCAAATTTCACGCCCACGCCCAGTGCGGCGATCACGGCCGTCTGCACCACCTGGCTGCTCACGGCGCGCCACACCCGCTGTCCTGCCTGGTCTTTTGCGTTCTGCGCTTCTTCCAGCGCGGCCTTGCTTTCGGCGCCGGGGTGCTCTTTGTAGGCGGCTTTCCGGGCCTTCACCCATTCGCCCTGCGCCGCATAGTCCTCAAAGGCCGACGTCAGGATCTGCGCGTTCTGCTGCCGCTGGGTGCTGAACATCATCAGCGTCTTGGTCATCTCGTTGCCGGACCGCTGGAACCCCGTGCGCTGCATGGTGGTGTAGTTGGGCTGGGTGTGCTCCACCACCTGCTCAAACTTCTCGTTCACCGCCGCCCAGTATTCCGGGCTGTTCACCACCTCGGCCCCGGCCGCAAATTCCTCCGGGTGGGCTTTCACATAGCTCTCGCTGCCCTGCCAGCACGCCGCCACCGTGATCTCGTCCATCTTGCCAATGCCCGCCGTCCACAGGCTCAGCACCTTGTCGGCCGCTTTCGTCACCCCGCGCACGGCCTTGTTGTCGCTGTTCCGGGCCGCGTCGTGGGTACGGCCCACAAAGCCCTTCTGCGCGTTGGCACTTGCCATCTCGCCCACGCTGGTGCCCCGCAGGCGGTAGGCCAGCAGCTCGTTCCCGTGCTCGGCCATCCGCTGTTCAATTTTCGTCAGGCTGCTGTCCATGTCAGAGCCCAAAAAGCGCCCCACATTGCGCAGGTCGAATAGATTTTTGTTAAACTGTACAAATGCGCTTCCCGTGGCGCCCCAGCCCAGCTCTGCCGCTGCCGTGGGTAAGGACGCTGCCTGCAGCAGCGTCACGTTCACGTTGGCGTTCAGCGCCGCGGCCGCCGCATAGCTGCGCAGCTTCGCAAACACGCCGTCACCCACGGCCCGGCTGTCCTTCACCTCACACAGGTCGGCCAGAGCGTTGTTCATGTAGGTGCGGGCCGGGGTCCCCCAGGTCTCTTCCAGCGTATTGAACAGGGTCTTGCCGCCCTGCATGCTGTTCAGCACCTTTTCCGCATTCCGCAGCGGCACCGCCATGCCCGCATACTGGGCCGTGTTCTCAATGCTGGTCTCGGCCTGCTGCACCAGGCCCACCAGCAAAACCGGCTTGGAGCTGTTCACCCGGTGGTTCAGCCACCCCGGGTTCGCCGCGCTGTTGTCGTACCGGATGCCCTTGTTCTGTTCCGGGTTCGCGTCACTGTCCACGTTGATGTGGATGTAGTTCTCCGTGGTGGCCTTCTTCACGCCGCTCAAAAGCATGCTGGTCTCGTTGATGTACCCGGTCATCCTGGCGTTCAGGGTCTTCCAGGCCGCCATCCACGCCCGGTCGTAGTCGGTCAGGTGCTTGTCCACCTCTTCCAGCAGGGTGCGGCGCTCGGCGTCCTCGTTCTGGCTCAGGGCAGCCGCGTCCAGCTTGCTGCCCTCGCTGTCGGTCACGGCCAGCTGGCCCACCCGCACCGTGGCCTTGTCCAGCTTTGCCAGCTCCGTGTCGCCGGAGAGCTTTGCCTCCATGTTTTCCAGCGTCAGGCCGCCGTGCAGGATGTGGTGCACGCCCTGCTTGTTCTGCAGCTGCAGCGCCAGCTCCGCCAGCTGGTTGTGGGTGATCTTCCGCGCCTTGCCGCTGTCGTCTTTCAGACCGATGTCCACAAGGTCATGGGTAAAGTGGTAAAGTTCCTTCTCGTGCTTCGGCCCCGTCAGCTCGTCAAACACCCTCGTGCCCTCGATCAGGATCTTTGTTTTCTTTCGCTGGCCGTCGTTCAGCATTTTGCCCAGGTTCTCCATGTAGCCGCCGTGGGTGTACCCGCCCAGCCGCTCAAACATCCGTTCAATGTTCATGGTGTTCATCTTATAGCTGTTCAGTGCCCGGCTCATCCTGCCAAGGGCGCCCGGCTTTTTGCTCACGCCTTTGGCGTCGGTCAGCTCGCTTTTCACCCCCTCGGCGAATTCGTCGATCATCACGTCCTCGGCCGCGCCCACCACCACGTTGTCGGTCTTGATGATGTGCAGCGTCTGGTCAATGATGTCCCGCAGCCCTCGCAGTTCGGTGGAGCTCAAGGTGGCCATGCCGCCGTTTTTCAGCGCTGCCAGTCGGTCGTTCAGTCCGTCCACATACGCCGTCCAGCTCGGGCTTTCATCCTCCCGGGTGTACTGCTTTGCGTTCTCGATCTTCGCCCGCAGCACTTCGATCTCCCGTTCCCGGTTGTCGTTCACGTCCAGCAGCCACTCGTCAATGGCGTCCTGCAGGCCGCTGTTCTCCCATTCCAGCTGTGCCCGGTCGCTGTTCTCCATCTCCCGCTTGATGCCGTCCCGCAGCCCGTGCACCGCTTTTTCCATGGCTGCCTTGCTGTCCTGCATGGGCGCGTAGGTCCAGCCCTCTTCGCCCCGGTGCGACCACTGGGCAAGCCGCTGGGCCGTCTCCCGGTTTCCAATGGCCTCGTTCGCCAGCTGCAAAACCGGCTGCACCTTGTCCAAAAGGTACTCCGGCACATACTTTTTCTCGTTCGGGTGCTCGAACATCTTGGTCAGCTCACTCGTCGCCTTGCGGATGGCCCGCCGGGTGTTGTCCTTGTCCCGGCTGTCCCGCATCTGGGCCAGCCGCTCGGCGTTCTTCGCCTGTGCAATGGCAATTTTCTCCCGGGTCTTTCCGCGTTCTGCCTCCCGCAGTACAGCCGCCTGCTGTTCCAGCTTCCGCTCCTTCGCGCCAAGCTTTGCCTCTGCCCTTGCGGCCGCTTCCTTGTAGTCCTGCTGGGCCTTGGTCATCCGGTCCGCATAGGGTTGCCGCATCTTCTGCCGGTCGCTGGCCCGCTGTTTGGCCGCGTTCAGGTTGGCCTCGGCCTGCAGCGCCAGGCTGTGCCGCTTTGCCTGTTCGTTCATCTGCTCGGTCCGCGCCTTGAACTCCGCCCGCAGTTTCGCGTTCCGGCTGTTGGCCACGCCCGGCAGGCCCAGGTATTCGTTCCACAGATCCATGGCCAGTTCCTGCTTGGCCGCGTCCCATTCGCTGTCATAGGCGCTCTCCATCGTGGGCTTGATCGCATCGTGTGCCGCCGCCATGGCTTCCAGCGCGTCGGCGGCGCTGCTGGGCGTTTCGGTGGGGAACAATCCCCCGCCAATGCCCTGCAGCTCGGTAAAGTCGGCGTCCCACCGGCTCACCTCGCCCTTTTTCGTCAGCGTCAGGCTCACGCCGTGCTTTGCCAGCTCCTTCCGGGCCTCGGCCCAGCTGCCGTACTTGTACAGCACCTCGTTGTAGTCCTTGCTGCCTTTTTCCAGGCTCATGCTCATCTTGTGCAGGTCGGGGTAGGCCTTCCACAGCTCGTCGTTTTTCTTGGCGCTGCCTTCCATCACCTGCTGGGCCATGTCCAGCACAAAGCCGTGGGCCTGGGCCCAGTCCACGCTGCCGCCGCTCAGGTAGTTCCGCAGTGCGGCAAGGCGGCTGGTCAGGGTCTTCACGTCCGCCCGGCTGTCGCTGGTCTTCACCATCTTCCGGGCAATGCGTTCCAGGCTTTCGTCCGACACCTGTGCCGCATCCGCCTGCGCCATCACCTTGGCCAGAGTCTCGGTCTCAGCGCCGCCGTCCCCCACGCTCTGGCGCCTGGCTGCTTCCACGTCCTCGCTGTCCACGTCCAGCTGGTAGCGGTTTTCTCCTTCCTGCGTCATAAACTGTGCAAGTTTTGCGTTGCGGGAATTTGCATCCATCATCTTGACAGACTCTCCGAAGTATGTTAAAGTACCTCTGGAACCGTACATGGTTGGGGGGACCGGCAATTGGAGCCCAGTACTGCCCAGCCATGCTGCGGTTCTTTTTTTATTCGGGTCAATGTACAGGATTTGGTCACTGTTCAACGCATTCTGCACATTGTTCTTTCCATAAGCGCTGGTAAGAACAATATTATCCATCACTAATCCATTCTTACGGGTCGGCAGCAGTTCCAACGAAACACTCACCGGCTGGTTCAGTGCATCCTTCACTTCACCGAACATATAGATTCGGCTTCTATAATTTTTTCCCTGATTTGCGCCGGTCTCCTCATTCGAGTGCAGCACCACCACCGGGTTTTCCAATACCTGTGGCACCTGCTTGATGATGTCCGGTGTCATGATGGATTTTTCTTTTCCGGCCTTATATCTTACCTCACTGTGTTTTTTCAGAATTTCTTTGATTTTACCAGCATTCCACAAAATCGTCTGATCTTTCACACCAATGCTTTTCAGCACATCCGATGTCTTGCCGACCGTGATCATATAATCGTCCGTCTTTTTGTTCAGACTTTCGATCTCGTCCTCAAACCGTTCGTCAATGGAATACCGCACATCTTCCGCCGCTGCCGCGTCTGCCGCAGCGGCTTTTTCCATGCCGCCGTTTGCTTCCAGCGCCGCGCGGTAGTTGGCCCCGGCGTCCGCCTGGTGGTTGAAGTAGATCTGCCGCAGGTCCTTCAGCTGGGTCTCGGTCAGGGTCTGTGCCGCCTTGGCCGCGGCATTGTCCGGTTCCGCCCCCAGCAGGGTCTTGATGTCGGTCAGCACCTTCTGCAAAAGCGTCTCGATCTTCTGCATCACCCGGTTGCTCCGCTTCTGGACCTGGGCGTTCATCCTGGCTTCCGCCGCCTGCTGGCGCACATAATTCCGGAAGTCCTCTTCCGTTCCAAAAATGCTGCGCATGGCGTCCGCCGTGATCTCTTCCATGGCCTGGTTGTAGGTCAGCTGCTGGCCCGCCCGCTCGTACCGGTCCAGATAGCTCTGCACCAGCTCCTGCACGCTGTCCATGCCGTTCTGCTGCACAAGGTAGTGCTCAAAGGTGTCGATCAGCTCCTGCCCGCCGGCGTTGTCCCAGCGGTTCAGCTCGTGCAGCGTCTCGTGCATCACAGTGGCGGCGTCGGCTTCACTCGAGTAAAACACCTTGCCCGCCGCGCTCTGGATCAGGCCCTTGGCGTTGTTTGCAAGGCCCTGCACCACCCGCTGCGCCGCCACGCCGCTGGCCTTGGCGCTCAACTCGATCAGGGCGTCGTCCGCCCGGGTGCCCTTGCTCACGCTGCCGTCTGCCTTGTAGTAAGTGCCGGCATCCTCCCGCAGTGCCGCCTTGCCGGGGCGCTTGCCCAGCTCTGCGGCCCGGGTCTCCTGGTAGCGTTCCGCTTCTCCTTTGCCCTGTAAGTAGGCCAGGTTCAGCGCCGTCCGGCCTGCATCCCCCAGCGCCAGCACCTGCTGCACCCGTCCGCTCAGGGCGCTGCCCTTGCCGGTCATCTGCAGCGCCTCGGCAAAGCTGGCTCCTTCCCCGTTCACACCCAGCCGGTACAGGCTGGCCGCGGCCGGGGCGTAGATCTCCGCCCCAATGCCTGCCGGCATGTTGTTCACCACGGTCTGCACCGCCTGGGTGCTCATCCGGTAGTGCTGCGCCAGCTCCTGCGCCGTCTGCACCTGCTCGCCCCGCGTCCAGCTGTCCGTTTCCAGCGCCGCCGGGTCTGCCCGCAGTTCCACGTCCGCGTACTCCGCCGGGCTCTGCTGCTGCGCCGGCGCTTCCTGCTGCGCAGCGGCCCGGCTTTCCGCCTGCGCCTGCTGGTGCAGCTGTTCCGGGTCAAACAGCATCGTTCTGGGGTTTTCCGGGTCTACCGTCCGCACCGCTTCCGTGCCGTCCGCAAAGCGCACCGTCATGGTGTCGTTGCTCATGCTCACGCTGTAGCCCTGCCCGCTTTCCACGGTTTTCCCGGCCTTTTCCACGGCACCCTGGCCCGGATCAGCGGCAGGGTTCTTCACTTGCGCTGCCTTGTTCCCGACATTTGTGCCAGGAGCCTCCGCCTCCTGCTGCATGGCCTGCTCGGCAGTCTGCTGCTGGGCAAGCGTGCGCAGGGCTTTCCGGGTCTCGCTGGCCGTGGCAGGCAGCTCCATGCCGTACTCCTCCGCAAAGGCCGCCCGGCTTGCTTCGTTGGCCGCGTTCGGGGTGAACAGGTTGATGGTCTTGCCCGTCAGGGCATCCGCCTCCATGGCGGCCGCCAGCTGCTGCACCGCCGGGTTCTCGCTGCGCACCGCTGGGGCTGCATCCTTCTGGGCAGTTGTTTCCGCAGCGTCGGCATTGTCCGTCTGCTGCACGGCGGCGGCCTGGTCTGCCTGCTGCCGTGCAGCTTCTCCCGGCTCCATGGCCCGCTCTTCCAGTGCCCGCTGCGCCGCCGCGGCATCCGCCGCCCGGCTCTCGGTGTCCACCTGCACCGGGGCAGCCGTTTCCATCCCGGCCCGGGCATCCAGCGTCCGGCTCATGGCGCCCAGCCCCGTGCCCACGGCACCGCCCAGCGCACCGGAGGCACCACCCGTCAGGCCGCTCTGCAGCGCCTGCAAAAAGGTGTCGCTCTGCAGCAGCTCGTCGGCGGCCTGCTGGTCGCCGCCCAGCGTGGCATCAATGATCTTGTCCGCATAGGTTTCCACAAAGGCCTGCACCGCATTGTCCACGCCGCCGGAGATCGTGTTGGCGGCCAGCTGGCTGTTGCCCAGCCCGCTCACCAGCTTCGAGCTGCGCACAAGATCGGCCAGCTTTCCGGCCACCGTGTCCCGGGCATAGTCCACGCCCATGCTGCGGGCCATGTCCGCCACGCCCACGCTGTTGATGGCCCAGCCTGCGCCAAACTTTGCAAGGCCCACGCCCACAGCCTGGCCTGCGCTGGTGCCCTTCTCCACGTCCTGGCCCATGCTCTCCGCCGCGCCTTGGGCGCTCAGTACCGGCAGCACCAGGTAGGGGCTCACGCCCGCCACAGCCAGGTTCTCCGCCGCGCTGGTGGCAACGCCCATGGCCGTTTTGGCCGCCGGGCTCAGGCCCGCCTGGGCCGCTTCCGTGCGCTGCTGGCCGTAGTGGTACAGCTGGTAGCCAAGGCTCGTGTCTTTATCCAGCGCCGTTTTCTGCACCGTCCCGGCAATGCGGCTGCGCATGGTGTCAATTTCGCTCTGGCTGTACCCCATGCCGCGCAGATCCTCGTCGGTGTACTGGGGGTTATAGTCCATGTCCACCGCCGTGATCCGGTCTTTCAGTTCCTTGCCACGGGCATCGCCTTCCAGTTCCTTGTCCAGTGCCGCCTCGTTTTTCTGGGTAGCCCGGATGTCCTTCACGCCCTGGGTGGTCATCTCGCCCGTCATGGGCACCGCCGACGCCACCGTGGCTGCAATGCCCTTGGTGGTGTCCGCCGTGCGGCGCACCGCCCGGTCAGTCACCGGCAGGGCATCATATTCCCGGATGTATGCCCGGGCCTCGTTGATCTCCTGGGCCGTGTACCCCATCTTCAAAAGGTCTCCGGGGCTGTACCGTTGCTTTGTACCGGTCACCTGCACGGCCTGCTCCGGGGCAACGCCCTTGTCCTCCTGAGTGGTGTACTCCTTCTGCCGCAGCAGGTCCACCACCTCCCGGTGCCGGGGGTCGGCATCCATCCACTGGTTCAGCTCGTCAAAGCGGTCTGTTGGCCGGTCCTTGGCAAGGGCATTCCCCGCCTTCTGCGCCGCCTTGGCGTAGCTGCCGTAGGTGCCCTGCGCAATGGCCCGCTGTTTCGGGGCGTTGTCGCTGCCAACATAGTTCCAGTCCGGTTCGTAGTCCTCCTGCCGGTCCGTGGCCACCGGGCTGCCCGTGTTGCTGGCCATATCCGCCAGCACCTGCTTGCCCAGCGTGTCCGCGCTTACTGTTCCCAGCACCTGCCGGGTGCCGCCCGTCCAAGCCGGGGTGCTGGCCGTCGTCTGCAGGCGGCTGGTGCTGGCGGGGGCAGCCGTCATCTGGCTGCGGATCTGCGCCACCTGGGCCACGCTCAGGCCCGTGCCGGCGCTCTTGGCTGCCGGTGCCGCCGGTGTGGTCTTGGCCGTCTGGGTCGTCGTCGTCTTCTTCTGGGCTGCGGTTTTTGCGGCGTCATTCGCTTTAATCTGCTCCCGCATCTGGCGCACCTGTTCTACACTCAGGCTCATGTTGCTCCTCCTTTACCATCCCATAGTCTGCGACACCTGACTGATGGTGCTGTCGCTGTAATTTTTCCGGATCAGATACTCGGTGATCTGGGCCATGTCATAGCCATTGTTTGCCATCTGCTGTGCTTCTCGCAGCGCCGTATTGTAATTGCCGCCTTTCGGGCTGGCCATGCTCACCGACGCCCCCGCCACGCCGTCCACCGTGCCGCTGGTGCTCCACGGCGTTTTGGTGGTCGCTGCCGGCAGCTTGCTGGTTGTGGTTCCCGCCTTTCCCGCTCCGGTTCCTCCCGCCGCGCTCTGGGTACTGGCCTTGGTGCCGGTGTCTGCCTTGATCCATCCCGCATTGGTCAGGGTCCGCTTGTAAAAGTCGTACAGGGGCTCGGTGCCCTTCATGCCGGAAAATTTGTTTGCCATCTGCTGCAGCTGGCTGGTCGTGTAGCCGCCGCTCTTGCTTCCCGAGCTGCTCCCACCGCTTCTCGTGCTTCCGGTGCCCGTGGTCTTGTACCGCTGCTGCAGTCCCAGCAACGCCTGCTGGTATGCAAGGTTCGAGCTGTTCAGCCGCCCGGCCACGGTGTCGTAATCGTCCACCGCGCCCGTGTCCAGGCCTGCCAGCTGCAGGATCGTGTTCTTGGCGGAGTTGTTGCCGCTGGCCGATGCACTCATGGCGTTCAGCGCCGCATCCATCTGGTCCTTCTCCACGTCCGTCATGCCCTGCCAGGTGTCCAGGATCGTTTCGTCCAGCCCGTACTGCCGCAGCGCTTCCCGTGCCGCGTCCATGCTCCCGGCCTTTGCAAAGCTCAGCGCCTCGGTCAGGCCGTTCACCTTGTTCTGGCGGGTCGTGTAGCTTTCCGTCCACTTGTCCACCTGCGTGCTGTCCAGCCCGTACATCTCCATGATCTGCCGGGCCTGATCCGGGTTTCCGCTGTTGTACGCTTCCTGCGCCATCTGGTATCCCTGCGCCTGGATCTGCAGTTTCTGCTGCCCGTACTTTTCATAGTTCTGGTAGCCGTTCCACACCGCGCTCCCCACGCCCTTCACGCCGGTCCATACGTTCTTCCAGAAGTTCGTGTTCTCCTGCCGTGCCGTGTCCACCCGGCTGCTCAGGTAGTCCCGCCAGTTCTGGGCATTGCTCACGCTGCCGTCATACTCGCTGCGTTCCAGGCTCTGCTGGCCCAGCAGGTCGTCCAGCACGCTGGTGGTGTCACTCATCTTCTGCTTCCAGTTCTGCAAAGCGTCCGCCCGCAGGCTGCTCAGGCTGTTGTCCACGCCTGCGATCTGCTCCCCTGCCGCCTGGTTCGCCGCCGTCTTGGCCCAGTCCGCACCGTACCCGCCCGCCAGGGTATTGGCCGTGCCGGCAGCGGCTGCCGCGCCGTTCTGGGCGTTGGCCACGCTGTTGGCCCGGTACTGCTGGTAGGCAGCGTTCAGGGCGTCCGTGTCCACGCCGGTGCTGCCGGTCAGGCTGGCATCCGCCAGCTGCCCCAGCTTCTGGTTGATGCTGTCCGTGTAGTTGTTCTGGTAGGCCCCCGGCATAGCCTGTTCGGCCTGGGCCAGCTTCTTCTTTGCCGTGTTCAGTCTCGTGATCGTTCCCATCTGCTTTTCCTTTCCTTACACAAAGAACCACGGCAAAATCTGTGCCGCCAGCCCCACCGCACTCAGGATGCCGTTCAGCACATTGCTGGTGCGCTGCTGGTGTTCGCTGGATGCACTGTTGTACTGATTCTGCCGGTACTGCAGGCCGTTCAGCCAGTTGCTGTAGTCGTTCTGGTAATTCTGGTAGTCCTGCTTTTCCGCATTCTGCAGGCCGTTCAGCCGGGTCTCCAGCCCGGTGCGCCGGGCCGTGTATTCGTTCCGGCTCTGGTCCTGCAGGCTGTTCAGCACGTTGTCCAGGTTGTTCATCGTGGCGGCATAGGCGTTCTGGCCCGCCTGGGTGCCGTAGCTGCTGCCATAACCGCCGGTCTGGGCGGCGGCATTGGCCTGTGCGTTCTGGTTCGCCAGCTTGGCCGAGCGGGTGTACTGGCTCTTGTACTGCTGGTAGGCCGTGTCGGCGTCCGGGTCGTAGTCAAACTCTTTCATGCCGTCCAGCTGGCCCATCACGTCCTTGATCTTCGGCTGGTACTGGCTCACATAGTCCGCCGGGCGGGTCTTTTCGTAGTTTTCCAGCTCCGTCCGGGCATTGCTCAGTCTGCTCATTCCGTTTTCTCCTTACTGTTCAAAAAATTCTCGCTCATGTTCTCGCTGTCCAGGTTGGTCAGCACATACCCCAGCTGTTCCTGCAGCTGGTACAGGTAGTTGCGCAGCGCCCGGGCGTCCTCCGGGTCCATGCTGCTGCCAAAGCTGGGCAGGCTGATGCCGTTCAGCCCCGCTAAACTCGCCATGTTCATCCCTCACTTTCTCGGCCCGGCCCCGGTCACCCGGCCGCCGGTGGTGCCCGCCAATGTAAAGGCCATGCTCCGCAGCGCGATCTGCCCCGTGCCGCTCAGCTTCAGCCGCAGGGTGTCGTGTCGGCGCGGCTCAAAGGGCAGGTTCAGCCGGTCGTGGTCTCCCGTGGCCGCTGCCGTGCGCAGGGTCTCCCAGGGGCCGCCATCGTAGCTCACCGCCAGCGTCACCACGCTGTGGACCTGCGCGTCCAGCCGCAGGGTGATCCGGCTGATGTATTTGTCATCCGTCTCGGTCAGTCCAATGTCCCCGCTCACCGCCTCAAACTGCAGTGCCGCCTCGGCTTCCCCTTCTGTTTCCCGGTCGGGGTCTGCCGCCCACAGGGCCCGGCCATCCCACAGGTACAGCTGCTGGCCGGTGCTGGCCATCTCGTAGCCCACGGCGCTCTCTTCGTGCCACAGGCCCCGCTCCGTGTCGTACACCAGCAGCCGCCCGGCGCTGTCCCCCTGCCGGCGCAGGTACAGGTAATACCGCGCGTCCAGGCTTCCAGCAGCGCACCACGCGGCCCCCGTCAGCTTCCCGGTGTCCAGCGCGCCGGACACCTTGCTGGGCAGGCTGCCGTCCCAGGCCATCACCCCGCCGGGCGAGAGATAGTACAGTGTCTCGTTCAGCACGCACAGGCTGTGGGCGGCGTTGGCTGCCACGCCCCGGCACCGCACGCTGGAGAGCTGGTAGTCGCTGGGTTTGGAGCCGTACAGCTTGTGGATGCAGTTTTCTTTGAAAAACAGCACATACCCCATGCAGCTGGCCGCCCCGGTAAAGGCCCCGTCGCTGCCCACGCTCACGGCATAGCTGTCCGAGGCAATGCCCCGGTAACTGTACCAGTTGGTAGGGTCACCCAGGCGGCAGGCGTAAATGGTGTTTTCCTTCTTGCTGCAGCCCCACACCCGGTTGCCCTGCTCGGTCACAAAGTCCAGCTCCGGCACCCGCCGCTCCAGCGTGATGCTCACGGCCAGGCCCTCATTCTCGGTGCGTGCCCCGTCCAGGCTGCGCCAGCTGGTGCCCGTGGCCGTCACCGTCCAGCTGCCATAGTACCGGCTGCTGTCCTGGGCCGGGGTCAGGCTGGCCACAAGGTCGTCTCCTTCCAGCGCCTGCACCACGATCTCTCCGTTCAGGTCTGCCGCCAGCGCGTCACACACCGCCTGCGGCATGCCGGTCAGGGTCACTGTGTCGCCCTCCTTCAGCAGGCTCCCGATCCCCGGGCAGGTCATGCGCACCGTGTTCACCAGCACCTGCACCCACTTGCCGCTCTTGGCGCTCCACTTTTCCAGCACGCTCTCATAGTCGTACAGGTTCCCGGCGGCGCCCTTCAAAAACAGCTGCCCGTCCTCCGGGCTCTCCGGCTCCGTGTCGCCTGCACCGGCCACCTCGTATACCTTGCCCTCCGTGTCGCAGGGGCACACGGTCATCTTCCGGTCGCCCAGCTCCCACTTCGCCCCCAGCGGCTCCAGTTGGCCGGTCTCAGTGTCAAAGGCCAGCTTATCCGGCCAGATCAGCACCTTGCTGCCCATGCCGGCCAGTTCCTTGCGATCATCGGTCAGCACATTCTCCAGCGTCACCGCCGCCGTGCGGCCCGCCTGCCCGTCCGGTGCGTATTCCAGCCCCATTCCCCGGCAGATCAGCAGCCCGTTCAGGTGGTACATGCCGTTTACTTTTTCCACATCCCGCACCTTCTTGCGCAGGGCCCTGGTCTGCAGCGCCGGAAATCCCCTGCCGGAAAAATTCAGCGCCGCCGAGAGCTCCGCCTCGCTGCAGCTGTAGGTCTCGTTGATGCCCCCAAAGGCCCGCAACAGCTGCCGGCTGCCGGTCAGCTGGTTCAGGTTCGTCCCGTCGATCATCTCTCAATACCTCCACTGCACCCCGCCCGCCGGGGGGTATTTCTGCCGCATCCAGGCTGCAAACTCCTGGCAGTAGTCACTGTACATCTGCAGCTCGTTCACCGCCCGGGCCGTCTCGCCCAGGGCCAGGTCCATCTGGGCGCACAGCCAGTGCTGGTACAGTGCGCTGAAGGCATCCGGTGCCAGCAGCTGGGTGTCATACTCCAGCCCGTCCCCGGCCATGTCCGCGCCCACGGCGTCAAAATCGCCGCAGGCCGAGCGGTTCACCACCGTCTGCCGCAGCCGCGCGTCGCACTGGCGCAGCCACATCTGTTTCATCTCGTCCGCAAAATCATTGTTCGGCCGCATCTGGTCGCAAAGTTCAATCGCCTTTCCTGCCGTCATACTCTGTCTCCCTTCAGGTCTCCAGCTCCACATCCTCGATCACAGCCCGCAGTTCCAGCTGTGCCAGATACAGCCCCATATATTTCTGCTGTGTCCGCAGCAGCTCTAGCGGGCAGTCATGTTTCGGCTGCTCCGTGCCTGCCATCGCCGCCGCTTCCACGCAGTTGCAAAAGGCTTTCAGCTTCTCGTAGCGGATCTTCGTCTGCTGATACTCTGCCACAAACCGTTCCTTGTAGTCCGTGCTCAGCATCCCGTCCACAGTGTCCTTCAGCTCTTTCATTCAGTTTCCCTCCTTAGCAAAAACACCCGGCACAGCAAGTGCCTGCCGTACCGGGTGTTCTCTTCACGTTGTTCTTACAGCTTCTGCAGTGCCGGCACGTTCTGCGCCGCCGCCTGGGCCGCCTCGATCTTTGCGTTGGCCGCGTTGTCCATCTCTTCGCTGTGGCGCAGCACCTCGGCCACCGCCGCAGGCACCTCCACGTCCACGCCGCGCTGGATCAGGTACGCCTCGCCGTTCACGCTCACAAAACGGGCGCTGGAGTAGCGGCCGTTGTCCTTGAACAGGTGGATTACCTCGGTGGCGGGCTTCTCCGCCTGCACGCCCTGGCTGGCCTTGTCGTCCTGGGTTGCTGCTTCCGCAGCCTGCTGCGCGGTTTCTTTCTTTACTGCCATTTGTTCATCCTCCGTTCCTCAGTTTGCCTTCGCCTTGGCGCTGTAGCGTGCGCTGCAGCTCTCAATGCGCACCATGTACTGCTCGCTCAGGCGCTCGGCGGTCTTCACGGCCTTCCAGCCCACAGAGGCGCGCTGGTTCAGCGGGTCGTCGCCATAGCCCAGCTGCTTCACGATGTGCTGCAGGCCGCCGCCCTCCAGCTCGGTGGTGGCGTAGGCGTGGGCGCCCAGCACCAGAGTGCCAAACACCGCAAGGCCCGAGGGGCAGCCGGTGCCGGTCCAGATCTTTGCCTCGCTGGTCTCCACAAAGCGCACGTTGCCGATCTTGCCGATCTCGCCCTCAAAGATCTCCTCGGGGCTGGCGTACTTGTGGGCCTCCACCCAGGCCGGGTCCTTCTTCAGATCGTAGGCCGTGTACGGGTGGATGATGCACACATAGCTGCCGCCGGCAGAGCCGATGGGGTCGGCGTTCTGCACCTTCAGCTGGGCCACCGCCTGCTCGATCAGGTCCACCGTCAGCTGGGCCGTGGCGTCCAGATCCGCACGGCTGGTCACCGGGGTCTCTGCACCACCTGCGCCGATCTTAGGGGCGTAGATTACGTTGGTGCCGCCGGCCAGAATGTCGCGCACAATGGTGTCCATGGTACGGCCGCTCTGGCTTGCCAGCACGCTGGTGGCCTGCACCACGTTGTTGTCAATGGTGGTCATCTGCACCATGTCGGTCAGGGGCACCCAGCCGCCGTACTGGTGCACCTCAGCGGTCACCGCGGTCACGGTCAGGGCCTGGCCTTCCGGGGTCACGCCCTCGGTCAGGGGCGTGGTGGCCTTGGGCAGCGCGTCATACTTGCGGAACTCAATGGTCTTGCCGTTGTTGGCCGGGATGGGGTAGCTGTCGCCGAACTGGTCATGCACCAGCGCCGGCAGCGCCTGGTCGATGAGGCGGCGCTCGTAAAAGGTTTTCATCTCGGCGCTCATGCCGGAGCTGCCAGTGGTGTTCTGCAGCTGCTCGTGCGCATCCGCAAACAGCTGCAGGTTCATCTTCTTCCATTTCATGGTTTGGTCCTCCTTCAAAGGTTTATGTTCTCACACCCTCGTGTGGGAAGTCGTTACAGCGTGATCTTCTCGCCCCGGCGTGCCCTGCGTTCCAGGTCTTCCAGCTGGCGGCGGCTCATGCTGGCCACGTCCACATGGGTGGTCACCGCGCCGCCTGGCCGGGTGCCGTTCTCGCCGGGTCTGCTGGCCCGCTGCTGAATGCGTGCCGCCACGCCCTGCTCCACCTTCTGGGCGGTCTGGGCCGTGGCCTGCTGCATGATGTGGTCAAAGTAGGCGGCCCGGTAAGCGTCCGGCAGGCTCACGCCCCGGCGCATCAGGTCGGCCACCTGCTCGTTGGCCAGCACCTCCTGCAGCTCAAAATCCGGGTACTGGGTCTTCAGCTGGGCGGCCTGGGCCTCCCACTGTGCCTGGATCTGGCTCACCCGCTGCTGGCGGGCTGCTTCCTGCTGCATGGCCTGCAGCTGGGCGTTGCGGGTGTTGCTGCGCTTCAGGTCGCTCTCCATCTTGTCCAGCTCCCGGGCCGTTTTCACGCTCACACCCCGCTGCTGGGCCAGGTCCTCGTAATATTTCTCGTCCTTCACGCGGCCGTTCTCCACCGCCTCGATCAGGCCGTCCATGTCCTCGGTGTCCACGCCGTAGGCATTGGCCAGTGCCTGGGTCAGCCGCGCCACCTGCGGATTCTGCCGGATGTTCTCCGTGGCCTTATCAATGGCCCGCTGCATCATCTCCTGGAACACGTCGCTGTATTCGCCCTGCACCATCTCGCCAAAGGCTCTCCGGCGCTCCTCCGGGGTCTTTTCGGCCTTGGGCTCCTTGGCAGGTTCCTGGTGCTTCTCCGCTTCCGCCGGGTCACTCTCACTGCCAGAGGCCCCCTCCTTGAGGGGGCTGCCGCCCGCAGGCGGCTGGGGAAGTTTCTCCCCGCCTGCCGCCTTCCCCTTCAGCGCCCCGCTGCGCCGTGCCAGCCGCTCCTGTGCCGGCCGCAGGGCAGGCTCCTGCACCGCCGGGGCGGCCGCTTCCGCCGCACCGCCCTCTGCAGCCCCTGCGCTGCCGTCTCCGCCTTCTGCGAAATACTGCAGGTTCATCTTGCCGCTCACCATGTCCGCCAGCTTGTCAGGTTCCAGTTCCTTGGTATCGGCATACACATAGTGCACCTCCAGTTCCACGTTCTCCGGGTAGCTCTCGGCCAGGGCGTCAATGCCGTCCTGCACCAGCTCCACCCAGGCTTCCACCATGTCCTGCGTCTGGGCGGTGGGGGTGGCCTCCACCTTCATCCAGCCGTCGCCGTGGGCCACAACGCCCACAGCCAGTAAGCCCGCCCGGGCAGCTTCCACCACCTCGTTGGCCAGCGTCTGCAGCAGCACACTTACCGCCGCACACACAATGTCCTGCCCGTACTCGCCTGCGCCGGCGTGGCCCTCGGCCTTTACCTCGTAGCCGGTCACGCCGCTGGCCCACACCGTTCTTGCAACTGTCGCTCTGATCATGCCGTTTTCTCCTTTACTCCTTGTTCGGGTTGTTCGCATTCATGGCCCGCTTGGCCGCCTGTGTCGAGAGACTGTTGTTCCCTTCGCCCACCGCAGCGCCCAGGCTGTTGGTGGTGCTGCGGGTCACATTGCTGCTGCCGCTGCCGCCACCCGTGCTGCCCGCCGCCTGCGCAGCCGCTCCTGCCGCCTCGCTCACGTTGGTGCCGTTCTGCTGGTCGATGATGGCTGCCATCTTCTGCAGCTGCTGTGCCATCTGCTGGAGCTGGGTGTACAGCGTGCCGTTCTCACTCACCCGCTGGCGCACCTTCTCAATGCCTTCAAAGTCCATCATGTCCAGCGCCGCCAGGGCCGCGTCGGCGTTGGCAGGCGCAAAGAAGCCCATCTGGTAGCACTCTTTCGCCGTCTCGTTCTGAGAAAGACGGCTGAAGGTGCTCTTCTTGGCCGCGCTCACCGTGATGTCAAACACCGGCTCATGGTCGCCCAGCTGCACCCCGCCGATCTCGCCGCCCGGCACGGCCCGCAGCTGCGCCGCGCTGAAGGGGGTGTACTCGGTCTGCCCCGTCTCTCCGGTAATGCGGAACACCCGCTGCTCGTCGTAGAACTGGCGCATCAGCTCAATGATCAGGTAGCACTCCTTCGCAAAGGAGCGGTACGCGCTTTTCAGCATGTCCCGGCTCAGCTTGCTGCCCGCTTCCTGCAGGGCCGCAATGGCGCTGGCCGCGGTCAGGCCGCTGGTAGTGCCTCCCTGGCTCACGTCCCGATTGCCGCTGACCTCCTTCAGCTCGTTCACCCGGTCGTCCCGGTAGGTGATGCAGTTGCCGCTCAGCACGCTGGTCTGCAGCGGCATAAAGGTGTCGCTGTTCAGCCGCCCCACCACATGCACGATGTCCCGGCTGAAGTCCGCCAGTTCTTCCTCGTTCACCCCGGCCGAGTCGCTCACCACAAAGCGCAGTTTGCTTGCCAGTTTCACGTTCTCGTCCATGGCGTGGTTCATCTCGTCAATGGCGGTCTGGGTGTCCTTCATCACGTCGATGTACCCAAAGCCCGCCGGGCTGTCCTCTTCCATGAACAACGGGTCAAACACAAAGGGGTATTTCCCGTGGTCGTAAAAGCCCCGCTCGGCCAGGGCCGGGTCGTTCTCGCTGGCGTACAGCACCACGCCGTTGCAGTACTTGCAGTAGTGCAGCACCGGCGCGCCCTGCGGCCGGGCCTTTTTGTAGTACCAGTCCACCACCACACTCTTGCCGGTGGTGTCCAGCTGATCGTCGTGGATGTACTCGGCCACGTCCAGGCTCTTTCCGGTGTGGCCTTCCAGCTGGGGGTATTTTGCCACCAGCTGCTCGTTGTCCTCCAGGCTCAGGCTGAACAGGTTCGGGCTCTCCTGAATGTCGCTCACGCCAGGGGCCCAGTACAGCATCAGCAGGTTCACGCTCTTCACGCTGATGTCGCCAAGGCCCCCTCGCAGCGTCGGGTCCCAGAACACACCCTTCACGCCGGTGCCGGTCTTGAGCTTGCGCCACCAGGTGTCGCTGTACACCTGCTCATAGTCGCACTGCTCCAAAACCACCGGGATGATCTTCGAGAGTGCCTTGGCCGTTTCTTCGTCGTCCGCCGCCCGGGGCAAAACGTTGGGCTCCGGGTAGTTGTCCATGGCGTCGGCGTGTTTGTTGGCAATGCTGTTGAACAGCCATCCGCTGGAGGGCTTGGGCTTGCCCTCCATCATCTTGTTTTCGCAGTTCTTCCAGTGCCCCATGCGGAACCACAGCTCGTTGTCCACAATGCGCTTGTCCAGCGACGCCTTGCCCGCCTTGTATTTCTGCAGGGTCTCCCCCGCCTTTGCGATCTCCTCCGGCCCGATCACCTGCGCGCCTGCCGCCTCTTCCGTGAGGGAGCCGCCTGCCGTCTGCAGGCCCGCTCCGGTCATCGGCTCCGGCTGCTGCGCTCCCAGGCTGCTCAGCATCCCGGCCCCCGCCGGGTCTTCGCTCACCCTCTGGTCCGGGTATCGCCGCAGCAGCTCCTGCAAAAGTTCTTTTCCGTCCACTCTGTCACTCCTTTTTTGCCCATTCCCAGTGGTGCGGGAGTTACACCCGCATCACATGTGTTCTGCTCTTTCTCTTGTCCAGGTCCAGCGGGTCGTCCCGCAGCGCCGTCTCTTTCTGGATCTGCCGCGGGCTGAGGGGGTTTTCCATCAGCACATAGCGGCACTCGTCATAGATGTGATCCTCCTGGTCGGAGTCGATATCCTCCACGTTGCTCTCGTCGTACACAAGGTTCGGGATGGTCCGGATGAAGTGTTTGCAGGTGTCAAACACCTGCAGCATGGGCCGCCCCTCGGCGTTAAAGGCCAGCCGGTAGTGCATCTGCATCTTTCCGGCAAGGCGGGTGTGGTCCCCCGGGTGCCATACCAGGTAGTACGGGTGCTTTTCCTGCATCTGGGCAATGCTCTCGCCCTGGCTCTCGTTGAAGATAGCCGGGTCCGCCACGCCCTGGATCACCCGGCCTTTCAGCATCGGGTCGTTCTCTTCCGCTTCCCTTATGCGCCGGGCCTGCTCCACCGGGTCGATCTTCAGGCCTTCGTTCGGCGTACCGTCGCAGCCGTACAGCTCCTTGATGCGGTACAGCCTGCCCTCTTCGTCCGCTGTGTACCACCCCACCGAGAAGGGCCGCGAGTAGCCAAAATCGTACCCGCGCCAGATCTTCCAGTGCACCGGAATGCGAAACGGCTTGATGACGTGGGTCCACCGCTGGTCCTCGTAGTGGGCCGGGTCGTTCCGCCATTCGGTGAACACCTGGCCGCTGAAGCTGTCCCAGCTGCCATAGAGCAGCGCCTGCTTTTCTGCCTCCGGCAGGCTTGCCAGATTGTTCAGATACCCCGGGTCATTTTTCAGCAGTGCCGGGTTGTCAAAGATGGTGGAGGGGATAAACACCCGCGTGCGCCGCAGCTTTTCCACGGTGCCGTCCGGCTTCTTCACGTCCACCAACTGCACCATCCGGGTGCCCGGGGGTGCCGGCGTGATGAACCGGGCCTTCACCCACCCGTGGCCGATGCCGCCGGGGTTGGCCGTGGCCCGGATGTACACCTGTGTGCCCGGCCCGCTGGGGCGGTTGCGGCTCATCAGGTAGCTGTACTCTTCCCAGGTGAAGTGGGTCAGCTCGTCCACCCCGATAAAATCAAACTGCTGGCCCTGGTAGTTGTATTTGTCCTGGGCCCGGAACATGCTTCCAAAATAGATCTTCGCCCCGCTGGGGAAGGTCCAGCAGTGGTTGCTGGCATTGTACCGGGCCTTGGGGAATGCGGGCTTGTAGTACTGCATGGTCTTGTCGATCAGCTCCCGCAGCTGGGGAAAGGTCTTGCGCAGGATCAATGCCCGGTAGTTCGGCACATCCACCTGCCGCAGCGCCTCGATCACTAGCGCGTCGCTCTTGCCGCCGCCGGCCGCCCCGCCGTACAGGGCCTCGTCCTCGCTGCGCCGCATAAAGGCCGCCTGCCTCGGCTGCGGCCGCCAGATGATGGGCCGGCCGTTAATCTCCTGCCGTGCCATCCAGCACCACCTCCTGCTGCTCTGCGTCGTCCTTTGCTTCCATCAGCACCGCCGGGGCAGCGCTCTGGGTGCTGCCCTCGTCCCGGGGCACCAGCGCCGCCGCATTGGCCGCCGCTGTCAGCAGCACCGCCGCCACGTTGGCAGCATCCCGGTCACTCATCACCTGGGCGTCGTACCGCTCCAGCTGGGCCTCCAGCTCCTTCCGCTGCTCATAGTCCAGTTCCCGGTCATAGCTGCCGGGCTGGCTGTATACCACCATCCCGGTCTCTGTGGCGTCCGCCAGCTCCTCCTCCTGGCTCTTGAGCAAGGCCCCCACCGTGTACTTCCTGGCCCGGGCATCCTCGTCCAGCTTTGCCCGCAGCTTTGTGCAGATCTCGCTGGCCCGCCTGTTCTCGGCCACCCGCTGCTGCAGGTAGCCCACCTGGGCCCGGGCTCCCAGCGCCGCCCGGGCTGCGATCTCCCGCGCTGCCTGGGCTCTGGCCTCGGCAAACACCCCGTCCGGCTTTCCGGCCTCCTCGGCCATCCAGCTGCGGATGGTGCTCTCCGGCACGCCGTACTTCCGGGCCACTGCGCAGATGGAGTTGGAACCGATCATGGCCATCACCACCTCGGCCCGTACCTTGGCCGGGTACTTTTTCCCGCGCCCCTGTCGGCCCGACACGGTATTTTTGCAGTATTTCCGCTGTGCCATCCCAGGCCCTCCCTCTGTGCTCATGGTTCCAGTCTATCGCAAACCGCCGCACAAAAAACCTCCGGACTTTTTGGGGGGAGTGGAGCACGGGTTGTGTTTGCTGTTTTTTCCGCAGCGGCCTTGCGGCGCTTTGAAAAACCAGAACACTGCCCCAGCCTCAGCTCCCTGCTTCAGCCGCAGGCGGCGGTCGTCGCCGTTGCAGCACAAAAAGGCCGCGCGCCGCTGCGCTCAGCCATCCCTCTGCGTCCCCGCAGCTGTCATTCCGCATCCAGCAGCCCCGCCGCTGCCGCATAGATTCCCACCGTGCTCAGCGCTTCCAGCTCCTTGCTGTAGTAGGTCGTCCGCCCGATGTACAGCGCCCGGATCACGTCTTCTTCCCGCATGCCCTCCAGGTAGCGCATCCGCAAAAGCTCCCAGCATGCCGGGTCCGTCCGGGTGTAGTAGTCCCGCACCCGGTCCAGCACCGCCGCCCACTTGCTGCGCCCGTCGTACTGCCGCAGCGCCCTGCGCACCTCTTTCCGCTGCTTTTTGGTCACTGCCCGCCGCCTTTCCTGCTTTTTTTGCCGTTTTTAGCTGATATCTCACACATTCCCCGCACAAACCGCCTATTTTACGCGCAAAATAAAATTATCTTGTCTGTCATGTGCGAACTTTCGCAAACTCCCGCCGCAGGATCACATAAGCCTGCGGCTCGGTGGCTTCCCAGCCCTCCGGCCGGGGCTCGGCATTCTCGTGCAGCCCGCCAGGGTCAAAGATTTGTATTTTGACGCACTCCCATCCCGGGAACTGCTTTTCCCACCACGCCGGGTCCTCCGCGTGTTCGCTGCAGGCCTCCCGCAGCTGGCGGCGGCTCCACTTGGTGTCAGCCGCCGGCTGCTCCTCCGGCAGGGTCAGGTTGCTGGTTTCCAGGCACCGCCGGAAGCTGTGGCCGTAGATGTACCCCACCGTGCCGCTCGTACCCTGCCCGTCAATGCCCAGGATCTTCTTCATGATGATCCGGTCTGCGTTCATGGTGCCCATGGGCTCAAACTCCCGTGTGCCGGGGACACGCCGCCGCCATAGATCCTCCAGCATATACCGCAGCTCCCGCCGCTCTGCCTCACTCAGCCCCGGGCACTGGGCAAAGCCATGCATGTGCAGCCGCCCGGCCTTGCCGTTGCGCACGGCCCACAGCATCAACTTCAGCCACGTTCCCCGCACGCCAAAGCGCTTGCGCACCGCCCGCTGCACCCGCCGGGCATAGTTCTTCACGTCCCGCCAGCAGCCTTCCTCGTCCTCGGGCAGGTAGGCGTCCTCGTATGTAGCGGTCAGGTAAAAGCCGTTCTGGTCAAAATTGGCCAGCACCTTGCGCTGTCGGCGGCGCAGGCTGGCGGCTTTGTTCCGGCTCTTCTGCCCCCGGTCACTTTCCTTGCGCTTCTTGCCCCGCTGGCGGTGCTCCTGATCCGTCACGGGGTAAATGCCCACGGCCTGGTATGTGTCCCCGCAAAGGGTCCTTTTTTCCCGGATGTAGCTTTTTCGCATCCCGGTGCCCTCCCTGTCCGGTAAACTTTTCGTGTTGGTTTCTTTTCTGTGGCCCACACAGTCACAAGATTAACGGGTATACAAGCCCCCAAAGCGCCCGCCTCGGACGCCTATTATAAAAAGGAATGGTTTGTTCAGTTCAAACGCCTGCCGCCAGATTTTTCCCATCTGGCAGCACCCGTTCGGCCTGACGCTCCCGCCGTCGCCAAAGCCCCCGGCCGCGCGCATCCAGCGCCGCCGGGGGCTCGTTATTTGTGGGTTCCGCCCATCCAGAACTCCGCGTCAAAGTCGTTCCGGTTGATCTTTCCCGCATCGTTCTGGCTCTTCGTGTAGGTCTTTTCTTTCTGTACCTCGGCTTTCCAGGCCCGGTATTTTTCGCACCGGTCGCTGCAGGCTGGGTGCCGGTCCGGGCAGTCCGGCGTGCATACCGGCTTTACCATGCCGGAGCAGCCGGTTTTCCCTCTGCTGCCCAGTACCCATAGCTCAGCTCTTTCTTTCCACGCTCCCGGGCCTTGGCGTTGTAGCCTTCCAGCTCCCGCACGTCCCGCTGCAGCGGGGTCGGGTCTGTCAGGTACTTCTTCAGCCGCACCCGGGGCGCTCTGGGTGCCACCGGTTTCGGCACCGGCAGCGCAGCAGCTTTCGGCTTTGCAGGCCGTTTCGGCGGCTTTGCCTGCACGGCCGCCGTCTTTTTCGGCTTCAGCCGCACCTTGTAGGCTTTCCGGCTGCAAGCCACTTCTACCTTTTCCCGGGTGATGTCCCACCGGTGCTTGCCGCGGCGCTTGTGCTGGCGCTGCTGGTCCCGCCACAGCGTCGGCAGGACCTTTTCAGAGACCACGACGCCCTGCGCTGCCAGGTCTGCCGCCGTGCCCTCGTACAGCACCTTCCCGCTGTCCGGGTCGTGCAGGCGGTATTTGTACACCATCATACGGCTTTGCCCTCCTGCTTCCCGGCCCGGTGCTTTGCGGTCACAATCTTTTCCTGCCGCCGCTTGAGCGGGTCCACCAGATTCTTGCGTACAATGTCTCGTACTTCCGGTACTTGCCCGCCAAACCTTCCGGCTATCTTTTTGCTGATCCGCTTGCGGCTCATCCTGCCTTTGTCCTTGCTCATGCGTTGCCTCCGCTCCCGTACAGCTCCACTTCCACACCGTCCGCCGTCACCAGCACCCCGCCGTCCAGCGCCACGGCCAGCTGCTGCAGCCGTGCCGACGGCACCCGCAGCAGCCCGGCAGGCCGCATCCACTTGGTGATCTCCCCGGCCCGGATGCCGATCTTCTCCGCCAGGGTGTCGGCGTTCTCACCCCGGTAGCCCATCGCTTCTTTCAGGGTCATCTCGCCCGCCTCCTCTCCCAGCTCTCCGGCATGGCCGGGGCCTGCAGCACGGTCTGGATGCGCTTTTCCACTTCCGCCGGGGCCAGCGGCAGGCAGCCCACCCGCTTGCGGCTGGCCTCCACCAGCCAGGCCCGCTCTGCCAGCCCGTCCAGTGCCTGCCGGGTCTGGCGCTGCTGCTGATGCAGCGCCTGTGCGTCCGGGATGTCCTCCACCTGCACGTCGGTCTTGTAGGCGTCCCGGGCGCAGCGGCAAAACCGCCCCAGCGGCACCCGGAACTCCGTTTCCGCCCCTTCCGGCAAAAGGCTCACCAGCCAGGCCTGCCCGGCCGCGGCCTGCTCCCGGCCGCTTTTCCGGGGCTGGGCCATCACTTCCAGCATCTCCTCGTTGATCTCGTCCCGCCGCAGGTTTACCTTCCGCAGCCGCTGCACACCCACCTCGTACTCGTCGTGCAGGGCAATGGTCACGCAGGCGTGCATAAAATCCACCGCATTGTTCTCTGCCAGACTGATCTTCTCGGTCAGGCTCAGTTTCTTCTTCATCTCTTTGTCCTTTCGTAGTATTCGTCGTGCAGCTTCTGCCACTGGGCCAGCGGCAGGGCCTTGTCCCGTGCCGCACGGGTCAGTACCCGGTACGCCGGGCCGTTTTTGTCCCGCGGGTTCATCCAGTCCGCCTTTTCCAGCGCCTCGTTCAACTCCCGTCGGTACTCTTCGTAGGTCAAGGCTGCACCTCCCCCTGCCGCCGCATCAGCTCCGTCATAAAGCTCATCTCTTTTTCGCTGCTGACCATATACCGTTTGCCTTTTCCTCGCACCATGGCCAGCAGCCGGTCCTGCATCATCTCGCCAAATTCCTTGGCGGCTTCCTCCTGCTCGGCCTTGGAGAGGCCCTTTCTCATCAGTTGCGCCGCGGTGCTCAGGTAGGCATCTTCCAGGGCGTCCAGCGCTTTGCCCTTGCTTGTGTTCTGGCCCTGGCAGCGCATCACCACCGGGCCGTCGTCGATCACCGAAATGTTGATTTCAATCTTGCTTTTCATCCTTGTCCTCCTTCACGGTTCCCCGTGGTCGTTCATCCAGCTGGCCGCCAGCGCCCGGGCGTCTGCCAGTTTGTCGCACAGCATGTTCACCGCTGCTTCCTGCATCCACTCCGGCAGCCGCTCGGCCTGCATCATGGCAGCCCCCATGTCCCGCACCAGCTCCTCGCCGTGCTGCTCCATCCGCTGCCAGATCTCTGCCTCGTCCGGCGTCATGTTCTCCGGCCGGCTCACTTCAGCACCTCCACGCTGTAGGCCTTGCAGGTACAGCCCCCGTGCTCTGCCCGGGCTTTGTCCTCGACCATGGCCTTTGCCACGCCCTTGCTGATGGCCTGCACCTCGTAGCTGCAGTGTGTAAAGTATTCGCTTTTGGTCTGTGGCAGCTTCTGGCTGCACTCCACATTCACGCGGTATCTGCCCATCCTTCAGCCCGCCTTTCTGCGGTCAGCCGCTCGTTTTTCCTGCGGCTGCCGCTCCTTGCAGGGCTTTTCGTCCTCTTCCTGCTCGGCGCAGTTGCCCAGGCCCGCCAGCACCACAGCCAGCGCCAGCAGCACCAGCGCCCCCACAAAACACCCGGCCATGGCCCAGCCGGTGTAGCTCTCCAGCCCGCTTGCCACCAGCAGGCAGCCGATCAGGCTGGCCCAGCTGCCGCAGTAATAGATCCATTTCCGCATTGTCAAAACCTCCCGTTTGTGTTAAACTTCTGGTGATGAGTGCATGCTGCTTTCATCACCCCTTGGCCTTGCCGGTGCTGTCACGCTGGCAGGGCCTTTTTGTTTTCTTGCACTTCTCCCGCTGCTTCTGCCATGCTTCAAACGCAGCCTGGTTCTCCGGGTCTGCGTAAAAATCCGCGGCAATGTCATACAGCGCCCAGATCTGCCACATCTTCAGCGGCCCGCTTTCACCGTCCATTCACGCCTCCTGTCAGTCCGGGTTAAAGGTCTGGAAGCACTCGCCCGTACCGGTCGCTTCCAGCGGAATCTCCCACTCGGCGCAGATGCTCTCGGCCACCGACTTTGCAAAGCCGATCAGCTCGTCGCCCCGCGCTGCCATCAGCACTGCCGGACCTACAATGCTGCTCATGTAGTTGAACGCGTACAGATCCGTGGCGTGCTCATTGTAAGGCAGCTCCTGCAGCAGGCCCTCTTCGTTCACGGCCATCTGGATGCTGTCCACATCCTCCCGTGCCCAGCTGGCAGCCAGGCAGGTGTCGGCCATCTCAATGGGCCCGCCCACCAGCTTCTGCAGCGTCTCCAGCTTGCAGGTGTCTCCGTCGTCACAGGGCAAAAGGTAAGCGCTGGTGTCCACCGGCATCACGATCACAAAACGTTCCATGTCCTTATCCCTCCGTATTGGCATAGCCTGCTTTTTCGGCGTCTTCCACGCTGACATCGTCAAAACACTGCTCCAGCACCATCAGCACCCGGCGCTGTGCGCCGGGGCGCAGGTTTGCCCTGCGCATAGCGATCAGGCAATAGCCCATGCAGGCCGCATTGCTCCACGGCCCGTTCAGGTTTGCCAGCATCCGGGCCGCCTCGTTCTTCTTGCCCATCTCTTTGTCCTCCTTGGTTTCATGCGCTCTTGCCCCTCTCTGCCGTTCTGTGCTACACTTGCGGCAGAAAGGATGTGTTTTTGTGAATTCTCAATCCGTCACGCTTTTCTCCAGCATCGCCGCGCTTCTTACCGCACTGGCTGCAATTGCCACAGCGGTTGTGCAGCTCGTCGTTGCCAAAAGCAATCAGCGCGCCGCCCATCGGCTTGAGCTTTCCAAGCTCTTTTATCACTCCCGTTCCGAGGCTTACCAGCAGTTTCTTTCAGCGCTGCAAAATTATATCAGCGCTGAATCTCTGGAAACCTATAATACCCTGCAGGCTGCCTGTACCCATGCCATGATTTTTTCATCCCCGGAAACCAGCCAGGCGCTCAGCGCTTTCAGCGGCTGGACTGCACGCTATCATTGTTCTGGCTGCTCTTCCTCGATTCAAAAAGATTATGAGCGTGCACAGACAGCAGCTGTGGAAGCGATGCGCAGTGAGCTAACGCAACTGCTCTATCAGCATCCATGTAAGTGATGCCACCGCTGCACTTGTGCTGATCAATTGCCCAATCAGGCAGATTTCCAACTGCAGCCGGAACAGTCCCACTACAGCTATAACAACCCCAAGCGCAGAAGCACCAAGTATGATCACACCAAGCAAAAAAGGCATCGTTTTCACCTCCCGCCCCTTCCCGGGGCTTTTTTTCATGCGCTCTTGCCCGGCTGGGACGAGGTGTTAGAATCTTTTTGAGATACCGTCAGGGCAAAAAAGATCTCATTGACCTCTTCCGCACTCAACCCGTAATGCTCCTGTATCGCTGCAATTTCATTCTGCCGAAACTGCGCTCCACGGTATTCATTGATTTTCGCATTCAGCCGGGAGAGGCTCATCTGCAGATACTGGGCCAAATCTTGCTGTGATTCGCCATGCAGCTGCATCACAGCCTTTAATTTGCGTTCGTTCAATCCATTGTCACCTCCGATTTTTTAAGATACTTAGATATTAGCATCATAGTATCTTTTTAAGATACTTAGATATTAGCATCTTCGCCGAATCTTGTCAAGATGTTTTTTCTTGCATTTTAGATTTTCTATGGTATTATTAAGATACACTGTAGGAAGGGGTGATATTTCATGACCACCGGCGACAGAATCCGCCAACTGCGCATCGAGCATCAGATGACACAAGAGGAGCTCGGTGCAAAGGTTGGCGTACAAAAAGCAGCCATCTACAAGTACGAAAACGGTCTGGTTGTAAATCTCAAGCGTTCTGTACTTGAAAAACTCGCTCTCGTATTGGACACCACTCCCACCTATCTGATGGGCATGGAAGAATCCGAGCACAATCCATCCACACTCACCCCTCAGCAGTCTGCTCTGCTGGCGTCCTTTGACCAGCTCAACGAGGAGGGACAGACCAAGGCCGTGGAGTATGTGGAGGACCTTGTGCTTACCGGCCGTTATAAAAAATGTCCTGCGTCTGAGCTGGGCGCAAAAGAAGCGTAAAAAATAAAGCCGCCTGTCTGGCGGCTGTGTGAGGATGTTATCATGGGCATATCAACCAATTTTATATTGATTTTTTTGCTGGCAGCTTTACTTGCTTACATTTCTTTTCTTCTTTGGAAACCGCTCAAAGTCTCTGAGCCTTCAAGCAAACTGATTTGTTTTTTTCTCGCCCTTGCCTTTTCCGTTTTCCTCGGCCTTGTTTATCTCCTCGGTTTTACTTTAGGTGGCACAGCGTTCAGCCTTATGATGTTCGGTCATACCATCAGTTATATTCTAGCTGGCATCTGTAGTGTTCTTCTTTGTGCTTATACCATTAAAATTCTTCCCTCGAAGATTGGAAATGGCACTGCTTTTCACTGTTTCTGTAATATTTCTTTTGTTGTATTCCTTGTTCTTGGCATCGGAGAAATTGCGACAGCTCATTCTTCTAATTTTGTTTTATCTACACTTCCGAATGCTGTATTCGATAATACTGTACTCGGTATTTCCAATATCGGTGTCGCCCTTTGTGCTGCCTGCATTCGCCCTTCTAAAAAAGTTTCTCCGGCCGTACCAGAAGCATCTCCTTCTCCTGCTCAAGTCTCCATGCCGGTCGAAACTCCTTCTGCAGATACATCCGATTCGGAGCAGAACGACCCTCCTGCTGTAAAGAATGCGCCTGATCCTGATGTTCCGCTCTGTGTACCCGCTGTTCAATCGCAGAAAGACTCTGTTTCCACTAAAGCGGTCATTCATTTCTCTGTCAGTAAAAAGGTGCTTCTCGTGGTTGCCTTTATTATTGTCCTCATGATCGGTATTCTGACCGGTTTATTCTTGGGAGAAGGGTATTTTGCACCACATTTTACACCTTCTTCACCTTATATCGACTCTTTAAAAGCTGCTGAAAAAAGTGCTGCAAGCACGGCTTATTCTAACGGCTACAAGTCCGGCTATGCTTCTGGCCAAATTGATGGCTACAATTCGGCTTCCGAAGCCAGCCGGGATGCTTACTCTGAAGCTTGGCTTAATGGGTGGGACGGCGGATATAATTCCGGCTATGAAGAAGGCTATAACGCCGGCTACGATGACGGCTATTATGCATATTGATTAACAAGATGCGGCCCGCCAGGCCTCTGGACACGCAAGTGTTTACGCGCAAGATGGCGGGTATTTTTTTCCTTAAACGCACAAAACCCCTCCAGCAGGTTCCTATTAAGTCTGCTTATTTATGTCTTGTTTGTGAAGGATTTTTGAATTCTCATTGCTTGTCAAGCCCTAATTTTTAGTTTTTCTGTTGCGTTTGCAACTTTTCACATTTTTTTCGTGTACAAACCCGCTCACCGAGCGTATAATAGACTTGCAGGAACGTATTCCTGCCAAGACAATGAAAAGACTGCTGGTCTTTGCTTGTCCGCTGAAAGAGGGTAGCCCCTCCCTGCCATGAAAAAATGGGGAATTAAAAAAGCGGTGAGCTCTTACCGTGAGTAGAGAATGAAAAAAGCGGAGAACCTCTGCCGTATAGTGAGGAATGAAAAAGGGTGCGGGACAGGTTACTGTTCCGCACCTTCTTGGATTAAGGAGCTGAATTATGGGGAAGTTTCAATTTTACCACATTAACGAACACTATATCAGCTATTTACATAGTATTGACACCCGTGTGCAATACAATAAGGGGCAGCGGCGTCCGTATGTTGGAATTGTACTCTCCATCAACGGCATTGATTATTATGTTCCCCTTGAATCCCCTAAGCCCAATCACGTTAACATCAAAGGCGGCGGTCCTGTTATGAAACTCGACGATGGTCGTCTTGGCCTAATGGGCTTCAACAATATGATTCCTGTTATTCCATCTTGCTTGATCAAATTTGATATTCAGAGTATCGAAAATGAGAATTATAAAATGCTCTTGTTGAATCAGTTAAATTATTGCAACAAGAATCGCGATCTTATTCTCCAGCGTGCAGAATCCACATACCGCAAAGCTCTCAGTCGTAAAATCCCGCTGTATCAAAAGGTATGCTGCAATTTTGAAAAATTGGAACGTAAAAGCAAGAAATATGATCCAAATTACGTTCCATCTAAAAAGAAAATTCGTGCAACCGTACCTTCCAAATAATTGTTCTTTTCAAGGAGCTCCCCGCCGGGTGCTCCTTGTTTTATAAACGCACAAACCCCTCCAGCTGTTTCCAGCCGGAGGGGCAAACAAAAAGCCCGCCAAGGTATGCCTGGCAGGCCACATGGAACTACAATCAATCACCCAGATATTTCAAAAGCTGCACCAAATACTGGCCGGATTGCCGGTCTCGCTCATCTCGGTCAAGATCCCGTTTGCCGAAGATCACAAAGCCATTGTCTCCGTAAAAATTGAGCAGCGCGTCTTTGTCCTCGCATTCCAGATACACAAACTTGCCGCCCAGCACCGCCTGGATCGCGCGCACCTTATCAGTCGCCAGCTTCAACAGCACGTCGCCCGGAATCAGGTTGTCGTATCCGTTGGCAAAATTTTTGCCAAGCTGACCAATCAGAGGTGCTGAGATCATGTAATTGTCCGTCATAGAGCGTCGTGCATCCCTTGCCATTGCAAAGCGATTCACTTTCTTTGCAACATTTTTGCTAATGTTCTTGCGTGGAATTTCGAGCACTTTGTTTGACAGTGTAAAATATCCCACCAGCACTGGTTTGTCTTTGTAAGATGTCGCCACCAGCTGCGTCTGGGCAATTCCCTGCCTGGCAAATTCAATGGCCTTGCAATGCAGAAAAAACTCCACGTCCTTATTCAGCGGACAAGAAAACTCGGAAAGGATCTCCTTTGTTCGACCCTCTCCGAGTTCTTGGATCATATCTTTTAGGTTAACTAATCCGTATCCTGTCATTTCTTTCCAAACATCTCACGCAGCGCATCGCCCTTGATCTCATGGACAGTCTTATCCACAACGACATTTTTGCTGCTCTTTCCCTCTGCATTTTCCAATGCTCGTACAAAATTCCGTGCAAGCGGTTTTGAACGAATCACGACATTCTTTGTAATACTCTTTGTCGCCATCAAAAAGACCTCCTTCTTTTTGAAAGTGCAAAGCTATACCTTGCATCTTCATTATATGCAATCCAGCCCCCTTTGTAAAGCCGCCTGTGCAACTTTCATGTAAAAAACGCACAAACCCCTCCAGCCGTTTCCAGCTGGAGGGGTCTGCCCCGTCGTCAAAAGGTAAGGATAAAAAAGCAAGAAGGTTTCTTTCCATGCGTCGCCTGCCCTTACAGCATAGCACGCTTTTTGGATATGGGCAAGCAAAAGCCCCGGCGCTGGTACGATGCAGCGCCGGGGATAACATGGAGTGCAGCACAAAACCGGACAAAGAAAATTTTATGCTTGCAGGGGTCAGTATACCACGCTCCCTGCATATGGGCAACCGCCCGGAAGGAAGTGTTATCATGCCCCGCAAAAAATCCACCGCAGCCGATGCACCGCGCCTGGTGGCTTACTACCGCTACTCCGGCGGCAGCCGCCAGACCGAGCAGAGCATCGAGGGCCAGCGCCGGGACTGTGAGGCCTACGCCCGCGCCCACGGCATGACCATCCTGCGCGAGTATGTAGACCGCCACATCAGCGGCAAAACCGATGACCGCCCCGCCTTCCAGCAGCTGGTGGCCGACAGCGCAAAGCACACCTTTGACGCCGTGATCTGCTGGAAAACCGACCGTCTGGCCCGCAACCGCTACGACAGCGCCGTCTATAAGAAAAAGCTCCGGGACAACGGTGTGGAGATTCTCTATGCCGCCGAGAGCAACATCTCCGGTGCCGAGGGCATCATCATTGAGGGCCTGATGGAAGCTCTGGCTGAGTATTACAGCGCCGAGCTGGCCGAAAAAGCCCGCCGCGGTATGCGGGAATCCGCCCTTAAAGGCAAAGCCCTGGGCAGCTCCCGCCCGCTGGGCCTCACCGTGGACGCCGACAAACACTACATCATCGAGCCCACAGGTGCCGAGGCAGTCCGGTATATCTTTGAGCAGTACGCCGCCGGGCTGTCCTCTTCCTCCATCGTGGAGCGCCTGAACGCCATGGGCCTGCGCACCAGCCACGGCGGCCCGTTCAACAAAAGCAGCATCAACCGCATCATTCAGAACGAAATGTACCGCGGCGTTTACGTCAGTAAAAAGTTTGATGTCCGCATCGAGGGCGCGATCCCGGCCATCATCGACAACGATTTATGGAAAAGGGCACAGAAAATGTTTGAACGCAACCGCCAGAGCCGCACCCCGCACGCTTCCCGCGCCGATTATATTCTCTCCGGCAAACTGTACTGTGGAGAGTGCGGCTGCTTGATGAAAGGCGTCTGTGGACGCAGCAGCGGCAACGGCCAGATGTACCACTATTACGCTTGCCCCGGCCGCTCCATTGGCCGCGCCTGCACCCGCAAAAATATCCCGCAGGACGAGCTGGAAGCTATGGTGGTCAATTCCGTTGCGGACCTGCTGCTGGAGCCCGAGCTGCTGGAGCAGATCGCAGACGCCATCGTGGAGCTGCAGCAGGCCGAGGCCGCACGCCCTGACCCGGAGAAGCAGGCGCTGGAAAAATCCCTGTCCGATGTCCGGAACAAGATCCAGAACATCCTCTCTGCCATTGAGAACGGCACCTCCAGCGCCGCCCTCTCTGCCCGCCTTGCCGACCTGGAGCAGCAGGAGAGCACGCTTTCCTATCAGCTCTCTTCCCTCACCGCCAAAAAGCCTCTCACCTTCACCCGTGACCAGATTTTGTTCCTGCTGCAGCAGTTCCGTGTCTCCCCCTCGGAGCGCACCAAGGCCTACTGCCGCCGCCTGGTTGATACCTTTGTGGATCACATCGAGCTCACCAACACCGAGCTGATCCTCTATTTCAACATCTCCGACGAAACCATTGATAAAAACAAAAAAGCTCCCCGGTCGAACCCTTCCAAAGAAAGTTCGACCGAGAAGCGTTTGGTCCGAGTGGCGAGAATCGAACTCACGGCCTCTTGAACCCCATTCAAGCGCGCTACCAAAACTGCGCTACACCCGGATATCGCGCTCCGCTTCCCTACCGAAGCGTGGCGACAAGAGATATTATACGCAGAGTGGGGGCATTTGTCAACCATTTTTTGCAATTTTTTCGGGTATTTTTGCAAAAAGTCCGATTTTTACGCACCGGCGCTCTTTTTATTGTTGTGCTGCCTGCCGCAGTGCCTTGTCCTTTTCCAGCAGGGGCTTGAGGTACTGGCCGGTAAAGCTGCCGGGCACTTCGGCCACCTGCTCCGGGGTACCCTCGGCGATGATCAGACCACCGGCACTGCCGCCCTCCGGGCCCAGATCAATGATGTGGTCGGCGCACTTGATCAGATCCAGATTGTGCTCGATGACGATGACCGTGTTGCCGGCATCCACCAGCTTCTGCAGCACCTCGATCAGACGGTGCACATCTGCGATGTGCAGGCCGGTGGTGGGCTCGTCGAGGATATACACCGTTTTGCCGGTGCCGCGGCGGGCCAGCTCGTTGGCCAGCTTCACACGCTGAGCCTCGCCGCCGGACAGGGTAGTGGCGCTCTGGCCCAGCGTTACATACCCCAGACCCACATCCAGCAGGGTCTGCAGCTTGCGGGCGATCTTGGGCTGGTTGGCAAAGAACACCACCGCTTCTTCCACAGTCATGTTCAGCACGTCGGAAATGGTCTTTTCCTTATATTTCACTTCCAGCGTTTCGCGGTTGTAGCGGGCACCCTTGCACACCTCGCAGGGCACATACACGTCCGGCAAAAAGTGCATTTCGATCTGCAGGATGCCGTTGCCCTCGCAGGCCTCGCACCGGCCGCCCTTGACGTTGAAGCTGAACCGTCCCGGCCCGTAGCCCCGCATTTTGGCGTCCTGCGTCTGGGAGAACACCGTGCGGATATCGTTGAACACCCCGGTATAGGTGGCGGGGTTGGAGCGGGGCGTGCGGCCGATGGGCTGCTGGTCGATGCCGATGACCTTATCCACAAACTCCAGTCCCTCTATCCCGTCGCATTTGCCTGCGCGGGAGCGGGCACCGTTCAGCTCACAGGCCAGCGTTTTGTACAGGATCTCGTTGATCAGGCTGGACTTGCCGGAACCGGAAATTCCGGTCACGCAGATGAACTCACCCAGCGGGAATTTTACGTCGAGGTTGCGCAGGTTGTTTTCCCGTGCGCCCTTCACGGTGAGGAAGTTGCCGTTGCCGGAGCGGCGGGTCTGGGGCACTTCGATGCGCTTGCGACCGGAGAGATAGTCGCCGGTGATGCTGCGTTTGGCCTTGCAGATATCCTTCACGCTGCCCGCCGCCACGATCTCACCGCCGTGCACACCGGCACCGGGGCCGACGTCCACGATATAGTCCGCATTGCGCATGGTGTCCTCGTCGTGCTCCACCACGATGACCGTATTGCCAAGGTCGCGCAGATTTTTGAGCGTAGCAATCAGCTTGTCGTTGTCGCGCTGGTGCAGGCCGATGCTGGGCTCATCCAGCACATACAGCACACCGGAAAGGGCGCTGCCGATCTGGGTGGTCAGGCGGATGCGCTGGCTCTCGCCGCCGGACAGCGTGCCCGCCGACCGGGCCAGCGTGAGATAATCCAGACCCACGCTCTGAAGGAATTGCAGACGGTTTTTGATTTCCTTCAGGATCTGGCCGCCGATCCGCTTCTGTTTTTCGGTCAGGTTCGGCTCGTTTTCCCGGATGAATTCCAGCTCTTCCCGGATGGACATCTCGCAGAATTCGCTGATGTTCTTGTCCCCGACCGTTACGGCCAGCACCACCGGTTTCAGGCGTCGGCCGTGGCAGCCCGGGCACTCCACACCGGACATGAAGCTGCCGATTTCTTCCTTCATCCACTCGCTGTTGGTCTCGCGGAAGCGGCGCTCCAGATTCTCCACGATGCCCTCAAACGTATTATAGTAGACACCGCTGCCGAACTCGTTGGTGCGGTGCATCTCGATCTTTTCGCCGTTGGTACCGTAGAGCAGGGCGTTGACCGCCTCGGTGCTCATATCCTTGATGGGCGTGTCCAGCGTAAAACCGTACTTTTTGCCAAGGCCCAGATAGTACATCTCGCTCACCGAGCCCTCAGCGTAGTACCAGCCGCTGGCCTTGATGGCACCCTCTCGGATGGAAAGGTTCCGGTTGGGCAGGATGCGTTCCTCGTCCACCCGCATGAAGGTGCCAAGGCCGGTGCACTTTTCGCAGGCACCCAGCGGGTTATTGAAGGAGAACAGCCGGGGGGACAGGTCGCTGATGGAGATGCCGTGTTCCGGGCAGGCAAAATTCTGGCTGAAGGTCATCACTTCGCCGCCGACCACTTCCACCTCGGCCACACCGCCGGTCAGGGCCAGTGCCGTTTCCAGCGAATCGGCCAGGCGGCCCCGGATGCCCTTGCGCAGGGCAAGGCGGTCCACCACCACCTCCACGGTGTGCTTGATGTTCTTTTCCAGCGTGATCTCCTCATCCAGATCGTACAGATTGCCGTCGATCTTCACGCGAGCGTAACCGGCACGGCGGGCGGCCTCCAGCTCCTTCTGCTGGGTGCCCTTGCGCTGACGCACCACCGGAGCCAGCACCATGAACTTGGTCCCCTCTTCCAGCTTCAGGACGGCGTCCACCATCTCGTCCACGGTCTGCTGACTGATGACCCGGCCGCACACCGGACAGTGGGGCACGCCCACGCGGGCGTACAGCAGGCGCAGGTAATCGTAGATCTCGGTCACGGTGCCCACGGTGGAGCGGGGGTTGTGACTGGTGGTTTTCTGGTCGATGGAAATGGCCGGCGACAGGCCGGTGATCTCGTCCACATCGGGCTTGTCCATCCGGCCCAGGAACATGCGGGCGTAGCTGGACAGGCTTTCCACATAGCGGCGCTGGCCGTCGGCGTAGATGGTGTCAAAGGCAAGGCTCGACTTGCCCGAACCGGACAGGCCGGTCATGACGATGAGCTTCTCCCGCGGGAGGGTCAGGTTTACATTTTTCAGGTTGTGCTCGCGGGCACCCTTGATGATGATCTTATCGTTTGCCAAGGTATTTTCTCCCTTTTCGTTGTGTCTGTGCATGGTTCTGTTTGCGCTCCGTCTCGGCCGCCGAATCCACGGTGGGGTTCTCGCCCCGGCGCAGGCGGTCGATCTGGTCGCGCAGGAAGGCCGCGTGCTCGAACTCCAGCAGCTTGGCGGCTTCCTTCATCTCGCGGGTCAGACGCTCAATGGCGGCTTCCCGCTCCATCTTACCCATGCGGCGGGTGTTGCGTTTGGCGTTCTCGGCCTTGTCGCTGATCTCGATGCTGTCTGCAATGGCCTTGACGATGGTCCTGGGCACGATGCCATGTTCCTGATTGTAGGCCATCTGGATGGCGCGGCGGCGCTCCGTCTCAGTGATGGCACGGTCCATGCTGTCGGTGACCACATCGGCGTACATGATGACCATGCCTTCTGCGTTTCGGGCAGCACGGCCGATGGTCTGGATGAGACTGGTCTCGCTGCGCAGAAAACCTTCCTTGTCGGCATCCAGAATGGCCACCAGGCTCACCTCCGGCAGGTCCAGACCCTCGCGCAGCAGGTTGATCCCCACCACCACGTCGATGCTGCCCAGGCGCAGGTCCTTGATGATCTCCATGCGCTCGAAGGTGTCCACCTCGTGGTGCATATACTTGACCTTGATGCCCTGTTCGGTGAGGTAGTCGGTGAGGTCCTCGGCCATTTTCTTGGTCAGGGTGGTCACCAGCACCCGCTCCTGCCGGGCAATGCGGGTGTTGATCTCGCCCAGAAGGTCCACCACCTGCCCTTCCACCGGGCGCACCGAGATGACCGGGTCCAGCAATCCGGTGGGACGGATGACCTGCTGGGCCACCTGGGTGCTGTTCTGGCGCTCATATTCTCCGGGCGTAGCCGAAACAAAGATCATCTGGTTGAGCTTGGACTCCACTTCCTCAAATTTGAGGGGGCGGTTATCAAAGGCCGACGGCAGACGGAACCCGTACTCCACCAGCGTTTTCTTGCGGGCGTAGTCGCCGCCGTACATGGCGCGCACCTGCGGCAGGGTGACATGGCTTTCGTCCACAAAGAGCAGAAAATCCTCCGGGAAATAATCCAGCAGGGTCGTGGGCATGCTGCCCGGCGCACGGCCCGACAGCACCGCCGAGTAGTTTTCGATGCCCTTGCACATGCCCACCTCGTTGAGCATCTCAATGTCGTAATTGGTGCGCTGGGCAATGCGCTGGGCCTCGATGAGCTTGCCCTCTGCGGTGAACTGCTTCACCTGCGCGTCGCACTCGGCGCGGATCTTTTCCAGCGCGGCGGCCTTTTTCTCGGCGCTGACAATGTAGTGGCTGGCCGGGAAGATGGCCACATGCTTGACCACGTTCTGCTTGGTGCCGGTGAGGGGATTGAACTCGGTGATGCGGTCGATCTCGTCCCCGAAGAACTCCACTCGGATGGCCAGCTCACTCATATAGGCCAGATAAATGTCCACCGTATCTCCGTGGACGCGGAACTTGTTGCGAACAAAATTTACGTCGTTGCGCTCATATTGCAGAGTCACCAGCTTTTGGCACAGTTCATCCCGCTCCATCTGCATGCCGGGCCGCAGACTGATGACCATGCTGCGGTAGTCAATGGGGTCGCCCAGTGAGTAGATGCAGGACACCGACGCCACGATGATCACATCCCGCCGTTCCGAAAGCGCTGCCGTAGCCGAGTGGCGCAGACGGTCGATCTCATCGTTGATGGCGCTGTCCTTTTCAATATAGGTATCGGTGCTGGGGATGTAGGCCTCCGGCTGATAGTAGTCGTAGTAGCTGACAAAATACTCCACCGCATTGTTGGGGAAAAACGAGCGGAACTCGGTGCACAGCTGGGCTGCCAGCGTTTTGTTGTGGGCCAGCACCAGCGTGGGCCGGTTGCACCGGGCGATGACATTGGCCATGGTAAAAGTCTTGCCGCTGCCGGTAACGCCCAGCAGGGTCTGGCAGCGGTCACCCCGCTGCACCCCCTCCACCAGCGTTTCAATGGCCTGGGGCTGGTCGCCGGTGGGCTGATACGAGGACACCAGTTCAAATTTTTCGTCTGCCACTGCAGCTCTCCTCTCTGGCTCTCCGCCGGGCGAAGAACCACAATTGGTTGTATCTTTCAATGTGATTATAGCACAGTAGTTTTATAATGTAAACAGGTATTCTGCACTCAGGGCCAGAAAAGTGTGCCGGTCTTGAAGTCGTAGATGGGCAGCCGCCCGGCATCCCGCATGGAAAAGCACTCCGTGTCGGTCAGGATAAAGTGGTCCAGCAGATGGATGTTCACCAGCCCCAGCGCCCGGGCAATGCTGCCAGTGGCCTCCATATCCTCCATGGAGGGCAGAGCCACTCCGTTGGGGTGATTGTGACAGAGCACTACAGCGTCGGTGCCGCCCTTGATGGCAGCGGCCACCACATCCTTCACGTCCAGGCTCACCCGGTCGGAGGTGCCCTCCCGCAGCCAGACCGCTGCTTTGATGTGGCGGCGGGTGCTCAGCGAGACCAGCATGGCGCGCTCGTAATCGGACCAGGCAAACTTGGCCATCAGGTAGCTGCCCAGCTGTTCCGTGGTGTTGAAGCAGCGCTTTCCGTCGGTGCGGCAGCGCCCGTAATACCGGCTGACCTGCGGCAGCATGTGCAGCAGTCTTGCCGAGGTGGGGCCGATGCCCTCCACGGTGCACAGTTCTTCCTCGCTGGCCTCCAGCACAGAGGCAAAGTCCCCGAACCGCTCCAGCAGGTTGTACGCGATCTCGTTGGTATCCCTCTGAGCATTGGTCGTATACAGGATATATTCCAGCACTTCATGGTCGGCCAGACTGTCCAGCCCGTAGTTCCGCACCCGCTCCCGCATGCGCTGGCGGTGCCCCTGATGCCGTTTGTATTCTGCCATGGCGGTTCTCCTTTTCAGCGTTCTTTCTTTATAGTACCCATTTCCGGCACGGAACTCAAGCCCCCGGGCAAAATATTCAGGGCGGGATGCGTTGACTTGGCTGGTTTTGTGTATTAGTATAGTATCAGTTATTTTTTCTGAGAAGCAAGGAGTATTGCATGAAACAATATACCGCCACCGCCAACGACGACGGCGTGCGCCTGTCGCGCTTTGTGCAGAGCGTGACCCGCGATTTTCCCACCAGCCTTTTGTACAAGAGTTTCCGCAACAAGCGGGTGAAGGTGAACGGCAAAAAGGCCGCGCCGGAGTACCGTCTGCAGGCCGGGGACCTGATCGAGCTGTACATCAACGATGAGTTTTTCCCGCCGGAGGGCGCAAAACCCGAGCCGAAGGCTGCGCCCAAAAAACAGCCGAAGCAGCCCAAAGTCACCGTGATTTATGAGGATGACAACATTGCCGTGCTGTATAAGCCCACCCACCTGCTGTGCCACAGCGACCGCACTGGTGACGCGAACCTTGTGGATGCCTTTACCCAGTATCTGGCCGAAAAAGGTGAATACGACCCCCACGGCGAAAACCGCTTCAAGCCCGGCATCTGCAATCGGCTGGACCGCGGCACCGAGGGGTTGGTGATTGCCGCCAAGAGCTACGCCGCCCTGCGGGACATGAACGAGATCATCCGCACCGACCTGCTCAAGAAGGAGTACTATACCATCACGGTGGGCATCCCCCAGAGCGGGCGTTTCACCGCATGGTGGGAGCACGACGAAAAGAACAACAAGGTGAGCATCCACGCCCATCAGGCGCAGGACGAACACCGCAAACAGATCATCACGGATGTGGATGTGCTGCGCACGGCCGGGCCCTTTGCACTGTGCAAGATCGGCCTGGTCACCGGCCGCACCCACCAGATCCGTGCCCATCTGGCCTATCTGGGCAAACCCGTGCTGGGCGACATCAAATACGGCAACCGCAAAATGAACGAGCGCACCGGCACAAAAACGCAGGCCCTGTGTGCCGTGCGCATCACCTTCCGGGAAATTCCGGAGGAAAACACCCTGCACGATCTTTCCGGCAAGGTCATCAAACTGAAGGACCCGCAGATCGTAAAGCAGTTTGACGCACTGGACAAAACCAAACCGGACCCTGCCAAAGGAGAATGAATCATGGAGCTGAATGCCTATTTCAAAAGTCTCGTGGATCAGGACCGTGCAGCGGTCGTGATCTGCGACCTGGAACACACCATCATCTATATGAACCCCGCCGCCATTGCCAGCTATGCAAAGCATGGCGGTGCTGCCCTGCTGGGCAAAAGCGTACTGACCTGCCACAATCCGCAGTCCCGCCAGACCATCCAGCGAGTCATCAACTGGTTTGCCGCCGACAAAAATCACAACCTTGTTTACACCTACCACAACGTCAAACAGAACAAGGACGTCTACATGGTCGCCCTGCGGGACGCCGACGGCACCCTGATCGGCTATTACGAAAAGCACGAATACCGCAGCCCGGAAACCATGAAGCTGTACGATATGGAGTGACCTCTCATGCAGAAAATTGACCTTGCCGTCTGGCCGCGGGCGGAGCTGTTCCGGTTTTTCTCGGCGGTGTCCCAGCCGTTTTACAGCGTCACCTTCCGAGTGGATGTGACCAATCTCCATGCTTACGCAAGGGCCCATGGCGTTTCCTTTTACTATGCGCTGGGGTATCTGGTGACCGATGCGGTCAACGCCGTGGAGAACTTCCGCTATACCATCCGCAGCGGGGAGGTCTGGCTGTTGGACGAGCGCGTGCCCAGCTTCACCGACCTGAAGCCCGGCAGCCAGCAATTCCACATCGTCACGCTGCCGAAGGAGGGCGATCTGGACAACTTCTGCCGCACCACCCGTGCCAAAAGCGAAGCCCAGCAGACCTTTCTGGACCAGAGCGGAGAGTTGGATGATCTGATTTATTTTTCCTGTACACCGTGGTTCGACCTGACCGGCTGCACCAACGAGCGGGACTTTGATAAGGACGACAACATTCCCCGCATCACCTGGGGCAAATATGTCCCGGCAGATGGCCGTGAGACGCTGGGCATGTGCCTGGAAGTGAACCATCGTTTTGTGGACGGCTGGCATCTGGGGCAGTTTTACCAGCACCTGCAGCAGGCCATTGATGCACTGAAAATTTGATGCTCTATAAAAAAGCGGATGCTTCCCGTCAAGGGATGCATCCGCTTTTGGTTTGTCTCAGGCCTGCACCGCGTACTTTGCCCGGTGCTTTTTGAGGTAGTACCCAATGCCGATGGCATCGGCCAGTGCCCAGCCGATGGGCACACTGAGCCAGATGCCGGTGACGCCCAGCGGGGTCGCCGACAGCAGGTAGGCCAGCGCCACACGGGTGCCGAGAGATGCGATCGTGAGCACCACCGACATCTGAGGCTGATTGACGGCCCGGTAGTAGCCGTAGAGCAGGAACAGAATGCCGATGCCGAGATAGCACGCGCCCTCAATGTGCAGATAGTGCACACCGGCAGCAAGGATGGCGGTTTCCGCCGGGTCAATGAAAATGCCCATGAGCGGCGCTGCAAAGGCGCACACCAGTACACTGATGACGATGCAGAACGCCGCACTGCACAGCCCTGCACTGCGGATGCCCTTGCGGATGCGGTCGGTCTGGCCCGCGCCGTAGTTCTGCGCCACATAGGTGGAAAAGGCATTGCCGAAGTCCTGCACCGGCATGTAGGCAAAGGAGTCGATCTTGACTGCCGCTGCAAAAGCCGCCATGATCACGGTGCCGAAGCTGTTGACCAGCCCCTGTACCATGAGGATGCCGAAATTCATGATGGACTGCTGCACGCTGGTCATCACCGAAAGGTTCAGGATGGTGGCAAGGTTCTGTTTGTCCCACCGGCAGTCCTCTTTTTTCGGGCAGAGCTGCGGGAACTTTTTCAGTGTGTACAGTCCGATGCCGATGCCGGACACGAACTGCGAGAAGGTGGTGGCGGCCGCGGCCCCCCGCACGCCCCAGTGCCACACCAGCACGCACACCAGGTCCAGGATCACATTGAGCACTGCCGACACAGCCAAGAACAGCAGCGGGACCACGGAGTTGCCGATGGCCCGCAGAAGGTTTGCAAAGTAGTTATACAAAAAGGCGGCCGTGATACCCAGAAAAATGATGCGGAGATATTCCTTCATCAGGAGGATGAGCTCTTCCGGCACACGCAGTACCCACAGGATGCCATCCAGCCCCAGGTACACCAGCACATTGAGCGCCACCGCCATGCCCGCGATGAGCACGAAGGACTGGAACACGCTCTGCCGCATGCGGGCCTCTTCCCCGCTTCCGTACTGCATGGAGACGGCTGCGCCGCTGCCCATGCACAGCCCCATCAGGATGGAGGTGAGAAAGGTCATGAGGGTGTAGGACGAGCCCACCGCCGCCAGCGCATCCGCGCCGAGGAAGCGCCCCACCACCCAGGTGTCGGCGATGTTGTACATCTGCTGCAGCAGGTTGCCGAACATCAGCGGCAAAGCAAACAGCAGGATGCCCTTTGTAATGGGGCCTTTGGTAAGACTGCGCTGCATGGTTCTGCGATTCTCCTTTTTGTTGATCGTATAATGCGTCTGATGCGTCAAACAGGGTTGACAGCCGGGCCGGAAGTTTTTCCGAGAATGATCCGGCGGGCGGATCCCTGCTGCCGCAGGCAGTAGGGCGGGCAATGGAATGGCCCGTTGCATTCGAGGAAAAAGCTCCCGGCGCACCCGTCGGTCAGCCCTGCACCGCAAACCGCTGCCGGTACTCCCGGGGCGTGCAGTGCTTGATCTCGCGGAAGGTCTTTGTAAAATAGCTCAGGTCGGTAAAGCCGCACTCGGCCCCGATCTCGCCGGTGCGCAGGCGGGTGGTCAGCAGCAGCCCGGCGGCTTTTTCAATGCGGTACTGTTTCACATACTGGATGGGTGTGGTACCCAGCAGCTGCCGGAAACTGCGCAGGCAGGCACTTTCGCTCAGGGCCACACTGTCCGCAATGCGTTCCACGGTCAGTTCCTCGGCATAGTGTTCCTCCACAAAACGCAGCATCTGTTTCATGCGCTGGGCCGCCACCTGCTCCTGCCGGGAGCTGCGGCACTCGCCCACCGGACAGTGGGCCGCGAGGGTGTGCAGCGCCGCCGAAAGCAGATACCGAACCCGGTTCTCGTAGTCGTCCGGTTCTTCGTCCACAGCGTGCCAGGCCTCCCACAGCCGGGCCAGAACTTCCGCCTGCCAGGGCTCCCCCTTGCTCAACAGAAAATAGGACGGTACACCAGGCTGCAGCAGCGGCCGGATGAGCTTTTGCCAGTAGATGGTGTCCATCCCGCCCACGAGCCGCGGATGGAACACCCCGCTGCGCAGCGCTGAGGGACCTTCTGCCGCAAATTCCACCGCATGGAGCACGCCGGAGTTGATGAACACGCCCTCGCCTTCCGCCAGACAGATGCGCTTTTTGTCCACGCCCACGGTCACGGTACCCTCGTAGGCGAGGATATACTCAAAATCCTCATGCCAGTGCCACGGCACCGAATAGCAGGTAAGCCGTTCTTCGTAGCACGCAATCGGGAACAGTGCGCTGCCGTGCTGCACCAGCTCCCGTCCCTGCGGTGTGGATGGGATGCCGCAATTCAATGCCAGAGCCATCTACAGGTTCCTTTCCGGGTTTTCAACATTGCCGGGCCCTCTGCGCCGGTTTTGTCATAAAAAACGACCGTTTTTCTTCTAACACCCTGTGACATTGTGTGATATTATGATAACAGCAACGCACAAGAGGCATTGCAAGTATAGCATGCTTGTGGGAGGAACTCAAGCCTATGGTCTCGCTTCTTTTGCCCATCATTTACATTGCTTTTATCAGTCTGGGCCTGCCGGATTCCCTGCTGGGGTCGGCCTGGCCCACCATGTACCCGGAGCTGGGGATCCCGGTGTCCTGCGCGGGCATCCTTTCCATGATCATCTCGCTGGGCACGATCCTTTCCAGCCTGCAGAGCGACCGGCTGACCCGGACCCTCGGCACCGGCAGGGTCACGGCCATCAGCGTGGGCATGACCGCCGCAGCGCTGTTCGGGTTTTCCATCTCCACACGGTTCTGGATGCTCTGCCTGTGGGCCATCCCCTACGGGCTGGGTGCCGGCAGCGTGGACGCAGCCCTGAACAACTACGTTGCCCTGCACTACAAGAGCCGCCATATGAGCTGGCTGCACTGCATGTGGGGCATCGGCACCATGGTGAGCCCCATGGTCATGGGTGCCGCGCTGACCCATGGAATGCACTGGACGGTCGGCTACCGGGCCATTGCCCTGTTCCAGGTCCTGCTCACCGTGGTGCTCGTGGTCAGCCTGCCCTTGTGGAAGGAGCGCCGCACGGAGAGCGGCACCGAAGAAACCGCCCCGCAGGCACTGAGCTTGCGGCAGGTGTTTGCCCTGCCGGGTGCCCGGGAAGTGATGCTCTGTTTCTTCTGCTACGGTGCTCTGGAAACCACCGCCGGGCTGTGGGCCAGCAGCTATCTGACCCTGAGCCGCGGAGTGGCTGCCGAGACTGCCGCCAGCTTTGCCAGCCTGTTCTATTTTGGCATCACCGCCGGACGAGCAGCCTGTGGCTTCATCACCATGAAATTCAACGACACCCAGATGATCCGCATGGGTCAGATCATTCTGGCCGTGGGCGTAGCTGCCCTGCTGATCCCCGGCCCGCAGGCCCTTGCACTGGCCGGTCTTGTACTGGTGGGGCTGGGCTGCGCGCCCATCTACCCCAGCATCATCCACTCCACGCCGGACCACTTCGGGGCAGACAAGTCACAGGCTGTCATTGGCATCCAGATGGCCAGCGCCTATGTGGGCAACCTGACCATGCCGCCGCTGTTCGGCCTGCTGGCCAACAACATCACCCCGGCCCTGTTCCCCTTCTACCTGCTGGCGCTGCTGGTGCTCATGGTTTGCATGCACGAGCAGCTGGTGCGCAAGACCCGCCGCAGCTGATTTTTTGCCATTCTCCTTTTCGTATACAGCAAAAGGCTCCCTGTCCGGTTTCCCGGGCGGGGAGCCTGCTGTTTTCGGGCCAATTACAGGATGCGGCGGCTGATGGCATTGGCCACGGCAAACAGGTCGTCCTGTCCAATGAAGCCGAACTTTGCCTCGTGCTCATCCGCAAAGCATACGGTCAGCTGTGAGGCCTGCAGCGGGTCACCGAAGCCGGCGGTCTGGATGCCGAAGTGCAGCACCTTGCGGTAGGGCAGTACGAAGATCTCCTGCCGGGTGCCGGTCACGCCCTGCATATCCACCAGGATGATGCGGTGAGTGGTAAAAACCACCTGATCCCGCACCGTCTTGTAGGCTCCCACAACGGTCTCGCCGTCCAGCAGCAGCTTCTGTGCATTTTTGCAGATGTCCTTTTCCGGAATGCGGACAAGGTTCTGCATGGGTTTGTCCCGAAATTCCATGGTCAACGCCCCTTTCTGTTTGCTTCATTGTAGCACGCGCCGCCCGGCTTTACAATACGCCCTCTCGCCTTTTGACACCGGATGTGGTATACTGGACACCCGGAAGAACGACATCAAATGGAAATGAGGCCCGACTTATGGAGATCATCATTCATCAGGCGATCCTGCATGTGCTGGACACCACGCTGGACGCCCCTGTGCTCAGCGGCAGCGGCATGGAAATGACCGCCGAAAAAACCGCCTACCTGCAAAACCACATCGAAAAGCTGCTGGCCAGCGACGAGATCCGCCAGTGCCGCCCACTGCCGGACTCCGCCTTCCGCAACGAGCTGGAACACAACGGCGACTTTGTGGACCTGTCCTGCCGCATTGCGGGGGTGCTGTTTGACTACATGCATGCCCACACCACCATCCCCGGGGCAGACCTTGCGGTGGTGGATTTCACCCGCGACGGCGAACCCTGGCTGGGCATCCTGAAGCTGAACTACAAGAACGGCTACACCCACTACACCGAGACGGTGGAGGGTGCCCCGGTCAATTCCATCATCCAGCAGCGGGCCTGCCTGCCTACCCAGAGCGGCAAGGTGGAGGAGGGCGCTCTGGTCAACCTGACCGACTATTCCATGCGCCTGTTGGAAAAGAAGTACGACATCGACGGCCACAAGGAGTTCTATCTCTCCACGGTGGTGTTCCAGTACACCACTGCCCAGCCGGAAAAGAAAAAGCTGCAGGCCATTCAGGAGGCCGCCGTGCAGGCCGTGCAGGAAAACTACACCGACCAGCCCCATGTGGAAGCACAGGTAGCCATGATGATCGCCAATCAGGCCGCCGACAACGACAATCAGGTGTCGGTGGAGCAGGTGCGCCGCCAGCTGGAAGAGGACTATCCGCTGGCCGCCGTGCCCTTCGATGACTATGTGGAGAAGAGTGATGTGCTGGACTACGCCCAGCAGCCGGTGACCGTGACCCCCGCCCGCATCCGCCGCATGGAGAGCCGCAGCATCCACACCGCCAACGGCATCGAGGTGAAGATCCCCACCGAGCTGCTGAACGAAGAATCCGAGGTGGAATTCCTGCACGACGCCGATGGCAGCGTGTCGTTGCTGATCAAAAATGTGATCCTGTAATTTTATTTGAATCTTATCGGTCAGACCCCGTGTTCCCTCTTGCGGAGCGCGGGGTTTTGTGCTATATCTATGTTGTATTTATCGTTAGATGCAACGTAGAAGGAGGAACCCGCAATGGAACTCGCACAGATCACGGCCGGTCAGGTCGTCATGTTGTTTCTGCTCATGGGCACCGGCATTGCCGCTGTGAAAACCGGCGTGCTCAAACCGGAGGGCAAGCAGACCCTTTCCAACCTGCTGGTCTATCTGGTGGTGCCCGCCATGATCGTGAACTCCTACCGTATGGAGTTCAGTATGGAAATTTTGCACAACCTGCTGGCCTCCTTTGGGATGAGCCTGCTGGCCCTGCTCATCGGTACCGGCATCACGCTGGCCCTCACCGCCCGCCGCAAGGACAGCCGTACCCCCATCTTCCGGTTCGCCTGCATTTTTTCCAATGCGGCGTACATGGGTTTTCCGCTCATCTCGGCGCTGTTCGGGTCCGAGGGTCTGCTCTATGCCAGCGCCTATGTGACCGTGTTCAACATTCTGCTGTGGACCATGGGCTACGGCTTTGTGAGCGGGAGTTCCGACCCCAAAGAGGTCCTGCACAGCCTGCTGCACACACCGGTGCTGTACGCCATGGTGATCGGCCTTTGCATCTACCTGCTGCAGATCCCGGTGCCGCAGCTCATCGCCCAGCCGCTGGAGCTGATGGCCAACATGACCACACCCCTTTCCATGGTCATCACCGGCATGCTCCTTGCCGCCGGGGACCTGGGCTGCATCGTGCGCAGCAAGCCAGTGTGGAAGCTGGCCGCCGTGCGCATGCTGCTGATCCCCGCCGTCTGCCTGGCGGTGTTCGGGCTGCTGGGCTTCCGCAGCATGACCGCACAGGTCGTTCTGCTGCTGGAGTGCTGTCCGTCGGCCGCCATCACCTCGGTGTTTGCGGTGCAGTTTGGCCACGACGAAAGCTTTGCCGCCGGCAGCGTGGTCCTGACCACCCTGCTCAGCATCGTGGCGCTGCCGCTGTGCGCGCTGGTGGTCACCCTGCTATAACATTTTCCTCTCCTGCATTTTTGTGCGGAGCAGCTTCCGGGCTGCCCCGCATTTTTTATGCGTTGCTCCGGCAGACGCAAATCTCCATTTGCATCGATTTGGTTGTTTTTGCCCGCTTCCGGAGGGTTTGTGGGCAGTTTTGCCAATCGTTTTTCATTTTGCAATGGAATTTTATTTCATCCGTGCGTTTCTGCGCCGGATGCAGCCCGGTGACCTCTGCAACTTTTTATCGAGATGCAACAATAACACATGGTTTTTTGCGTTTGGATTTACTATTATAGAAGCAGACAGGTGCCCCGCTTCGCTGCGGGCATGGCACCGCTTATCCCGTGACCATCGCAAGAGGAGGATTTCTCATGATGAAGCCCATTTCCATCTGGAAGCAGGAGCTGGCTGATGGCGTGCACACTGCGCGTCTGGCATCGCTCTACTGCTGTGCTCCTGAACAGACCCCCGCACAGGCTGCCCGCTATGAGGCAGTGCTGAACGGACTGGAAGCCACCTTTGGCACCCACGCTGAGGCCGGCTTATACAGTGCCCCCGGCCGCACCGAGATCGGCGGCAATCATACCGACCACCAGCACGGCCGCGTGCTGGCCGGCAGCGTGAACATTGACATGATCGCTGCTGCCGCCCCCAACAGCCTGAACCAGCTGCGGGTACAGAGCGAGGGCTATGATCTGTGCGTCATCGACCTGGCTGACCTTGCTGCCCGCAAGGAGGAAGAAAACACCACCATGTCCCTGCTGCGCGGCGAGTGTGAAGCGTTCCGCCAGCGGGGTGCAGCCCTCTCCGGTCTGGACGTATACGTTGCTTCCAACGTGCCCAAGGGCAGCGGCGTTTCGTCCTCGGCCGCCTTTGAGGTGCTGATCGGCGTGATCCTGAACGACTGCTTCATGACCAAAAAGGTCTCCCCCATCGAGATCGCACAGATCGGCCAGTGGGCGGAGAATGTCTACTTTGGCAAGCCCTGCGGTCTGATGGACCAGATGGCTTCCAGCGTGGGCAACATCATCACCATTGATTTTGCCGACCCCGCCCACCCGGATGTGGAACCGGTGCAGGTGGACTTTTCCAAGGCAGGCCTGGCCCTGTGCATCCTGGATTCCTGTGCCGACCATGCCGACCTGACCGACGAGTACGCCGCCGTGCCCGCCGAGTGCCGCGCCGTGGCTGCCGTGTGCGGCGGTGAAGTGCTGCGGGACGTGCCCTTTGACACCTTCCTCGCAAAGCTGCCGGAGTGCCGCAGGCAGTGCGGCGACCGCGCCGTGCTGCGCGCCTTCCACTTCTATGCCGACAACGACCGCGTGGCCCAGCAGGTGGCTGCCCTGCGCGGCGGTGACTTTGACGCCTTCCTGCAGCTGGTCACCGCTTCCGGCGACAGCAGCTGGGAGTACCTGCAGAACGTGATCCCCGCCGGGTACAAGGAGCATCAGGAAATGGGCGTGACCATTGCGGCCGCCAAGCATTACCTGCAGGGCAAGGGTGCCGTGCGTGTGCACGGCGGCGGCTTTGCCGGTACGGCACAGGCCTTTGTGCCGGTGGACATGCTGGCCGACTTCAAAGCACACATGGAAGCCATCCTCGGTGAGGGCCGCTGCCATGTGCTGAGCATCCGTCCGGAAGGAGGCGCTGTGCTGTGATCTCCACTGCCATTCAGCAGCTCGTCAACTATGGTCTGGACACCGGTCTGATCCTGCCCGATGACGAGATCTACATCCGCAATCAGCTGCTCATGACCATGCAGCTGGACGACTTTACCGCCCCCGAGGGTGAGGTGTGCTACACCGACCTGGAAAGCATCCTGAAAACGCTGGTGGACGATGCCGTGGCCCGCGGCGTGTGTGCCGACAACAGCACCGCACGCGACCTGTTCGACACCAAACTCATGGGCGTGCTGACGCCGCGTCCCAGCATTGTGCGCGCCAACTTTGAGGAGCGCTACGAGAACGAGGGCCCGCAGGCCGCCACCGACTGGTTCTATAAGTTCAGCCAGGACACGGATTATATCCGCCGCTACCGCATCAAGCGGGACCTGAAGTGGGTGACCAAGACGCCTTACGGTGATCTGGACATCACCATCAACCTTTCCAAGCCGGAAAAGGACCCCAAGGCCATTGCAGCCGCCAAGCTGGCCCCCCAGAGCGCCTACCCCAAGTGCCAGCTGTGCGCCGAGAACGAGGGCTATGCGGGCCGCATGAACCATCCCGCCCGCGAGAACCACCGCATCATCCCGCTGACCATCAACGACAGCGCCTGGAACCTGCAGTACAGCCCCTATGTGTACTACAACGAACACTGCATCGTGTTTAACAACCAGCACACTCCCATGAAGATCGAGCGTGCCACCTTCCGCAAGCTGCTGGATTTTGTGGGCCTGTTCCCCCACTATTTCGTGGGCAGCAACGCTGACCTGCCCATCGTGGGCGGCAGCATCCTGAGCCACGACCACTTCCAGGGCGGCCACTATGAATTTGCCATGGCCAAGGCCCCCATCGAAAAGGCATGGGCGTTCCCCGGCTTTGAGGACGTGGAGGCCGGCATCGTACACTGGCCCATGAGCTGCATCCGCCTGACCTGCGAGGATGATGAGCGTCTGGTGGAGCTGGCCGACAAGATCCTGACCGCCTGGCGTGGCTACACGGATGAGAGCTGCTTCCTCTTTGCCGAGACCGACGGCGAGCCCCACAACACCATTACCCCCATTGCCCGCATGCGGGATGGCAAATACCAGCTGGATCTGGTGCTGCGCAACAACATCACCACGCCGGAACACCCGCTGGGCGTGTTCCACCCCCATGCCAAGCTGCACCACATCAAAAAGGAGAACATCGGCCTTATCGAGGTCATGGGTCTGGCCGTGCTGCCCAGCCGTCTGAAGCAGGAGCTGTTTGATCTGGCAGACGTACTGGTGGCCCGCACCCCCGTCAGCGAGTACCCCGAAGCGCTGCAGAAGCACGCGGAGTGGGCGCAGGACATTCTGGCCCGTCACCCGGAGCTGAACGGCGACACCGTGCACCTCATCCTGCAGGATGAGGTGGGCCAGGTGTTCGCACAGGTGCTGGCCGATGCCGGTGTGTACAAGCTGGACGAAGCCGGTCGTGCCGGGTTCGTGCGGTTCCTTGCCAGCGTAAAATAACCTCAAACTATCACAGGCCCCGCCGCAGATCTCATCGGCGGGGCCTTGCCATACAAGGAGGAAACGTTTATGCCTTATACTCTGGAAGTCTGCGTGGACAGCACGGCCAGTGCACTGGCCGCAAAGCGCGGCGGAGCCGACCGACTGGAACTGTGTGCCGACCTGGTGATCGGCGGCACCACCCCCAGCCTTGCCCTGCTGCGGCAGGTCAAAGCCGAGACCGGACTGCCGGTGCGGGCACTGCTGCGTCCCCGCTTTGGTGATTTCTGCTACGACCGCTATGAGCTGGCCCAGATGGAGCAGTCGGCCGCAGAGCTGGTGGAAGCCGGGGCGGACGGCATCGTCACCGGCGTGCTCACCCCGGACGCCGCACTGGATGTAGACGCCTTGCGTCCCATCTACGCTGCTGCCCGCCGGGCGGCAGCAGCTGCAGGCCGCCCCGTTGCCTGCACCCTGCACCGTGCCTTTGACGTCTGCCGGGACCCCTTTGCCGCGCTGGCCGCCGCAAAGGAACTGGGCCTTGCCACCATCCTTACCAGCGGGCAGGCCGCCAGTGCGCCACAGGGAGCTGAGTTGCTGCGCCAGCTGGTGGAAGCCGCCGGGAGCGATGTGGAAATTCTGGTGGGTGCCGGCGTCTCCGCGGGCAATCTCCCGGCGCTGGCCGCCCAGACCGGTGCCCGGGCGTTCCACCTCTCCGGCAAGCAGGTGCTGGACAGCCGCATGACCTTCCGCCGGGAAGGCGTGCCTATGGGTCTGCCGGGCTTTTCGGAGTTTGAACTGTGGCAGACCAGCGAAACCAATATCCGTGCCGCGCGTAAAGCGCTGGATGCCCTATAAAAATCGCCCTCACGCAGAAACGGCCTCTCCTTTCGGAGAGGCCGTTTCTCGTTACAATGCCGGTGCTTCGTTGTCCTCATAACCGACCATCAGGCCGCCCAATTCGGCATAGTAGCTGCACAGGCCGCCGCAGGGGCTCACATCCACCTGCGCCCCCGGGAACACCGCGCGCAGCATCTTTTTCAGCCGGTCGGCGGCGTCAGGGTTGCCGCAGTGGGCAATGTGTACCCGGCCGGAGACAAAACCGCGGCCCTTCATTTCCAGCACGATGCGTTCCAGTGCGCCGTGTTCGCCGCGGGTCTTGCACAGTACCTCCAGCTCCCCCGCCTCACTGGCCTGCCCGATGACCCGGATGCCCAGCATCCGCGCCACGGCAGCTACCGCCGGTTTTACGCGGCCGTTGCGGGCGAGGTTGGCCAGCGATTCCAGCGAGAACAACAGGTGCGTGTGCCGGTGATAGGCCAGAATCTTCTCGGCGGCATCATCAAAGGCACAGCCTGCCTGCACCAGTGCCGCCAGACGCTCGGCCAACAGGCGGCATTCCGGCCCGGCCGACAGACTGTCCAGCACGAACACGCGGGCACCTTCGTGCTCCTGCCGGTATTCCTCGGCGGCCAGCTGGGCCGCGTTATAGCTGCCGGACAGCGTGCCCGTGATGGTGACCACGAACACTTCCTCCGCGCCCTCGTAGGCCGCCAGCCAGTCGGCCACATTGGGGCAGGATGTGCCGGTCTTGCCCTTATAGCTGCGCAGGGTCTGGGCCATACCGACCGCATCCAGTTCTGCCGTGTCCAGATATTCCCCATCGTCGGTCACGATTTTCAGCGGCACACAGACAAAGTCCACCCCGCTGAGGGCATACAGGTTGGAGGAAGAGTCCACAACGATCTTGGTTTTCATACAGTACATCTCCAGTTTTATCGTTCAGCGGCGGACAGCCCGCCGGGCTTATTCGGTTTCTTGTGGACATCTTATCAGTTTTTCAAAAACCTGTCAAGCAATTTCTAGTATTTGATAAAAAGTTTTCACACTCCCGTTGACCGTTTCCATTTTTTGCGCTATACTGAAACTCAAAGATTATCCACTGATTGAACGGGAAGTACACTGCTATGAATGCTGAAACCAAGCGCCGCGTTGCGGCCTGCGCCGCCGGGTTTGCCCTGCCCCGGTACCGCGACCTCCCTGCCGTAGGGCTGTATCTGGACCAGACCGTGCAATATGTCAATGCCTGCTTCCGCACCTTTTGCGGGGTAGAGCTCACCCCGTCCATGGTGAGCAACTACGTCAAAAAAGGCATCCTGAGCCACCCGGTCAAAAAGAAGTACACCCGGGAGCAGATCGCCTCGCTGATGTATATCGTGGTCTCCAAGACAGTGCTGTCCATGGAGAACATCGACACCCTGTTCCGGATGCAGCGGGCCAGCTACTCGGCCCAGGACGCTTATGATACCTTCTGTAAGGAGCTGGAGCAGTGCCTGCCCTTTGTGTTTGGCTGCAGCAGCACCCTGCCGGAACCCGCCCCTGACGCCACCGACGAACGGCTGCTGTTACGCAGCACTATCCTTTCGGCTGCCAACAAGATCTATCTGGACTGCTGCTTTGACGCCCTGCGTCAGGAGCAGAACCTGTGGGCGGACATCCTGCCGGACCTGGCGTAACAACAAAAAAAGACCGTGCTCTCCTTTCCGGAAAGCACGGTCTTTTGTATTTTTTGCAGATTCAGGCAGATCAGGTATCCTGCAGCTCGCCGCGGCTGGCGGCCTTGAGGTAGGCAAAGATGAAGCCATCCAGGTCGCCGTCCATCACGGCGTCCACATTGCCGGTCTCGTAGTTGGTGCGGTGATCCTTGACCATGGTGTAGGGCATGAACACATAGCTGCGGATCTGGTG
>ENA-ORLY01000395-ORLY01000395.1-human-gut-metagenome-genome-assembly--contig:-NODE-395-length-62121-cov-9.851960_pt1 | contig 62121 bp, 54 predicted proteins | sample MGYA00243071_ERZ508832 | MGnify/ENA primary metagenome ERZ508832 (study PRJEB26277, sample SAMN04329777) | human gut metagenome | biome: human-associated habitat | host: Homo sapiens | place: USA... | reverse complement strand
CGCCGCATTGTGGAGACTGGCGGTAGACGGAAATTAGGCTGTACTCCTACAAGATGGGCAGAGCGGCACCCGCAAGGGGTGTACCGCATCCGTAAGGCAGCAGAGCCGCCAACGGCTGCGCAACAGCGGATGATAGGAGCAGAGGCAAATCGTATAGCAGCTTCAAACGCGGCAACGCCGCGCTATGGGCAGTGCAATCGGCAAGCATTGCAGCTCTTCGAGCTACCCGCTTGCAATGGAAATTTTCTCTGGGAGGGTGAAAGGGAGGGATATCTCTTTTCGAAAAAGAGATATCCCTCCCTTTCCCGCGCTCCCTGCACGGTGCAGGGAACAAAAGGCCCGCCTGCAAACGCAGGCGGGCCTTTCTTATCACCTTTTGGAAAAAGCGGCTATCTCTTAGTACATGCCGCCCTTCAAAACCGCAACTTTTTGAAGCAAAACGAATATAACGGAAAATGCAGATTTTCATAGAGTTATCAAGGCTTTGAACCCGTTTTTGACGCTTCCTTGATTTTGATGAAATTCACACATTTCTATGCAAATCTACGCCACTTGACAGGGAATTGGCGTAAGTTGTGGCGTAAGCCAACCAACTTCGTACAATGAAAATTACAGGCTGCTGGCGATCTGTTCAAAGGCTCTCTCGACGGAATCAAAGCTGCTGTGCGTGTAGACGTCCAGCGTCACGCTGGCGTTGGAATGTCCCATCAGATATTGCAGGCTTTTCACATCAAGTCCTGCCTGCTGAACGTTGGTGCAGAAGGTATGCCGCAGCACATGGGGCGTGATCCGAGGGACAGGCTTGCCGTATGCCTTTTCAAATCGCGCTTGCAGACCCCGCATATAGTTCTCCAAGTGCATCGCGACCTTCGGCATCCCGGACTTGTCCAGAAAGAGAAAACCGCTGTGACCGTCCACCAGCAATTCCACCTTCGGGGCGGTTCTGGCTTTCACCACCCGCATCAGCGCCATGTAAACCGCGTCCGTCATGGGGACGTTTCGGATGCCGCTTTTGGTTTTGGGCGGCGTGACGAAATAGGGCTTCTCCGCCGTCCGGCATAGCTGCCGCCGAACGTGAATACAGCGTCGGTCGAAGTCAATATCTGCCCGTGTCAGACCGTACAGCTCGCTCACACGCAAGCCGGTTCCCAGCAGGATCACAATGTCATCATAGTAATTCCCGCCGCAGTCCTGCACGAATTGCAGATACTTCTCCTGCTGCTCCTTGGTCAGCGCATCGCGTACATAGGCATCCTTCGGCACCACATCAGACAGCTTGAACTTGAACGGGTTCTTGCGGATGATGTCATCATCCACCGCCATTTCAAATGCCGGTCTGACAACGCTTTGCAGCACACCGATGGTGTTTTGCTTGATGCCGCTGTCGTGCAGAAACACGAACCAGCCCTTTGCGTCGGAGAGCTTTACGGTTTTGATCGGCTTCTGTCCGAATGGGTCGGCGTGAATCCGTTTGACCGCAGAGCCATAAGACCGCAGCGAATTTTGCTTCAAGCCCCGTTTTAGATTCATGTAGCGATCAACCAGCTCCGCCACGGTCATTTCTCCCGCAGCATAGTCGATGCCGTCCGCCATGTCGCGCCGCAGCTCGTCCTCTTTCTTCCGCAGCTCTGTCAGGGATTTGGCGTAAATACAACGCCGTTTCTTGTGTATATCGGTATAACGATAGTCATAAGTGCCGTTTACTCTTTGGCTTTCGCCGTCCTTCAAAACACGACCTTTGCTATCTTTGCGCTTTTCAGACAATTCAGAAACTCCTTTCCGTGAAAAGCGCTATTATAGGGATTGATACAAGTATATCATACCGAATATGCGATTTCCACTGATATTGAACAGGAACAGACAACTTTTTCAAAGTGTCGCTGTGTCATAGATTTTCACATCACTTCTTCAAATAGAATACGCCTGCTCGATGAACTGATCGAACAGGCGGCGTTTAATCAGGCGCTTGTTGCCCACCCAGAGGACGAATTTGCAGCGGTCCTCGTTGGTGATCTCGCGCAGTTTGTTGATACCAATGCCAGAGTAAGCCGCAGCCTCCTCCAAGCTCAGATTGCTCTTTTCCCAAATCGGGATTTCCTTCATAGGCAGTTTACCCTCCTTATAAAATAGCCAGACAGGGCGAGGCGGCAACGCAGTCCGGCAACGGACTTCCAAAAACCTCGAAACAAACCCGGTCTGACGGTTAATTTACGGTTTTCCTTTTCTTCTATTTTTCTGTTGCTTTGGTTGTCAAAGGTAGAAAAACCTGACAGGACAAGGATTTCTCCGGCAACCAGCCCGGCAACGGGATAGCAGCAGGCTTTGCAACAAACCGTACCTTTCAGAACGGCATCTCGATCTGCTCTGTAATCTCTACAAAGCCGTCCGGGATTTTTGCGGCTGAGTTGCCGCTGCCGGTTGCAGCTCTTTCGCGCTCCCAGCCCTTTTGCCTGCCGTATCCGGCAAAGCTGCGGGGATTGGAGAAATACGTCCAGCCGGTCACGCACTGGTTCATAATTTCGTTGATCTCCCGGATCTCCCATTGCTTCGGCTCATCAAAGGCGTGGTTCAGCGCCTCCTTGTAAAGCTGCTTGGAACAGACAGTATCGCCCGCATAGCTGTCCAGAAACGCCTGAATCATGCCTGCCTTGGTGTCCTCCGGCATGAAGTCCTTCTGATGTTCTTTGAGATAGCGCACCATTTCCGGGCTGAACGTCAGCTTCCAGCTGCCTGCCCGATAGATGGTCATTGCCTCCGCCCATACCTGCTGCAAATAGGCTCTGGATGCGGCTTCATCCTCCAAAATATGAACCTCCGCCTGCTCCGGGCAGACCTGTACCGGCAAAAAGCGACGATTGCCGGAACGGTCGAGAGGCAGGAAGTCCATTGCGTTGGATGTACCGCCGAACACGCATTGCCGCAATCGGTCTGCCGGGTGGGTTTCATACGGAATTTTATAGACTTCCTTCTGGCGGCTCAGAAACGACTTGATTTCCTCAATACTCTTGGCATTGGCGGTGGCGATCATTTCAGACATCTCGATGATCCAGTGCCCTTGCAGCTTGCGGTATACATTTTCATCGTCCAGCTTCCGCAGATCGTCGGAAAACCACTCATCCTTGCCTGCCAGTAGGCGAAAGAAGGTGGACTTTCCTGCGCCCTGACCGCCCACCAGACAGAGCATAACCTCAAATTTGCAGCCGGGATGAAATGCCCGATGAATCGCACCCAGCAGGAACAGCCGCAGCGCCTGAAAGGTGTACTCGTCTGCTTCCGCGCCGAGAAAGTGGTGCAGACAGTAGCGGATACGTTCTGTTCCGTCCCATGCAAGACTGTTCAGATAGTCCCGGACCGGGTGATAGCTGTTCTGATGGGCAGCGAGATCGGCGGCATCTATGATTTTCTTCTCACTTGTCAGGTCGTAATTCTCTTCCAGATACAGCCGGATGTACTTCATATCCGTGTCGGTCATGGAGGTGCCGGGGCTTCGGTCGTAGCCGATGGGCTTCACAATGTCGGTGCGGTCGGTCAGCAGATTGTAGGCGATCGCGCCGGAGAGCAGCGGATCATGCTGAAATACCATCAGGCAGTTCTTGATACTGTTGCGGACACCACCTTTTTCCGTGGTGTCCAGCATGGCTTTTACTTCTTCAACGCTCATCGGCGGTGCCATACTGCCTGCCTGCATTTTGAGCTGCTGCTTCATCTGCGGCGGCAAGCTCTGCCATTCGCTGCTCAAGTTTCCTCACTTCCTCTCCATATTCGATCACAACGGATGCCCGCGCATGTATATCCCCGCACAACAACTCATCCAACAGATATTCAATCAGCGAAATTCTCTGTAACGCTTCCACAAAGCGCGGATCAAAGCCATCCTCCGGCGTTTGCGGGGTATCCTCCTTCCAGCGGCATAACAGCCGGTAATAGTCCAACAGCACACGGAAGCAGTAGCGTTCCATGTGCGGATAATTCTGTTCGTCGGTATTTTGTTGTCGCGGCTTGCTCATTTTGCCCGTGCCATCCTCATACGGAATAGCAAAATCCTGTGCCAGCAGAATTGCAGCTTCCTTGCTGCCGATCCCGCGAAGCCGGGAAACGAAGTCGATCACGTCCCCGGTAACACCGCAGCCGAAGCAGTAATACCGGCGATCCAGCTTCATGCTGGGCGTACTGTCATCATGGAACGGGCAGCGGCACATTCCGTTTCGCTCCACCCGGATGCCGTATCGCTCCGCAGCCTGCCGGGTGGTCACAGACTGCTTGACGGCTTCAAAGATACTCAATAGGCAACGCCCTCCTTAGTGTTCGATTTCCTGCTTTTTCTGCCGCAGCTCGGTGTTCTGGCGTTCCTGTTCATGCTGCCCCTCGTAGATGTTGTAGTGAATCGCCCAGAGCTTTTTCGCGTCGGCATGGAGCGGCGAAAGCTCTGACTGAATGTCCCTGTATTCCTGCTCCAACTGCGCCCGTTCTTTGCGCCATGCGGTGATGGGCAGCTTGCCATCTTTGAAATACGGTTTCAGCTTGCGCTCTGCCATGTAGAACGTCCGCAACTCGTTATCGTGTTCGGATTCGTATTTCTGCCTGGATTTCTCAAATCGGATGGATTTCAGCTTGTCCGCAGCGGGCTTGCCGGACTTGTAGTAGTCCACCATCCGCAGCAGTTCGTCCACTTCTTTGATACGGGCTTGCTTTGACGATGCCGACTTTTTCAACGTGTCGATTTTGTCCTGCATGGCGTGAAGCGTAGTTTCCAGATCGTCCACGGTGTAAAGTTTTTTAGATTGCAGAAAGCTGAACGCCTCGGCATAACGCTGCAAATTTGCGTTCTTTGCCTTATTGCTGTACGCACCCTTGTTGCGATTGGCGCAATGCAGCGCCAGCAGGTCGTTCAGCGTGGGCGGCTGGGGCTTGGCAAGCTCGGCTTTTACGTTCTTCAGCCAGCCGATCAGCGCGGCGATTTTTTCTTTCGTCGCCCGCAGCAGCGCGTTGGTTTTCCGAATGAAACGGTTGAGATCGCCCTTGTCGGTGCGGATGCCCTTTGCCTCCATTGCCCGAACGGTGGGACCCTCGTGCTGGGTGGGAATCTGCTCTACCCCCTGACGGGCAAAGCTGCGGTGGTCAATGCGACAGTCTAAGCCTTTTTCGGCAAACTTGGCGTTACACAGGTCAGCCCATGCCTGCCGCCATGCTTCCAGCGTTTCGGGCTTTCCCCAATCTGTCGTGGGAACGGCGTTGAACACATAATTGCCTGCCTCGTCCAGAACACGCTCGCCGTGTTCGTCCAGCACATATTCCCGCCGCTGTTTGTTTCCCCACCTACCGTCCGGCTCTATGGGGCGAATCGGACACATGACGTGAAAATGCGGATTAGAAATGCCACCGTTCTCCTTGTCCGGCTGATGCACGGCGAAGTCCGCCACCATGCCCCGGTTCACGAAATTGTCCAATAAGAATTGCCTTGCAAGATCGATGTTCTCCTGCATGGAAAACTCGTTCTGCAAGGCAATGTCAAAGCTATATGCAAGCTGGGCTTTCTTTCCGCGCTCGGCTTTCTCCACGGCATTCCAGAGCGTTTCACGGTCTGCATACTCTGGCGGCGCGTGAGATGGCAGCAGGATTTCAGAACAGACCACACCGCCTTTGCGGGTATAGTCGCTGATCTCGCCGTAATACTCACTGTGCAGCTTTTCCCCGGCACGGTAGGCGGCAGCAGCCACGGCAGATTGCCCCGCGCTGCGCTTGATCTGCGTCACATGAAAATGAAACAGTGCGATGGTCAGTTACCTCCTGCATGGCTGCTGACAGTTTCCGTGAGCAGTCTTTGTACGTCCGGCAACACAAAAACCTGTTCTGCAAAAGCGTAAAACTCGGTTTCGCTCAAATCCTTTGTCCGCGGTGCAACGCTCTCAATGGCAGCACCACGGGTGATAAGCCGGTGCGCCCGCTTGCGCCGTTCTCCTTTTTCATAGTAGGCGGCTCGGTTTTCAAGGCGCTGAATTTTGTGCTGTTCCTGCGCAAGCTGCCGCTCCACCTTTTCTTTCTCGGCTTGCAGCTTTTCGATTTCTTTTTCGTGCATAATCTCAACCTCCCGACTGATATAAAAATGGATAGAAAAAGACCGCCTACGTTTTCGGTAGACGGTCTAACTTACGGTATGGGATTTTCAGACTTTGCGGTGGGAATGGTCTGCGCCAGCAGGCTGTTTCCGCAGCAAAGTGCGCTGGGATAGACGCGCAAGCGTCGCAAGGGGTGCAGCCCCTTGTTCGGAACAAAGTGACGCAAAACAGCCCGGCCATTCAAATGTCCGGGCTGTTTGTTTCCGCAGGACGCACGATACAGGGGCTGCCCTGTATAGAAGTGCGCCCTTTGTTCCAAAGGGATTATTTTATGTCAATCGCTCCGTTTATTTGTTCTCACTTAATCATTTCAACGCCTTCATTTGTTGGGTAGAATTGAAGCGCATCTTGGACTGTCATAAACGCTCCGGCATCATTCCAGCTATTTGTCATTCGTTTTTCCATTGCTGTCATTGCAGGATATTGGAGCCAGCTTCGTTGATGAGTGTAATTGACCCAACTGCTGATGATATAGCCATCCTGCATCTCCGCAATGGGATAAGCAACATAGCCACGATAATTTTCACCTTGCCTTGGCATAGAAAAAGTGGCAAAAACATCGGTACTTGTTTGCTCTCCCCAGAAAATGCTGTTGGATGTAAAAGTTTGATTGTCAAGAGAATAATAAGGGGCGGCGAAGGTTTCCCCACCCTTGTCATACAGCACACGTCCAGTTACTTCACCGTTAGAAGCCCATCCATCTGAAATATCTCGATATACGGGCCAAAGCTGAATCGACTCTGTGCCGTAAAATCCAGGATCGGTAGTCCAAAGGAAATGATGGAAAATGATCCATCTTTCTCGTTCGCCAGGTATTTGCACTCCAACGCCGGTAATGCGTAACTCTTTTACATCATAGACAGTCTTTTGCTCAATATGGCGTTTCTCTCCATTACTATACTCTGTAGTTACCGTTCTGCCGTCATTCACTGGTTCGTCCGTGATGTCAACGACAACCTGTAAAGCACCATCACAAGCTGCAATGTCTTCTGGCGTGAGATCGTTCAAAACATATTCTGGGAAGCCAAGTTCCGTGAGATGGCTCTTGATTACCTCTACTTCAGTATGTTCTGACGAATCCACTGTACTCCAGGCCATCGGATAACTGCCACCGAAAATATAGCCAAAAGCACAGCCGATGATAAGCACTGAAAGGAGAACGAGCACGATACATCTGTCTGTTACCTTAATAGATACGGTTTGAATTGAATACCCAGCTTCATCAAGTTCTTTTGAGAGCATATAGATATTACGGATGATGAAGATGTATCCAATAACCATTGCCCCAGCAATTACCAGTCCATTATACTGAATAACAGCCAGAACGCACATGAGTGCATACCAGATAATCAGTGCAACGGCACCTCCCGCTCGCGGAGGAAGATTTACTTTTCTCTGCACAGCTCTGAGTCCACGCCAGAGACAAAAGAACTCGACGAGCAGAAGCAAAAGGTTTGCAACGGTTAGCACCGATGTGACTTGGGGAGTAAAAATTGTGCTTTGGATAATGGTCGTATTTAGAATCAGCATCGGGAAAAAGTATGCCGCTCGGATTACTGTTATAATAAAGCAATTTCTAAACCATTTGTTTTCACGCCATAGAGAACGAAACCCTACTAGTGACAGCACCATTCCAACGGCAGGAAGAATATAATTTAGGCACCAAAAGTTCAGCGTGATAGCGCAAAGTGCCATGCCAATGAGTACACAGCTCATTGCTTTTCTCCATGGTGTTACATCTTCAACAACATCATCAGGGGGAAAATCTAAAACGCTTTTTTCAAGCATTGTCTCAAAATCTCTTTCGTTCATGGATTCCCATTCATGATTACTCATGCACTTCACCTCCTAACATCTTGCGAAGCTGCTTTTTCAAGCGATACAGTTTTCCCTCGACCGCTCTTTCAGTCATCCCCAGCTCGGAAGCAATTTGGGCTGTTGATTGTAAGTAATAATATTTTCTATAAAACAGCATCCTGTCCTTGGGCGATAACTGGCGCAAAGCGTAATTAACCGCAGATTGCCGTTCTTTTTGTATAATCATTTCTTCAGGACTTGGCTCCGGTGATGGTGTATCGTCTGGAATTTCTTCAACGCTATTATGACGGTGAGTATCCCTCGTATAGTTCAGCGCAGCATTTCTGGTAATCGCCGTCAACCACGTCTTCCAACTTCCTCGTTCTTGGTTGAACTGTTCTATTTTTTTCCAGACACGCATTGCTACTTCTGAAAGGCAGTCCTCTTGATCCTGTGAATTTTGCAAAATAGGCGCAATAATGTATCTCATCAGTGGCCCATAGTGCAACAATAAGGCGTCCATGCCTTTTTCATTTCTTTGAAGCAGCAATTCGATAATATCCTGTTCTTGCACAGCATCGCCTCCTCTCGGATTTGTTTTCTATTTAATTATACACGAGTTGACAAGAAAACCCACAGATATTTCAATAACTTTTATGGGACCAATTTAACCCATTTAAAAACTGATTGTTTGCTCGTTCTTTTGCAAACTGCCGCCGTTCCTCGCTATACGGCGCAGTCAGCCGAAAACTTAACTGCCCTTTCTCGATCTCAAAGGTCAGCCCTCCTTGCTCATCATCGTCGGTCTGGCGGCAGCATTGCGGGTGCTTTGCCGCAAATGCTGTCAGCCGCTTTTTGAGATCGGTGTTGTGGGTCTGTACCTCAATGATGCGGCTATGCTCATCAAAATAAATCACGGTTGTCTTTTGCTTTTTGGTAAGCCCTGTTCTCATAAAACCTCCTGCATAAAAAAAGCAGCAACTACCATTTCGGAAGTTGTTACCGCTTTTGCCACACGATGTCATACCCCAGCGCGTCCGCCAACTCTACCGCCTCGCCATAGCGGAGCGAACCGCGCTTGAGCTTGCCAGAGAGATTTGGAACGCTGCGGCTCCAGCCGTATTCATTGGAGAGGTAGTCCACTACCTCGGTCATGGTTCTGCCGGTGCGGACAATGTAGGACTTGATCTCGTTGCGATAGGTTTCAGATTTTCTCATTTTCAAACTTTCCTCCTGTTTTTTCGATGCGCCCTATGGTAAAATGGGTTTGTTAAATCGTGACACCCGTTCGCCATAGGGCGCTGGTTTTTGATGCACGGCTTTCGGCTGGAAATACTGCCAATGATACGTTGGTCACAGGCGGCACCTTCCGCTTTTGCCGTTTGATGTGTCTTTGCGTGAAACGGAGAAATATCATGTTGAACGACAAACGTCGTTCACTGCTGAATAGCGCTCTATTCCGTGCAGATAACCGCACAGAGCAGAAAACTATTTCGCCGTTTTCACTTGCTTTGATTTTTACATTCGATTTTGCCGCTCTTTCCGAATGTCGTTCCTGCCCGGAGGATCGCTCCCGGCGTTTCGTTCTCCTTGGTGCGCTGGATGCGGCACTTCGCCAGAGGACATATCCCGTTCGGACGGTCATGCAATTTTCAAGGTTCAGGTGCGATTGCAAGACCATTTTAGCGAAAAATATAGCCCTCTCCCGTATATCCAAGAGGTCGGAAAACGCGCTGAAAAACGCAGATTTCCACGCTCATGGACAAGACCGGGAAAGGGCAGAAATTTGAAGGGAGGACACCGCTATGCAGCCAAAACTCACCATTCAGGAACGGCTCAAAGACCTGCGCGTAGAGCGCGGTCTGACACTGGAACAGCTTTCTGCGGAAACAAGCATCTCAAAATCTGCGCTGGGAAAATACGAAGCCGACGATTTCAAAGACATCAGTCCGTTCAGCATGGTGGCGCTGGCAAAGTTCTACGGCGTGTCCACCGATTACCTGCTGGGGCTGACAGAACAAAAAAATCACCCAAACACAGAGCTGGACGCTCTGCATTTGGGTGATGATGCAATCGAAGTATTGAGAACGGGCAAGTTCAACCACCGGCTGCTGTCGGAGTTGATCTGCCACAAGGATTTCCAGCGTTTCATGCTGGATGCCGAGATTTACGTTGACCGGATCGCGGATATGCGGATCAACGACATGAACGCCGTACTGGAAGCGGTTCGACAGATGGCATTGATGAAAAACGGCGGCGATGCAAACGACCTGTACCTGCGGACGCTGGAAGTCGCGCAGATCAGAGAGGATGAATATTTCGGAAGCCTGATTGTGGATGACCTAAAAGTCATTCTCCGTGACATTCGAGAGCAGCATCGCCCCGACACTATGACTGCGGATGAAAGCGCCCTCGTAGCAACCGTACAGGGTCAGTTGCAGGATGCGATGAATTTTGAGGGCAGTTCTGAGGAAAAGAAAGCCCGTTCGTTCCTTGTCACTTTGGGCATTGATTATGACAAGCTCTCGAAAGAGCAGTTTGTCACGCTAATTGAAATACTTAAACTATCCAAGCACATGAAAAGCCCCATGAGTCAGCGCGGGAAAGCAAGACCGCAATTGCAGCACGGAAAAGGCAAGCGAAAGCACAAATAAAATGTGTAGCACTATTATTTATTACATGTTTTCATATCATAAAAAAGGTGCCGCTATCTCTGGAACAGGACAGTGGCACCTTAAAATTACTCCCAAGGCTGTTGATTTGTTGAAGTTGAATTGCTATATTCCAAGTTTGTATCTTCAAGAATGGAACACTTCACAATACTCTTGCCCTGCTCTTCGGGACCAGCGTATACTCTCGGAATATTGCCACAAGTAATTTGAATATATTCTTTAATGATTAAATCGTTATCCATGCATAGCCCTCCTCATGCTTGTTGAGATGCATTGATTATCATAGCCTGACCTGCGTGATTCTCAACAATTTTCAGTGCATTAGTACTAGATAGCGTTTGCATAAAAGAATGGTGAATTGTTAAAACGCAATCTTGTAAGTCTTTACAATCGTCAATCTGACGATCATCAAGTCGCTCTAGAGGAACAATTTTCAGCCCCAAATTGTTTAACTCATCAATGTGTATATGCCGCGAATGTGAGTAAGTCGCATTATGACTAGACAAAGCATCAACAACTTTTCTCGCCCTTGCCTCTGCATCAGTATATGCACTAAACATGTTTTCAGTCAGCCATTTATTTACTATTGTATCCGCCCATGTCATTGCTTTTTTACAGTCACCAATGAATGTAGGATGATATTTTGAAATAATTGGTCCCCAAACACGCGCCATTTCTGGATTTGCTTTCACATCACTACAGGCCTCGTTAAATTCTTCAATTATGCCCGCACAAGACATGCCACCAAACTGTGGATCAATGGGGCCTAGATTAGATTGCTTGCCCATAATGATCTCTTTAGAAGACAATGCAATCATCGTGCCAGCCGACATGGCAATCTGAGGTACAAAAACACGAATGTCTTTTCCAAATAATGCTTTAAGATAAGAAACTAAAGATTCCGCGGCTGCAATTTGCCCGCCAGGAGTGTGCAAAATAAGATCCAGCCCTTTACTTCTGTCTAAGCCACAAACCGCTTGCATAAATGCGTTTTTGTCGTTATCGTCAATTCCTGTCCCGTCAATCCGTGGTTTTTGCACAAAAGCAGAGTAATAGGCTATAATATTCCGACCAGTATACTTGTGCATGGTACCAAGATACTTTCGCCGCATTGCATCCATGGGATTGGGGGTGTTCTTCAAATTATCTAGAACTGTTCCCCAACTCGGCATATGTATCACTCCTTCTCTACTGCTATTGGGGAGAATATAAATATTATAGACGACGAATATGAAGAATTCAAGATTTTTCAAAACGATTTCTTGAATGAATCAAAATATCGCTTTTCTTGTTTGAATTTTGCATAAGCCTTAACACAAATATACTTCCTGCTTTTTCTGGAATCACTTCGTCACGATATTATATCATGCGCCTCTATTTTACCGCAGATATGAGAAAGCTACATCCGTAGATGACTTTTTCGATGAACAAAAATCGGCACCTGCTTTTTAAGGCAGGTGCCGATTTCTGTTACCCTATAATGCGCTTGAATTTTTGGCGTAAGTGGCGTAAGTTTGGCGTAAATCCGCTTTTGCGCATCCAAAAAATCAAGCAATTTCAAGGCTTTGCGGCGTCTCTTAGTACATGCCGCCCATGTCGCCCATGCCGGCGCCGGGCGCGGCCGGTGCGGGGGGCTCGGGCTTGTCGGCGACGAGCGCCTCGGTGGTCAGCACCATGGAGCTGACGGACGCAGCGTTCTCCAGCGCGGAGCGCGTGACCTTTGCGGGGTCGACGATACCGGCGGAGATCATGTCGCAGTAGACTTCCTTGTAAGCGTCGAAGCCGTAGCCGACCTTGCCGCTGGTCTTGATCTTCTCAAGAACGACGCTGCCGTCGATACCGGCGTTGGCCGCGATCTGACGGATGGGCTCCTGCAGGGCCTTGACGATGATCTGGACACCGGTCTTCTCATCGCCCTCGACCTCGCTGATGAGCTTTTCCACAGCGGGAACGGCATTGACATAGGCAGTGCCGCCGCCGGCGACGATGCCCTCTTCCACAGCCGCGCGGGTCGCGTTCAGCGCGTCCTCGATGCGCAGCTTCTTTTCCTTCATCTCGGTCTCGGTGGCAGCACCGACCTTGATGACGGCCACGCCGCCGGCGAGCTTGGCAAGGCGCTCCTGCAGCTTCTCCTTGTCGTATTCGCTGGTGGTCACGCCGATCTGGGCGCGGATCTGCGCCACGCGGTCAGCGATGGCCTGCTTGTCGCCGGCACCGTCGACGATGGTGGTGTTCTCCTTGGTGACCTTGATCTGGCGGGCACGGCCGAGCATGTCGATCGTGGCGCTCTTGAGCTCGTAGCCAAGCTCTTCGGAGATGACCTGGCCGCCGGTCAGGATGGCGATATCCTGCAGCATTTCCTTACGGCGATCGCCGAAGCCGGGCGCCTTGACGCACACAACGTTCAGCGTGCCGCGCAGGCGGTTGACGATCAGGGTGGAGAGAGCCTCACCCTCGACGTCCTCGGCGATGATGACGAGCTTCTTGCCGCTCTGAACGAGCTGCTCGAGGATCGGGAGAATATCGGAGATGACGGAGATCTTCTTATCGGTGATCAGCAGGTAAGCGTCGTCGATGACGGCTTCCATCTTCTCAGTATCGGTGACCATGTACGGGGTGATGTAGCCGCGGTCGAACATCATGCCCTCGACGACCTCGCTGTAGGTCTCGGCGGTCTTGGACTCCTCGATGGTGATGACGCCGTCGGCGCTGACCTTCTCCATGGCCTCGGCGATCAGCTTGCCGATGAATTCGTCACCGCTGGAGACGGTACCGACGCGGGCAATGTCGTCCGTGCCGTTGACCTTCTGGGAGTTGGCCTTGATGGCGGAGACAGCAGTCTCAACGGCTTTGGCCATGCCCTTTTTCATCACGACGGGGTTTGCACCGGCGGCGAGGTTCTTCAGGCCCTCGCGCACCATGGCCTGCGCCAGCAGCGTTGCAGTCGTGGTGCCGTCGCCCGCGACGTCGTTCGTCTTGGTGGAAACTTCGCGCACGAGCTGCGCGCCCATGTTCTCGAACGGATCGTCGAGCTCGATCTCCTTGGCGATGGTCACGCCGTCGTTGGTGATCAGCGGAGCGCCGAACTTCTTGTCGAGCACGACGTTGCGGCCCTTCGGGCCGAGGGTGACCTTGACGGTATCAGCAAGAATGTTAACACCGGCCTCAAGCGCCTTGCGCGCCTCTTCGCCGGACTTAATCAGCTTAGACATAAGAGTGTACCTCCATTAGAAATTTCGCGGAACGCGAAAATAATTTAGATCGTTTTTTCTGACGACATGCGCGTCAGAAAAAACACTTTGCAGCCCTCAAACGTGCGAGCAACGCGAGTGCGCTGCAGAGGGCTGTCGGGGTGTTCTCAAGAGGGGGCCTGCCCCCTCTTGACTTTCTTACTCGACGATGGCCAGAATATCACTCTGGCGGACGACGACGTACTCCTCGTCATCGAGCTTGACCTCGGTGCCGGCATACTTGCTGGTGATGACCTTGTCGCCGGGCTTGACGGTCATCACGACGTCGTGACCGTCCACCATGCCGCCGGGGCCGACGGAAATGACTTCGGCAACGGAGGGCTTCTCCTTGGCGCTGGCGGTCAGGATGATGCCGCCCTTGGTGGTCTCTTCGACCTCGACCATCTTGAGGATGACGCGGTCAGCAAGCGGTGTGAGTTTCATGGCTTGGTGCCTCCTTGTATATTTTAAAAATTTTAACGGTTTCAGGCGGGTTAGCACTCAAACTTGACGAGTGCTAACCAACGGTGCTATCATAGCGCACCGTCAAGGCATTTGCAAGGGGTATTTGGGGATTTTTTCAAAAATTCACAGCTTATTCAAAATCTCCTCCGCCCGCTTGCGTCCGCTTTTCCACCGGAAAGGCGAAAGAGGTCGAATGCCGCAGCATTCGACCTCTTTTGCCATTTACTTCGTTATTGAGCTGCCGCGTTACCGCGCCGTCGCATCCGGATCGCAGCCCTTGGGCGCGAAAAAGTTGACCTTCTTGTCCGCGAGCTTCAGCGTCACGCACTGGGAGTGCATGCTTTCGCCGTCAAGACAGGTCGTGAGGTCGCCCTCAAGCGCCTCGATGCACACGACCTTCGCTGTCGAGACGCGGATGATGTCCTGCGGCAGCTTCTTGTAGTCGCCCGCGCTGTAGCCACCGAAAAGCGTCGCAAAGCGTGCCTTGCTGACGTTCTTGACGAGCACCGTATGTAAGACGCCGTCGGTCATGCGGGCCTCCGGCACGGGGGTGGAACCGCCGCCGTAGTAGCGGCCGTTGCACATCGAAACGAGCGCGAACGTGTCCTCGATCACCTCATCGTCGAGCGTGACGCGCCATCTGCGCCCGATCTTGTGGAAGAGGAAGTTGACCGCGACGCTCGCGAGGTAGCTTCCGCGGCCCGAGAGCATCGGCGACGCGCCGAACTCGTGCACGCTCTCGGCGATGCGCGCGTCGATGCCCGTGCAGGCGATCGTCAGGCAGTATTTGCCGTTGCAGTCGATGAGGTCGAGCGGTGTCACGTCACCGTTCCACAGGTTTTCCGCGTCAAGAAACAGCGGCTCGGCGTCCTTACCGAAGTTTTTAAGGAAATCGTTGCCCGTGCCGATGGGGATGCAGGTCATCGCGGCGTTGGGAAAGCCCGCGATGCCGTTGGCGATCTCGTTGACCGTGCCGTCGCCGCCGCAGGCGTAAAAGCGGACATAGTCGCCCGTCTCCGCGATCGCGCGCGTCAAAGCTGTCGCATGCCCGCGCGATTTGGTCAGCATACACTCAACGTCTAAATTGTGGTTCTTTTTCAGCGCCTCGGCCATCGTATAGACGCGCTGGCGGCTGTCCTTCTTCCCCGCTGCGGGGTTGATGATAAAAATGTGCTTCAAGAAGCTCACTCCTATGCAGTTTGCTATTTTCAATATACCGCAGGTCATTTGAAAATGGAATGGGCAGAGTGTTAAGAGATTGTAAAGAAGTTGACTGTTTGCCGCACAGGTGCAGCGGGGGTATCCCTGCGCCGCGCAGGGGTGCGAATCAAAGGGGCCATTCTCTTTCGCAAAAGAGAATGGCCCCTTTGGAACCCCAAGAGAAAGGCTTTGATTGGCAGCCTCGATTTTGAACGACTTTTATGCCTCCGGAATGAGAATACCTGCGCGCGGCGTTGCCGCGTTGGGTGTTGCTAGACGATTTGACTATCTCCTATTATCCGCTGCCGCTCTGCCCATCTTGTAGAAGTACAGCCTAATCACCGTTTATCGCCAGTCCCTACAATGCGGCGAGCGCCAGCAATGCCGCATTCGGCAGGCAGTCTGCCGCCAGACAAACGTCACTCGCGCCTCACGGAGTAAGGCGCGGCTGCAACACGTCACGATTCGCAGAAGATTCATGGCGAAGCCATGTACACCGTACTTACATTGCGCAGCGCGTGCAGTTATTCAAGCTACAGACTGCCAATGTCGGGGGTCGAGGGGAACTCCCCTCGCGTTCTCTTGGGGGTTCAAGGGGGCCATTCTCTCACGTGAGAGAATGGCCCCCTTTGTCTGCCCCCCTGCGCGGCGCAGGGGAATAAGGAGCAGCGCTGGCGCGCTGAAATTTCAGATGCTCAAACCATTGAGCCTGCACAATGTATTGACCACCGCAAAAATAATGACCGCGCCGAGGTTCGCCGTCGTATTATCCTGGTCGAACCGCGGGGAGATCTCGCAGATATCGAACCCGCGGACCTTGCGCGTGCGCAGCACATGCTTGATGAGCGGCAGCACGATCTCGGGGTCGAGGCCGAGCGACTGCGGCGCGCTGACGCCTGGGGCGAACGCGGACGAGAAAACGTCCGAGCAGACGGTGATGTACGTATCGTCGCACTGATAGAGGAACTGGTCCATACGCTCAAGGATGGACTCCAAGTTCGAGGCCTGTAAATCCTTGGCGAGCACATAGTCGACGCCGAGCTCCTCGGCCTTTTTGAAGAGGCTCACGGTGTTGCTGTGCTGCTGGATGCCGATGGGGAAATAGTGGTACGGCGTGCCCTCAGCCTTGCAGACGTCCGCCATCTGGCGGAACATCGTGCCGGACGAGTTGCCCATGTCGTACGGGCGCAGATCAAAGTGCGCGTCAAAGTTGACGATGCCGAGCTCCGGCGTCTTGCCCTTGTCCTTTAAGAAGTTATGCTGGCCCTGGAAGTGGCCGAACGTCGTCTCGTGGCCGCCGCCGAGCACGATGGGGAACAGGTTCCGGCGCAGAATTTCCTCCACGGCGCAGCCCAGCTCGCGCTGGCCCTCTTCGAGCGAAATTTCATCGCAGATGATATCGCCCGCGTCGTAGAGCTTGACCTCCTGCGAGAACGTGCAGGGAAGGCCCGACATCTGGCCGCGCACAAAGTCCGGCGCAAGCGCCGTGCCCGTGCGGCCCTTGTTGCGCGCGACGCCCTTGTCGCTGCAAAAGCCGATGAAAGCAAAGCCGAGCTTGCCGGTGAACGGCGCGCCGTCGTCGTTCAGGTCGATGGGCTGCACCCACTGGTGCCAGCGAAACGCGTCGTAATCGGTCTCGCTGTCGATGCGCCCCTTCCAGCTGTCCATGGCGCTGACATAATGATCCAAAAGCATATCTGATTGCACTCCTTTACTGTCTTTCCGATCGTGGTTTTCTTATTCATCCAGCTTGAGGACAGCGAGGAACGCCTCCGTCGGCACCTGCACGGTGCCGAGCGAGCGCATTTTCTTTTTGCCCTCCTTCTGCTTTTCGAGTAGTTTTTTCTTTCGGCTGATATCGCCGCCGTAGCACTTGGCCAAAACGTCCTTGCGCATGGCCTTGACGGTCTCGCGCGCGATGATGCGCCCGCCGATGGCCGCCTGAATAGGAATTTCAAAGAGTTGGCGGGGAATATTGTCCTTGAGCTTTTCGCACAGCTTTCTCGCGCGGGCGTAAGCCTTGTCCTTATGCGCGATGAACGACAGCGCGTCCACCTGGTCACCGTTGAGCAGGATATCGACCTTGACGAGCTCGCTCGGGCGGTAGCCGGAGAGCTCGTAGTCGAGCGAGGCGTAACCCTTGGTGTTGGCCTTGAGCGTGTCGAAAAAGTCGTAGATGATCTCGTTGAGCGGCATCTCGTAATGCATCTCGACAAGGTAGGTGTCGAGGTACTGCATGTCCTTGAACTCGCCGCGGCGGTCCTGACACATCGGCATGATATTGCCGACGTAATCGGGCGGCGTGACGATCGTCACCTTGACGTAGGGCTCCTCGGCACGCTCGATGTGCGCAGGGTCGGGGTAGTTGTGCGGGTTGTCGACGCGCACCATCGTGCCGTCGGTCTTGTATACCTCGTAGATGACGCTCGGGAGCGTGGTGACAAGGTCGAGGTCAAATTCGCGCTCCAAGCGCTCCTGAATGACCTCCATGTGCAGCATTCCGAGGAAGCCGCAGCGGAAGCCGAAGCCCAGCGCGACGGACGATTCCGGCTCAAACGTCAGCGAAGCGTCGTTGAGCTGCAATTTTTCCAGCGCGTCGCGAAGATCCGGGTATTTGCTGCCGTCCTCGGTGTAAATGCCGCAGTAAACCATCGAGCGCACCTTGCGGTAGCCCGGCAACGGTTCGCTCGCGGGATGCTCGACGCCTGTGACCGTGTCGCCGATCTGCGTCTCGTGCACGTCCTTGATGCTTGCGGTGAAGTAGCCGACCTGACCGGCCTCTAACTGCTTCGCAGGCTCCAGACCCAGCGGGCGCATCAAGCCGCATTCGAGCACCTTGAATGTTGCGCCCGTCGCCATCATCTTGACCTCCATGCCGGGCTTGATCGTGCCCTGCTTCAAGCGCATGTAGACGATAACGCCGCGGTAGGCGTCGTAATAGCTGTCGAAGATCAGCGCCTGAAGCGGCGCGTTCGGGTCGCCCTGCGGGCAGGGGAGGTTCTGCACGATGTCTTCGAGCACGGCGTCGATGTTGATGCCCTGCTTGGCGGAAATTTCGGGCGCATCCTCGGCGGGGATGGCTAAAATGTCCTCGATCTCCTGCTTGACGCGCTTGGGGTCGGCGGCGGGCAGGTCGATCTTGTTGAGCACGGGGCGAATTTCAAGGTCGTGCTCCATCGCGAGATACGTGTTTGCGAGCGTCTGCGCCTCGATGCCCTGCGAGGCATCGACGACGAGCAGCGCGCCCTCACACGCCGCAAGCGAACGTGAGACCTCGTAGTTGAAGTCGACATGGCCCGGCGTGTCGATCAAATTGAGCGTGTAGACCTGCCCGTCGGCGGCGGTGTAATCGAACGTGACAGCGCGGGCCTTGATCGTGATGCCGCGCTCGCGCTCCAAGTCCATGTTGTCGAGGATCTGGTCCTCCATCTCGCGCGCAGAAACGGCGTTGCACTTTTCAAGCAGCCGGTCCGCCAGCGTCGACTTGCCGTGGTCGATGTGCGCGATGATGGAAAAATTTCGGATGTTCTTTTCGTTCATAGCTGTTGCTCCTGTTTGTTGTCGGCAAGGCGACGCCGCGCGCCAAATGGCGCGTCCAAGCGTTTTGCCCTCGGGCAAAACCTTGCCGCAGGGCGAATTCATTTCGCCCGAGGATGTTCAATCAAAAGGGTTCCCGCAAGGGCTTCAGCCCTTGTGGGAAAACGACTTGCCGTGGTTAAAGGGGTCCCCAAAAAGTCAAAGACTTTTGGGGGAGAGAAAAGGCAGTGGAGTGAGTGAGCTCTGGCTTTTAAGCCTGAGCGAAGGATACGGAACTTGCCTTGACGAGCGCGATGATGGAGAAATTTCAGAAATTCTTATTTCCTGCCGAGCAGGGAATTGGCCTTTTCTTCGGTGCTGTGGAGTACCTGCGTCACGCTCTGCATGAGGCCGGGGTAGAGGGACGCGAGCGCTTCATCCTCCATAGAGGCGAACGCGCCGTCCTTTTCGGAAAGCTGCGCGAGCGAGGAGGCGTAGGCGATGTAGTCCGCGCGCATCTGCGCGTCCACCGCGCCGGACTGGTAGGCCGTGGCATCTAAGCCGAAGTACCCCTCTTTCCCGCCGCTCGCGCGGTGCAGCGCGCGGTAGAGCTGGTAGAACGCGCCGCCAAGGTAGCTGCCCGCCGACGTGATGAGCGTGCGGTCGTTCGTCTTGCCCAGCAGCTCGAAGAGGACGCCCGCGGTGTTGACGAGCATCTTCTTTTGCAGCGTGGCGGCGATGCTGCCGCGCAGCGTGCCCTTTTCATCGCTCGAATCGTAGAGCGATTCGGCGTCGATCATGCCGCCGTCGCGATCGAGCGTGCGCCCGAGCAGATAGTCCGCCGAGACGTGGTAGTAATCGCACGCCTTCTTGACGAACGCAAGCCCCGGCTCGCGGATGCCGTTTTCATAGTGGGACAAAAGCGCCTGCGAAATGCCGAGCTCTTTCGCGGCCTTGCGCTGGGAGATCCCCTTTTCCTGCCGCAGCAGGGCAAGGGTGCGGGAAAAGTCAGCATTCATGGCAATAACCTCGTCAAATAAAATACGGTAGGTTATAGTATAGTCTATTGATAACCGCTTGTAAATTAAAAATTTGCGCTGATTTGCCGTTTTGCGCAAAAAAATCGGGCGCGGCAATTTCGCCGCGCCCCAAAACGGAGGAGAAAAAACAATGGACTAAATGAGTACGCTGAGTAACCATGCCAGCGCGATGCCGCCCGCGCCGATGCAGCCCCACAGCGCGGGCGAGCCGCGCCTAAAAAAGCTGCGCTTGCTGCATGTCGCCGTGCGGCCGCAGGTGCGCGCCACGCGGCAGGCTTCGTCTACCAATCGCTGCGCCGTGACGCCGTTTCGGTTCATGGCGTCGTTGCGCACGATGAAAATGGCCTGTTCAAAAAGCTCCGTATCCGGCGAGTCGACCACGATCACTCTCCGCGATGTTCCCTTGACCATATTGAAAGCAGCACCTCCCGATGGAAAAACATTCTGCCTCCAGTATGCCCGCCGCGGCGGGCGCTATACGGGAAGAGCAAAAATTTTTGCTGCGTTCAGACCGCCTGCGCACCGCCCGAATCCTCGGGAATGTAGAGCGCCAGAACACCCGCGTCGTCCGTGCCGCCGCGCTTTTCCATACTGTCGGCCAAGATCGCCGCGACGAGCTGCTGGGGATCATGCCCCTCCCAGCCTGCAAGCAGGTTTTGCAGCCATTCGTCGTCTAAGCTGTCGGCCACGCCGTCGGAGAGCATTACGAAAAAGCACCCCGGCGAGAGCTTGATATGCGTCGCCTCCGGCGGGGGCGAGCCCTCCTGCAAGCCTGCGGGCAGGCACGAGCAGGTCACGCGGCGCACCGTGCCTCCGCGCTTTAGATAGCTCGGCGCCGCGCCGTATTTGTAGAGCTCGCCCTCAAGCGTCTGGAGCGAGAGCGTCAGCAGGTCGACTGTCGTAAAGCTGTCGGTCGACTCGGCGCGAAGAGACAATGCGCTGTTGAGCGTCTTGAGCGCGGGCGGCGCGTCGATGCCCGCGCGCAGGAAGCGCTCCAGCAGCCGCACGGCCATCGACGATTCGCGCTGCGCGGCCTCGCCGCAGCCCATGCCGTCGGAAAGCAGCAGGCAGAGCGTGCCGTCCTCGGTCTCAAAGTGGGCGGCGCTGTCGCCGCTCACACGCTCGCCGCGCTTGGGGCGCAGCGACAGGCCGACTTCGTAAGAATGCACCGGCTGCGTCGACACGGGGCGCAGCGCGCCGTCCGCCGCGCTCTGCATGAGCTCGGAGAGCTGGGCGTACTGCGACGCGGCCTTCGCGCGGTCATCCTCCAGCAGCCGCCGGTACTGCCGCCGCAGAAGATAGGCGCGCAGCTCGCCGTTCACGGCGGAGAGAAATGATGAAAAATGGATGCACCGCTCGGAAAAGTACGAGGGGAAGTCCTCGCCCCTGCCCTGCCCGCGGCGCAGCAGCGCCGCCGTCGCGTCGTTGAGCGCGGTATAGGTGCGCTGATACTCCTTTTCCCAGCAGTAATCACACAGCGCGCAGCCGCGGCAGACCTTTTCCGCCGCGCGGTCGAAGATGGCGGCGGGATTTTCCTCCGTCAGCGTGCGCGGACGGGCGATGCTGTCGTAAAGCTCGCGCAGCGCCGCGGCAGAGGCCGCGATCTTTCTGCGCACGGCGGCGTCCTCCTGCGCGGCCTCGTCGCTGCAAAGGCGCTTGCCGCGCAGGAACCGCGACGGGATCAGCAGGAATAACAGCGTCGCCGCCAGCCCCTCGTAGAGCAGCACGAGCCCCGCGTGCGCGTTCATCGGCAGGGCAAAGCACAAAATGCTCAGCGCAAACCACAGCGCCGAGAGCACGCGGTTGCCCCGCGCTGTGACGTTCACCAGCACCGCGGAAAACGCATATGACGCCGCGTGGACAAAGCTGCCGCCCCCCGCGCCGAGGTCCATCCCCAGCCCGATGCACAGCGCCGCCGGAATGGCAAATGCGCTGCCGCGCTCAAAGGCGAACAGCAGCACCGCCAGCATCGAGAGGATGCGACCCGGCGCAAAGCCGTCCGCGGTTTCGAACGAGGACGCGGCCATCAGCACGCCGAGCAGGATGAAAAGCGGCGCGTAGGGGTGGTCCTCCTTTTCCTTGTCGCCGGTCGACAAAAGCGCGCGGCCGCTCATCGCGCCGAGCGCGCACAGCAGCAGCGCCATCAGGCAGTTTGCCGCCTCGCCCACGCCGTCGCGTAAGACGTAGACAAACTCGACGGAGAACATCATCCCCGCGCACAGCAGCGGCAGAAACGCCCGCTTTTTGTAGAGTTTCAGATCGAAAAACGCGTTGTTCGCCGTGAAGATCAGAACGCCCGCGGCGAAGGTTCTAAGTGCGTGCGAAAACGGCAGAAACAGCACAGCGCCCGCCGACGCGCCGATCAGCGCGCTCACCCCCCGCAATCCTGCGCCCGATGCGCCGATCATGCCGAGCGCGAGCGGCGCATAGCCGCCGAACACCTGCGCACCCGCCAGCGCGAACGAGAGCGCAAAGCGCAGCACGCAGTCGATGACCTTTCCGGACCATTCCTTGCTTTTGAGCAGCTCGATCACCTTCACAGCCTGTCCCCTCCCTGTGCGTCGATTCATTGTGTCGGGGATTATTGTAAACGAGCGGAAAGAAAAAGCCTGTCGGGAAATACACGCGCAAAAAAAGAACCGGCAGTTTCAAAACTGTCGGTCCGTTCGTTCATTTTACTGCTTATTTGACGATCATCTCTGCCTCGCGGGCGTTTTTTGCGATCATGTCGTGCAGCTCCTGCGTGGAGGAGAATTTCTTCTCCTCGCGCAGGTAGTCGAAAAAGTCGAGCTGCAATTTCTGCCCGTACAGGTCGCCGTCGAAGCCGACAAGATACGTCTCGATCGTCACAGTGTTCTTGTCGCTCACCGTCGGCCGCACGCCGACGTTCGTCACGCCCACGCACGTTTCGCCGTTCGGCAGATGCGCGCGCGTGGCGTACACGCCGCGCTTCAAGGCGATGATGTGCTCTTCGGGGATGAGGTTTGCCGTCGGGAAAAGAGATTTTTTCCCGATGCCCTCGCCGTGGCGCACCGTGCCCTCCACGGAAAAATAATGGCCGAGAAATTCCGCGGCGCGCCTGACCTCGCCCGCTTCCAGAAGCGAGCGGATATAAGTTGAAGAGACGGTCACACCGTCTTTTTCGACGCGCGGGATGATGTCGCAGCCGAGGCCGTGGGCGGCGCAGTAACTTCTGAGCTTTTCCACATCGCCCTCATTTTTGTGGCCGAAGCGGAAGTCGTGTCCCGCGACAAGGTGCACCGCGTGATACTTCCTGACGAGAAGCTCGGAGATAAAGTCCTCCCACGGCATGGTCATCATGTTCCGGTCGAACGGCTCGACAAAGACCTCCTGCACACCGTATTGTGTGCGGATGATGTTTGCGCGCTCAGACGGCGTTGTCAGCAGCGGCACGGGCTTTCCCGTGACGAACTCGCGCGGCGAGCGGTCAAACGTGAACGCCGCAGAGCGGCAGCCGCGCTCCTGTGCGCGGCGCACCGCCATTTTGAGCAGCTCGCCGTGCCCGATATGCACCCCGTCGAAAAAGCCCAGGGCGATGACTGTGGATTCATTCATAGTTTCGGTTTCCTTTTTGCGTCAGCGTCACACGCTGAAAAAATTTCGTTTCGAGGTGAGCGTGCCGTCCTTCGCCTCCGACAGGGCAAGGAACGCCCCGTCGCGCCCGTAGACGCGGTACAGCCCGTCGGGGAGCTTTGCGCGCAGGGAATTGCCGCAGAGGCACTTGCGCTCCTGCTCGGCACTTGGGATGGTGTAGGTCGGATATTGCCGGAACAGGCTGTCCGTGGGGCGGAGCAGTGCTTCGCCCTCGCGCGCGACGTCCTCAAGCGTCACGGCCTCGTCGATGCGGAAGTTCGACGCTTCCGTGCGGCGCAGCGCCGCCATGCAGCCGCCGCAGCCGAGCGCCTGACCGAGATCGTGGCACAGCGTGCGGATGTAAGTGCCCTTCGAGCACACGACGCGCAGGGCGTACTGCCCGTTCCCAAAATTCTGTGTGAGCGCAAGGTCGAAGATCGTGATCTTGCGCGGCTTGCGCGCGACCTCACGACCCTGACGGGCGAGGTCGTAGAGCTTCTGGCCGTTTACCTTGATGGCCGAGTACATCGGCGGGATCTGCTCGATCTCGCCGAGAAAGCGCGGCAGCGCCGCGCGCACCTCGTCCTCCGTGACGGTCACAGCGCGCTCTTCGAGCGTTTCGCCGGTCGTATCCTGCGTGTCGGTCACAAGGCCGAGCTGTAAAACGGCCTCGTAGACCTTTTGCCCGCCCTCGGCAAAGGAGACGGCCTTGGTCGCCTGCCCGACGAACACGGGCAGAACACCCGTCGCCATGGGGTCGAGCGTCCCCGCGTGGCCGACGCGCTTTTCATGCAAAATGCCGCGCAGCTTGGCGCACACATCCATACTCGTCCAGCCCTGGGGCTTATCAATAATTACAATGCCGTTGGGCATAAATGGCCTCCTTTGCGCCAAGCCTTCGGCGCTTTTGCGCCGTACAAGCGTTTTGCCGGCAGGCAAAACGCAGTTCTCTTTCTACTCTCCGCGCACCAAGATATGCGCGTTCATGCGAAAGCCGTATTTCTCGTAGAGGTGGACGGCGTCGTTGCCGTCGACCACCTTGACTTCGATCTTCCGGACGCCGCTGCCCGAAAATACCGCCATCGCCCAGTCCATCAGGGCCTTGCCGTATTTCCTGCCGCGGCACTGCGGCAGAACGACGAGGTAGTCGAGCTTGCCCGTGCCGTCTCCGTGCAGGTCGACCTTGCAGAAGCCGACGATCTCGCCGCCTTCCTCGATGACCGCGATGCGCGAGACGTTTTCTTCAAGCGCCTGTGCAAAAAGCGACAACGTTTTATCATATGGCCGGCTCGGATAGCTGCCCTTGAAATTCACGGACACGCGGTTGTGGTGCTCGGACAAGGCCTGCACGCACGCGCGCAGGCGCGGTGCTTCGTCCGCTGTGATTTGTCGCAGCGGCGGCAGCCGCTTTTCAAGCAGCACAAGCTGCACACCGGCGATACCGTTAAACGTGCACGGCACGACGCCGATCTCGGCGTAGCCGAGCTTTTGATAGAAGCGGCGGGCGCGCGCATTGCGCGCGTTCGTGTCGATGCGAAGGTACCGGCAGCCGTGCGCGAGGGCATAGCCCTCGTAAAATGCCGCAAACGCGCGGCCAAGGCCGCGCGATTTGGCCTCGGGGTCGATGACGAGCGTGTGCAGCACCATGACCTCGCTGTCCGGCGCGTCGTAGCGCCAGTTCGCCCCTGCGTAGGAATCGACCTGCGTTTGGTTGAGAATGGCCGTGCCGACGATCTCACCGTTCTGCTCCTGCACGAAAAGGTCGCCGCGCGTGAGCGCGGCCTCCGCCGTCTCGCGCTCGGGATACACGCCGCGCTGCCAGCCAATCGTGGCCTCGCCGCGCTCCTCTGCCGTGTGGATCTGGTCGTAAATGCGGCACACCGCGTCCAAATCGGCGCGCGCTGCCTTGCGGATCGTGCTCATGCCTCTTCCGTCACCGCTTCGGCGATGGCGTTCAGGATCATGGCGCGCGCGGTCTCATAGTCCGCGTGCTCAATGAGGCAGCCGGACGCCGCACGGTGTCCGCCGCCGCCGAGGAACGAGCAGGCGAGCGTCGCGTTGACACGCGCGCCTGTGCGCACGCTGACCTTCCACGCGCCGTCCTTCGTTTCCTTCATCGTCACAGCGCAGTCCGTGCCCTCGACCAAGCCGCCGAGGGACGCAAGGTCTTCCATGTCGGCCTCAGAAAGCGCCATGCTCTTTTGTAAGGACTGCGGCACGGCGACGATGACGACGCGGTCCTCATCGTAGAATTCCATCGTGCGCAGCAGCTCTCCCTCAAGCGCCAGGCGCTTTTTGCTCTTTGTGCGGAAGTGCAGCTTGTTGGCGGCTTTATAGTCGATGCCCGTCTCCATCAGCGCCGCGGCCACGCGGTGCGTGTTCGCCGTGACGTTGGAGTAAACAAAGCAGCCCGTGTCGGTCGACACGGCGACATAGAGCGGCAGCGCGACTTCGGGTGTGAGCTGTCCTAATTCCTGCGCGAGCTCGCACAGAATTTCGCCGCAGGCGGCGCACTCGGGATGCACACAGCTCTCCTTGCCGAAGCCCTCGTAGCTCGGGTGATGGTCGATGGCGAGGTCGACGCGCGTTTTGAACATCTCGGCATTGTCGGGGAACAGGCTCAGCGCGGCGAGGTCGACGGAGACGACCGTCTTATAGTCAAAATCGTCCGCGACCCAATACTGCTCGACGTACTGCTCGAAGTGCTCGGTCGTCTCGCGGTTATAGAGGATGCCCACGGTCTTGCCCATCTGGCGCAGCATGGCGCACAGCGCCGCAGCGCAGCCGAGGGTGTCGCCGTCCGGACGGCGATGGGTGAGAATGAGGTACTTGTCGTGCGCGCGGAGGTATGCCGCGACTTCGGAAACGGTCATTCCTGCTCATCCTCCGTGTTCAGTGTTTCGTTTTCGGGGTTCGCGGGCTTCACCACGCGCGGGTCGCGCAGCATCTCTAAGATGTGCGCGCCGTATTCGATGGAATCGTCCGCGATGAACTGCAGCTCCGGCGTGTAGCGCAGCGACATGCTCGCGCCCAGCTCGCGCCGGAGATAGCCCGCCGCGCTCTTGAGACCGCGAATGACGTCCTTTTCGAGTGACTTTTCAAGAACGCTCACGTAAATGCGCGAATAGCGCAGATCGCTCGTCGTGTCCACATGGGTGATGGTCACCATACCGCTCTGGACGCGCGGGTCCTTGAGCGTGCGGATGAGCGAGCTGAGCTCGCGCTGGATCTCTTCATTGATGCGTCCAATGCGATTGCTTGCCATTTTTATTCCTCCTTTGAAAAAAGCAAGGGCGGGCGAACGCCCGCCCCTACCTTAAGGCTTCTAAACATTGCGCCGCGCACGGCGCAAAAATCTTGATCTGTATTTCTGACGACCTGTGCGTCAGAAATACACTTTACAGGCTGCAAACGTGCGAGCGCAGCGAGTGCGCTGCCGCAGCCTGAATCCTACTCAAAAATTCGCTTCGCGGATTTTTGAAGTCTTACTGCTCGATTTGTTCCATAACGTACGCTTCAACGATATCGCCGACCTTGATGTCGTTGTACTTTTCGAAGCTCAGGCCGCACTCGTAGCCCTGCGCGACTTCCTTGACGGAGTCCTTGAAGCGCTGGAGCGAGGCGAGGTGACCCTCGTGGACGACGATGCCGTCGCGCACGATACGCACGTCGCACGCGCGCTGGATCTTGCCGTCGGTGACATAGCAGCCCGCGACAGTGCCGACGGACGAGACTTTGTAGGTCTGGCGAATTTCGGCGTGGCCGATGATGGCCTCGCGGAACTTCGGCGCGAGCATACCCTTCATAGCGGCCTCGATCTCGTCGATGGCGTCGTAAATGACGCGGTACATGCGCATGTCGACATGGTTGCGGGCCGCGCTGTCGCGCGCCGCGGCGTCGGGACGGACGTTGAAGCCGACGATGATGGCGTTGGACGTGGCCGCGAGCATGACGTCGCTCTCGTTGATCGCGCCGACCGCGCCGTGGATGACGCGCACGCGGACCTCGTCGTTGGAGATCTTCTCAAGCGACGCCTTGACGGCTTCGACCGAGCCCATGACATCCGCCTTGACGATGATGTTGAGATTCTTCATCTCGCCCGCCTGGATCTGGCTGAACAGGTCCTCGAGCGAGACCTTCGTGATGGGGGCGTTGGCCTTGCGCTTTTCCTCTTCCTTGCGCTGCTCCACGAGCTCGCGGGCAAGGCGCTCGTCGGCGACGGCGTTGAAGTGTGCGCCGGCCTCGGGCACTTCGCCAAGGCCCGTAATCTCCACAGGCACGCTGGGGCCCGCGGTGGTGAGCTTCTGACCCTTGTCGCTCATCATCGCGCGCACGCGGCCGACGGCCGTGCCGGCAATGATGATGTCGCCCTGATGGAGCGTGCCGTTCTGGACGAGCAGCGTTGCGATCGGGCCGCGGCCCTTGTCAAGGCGCGCCTCGACCACAGCACCGGACGCGGCACGGTTGGGGTTGGCCTTGAGCTCGGCGACCTCGGCGGTCAGCGCGACCATTTCGAGCAGGTTGTCGATGCCCATGCCGGTCTTGGCGGAGATGGGGCAGACAATGGTGTCACCGCCCCAGTCTTCGGCAACAAGGCCGTACTCGGTCAGCTGCTGCTTGATGCGCTCGGGGTTGGCGTCGGGCTTATCCATCTTGTTGATGGCGACGATAATGGGAATTTCAGCGGCCTTGGCGTGGTTGATGGACTCGATGGTCTGCGGCTTGATGCCGTCCTCTGCCGCAACGACGAGGATGGCGATATCCGTGATCATCGCGCCGCGGGCACGCATGGAGGTGAACGCCTCGTGGCCCGGGGTATCGAGGAAGGTGATGGGCTTGCCCTTGATCTGCACCTGATAGGCGCCGATGTGCTGGGTGATGCCGCCCGCCTCGCCGGAGGCGACGTGAGCATTGCGGATATAGTCGAGAAGGCTCGTCTTGCCGTGGTCGACGTGACCCATGACGACGACGACCGGCGCGCGGGGCTGGAGCTCGTCGGCGCTGTCCTCGTGATCGTCGATGAGCTTTTCCTCGATCGTCACGACGACTTCCTTTTCGACCTTGCAGCCGAGCTCTTCAGCGACAAAGGACGCGGTGTCGAAGTCGATCATCTGGGAAAGGGACGCCATCACGCCGTTTTTCATCAGGCACTTGACGACCTCGGCGCCCGTCTTCTTCATGCGGGAGGCCAGCTCGCCGACGGAGATCTCGTCGGGAATTTTGACGGTCAGCGGCGTCTTCTTCGCGATCTCAAGCTGCAGGCGGCGCATCTTCTCGGCCTCCTCCTGCTTGCGCTTGCCGGAGAACGGCTGCTGACGGTTGTTGCGGTTTCTGTTGTTGCGGAACTTTTCCTTGCTGCCGCGCTCTAAGTCGCGGCGGTCACCGGAGCGCTCGGCCATGTCCTGCAGCTTTTCGTCGTACTTGTCAAGGTTGACGTTCGTGACCTTGCGGGTGTCGACGATCTTCTTTTCCGGCACGCGCGTCGTGGGGTGCTGCGTGGCGGTGGACTTGCTCTGCTGCTGCACCGGCTGGGTGTTCTGCTGCGGCTGGGCGGGCTTGCCCTGCTGGCCCTGCTGGGACTGGGGACGGCTGCCGCCGTTATTGCCGTTATTGTTTCTCGGCTGGTTCTGAGCGTTATTCGCCTTCGGCTGGTTCTGCGCGGGGGCGGGGGCAGCCTTGGGCTCGGGCTTTTTCTGGGGAGCGGACTCGGCGTAGATCGACTCGATCTTCACCTGATGCTTCTGCGTCAAATGCTCGAAGATCAGGTTGACCTCGTCCGCGGACAACACCTGCGAAGGCTTCTTGCTCCCGTCCTCATAGGTACTCAGAACGGACAGAATGTCCTTCGACGTAAGGCCGAAGTCCTTTGCCATATCGGATACCTTGTTCTTGTTCATTGTAGTAGCCAAATTATTGCACCTCCGTGTGTTGTGATCTCTGCTTACTGTCTTTCTTGATGCTGCCCTTGCCCTTCTTCACGGGGCGGGAATGGGCAAAGCGCCTTGCCGCGCGCTGCTTTTCCGCGGCGCGGTGCGCCTTTTCTCTCTCAGCGCGCGTGCGTCCGTGCTTGACCGCGCCTCTCGGGCGCTTGCTCTCGCTCTTTTCCGCGCTCTTGGCCTTTGCGGCGGGAGCGGGCTGCGGCTCTTCCTGATGCGGCTTTTTCTTGCCGGTGCGCACATTTTTTTCGTGCTGCTTGAGCTCTTTCCTCCGCTCGGCGGCGCGGGCCGCCTTGATCGTCAGGCGCTTGGCCGCCTCGCCGTAGTGCGCTTCGTCACTCTCCGCCAGCTTTTTCGCGACGGCCTCGGCAAAGCCGATGTCCGTCAGCGCCAGCAGCGCGCACGACGTGCGTCCCAGCGCTCTGCCGAGGTCCTCCTTCGTCGGCGGGATCTCAAGGCAGATGCACTCGCCCGCCTCGCCGAAGTGGAGCGCGCGGCGGCGCGTGTTGTCCGCCGCATCCGAGGCGATGAGGATGAGCCGCGCGTGCTTGCTTCGTGCCGCCGCGCCGACGGGCTCTTCACCGACCTCCAGCTTTCCGGCCTTTTTGGCAAGGCCGATCAGATTGAGCAGTTTATCCACCGTTTGCCATCTCCTTTTCCATTTCTTCGTAGACGCTCTCGGGGATGGCCGTGTCCAGCGCGCGCTCGAGCGCGCGGGATTTGCGCGCCCGCTTGAGGCATTCGCTGTTCGGGCAGACGTAAGCGCCGCGCCCGGGCTTTTTGCCCGTAAAGTCGAGCGACACCTCGCCTTGCGGCGATTTGACGGCGCGGATGAGCGCGCGTTTGTCCTTCATCTCGCGGCAGCCCACACACTGGCGCTGCGGGATCTTCTTTACTTTCTGCATGAGCCGCCCTCCTCTTTGGCGCTTTCAGCGCCTCGGACTTTTTTGCGCCGCGCACGGCGCAAATGAACTGAAATCGTTTTTACTGGCGACCGGTGCGTCAGTAAAAACACTTCTCGCCCCGCAAGTGTGCGAGCGCAAGCGAGTGCGCGCAGCGGGGTGCAAATTGAAGCTCAAAAATGTGCCTATGCACATTTTTGAAGATCACTCTTCTTCGCGATAGCTCTCGGGCTTGATGTCGATCTTGTAGCCGACGAGACGTGCGGCTAAGCGCGCGTTCTGGCCCTCCTTGCCGATGGCAAGGGAGAGCTGATCGTCGGGCACGATGACGCGGCAGGCCTTGCCCTCTTCGGCAAGGCGTACGTCGACAACGTCCGCCGGAGCGAGCGCCGCGGCGATGTACTCCGCGGGATCGTCGCTGTACTTGATGATGTCGATCTTTTCGCCGCGCAGCTCTTCGACGATGCTGTTCACGCGCTGGCCGTGGGGGCCGACGCACGCGCCGATGGGGTCGACGTTCTCGTCGTTGCTCCACACCGCCATCTTTGTGCGGGAGCCCGCCTCGCGGGCGATGGAACGGATCTCGACCGTGCCGTCGTAAATTTCGGGCACTTCGAGCTCGAAAAGACGCTTGACCAAACCCGGATGCGTGCGGGAGATCACGACCTGCGGGCCGCGGGACTGGCGGCGCACGTCGACAAGGTAGACCTTGATGCGCTGGCCCTCGATGAGCGTCTCGCCCTTGACCTGCTCGCCGGCGAGAAGAATGGCGTCTGTCGCTTCCGTGCCGGTGCCGATGCGAAGGGACGCATTGCCCGTGCGGGGATCGATGCGCGTGACGACACCGGTGAGAATTTCATGCTGCTTGGAGTTGTATTCGTCGTAGACCATGCCGCTCTCGGCTTCGCGCAGGCCTTGGATGATGACCTGCTTGCCGTTGCCCGCGGCGATGCGGCCGAATTCGATGTTGTCGACGGGAATGTTGACGATATCACCGACATTGTACTTGGCGGAGATGGCCTTCGCGTCATCGAGGCTCATCTGCGTGCCGGGGTTCTCGACCTCATCCACGACTTCCTTCTGCACGAACATCTTGAGCTCGCGCTTGCCCTCGTCCACATCGACCACGACGTTTTCCACGCCCTCGTGGTCGCGCTTGTAGGCGGTGGTGAGCGCCTGAACGATCTTATCCATCATAAAGGTCTGAGAAATGCCGCGTTCCTTTTCCAGCATCGCAAGCGCTGCGAAGATTTCATCACATTTCATGGGTATGCTCCTATTCTGTATAATCAAAGTAATTGGTATTCTTTTTGGTTAAAAGTCGCAGCGCAGGCGCACGAGCGCGACCGCGTCCTTTTCAAAGCGCTTCTCCTCTTCGCCGATGCGAAGCGTGACCGCGCCGTTGTCGTAGCCCGCGAGGTCACCGGAAAATTCCTTGCGCCCGTCCACGGGTTTGTAGGTCTTCAAGAGCACGGGCGAGCCCATGAACTGCTCAAAGTCACCGGGCCGCTTGAGCGGGCGCTCCGCGCCGGCGGACGCGACCTCGAAAATGTAGCTCGACTCGATGGGGTCGGCCTCGTCCAGAATATCGCTCAGCGCGCGGGAGATGGCCTCGCAGTCGAGGATGTTCACGCCGCCGTCCTTATCAATGTAGATCCGCAGATACCACTGTCCGGCCTCGCGGACATATTCCACGTCCCAGAGCTTGCAGCCGTTCTCTTCGACCACGGGGAGCGCCAGTTCGCGCACGGTCTCTGTCACTTTCTTCATTGTATCCCTCGCAATCCGTGTTTTTTCCGAAATTTGCAAAAGAAAGAGCGGGCCAAACGGTCCACTCTGCGTTTCCTGCATCCATAACACAAGCATACTATCACACAAAGCTGCGGAATGCAAGCGTTTTTGCGCGCAGTTTGCGGCTTTTTTGAAAAAATTTCCGCTGTTTTCCGTTATTTTTTGCGCGCCGCACCCTTCCCGCTTGCAAAGCGGGAAAAAGTGTGCTATAAGGATAGGACTCTGAATAGAGAATGAGAGAGAGGGATATTTTATGGCGCGTTCCGCCACGCTCGATATGACGCAGGGCAGCCTTAGCCGCCAGATCATCGGCTTTTCGCTGCCTCTGATGTTCACTAACCTTTTGCAGATGCTCTTCAGCATGGTCGACCTTGCGGTCGTCGGCCGCTTTTCAAGCTCCGCCGCCATGGGCTCGGTCGGCTCGACCACGACGCTCATCTTCCTGTTCACGGGCTTTCTGATGGGCCTTGGCAGCGGCGTCAACGTGCTTGTCGCCACGCATTTCGGCGCGCGCAGCGAGAAAAACGTGCGCGAGTCCGTTCACACGTCGTTCCTTGTCTGCCTGATCGCGGGCTTTTTGATGCTGGCGCTGGGCCTTATCTTTGCCCGCCCGCTGCTCGAGCTTCTGAACACGCGCGACGATCTGATCGACGGCGCGGAGCTGTACCTTCGCATCTACTTTCTCGGCATGCCTGCCGCCGCGCTCTATAACTACGGCAACGGCGTTCTGAATGCCATCGGCGACACGAAAACGCCGCTCATCTTCCTTTCCACCGCAGGCGTGCTCAATGTCATCCTCGACCTTGTGTTCGTCATCGGGCTCGGGATGTCGACCGACGGCGTCGCGCTCGCGAGCATGCTCTCGCAGTGCGTGTCCGCGGGGCTCATCGTCCGCTCGCTCATGCGCAGCAAGGAGATCTACAGCCTCAGCTTAAAAGAGATTCGCTTCCACAAGGACAAGGCCATCCACGCGCTGTCTGTCGGCGTGCCGGCAGGTTTGCAGAACGCGATCTTCTCGGTCGCAAACCTCTTCATTCAGGCGGGCGTCAATTCGTTCAGCACCGTCGTCGTCGAGGGCAACTCCGCGGCGGGCAATGTGGATAACCTCGTCTACTCCGTGATGAACGCGTTTTACATCGCCTGCTCGAGCTTTGTCGGGCAGAACTACGGCGCGGGCAAATCGCGCCGCGTGCTCAAGAGCTACCTGCTGACGCTCTGCTATTCCGCAATAGCCGCAGCGGTGCTCGGCGGGCTGTTCCTGCTGTTCGGGCACCAGTTTCTCTCGCTCTTCACGTCGGAATCCGACGTCATCGAGGCGGGCCTCGCGCGCATCTGGGTCATGTGCTTCTCGTTCCCGATCTCGGCCACGATGGACTGCACCACCGCCGCCTCGCGCGGCCTTGGAAAGGGCCTCGTGCCGATGATCTTCGTGTTCCTCGGCTCGTGCGTGTTCCGCGTGGCGTGGATCTACACCGTGTTCGCCCACTTCCATACGATCCGCTCGCTCTATATGCTCTATCCGTTCTCGTGGGTACTCACGGGCGCGGCGGAGATCGCATACTTTTTGTATTGCTATAAGAAATATGTCAAGCCGCTGGATGCGTCCCACGCAGCGGAATGAAAAAGAGCTGTCCGAAAGGACAGCTCTTTTTTTGCGACCACACTGGGTGCGTGTGCTTTTTCGCGCTTGTGCGAAAAAACCAAAAATTTTCACAGCTTTTGCAAAGCTGCCAACTTGCGGTTTTTGTAATCCGCGTCCCCCGTCACTTCGCGGAGCACGGTGATCTCCTCCGGCAGCGCGGCACTGCTTTGCCCGTACTGGAACAGCACGGCCTTTTCCGCGCTGAAGGGATACATGTCGATCTCGCAGCGGCGGTCGGCGAAGACGAAGCGGTACTTGGTCTTGCGCACGGGCGAGAGCGCCGTGTCGCGCTCTAAGAGGTATTTTTCATACTGCTTCTGCGAGATGGGGCGCTCGGTGTCCCATTTTTCGCCGTTTTCCATGCGATGCTTTTCGGTGTAGAAGTACAGCGTCTCCGCTCCGCTTTTCTGCATGCGCACGCGGCGCTCGATGTTCGGGTTCGTCAGCGCAAGGTAGGTCTGCGTCATGTCGATGGCAGCGGCGCGGTATTTGTGGGAAAACGCCGCCATGTCGGGCATGGCGATAAGGTACTTGCGCTTTTGTGCCATTGGCTCGACCTCGCCCACGGCGCGGTAAATTTCGCGCAGGGCGCGCTCGATTTTATTGTTGAAATTTGCGTCGTTGTCGATGATGCGCAGATTCGGGTGCGCGCTCCATGCACGCAGTGTGCGGTCGTCCATCTCGCGAGCGAATTCGATGGATTCCGTGCGCGCGTTGTTGCCGAGGTCATAGGCAAACTCCGCGCCCTTGGCGCAGGTGATGAGATGGAGTACCATGTCGTAATTGGCGAGCACACGCTCTTCGGTGCGGCCGTCAAAGCGCGCGATGACCTGCGCGAACTCCTCGTCCGACACGTAGGCCTTGTCATCCATCAGCGCGCGGTCGTAGAGAATGAGAATATTGTCCTCCGGCACGAGCTGCGCAGCGTCCAGCGCGAGCTTTTCCTTGTGGATCTGATCGCCGACGACAAAGTCCTGAAATTGCAGCATTGACATACAGTTGTCAAAGGGCTTGATGCCAAAGCCCGAAATGAGCTCAGTTGCCGTCTCGGGGATGGTGATGACGCGCCAGCCGTCCTCCTGCTTGAATTCCTTGAGCACACGGCTCACGAGCGTGGTTTTGCCCGCCGCGGGGCCGCCCGTGAGGACGATCTTTGTGATGCGCTTTGCCATAGTTACGCTTCCTTTCCGTGCAGAAGATAGTCGCCGAACGTTTCGACGGTCTTAAAGTACAGGTCGCAGTTTTGACGCATGAACGCCTCGATCTCTGGGATGTCGTTCGACCAGCCCGCGGCGGCGAAGCGCACATTCGCGGCCTTTGCCATGTCATATCCGGGCTTTAAGTCGTCGAGCACGAGCATCTGCTCGGCGGTGAAGCCGAGCTTTTCCATGATATCATAGAGCGCGTGCGGCTGGGGCTTGCGCCGGTCCTTTGGCACCTCCCAGCCGTAGACGAGCTTCGGCTCGGGGAGCTTATTTTCGCGGTAGTCGCGCAGAATGTTCGGCGAGAGCGAGTGCGACACGACGCAGATCGTGCCGCCTGCGTGCACGTAGTCCCACAGAATATCGCGCATCCCGTCGTAGACCTGCGGCACGTGGTGCTGGACGTATTCGTGCCAGTACGCCTGCTCGTGCTTCATATCCTCCTCGGTCATGCCGACCTCGCCGTGGAAAAAGTCATAGACGCCGGGGTCAAAGTTTTTGAGGACGTATTCCTCCAGCGTGTAGCGCTTCGCCTTGGGGAAAAACTTCGCCGTATACTCGGCAAAGCAGGGATAGTGTACCGTCGCGGTGGAGTTGACCACGGTGTCGTCGTGATCGAGCACAAGGCAGGGGTAGGTCATAAAAGGGACTCCTTTTTGATACTTTTTATAAAAGTATAGCATATTAAGTGTCCGCCCTGCAAGGGCGGGAAAAAGCAGCGCCGAAGGCGCTTCGTCTTTATTCCCTGCACCGTGCAGGGGAACGGGCAAAGGGGACCATTCTCTCACGTGAGAGAATGGCCCCCTTTAGATCCCCCAAGAGAACGCAAGGGGCCTTGCCCCTTGACCCCGCACATTGGCAGTCAGGCACTTGAAGAACTGCTCAGCCTGCGGATTGCACTGCGGTGTACATGGCTTCGTCATGAACCCCTGCGTTTCGTTGCATGTTGCAACCGCGCCTTACTATCGTGAGGCGCGAGTGACGTTACCTCGGCGGCGGACTGCCTGCGGAATGCGGCATTGCTACGCTCGCCGCATTGATTAGCATTACGGTAGACGGTGATTACTGCGCACTTCTATAAGATGGGCAGAGCGGCAGCGGATAGTAGGAGCAAGCCAAGTCGTATAGCAGAGGCCAACGCGGCTTCGCCGCGCTATGGGCAGTGCAATCGGCAAGCGTTGCAGCTCTTCGAGCTGCTCACTTGCAATGCGAATCCCTTTCTCTTGGGGGTCAAAGGGGGATATTCTCTTTCCGTGGAAAGAGAATATCCCCCTTAATCGTCCCCCTGCACGGTGCAGGGGAAATCCCGCCCTTTCGGGCGACTTTGATTCATTGTGCCATATCGGCACGAAAATAAACCGTCTGCTCCGGCAGCGACAAAATGAGCGTATACTCACTGCTTTTCTCCCCTGCAGCATCAGTGTATTCCGTGACGCCGACAAGCGCCGTACCGGTCTCGCTATCCAGCGTAAGATCATAGAGGACGTCGTTCGCATCGTGCTGGGTGAGGGTGTATGTGCCGCTTTGCGTGCTGCCGTCTGAATCCGTGAGCGTCAGCGTGCCGTCCTGCGCGGAGCAGGTGAGGGCGGGGAGGTCGAGCGGCTGACCTGCGCTGTCGATGGCGTTTGCGTATGTCCAGTCGTGGCCCTCGATGGTCAGGCCATCGTTCGTTTTGCCGCAGCCGACGAGTAGAAAAATGAGCAGCAGCGGCAGTAAAATCTTGTATTTACCTGTCATGTGTTTTTCCTTTCCACTTCTTGATTTTCGGCGTGAGCAGCACACCAATCCCCACGGCAAAGAGCAGCAGTGCGGCTAAAAACAGATGTGAAGGGAACCGGCCCATAACGTAGATGTCTGTCGCCATATCAACGCCGCCGACAATCGAAACATCCTCTGGAATAGGCGGTCCGGCAGTAAAATACTGTACGGCACATATGAGCAACACCGGTACGCTGATAGCCAGCAGAACCCATGCACTGATGCGCAGGGCCTTTGCACGCTTGACATGTGCCTTTTCTGACATGGCTGACGCGCTCGACGGGGGAGCGGCACCCTCCGGCGTGCCGGTCAGCTCTGCGAGCGGAACACCGAAAAAGCCCGAGAGTGCGAAGAGATTCGCCGTGCTCGGCAGCGACGAGCCGTCTTCCCACTTTGTCACGGCTTGCCGCGAGACCTCGAGTGCCTGCGCCAGCGCCTCCTGTGACAGCCCGCGCTCCTTGCGAAGCGTGCGGATGCGCGCGCCGAGTTCATTGTCCATGATCGTGCCTCCTTTGCCTTGATGGCGCTATCGTAGCAGTTTTTGGCGCAAAAGTCCACCAAGTATTCCGCTACTATCGGTAGCGAAACGGAAAAGCCGCCCGAATGGGCGGCTTTTCGCGCGTATTTACTTCTTGCGGCAGCTCAGCTCGCCGTTTTCGGCGTCGAGCACGAGCGTGCTGCCCGCGGCGAGGTCGCCGCGCAAAATCTCCTTGGCGATCAGCGTCTCCGCCGCGCTCTGGAGGTAGCGCTTGAGCGGACGTGCGCCGTAGATCGGATCGAAGCCGCGCTCGATGATGAGGCTCTTGGCCGCATCCGTGACTTCGAGCTTGAGGGTCTTGTCGGCAAGGCGCTTCTTGAGACCTTCCATCAAGATGTCGATGATGCCGCTGAGGTTCTCCTTCGTCAGGGGCTTGAACATGATGATCTCGTCAAGACGGTTCAAAAACTCCGGACGGAACGCGCGGCGCAGCTCGCCCATGACGGCAGCACGGGCACTCTCGGAGATGCTGCCGTCCGGCTGGATGCCGTCGAGCAGCTCGGAAGAGCCGAGGTTCGAGGTCAGGATGATGATCGTGTTCTTAAAGTCCACCGTGCGGCCCTGCGAATCGGTGATGCGGCCGTCGTCGAGAATTTGCAGCAGGATGTTGAAAACATCCGGATGCGCCTTTTCGACCTCGTCGAACAGCACGACGCTGTATGGCTTGCGGCGCACGGCCTCGGTGAGCTGGCCGCCCTCGTCATAGCCGACGTATCCCGGAGGGGCGCCGATGAGACGCGAGACGGAGAATTTCTCCATATACTCGGTCATGTCGATGCGCACGAGGTTATGCTCATCATCGAACAGGCAGTCGGCGAGGGACTTTGCAAGCTCCGTCTTGCCGACGCCCGTCGGGCCGAGGAAGAGGAAGCTGCCGATCGGGCGGTTCGGGTCTGCGATGCCTGCACGCGAGCGCTGGATGGCCTCGGTCACGAGACGCACGGCCTCGTCCTGACCGACGACACGCTTGTGAATGATCTCGTCGAGGCGCAGCAGCTTTTCGCGCTCACCCTCCATCAAGCGGCTGACGGGGATGCCAGTCCATTTGCCGACGATGTCGGCAATCTCGTTTTCGGTCACGGTGTCGTGCACCATGGAGTTGTCGCCCGTGTGCTTTTCGGCCGCGGCCTCGGCGTCCTTGAGCTGCTTTTCGAGGGCAGGGAGGTCAGAGTATTTGAGCTTTGCGGCCTTTTCGTACTCGAGGTTCGCCTGCGCGCGTTCGATCTCGCCGTGCATCTGCTCGATCTGGCTCTTGAGCTGCTTCACGCTGTCCACGCCGCTCTTTTCCGCCTCCCAGCGGGACTTCATGGCGTTGAACTGTTCCTTTTCATCGGCAAGCTCTTTCTTGAGCTCCTCGAGACGGTCGCGCGAGAGCTGGTCGTCTTCCTTCTTGAGGGCCATCTCTTCGATCTCCTGCTGCATGATCTTGCGGCGCAGATCGTCGAGCTCTGCGGGCATCGAGTCGATCTCCGTGCGGATCATCGCGCAGGCCTCATCGACGAGGTCGATGGCCTTGTCGGGCAGGAAACGGTCGGTGATATAGCGGTCGGAGAGCGTCGCGGCGGCGACAAGCGCGTTGTCGTGGATGCGAACGCCGTGATAGATCTCATAGCGCTCCTTCAGGCCGCGCAGGATGGAAATGGTGTCCTCGACCGTCGGCTCGTTGACCATAACGGGCTGGAAGCGGCGCTCGAGGGCGGCGTCCTTTTCGATATACTGGCGGTACTCGTCGAGCGTGGTCGCGCCGATGCAGTGCAGCTCGCCACGAGCGAGCATCGGCTTTAAGAGGTTGCCGGCGTCCATGCTGCCCTCGGTCTTGCCCGCGCCGACGATGGTGTGCAGCTCATCAATGAAGAGGATAATTTTGCCGTCGGACTTCTTGACCTCGTTCAAAACAGCCTTTAAGCGCTCTTCAAACTCGCCGCGGTACTTTGCGCCCGCGATCAGTGCGCCCATGTCGAGCGAGAAGATCGTGCGGTCCTTGAGGCCCTCGGGCACATCGCCGCGCACGATACGCTGGGCAAGGCCCTCGGCGATGGCCGTCTTGCCAACGCCCGGCTCGCCGATGAGCACGGGGTTGTTCTTCGTCTTACGCGACAGAATGCGGATGACGTTGCGGATCTCCGCGTCACGGCCGATGACGGGGTCAAGCTCCTTTGTGCGGGCGCGTTCGACAAGGTCCGTGCCGTACTTCTTGAGCGCGTCGTAGGAATCCTCGGGATTGTCGCTCGTCACGGGGGAGGTCTTGACCTTTGCCAACTCGTCCGAGAAGCGGCTTCTCGTGATGCCGTGGTCGGAGAGCAGCTGGCGCACGCTCTGCGAGCCCTCGGAGAAGATGGCGAGCATCAAGTGCTCAACGGAGAGATACTCGTCGTGCAGCTTTTCGGCGGTCTTTTCGGCAAGGTTCAGGATCTTGCCGACCTCGGGCGAGGCGTACACCTCGCCGCTGCCGCCGGAGATGCGGGGCAGATTGCGGATCAATGTGTCGAGCTCGGAGAGTAAGCCGTCGCAATCGACGCCCATCTTACCGAACAGTGACCCAATCAGTCCGCCGTCCTGATCGAGCAGGGCATAGAGCAAATGTTCGGTCGTTACATACTGGTTGCCGTTTTCCTGCGCCATGTTCTGCGCGGTCTTGACGGCTTCCAAAGCCTTTTGCGTATATTTTTCAGCATTCATTCAAGTTCACCTCAAATTCGTGTTTTTTACAATTAAGTGATTAAATCAGCAGCGTTCTGCTTCGCAGATCGCCGCGGTAGGCCATTTCGACATCGCTCGCGGAGAGCGAGCCGTCGAGATAGCCCTTGAGCAGCCGGTCGAAGAGCTGGACATAAGCGCTGATCGCACCGGCGACATCATCGGCAGTCAGCGCCTTTCCGCGCGGCATCGCGAGCGGACGGACGAAGCGCCCGTCGTACAGCGCGCAGGAAATGGAGCTGCCGAGAAGCGGTGCGAGGCACTTGTCTTCGATTTGCACCCAGAGCCGGAAGAAGCTCGTCATTGCGGAGATCAGCGCCGCCGACTGCGTGCGGAACACGATGTTCAGCGAGCCCATCGTCTGGGCGTCGCCATTGCTCAGGTCGACCTCGTACTTGACCGTGGGGCGGTATTTGTACGATAAGCTCGACTTGAGCGACATTGTGGACGAGCCGGGAGCGAAGAACGGCACCAGCTCGCGCGTGGGCGTCATCAGCTCTTCGATGGCCTCAAAGATATCGTTCCAGCGGCGTTCAGGCGTCGGCACGGAGACGTACTCGGCCAAAATCTGGTTGACGAGCGCCGAACGGTTCGTGCCCATCCGGTGAGCCAGCGCGTCGACCTCGCGCACCACATCATCTGACAGCGTCAGACTGTAAAGATTTTTCTTCATCATGCGCCTCCTTGGGGTTCTTTTTCTTTCTGGATGCTATCATAGCACGAGAATAAACTTTGTCAATAGATTTATATAAATATATTTACGAGTTATATGCGAATTTACACGGAGTTCATAATTGCAAAGGAAGCGGAAAAAGGGAAAAGCCGCAATGAATTTCACTGCGGCTTTTCCCTTTTGAGAGATATGAGAGATGAGAGAATAGCAAATTTACAGCAGGCCTTGGAGCAGGATGATGACGATCAGGATCGGCAGCACCCACTGGAAATAGGGCTTGAGTTTGGGGGAGAGCTTGACGCCCGCGCCCTTGTTGACCTCGGCAATGTACTTGTCAAAGCCCCAGCCCCACTTGGTGACGCAGAACAGAAGGTAGACAAGAGAGCCGATGGGGAGCAGGAGGTTGCTCACGAGGAAGTCTTCGCTGTCGAGCACGTCCTTGCCGAGAATGGGGTGGAAGTCGCTCCAGATGTTGTAGCCGAACACGCAGGGAAGGCTCAGGAGCATCAGCATAAGGCCGTTGATGAGCACGGCCTTCTTGCGGCTCCAGCCAAATGTATCCATACAGATGGCCAGAATGTTTTCAAACACCGCCAGCACCGTGGACATACTCGCGAACATCATGAAGAGGAAGAACAGCGTGCCCCAGAAGCGGCCGCCGGACATGTTGACGAACACCTGCGGCAGCGTGACGAAGAGGAGGGAGGGGCCGTTGTCGGGCGCAACGCCGTAGGAGAAGCATGCGGGAAAGATGATGGTGCCGGCCATGAGCGCAACGAACGTATCGAGCGCGCAGATGCGAATGGATTCGCCGACGAGAGTGTGATCGTCGGACATGTAGCTGCCGAAGATCTCCATCGCGGCAATGCCGAGCGAGAGTGTGAAGAAGGCCTGATTCATCGCATCGGTGATGAGGCTGCGCAGGCCGTTTTCGCGGATGGAATCCATCGAGGGGAGCAGGTAGAACTTCATGCCCTCTGCCGCGCCGGAGAGCGTCAGGCTGTGACCGGCGAGAATGAGGATGAGCGCAAGCAGCGCGATCATCATGACCTTGGATACGCGCTCAAGACCCTTTTGCAGACCGAACGAACAGACGACAAAGCCGACGATGACGATGGCGACCGCCAAAATGCCCATTTCAACAGGATTGGCCAACAGCTCGCCGAACACGGCGGACGCGTCCTCCGCGGGCATACCGGAGTAGAACTTGCCGGTCAGGAACCTGCCAAAGTAGCTCACCATCCAGCCGGAAACCGTCGTGTAGTACATCATCAAGAGGTAGCAGCCGATCAGGCAGAACCAGCCGTGGATGTGCCACTTGGACTTGGGCTTTTCGAGCGTCTTGTAGGCGAGGATCGCGCTCTTGCGGCTCGCGCGGCCAACGGCCAGCTCCATCGTTAGCACGGGAACGCCCATGATGAGCAGGCACAGAATGTAAAAGAGAACAAAATAGCCGCCGCCGTTTTTACCCGTCACATAGGGGAAGCGCCAGACATTGCCGATGCCGATGGCGCAGCCCGCGCTGACGAGCAGGAAGCCCAGGCGGGAGCGGAACGATTCGCGTTTCATGTTGATCGACCTCATTTGTAAAAGATTTATGAACGATGTGCTTATCTTACCGCAGGAAGATGGGCTTTACAAGACCGATTATCGGATGATATAATAAGCAAAACTTATGTTATGAGGAAATGAGTACATGAATCGCAATCAGCTACGCTATTTTGTCTCCGCCGCGGAGCACCGGAGCTTCACAAAGGCGGCGGAGCAGTATTACATCTCGCAGACCGCGGTGACGCAGCAGATCCAGCAGCTTGAGCAGACTCTCGGCTGCGAGCTCTTCGACCGCAGCACACGCCCCGTGAGCCTGACGAGCGCGGGAAAGTCGTTCCTTTTGGACGCAAAAGCGATCTTAGAGCGCATGAGCCGCGCGCAGGAGCGCGTGCACGACGCGGCGACGGGCCTGACCGGCACACTGCGCGTCGGCTACGTGCGCGGCTACGAGCGCAGCGACCTCTCGGTCCTGATGCGCCACTTCCACCAGAAAAACGGAAACGTGCTCATCTCGTTCTACCGCTGCTCGACGGATGTGCTGGCCGCGGGGTTACTCCATCAGGAGTATGACATCGTCTTCACTTGGGACTCGACAAACCTGCGCACACAGGAGGGCGTCACGTTTCAGACGGTCGAAAAGGCTCGGCTCGTTGTCGCGCTCTATGCGGGCCATCCGCTCGCGCAGCGCCGACAGCTCACGCGGCAAGAGCTGCGCGGGGAGAACATCTTATATATGTCGCCCGACGCCGCGCCCGATTCCTACGGCGACGCCTTTTTCATGCAGCGCTACGCCGAGGCGGGCTACAAGCCGAACATTCTCTTCCGCTCGGCGGACACCGAAAGCATCCTGATGATGGTTGCGGCGGAGGAGGGGATCTCGCTCCTGCCCGACTACTGCACCGACCGCCTTTACAATGCCGACAACCTCGTTTTCGTCCCGCTCGTGGGCGAGGGGGAGGAGGAAGAGATCATCGCCGCCTGGCAGAGCGGCAACCAGAACCCCGCACTGGGACGGTTTTTGACAGAGCTCAATCAAAAAGACCCGCCTTACTGAGGCGGGTCTTTCTTATTACAATATCAATTGTAAATTGTCACGATTCGGCCTTTTCGGCGTTCAGTGCTTCAAGCGCCTGCTCCATTTCGGCCGTTTCGGTGCGCGGCTCAAGGCGGTGCAGGCAGTCGAGGCATTCGATGCAGTGCTTGCGCTTGTCCTGCGGCCAGAGGACGCTGAGCTCCGGCACGTTGATCGCCTGTTTTTCAAGCAAGAGCCTTATTTTCCAGGTGATGTAAAGCGTAATACCATTCCACCACGGGGAGCCCATTTTGCGTCCGACATCAAGCGCCTTGCTCAGCCGCGCGGCGGCGGAGACGTACTGACCGTCCTCCACGTCGAACAGCGCGAGGTACGACAGCGCGATCGGCATCTGGCTGTATTCGTGGAAGGACTGATAGAGCTCCTCGGCGTACGAGAGCAGCTCGCGCGCGACCTCCTTTTCACCGCTCTGATAGGCGGCGACGCCGTAGTCGGTGTAGATGATGGCCGCGCCGGGGTACGAGCCGCGGCGCTGGTTGAAGAGAATGGCCTTGTCGTAGTATTCGAGTGCCTTGTCGAAGTTGCGCTCAAGGCGGTACGTTTCGGCAATATAGTTGTACGCGCCCGCGATGCTGATGACATAGCGGCCCTCGCCGTCCGCGTCGAGTGATTCAAAAAAGCTGATGGAGCGGTCGAGCCAACTGCGGCACTTGTCGTATTCGCCGATCATCAGGTACATGAGGCCCTGTAGGCGCAGGAACTTACCCCAGTCCGGCGTATTTTCCAAACGCGATTTATACTGCATGCCAAGGCGCAGATGCTCACGCATGACGGGAAGATCATAGGTCTGGATGGCATAGTAGATGAACTGCAAATGCGCGTTCGCGGCCATCTGCCAGTCGCCCGCGGTAGTACTGCTCTTGAGGAGCTGGCCGACAACGGGGAGGCCCGCGTCGTATTCGCCGCCGTGGATGTAGTAGCGGCTTTCGACGTACAGGAGCTGACGCTCGAGCTGGTCGAGCTCCTTGGCGTTTGCGCCGAACTGCGTGGAGCGCAGCGAGGCAAGCTCACGCTCGAGGATCTGAAAGTAGCCGGTCAGACCATCCTCCTTGACTGTCAGTGCGTCCGAGCCGTCGGTCAGGATCGGCATGAGCTCATAGCACATACCGGCAAATGCGTCAAGGGAAAGTACTTTATACTTGAAGGCTTTGAAGGTGTCGCCGCCTGCGGTGAAGTGCTGCACGAGCTGATCGTAGAGGTCGGTCGAACCGTCGCTGCCGAGTTGCGCCTCCAGATATTGCGCGGCGCGCAGATGCAGGATGCGGCGCGCGGACTCCGACTGGCGCTGCGAGAGCATGGCCTTCACGCGCTCGTGCGTGAACGAATAGCCGAGCACCTTGCCGCGCGTGGATTCGGTGAGCAGATTTTTCTGCTTGAGCTGGTCGCAGAGGTACAGAAGCTCCAGCGGCGTTTTTGTCAGAAGAGAGGTGAGAATGTCGAACGGCGCCCAGTCGCGGAAGACCGAGATGACGTCGAGTACCTGCAATTCATCGGACGAAAGGCCCGCGAGGCGCATCTGAATGATGCTGTCCGCGCTGGCAGGGATGTTTTTGAGCCCATTCGACTCGTGCATCGAGTCGAGCAGCTGCACGAGGAAGAGGCCATTGCCCTCCGTGCTCTGGTAGAGGTTGTCGATCTCCTTTTGCGAGTAGCGGCCCGGGGCGTAGAAGTTGACGAAGCGCGTTGTCTCCTCCTGCGAAAAGGCGTCGATATTGTACACGTCGAGCAGCTTGTCGCGCACGGCATTGTTGAGCACCTGCTGGGCGTAGGGCTGCAAAATGTCGCGGCTCGTGCAGATGATCGTGATGTTCGTGCTGCGCAGGCGGTGCAGCAGCATCGAAAGGAGGTCGGCGCTGTTGTTGTCGATCCAGTGGATGTCCTCCAAAATGAGCAGCACCGGCACCTTTTTGGCGACCGTCGACAAAATGAGCAGCGTGCTCTCAAGCGCGGCGAGATAATCTGCGCCCGCGGGATAGTCGCTCGAAATGCCGGAGAAATTGTGCTGGCATTCAACGGACAAGCAGGGGAAGAGGCCCGCGGCGGTCTTAATGTAAACATCCGGAATACGGATATTTTCGGATTCGAATTTCGGGATGAGCTGGAGCATGATCGTGTTCCACGGGGCGAGCACGGTGTTCATCTCGGACTGGTAGCACGAGGCCTGGCAGATCGCCCAGCCGGAAAAATCGTACTGGTGCAGGATGTAGTTGATGAGGTATGTCTTGCCGACGCCCGTCTTGCCCTGAATCAGCGCGCAGATCTTGTCGCTTTCAAGGCGCGAGCCATTGCACAGCGATACGAGCTTGTGCAGCACCGCGTCCTTGCCGATGAGCTGCTGGTCGCTGCCGACCTCGAGCTTGTAGGTCGAGGTGTTCCACGCGTCGACGATCTGATAGTAGAGCGCGGAGGTCTCCTTGAGCGGGGAGATGCTGAATTCGTCGGAAAGGTTCTTGCAGAGCGTATGGTAAAGGCCAAGTGCTTTACGGAACTTCTTATGGTCGCGGTAGACCTGCATGAGCGTGGAGAACGCGCTTTCCTCCAGCGGGTCGATGGCGATGTACTCCGTGCCGTACTTTTCGGCAAGGTCGAGCTTACCGGCGTAATACGCCTCCTTTTCCGCCGCCAAAAGCTGGTGGAGGTACTGCGACTGATAGAGATTGCGCTGATCGCTCAGCCATGCGTCAAACGCGGAGGAGTGGGAGACATTGAAGTCCTTCAGAAATTCCCCGTGATAGGCGCTGAGCATGTCGCCGCACTCAAAATCGTAGACATCGCAGGCGATCTCAACGTCGGCGGAGAATTCAACGATCGAGCGCTGGCCGGGGACGAAGGGATCGAAGGCAAACGCCTTGCGGATGGTGTAGATCGCGTGGCGTAGATTTTTGAGCGCTGTGGCGGAATCGGTATCCTCGTAGAGCAGGCCGATGAGCTCGCTGCGGGTGGTTTTGCGCTTGAGGATCAAATAGTACAAAAGAGCGTCGGCTTTTTTATAGGGGAGCGTGATCTCCCGCCCGTCGACGGAAACGGCGGGCGTACCGAACAGTTTTGCGTTTAACTCAGGCATGTCAAGGCCTCCCAACAGAAATAACACGTTAGTGCAGTAAACAAAAATAGTATACTCAAACCGTTGAAAAATAGCAAGTACTTCGACGAAAATACGATATTCTAAGCGAAAAATAACGCTATGGTCGAATACCTCAACGCTAATTCAACGCGCGTATGATATAAAGGCAGCATCAAAATAGTACGGGTCTGCCTTTTGCTGCCCGTTTAGTTTAGGAGGCATCCATTTGAATTACGTTGGAACAGCGCGTCCGATCCACGACGCCAAGGGCAAGGCCACGGGGTATACCAAATACGCCGGCGATCTCTCGCTGCCCAATATGGCGTATCTCTGCATGCTCCACAGCAAGATCCCGCACGGCTATGTCAAGGCGGTCCATGCGGAAAAGGCGCTGGCGCTTCCGGGGGTTTATGGCGTTTATCACTGCCTGAACACGAGCGATCGCAAGTATAACCGCTACCGCTCGAACTTCGACCAGTCATACTTACCGAACGAAGAGTGTGCGTTCAACGATTACGTGCGCTTTGTCGGCGACAAGATCGGCGTGGTCGCGGCCTGCGACCAGGAAACAGCGGAGAGAGCCGCGCGTCTTGTCGAAGTCGAGTATGAAGAGCTTCCGTTTTCCATCGGCTTTGATGATACGCTCGCGGGCAAGAACTGCCTGGAGGGCGAAACACCCGTCCGAGACGAATACACGCTGGAGGTCGGCAAAAAGCAGGAGAGCACCGAAGGGCTCATTGAGGTGTGCAGCACGATGGAGCTGCCGCGCCTGCATCACGCCACGATGGAGACACACGCCTGCATTGCCGACTATGACCCCTATAGCGACATGCTGACCGTCTACTGCCCAAACCAGGCCGTGCACGGCATTCGTACCGTGCTCGCGGACTTTTTGGAGATGCCGGAGAGCCATGTACGCGTCGTTAAGGCGACGATGGGCGGCTCGTTCGGTGCCAAGCAGGAGTGGTTTTTAGAGCCCGTCACGGCGCTCGTCGCCAAAAAACTCTGCCGCCCCGTCAAGCTCGTCTATTCCCGCGGCGAGGCGATGACCGACACGATCGTGCGCGGCGCGATGCGCATGAGCGCGCGCGGCTACTACACGCCCGACGGCGAGATGAAGGAAATTTACTGCGATGTGACGCTCGACGCGGGCGCTTACATCGGCAACGCGGGCGACTATGTCCGCGCGCTGGCCGGTAAGCCGACACGCTGCTACCGCATTCCATACATGCACTATCATGGACAGGTCATCAGCTCGAACTCGCCGGTCTCCGGCGCGTTCCGCAGCTGGTCGGCGGCAGAAGAGGCGCTGATGATGGAGCGCCAGCTCGACGCCGCGGCGGAAAAGCTCGGCATGGACCGCCTTGCGATTCGCCTCAAGAATGTGGCGCGCAGCGGGGAAGAGGACAAGAAACTCCACCTGTCGCTCGAAGATATCCGCATCGGCGATGCGATCACACTCGGCAGCGAAAAGTTCGGCTGGGACAAGCTGAAAGCTGAGGACGCGGCGTTCAACGCCTCCCAGCAGCGCTACCGCAGGGGCGTCGGCATCGGGATCGGCGGTCACGGCAACACATACTTCCCGCGCTTCAATGACTACGGCGAGGGCAGCATCAGCTTAAATGCCGACGGCTCGATGCAGGCGAATTTCACCCTGCACGACCACGGCTGCGGCACGGTGACGGCGATGCGCATGATCGCCGCCGAGGTGCTGAAGGTGCCTGAGGATAAAATTTACATGACCGAGGGCGACACCGCGGTCACGCCCATCGACTACGGCTGCTTTGCCAGCCGCACGACCTATGTGGTCGGCCGCGCCGTGCAGGATGCGGCGAACACCCTGAGAAAGAAGATGCTGCACGCGGCGTCTACGCTTCTGGATATTCCAGAAGACGAGCTGTTCTTAAACGACAGCCACATTTGCCGTGCGGGGCAGGACGAGCCGCTCCTTTCGTTTGCCGAGCTCGCCAAAAAGAGCATGCACACCCACGCCGGCAACCTGACGGCCTACGTGAGCTATTCGAACGTGACGAACCCCGGCGTGACGGGCGCGCACTTTGCCCATGTCGAGGTCGACACCTGGACAGGCTTTACAAAGGTGCTCGACTATCTCGCCGTGCACGACATCGGTCAGGCCATCAACCCCGGCCTCTGCGAGGCGCAGATCCAGGGCGCGGTGCAGATGGGCTGCGGCGCTGCGCTGCGCGAAAAGATGACCATGCAGAAGGACGGCCGCTGCACGGAGAGTTTGTCCAAATATCATCTGTTCCTTGCAAACGACCTGCCGAACATCCGCGTGGAGCTTTTGCAGGACGGACGTTCGAAGGAGGGCCCGTTCGGCGCGAAATCCATCGGCGAGGTCTGCTATGTGCCGGTCGCTCCGGCGGTGTGCGGCGCGGTGAACGACGCGCTGCACGCGAACCTCTCGGTGCTGCCGTATGATCCCGACTGCATTCTCAAATATCTGGCGGAGGTGAGAGAGAACCATGACGCTTAATTTTATTGTAAACGGAAAGCCCGTCACGCTCGAGACCGAGCCTGACCGCCGCCTGCTCGACATCCTGCGCGAGGACCTGCACCTCACGGGCACGAAGGAAGGCTGCGCGGAGGGCGAATGCGGCGCGTGCACGGTGCTGCTCGACGGCGAAGCCGTCCACTCCTGCCTGACCGCCGCCATCCAGCTCGAAGGCCGCGAGGTCACGACGATCGAGGGTCTTGCCGAGATGGGCTCGCTCGATATCATCCAGACCTGCTTTGTCGAAGAGCTTGCCATCCAGTGCGGTTACTGCACGCCTGGCATGATCATGTCTGCCGAGGCGCTGCTGCGCAAAAATCCTGACCCGACGGAAGATGAAATTCGTCTGGCGCTCTCCGGCAATATCTGCCGGTGCAGCGGCTATGTCCAGATCGTGCGCGCGGTCAAGCGCGCCGCGAAGGAGAGGAGGGAAGCGCAGTGCAGAGCTTAACGCCCAAAACGCTTGCCGAGCTCGCGCAGGCGCTTTCCGCCGCCACGGAAAAGGCGAAGATCATCGCAGGCGGCACAGACTTTATCATCAAGGAGCGCGCGGGCAAGTTCGCGCCTGACCTTTTGATCTACCCCGGCTTCATTCCCGAGCTGAACACCGTCACGAAAGAAAACGGCGTACTGCGCATCGGCGCGGCGGTGCCGATGAACGGCATCACCGCCGCACTCAAGGACGACAAGGCGTTCTGCGCCATCGCGGACGCGGCGTCCGATGTCGGCTCGCCGCAGATCCGCGCCAAGGGTACGATGGCGGGCAACCTCTGCAACGCCTCGCCCGCGGGTGACATGCTTCCGGTCTCGTGGCTGTATGATGCGCAGCTTGAGCTGATGAACGCCGACGGCACGGCGAGCGTGACGCCGGTGAACGGCTTTATCACCGGCCCGCAGAAGACGATCTTGCGGCCGGATCAGGCCGTCACGGCCATTCTGATCGGCTTAAAGCAGTTTGAGGGCTTTGTCAGCGCGTTCCATAAGATCGGTTCGCGCGAGCGTGTGTCCATCTCCCGCGAGGGACTGGCCGCCGCCGTCAGGCTCGACGAAAACGGTAAGGTCGAACAGGCGAGACTGTCGCTCGGCGCGGTCGGCGGCACGCCGATCCGCGTGACGGACGCAGAGGAGTATATGCGCGGCCGCGTGCTCGATGAAAAGCTCGTCGAAGAGATCACGCCGATGGTTGCCGAGACCATCCACAACAACTGCCGCCCGGCAAACCGCCTCTATAAGACTGAGGCCGCCCGCGGCCTGACGGCGGATACCTTCGCCAAGCTGATGAGCCGCCTGTAACGCGAAAAACAAGCTGAGAAAAAGGACGCATCCGGTCGGATGCGTCCTTTTTCATTTGCGATTGTATGTTACGCGCGCTCGGCCTCTTCGATGACCTTGAGCAGCGAGCCGTCCTTGATGACCTGATAGGACTTTTCAATGTCGATGCTGAGGTTGCGGTCGGCATCGTAGTAGGGGACGGTCTTGCGGTAAGCGTCCTTGAGAGGACCGGTGACCTTGCCGAGCTTGAGCAGGTTGTCAGCGCGCTGGTCGCGGCGCATTTCGACGGCCTGAGCGGCGTGCATCAGCTCCATGCCGAGCATGTAGCGCAGGTTGTCGACGATGCGGAGAGAACGCATACCGGCAAGCGGCAGGTTGCTGGCGTGATCCTCGATGCCGTTGGCGAAGGAAGTGATGTCGAGCGTCGTCGTGTTGGCGAGCCAGCGGTTCTCGGCGTCGAGCGCGGCGAAGGTCTTCTGTATCGTGGAGAACGCGATGGCCTTGACCTCGTGCGGGGTCAGGAAGCGGTTGAGACCCGTGAAGCCAGGGTCGACGATCTTGTAGAGGCGGTTCGTAATGGCGTGGGACATGTGGCACAGCGCCGCGGCCAGCATGTCGACGCCGAGAGAGAGGGTCGTTACCTCAAAGTTCGGGCTGACGGATGTGGTTCCCTCCTCATAGAGGATGCAGGGATTATCGTCCGTGCGGTTGATCTGGAGCTCGAGGATATTCTTGACGTACTCAAGAGAATCGTAGACAGAGCCGTTGATGGCCGCACCGCAGCGGAAGGAGAGGGGATCCTGCAGCGCGCGCTTGGAATCGGGATGCTCAAGATAGCTGCCCTCGAGGAAGCGGCGGCACTCTGCGGCACAATGGATCTGACCGGGCAGGCCACGCACCTCGTTCACGCGCTCGCCGAGCGGCTGGAGGCCGCCGTTGAGACCTTCGAGGTGCAGGCAGTAGATGGCGTCGCTCAGCTTGATGAGCTCTTCGACCTCCTTGACGAGCAGGACCACCATGGATTCGCCCTGCGCGTTCGAGGAGACGATGGAAAGGCCGTCCTTCGGGCCGAGGATCGCGGGCTCGATGCCCTCGGCGCGCATGGCGTCGATCGCGGGAATGATCTCGCCGTGATATTCGACCTCGCCCTGGCCGATCATGGCCTGACCGATCATGCTCATCGTGCTCACGTCACCCTCGCCGACGGCGCCGCGGCGCATGGCGCGGGGATGGATGCCGCGATTTAAGAACTCCTCATACATTTTAAGAATGTTCGAGGCGATACCCGTGCGGCCGCAGAGGGCGGTGTTGAGGCGGATGCACATCATCGCGCGCACTTCTTCGACGCTGGCAAACGGCGCAACGCCGAGGGAGTGGCTGTTGATGAGGTTGCGGTTGTACTGCTCGAAAAAGTCCTGGCTGAATTCGCGGTCCTTGTTCCAGCCCACGCCGTGGTTCAGGCCGTAGACGGGCTTGCCGTCAGCCGCCATGTCAAAAAGCACCTGGCGGGATTTGTCGACGAGGGGGATGACCTCAGGGTCGATCTGCACGGGGCGGCGGTCATAAACGACGGAGTAAAGATCCTCCAGCGTCAGGTCTTTTCCGTTTAAGATCAGAGTTTCGCTCATTTTGTAAAAACCTCCTTGCGGTAAATAAAACAAATTGTTGTCACTTTGATTGTTTATATTATAATAGTGAGCCGTCAAAACAGCGTTGAAAATTATGAAAGAAAAAAATTTACCCCGTTCAAACGATTCAACGTTTTTCCAACTTTACTGTGCTATAGTGTCGTCATCGCGGGAAAGGCAACGAATTTTGCGGTAAGGAAGACGCAGAAGATGTGTATCCCGTATCAAAACCGTGCGGAGAGACGGCAGATCACTCCGCAGCAAAACAACAGGAGGAGAAAATGCTTACACTGATTGACAATATTACTATTGTCCTGTGCGTGGTCGGCATCTTCGCCATCAGCGTCTTCATGAGCAAGAAGAACACTGATATGGAAGCCTACTATCACGCAAACAAGGCTCTGCCTTGGTCTCTCGCGGTCGGTACGATCGCTGCATCCTGGTACGGCGGCAACGGTACGATCGGTACGGTCGGCTATGTTACCACCATGGGCCTTTCCGCATTCTTTATCTGGTCCATCGGCGCGCACCTTGTGCGCTTCCCGCTGGCTCTGTGGGTTGCTCCCCGTATTTCCGTCAAGGTCAACTCCACGATGACCGAGCTGCTCGACCGTTTCTACGGCCGCATTGCTTCCTTTATCGGCGCGATCGTCCTGCTGGCGACCTGCCTCTCCATCTCTGAGATCGGCGCCTGCGGCTATGTCGGCGTTGCTGCGTGGAACATGAACAAGTTCCTTGCTGCGGCCATCGTCATTGCCATTTCCATCGGCCTTTCCTGCGTTGGCGGCCTGCTCGGCGTCGCCATCACTGATATGATCTTCTTCTTCCTGATGATCGTATCTGTCGCTTTTGTCTTCCCCAGTGCGTTCTACGGCGTGGGCGGCTTCGCTGCTCTCGACGAGATCTTTAGCACGGTTGATCCCTCGATGATGACCCCGTTCGGCGGCATCCCTCTGGGCCGTGCCATCGTGCTGATCCTCATCTGCATCAACGTCTATAAGGATCCCGCGTTCTATCAGCGCTTCACCGCTTCCAACGGTCCCAAGACCGGTAAGCGCGCGATGCTGACCTGCTTCTCCATCTGGCTGAGCATGGACGTTTGCCTGATGTTCACCGCTATCGTCATCCGCGCGATGGATCCCGCGCTGACCGTCCAGCCCGAGGTTGCTTACATGCAGCTCGTTCTCAGCGGTCTGCCTCCCGTTGGCCGCGGCCTGTTCGTCTTCGCGATGCTCGGCGCCATCATCTCCACGATGGATACCTACTATCTGGTCGGCGGCGAGATCGTGTCCAACGATATCATCGGCGTCCTGCGAAAAAAGCCCCTTACCGACAAGCAGTCCATCTTCATTTCCCGTATTGCCTGCGTGGTGTTCGGCGTGATCGGTCTGAGCGTTGCGTTCAAGTTCAAGCTGGTCTATGATGCGATGATCCTTGTCACGAGTCTCTCCATGTCTGCGCTGTTCGTTCCCATGATGGCTGCCATCATGTACGATGGCAAGAAGACCAACATGTCTGGCCTCTGCTCCATGATCGTTGGTATCCTCTCTTGGCTCTGGTTTAACTTTAATCCCCTCAGCATTGAAGCCCTCGGCGGTAACGTCGATCCGATGCTCGTGTCTCTGCCTATTTCTTTCGTAGCGTTCCTCATTGGCAACCAGTTCGGTAAGGTTCTCAACACCGGCTTTGTCAAGCCCGACGGTGTGAACCTTGAGAAGGGCATGATCATGACCTCCTCCGGCCCCGTCAGCGAGGAAGAGTACAAGAAGGAGATCAAAGTCGAGTGGCTCGGCATCGACGGCGCTCTGTGCCTTGTCTACGTGGCGCTTGCCTGCTTCTACAGCTTCGGCATCATCAACCGTATCGACTGGATCATCGGTTGGGTCGCCCCGCTGGTTGCCGGTATCTCCACCACCGCAATCTTCCTGCGCTATCTGTATCAGGTCTTCACCTTCGGTAAGACTCCCGCTCAGAAGAAGTAATTCAAATGCTCCAAGAGAAGGCAGACCTTTCCGGGTTTGCCTTCTCTTGCTCTATCGTTCGCTGATCTGGCGGGCGATAGAGCAGGTCATTCCCTTAAAAGCGGGCCGAAAGCGGCTCCTTAAAAAATTTTTATTGATAGCGTTGAAATATAAACGCGAATTAAACGATGGCGTGTTATACTACCATCATCACAACGGAGGCGCAGAAGTTCCTCCCTCCGGAATTTGAGAGGTGCAATATGTCTGAAGTAGATACCATCAAAAACGTCACCATCGTCGGCATTGGCACGCAGGGGTCGATGATCGCTTTCCGCAACGCGCTCTACGGCAAGAACGTGACCGGCTACAGCCGCACGCAGCCGTCGATCGACACCTGCAAGAATAAGATTGAAAAGTGGCTCGCTCACTTCATCGAAGAGGGGAAGCTGACAAAGGACGAGGCCGACGCTGTGCGCGGCCGCATCCATTACGCGACGACGCTCGACGAGGCCTGCAAGGACGCCGACCTCGTCGTTGAGAACGTGCCGGAAAAGATCGAAGTCAAGCAGGCTGTTTTCAAGCAGCTCGACGAGGTCTGCCCGAAGCACTGCTATCTGAACTCGAACACCTCCTCGCTCCTGATGAGCGATATCTATAAAGATGTGAGCGACGAGCGCAAGGCCATGACCTTCTCTGTCGACCACGACGACCCCATCCGCAACAGCTATCTGGAGATGATGTGGAACCCCAGCACGTCTGAGGAGACGAAGAAGGCCGCTATCGCGCACTATCACACCCTCGACTTTGAGCCCGTCATCACCGAGCGCGAGATCAAGGGCTATTCCATCAACCGCGTGTGGCGCGCCGTCAAGCGCGAGTGCCTGTACCTGTGGGCCAACGGCTATGTCACCGACGTCGCCGAGTTCGACCGCGGCTGGATGACCGAGTGGCACAGCAACATCGGCCCGTTCAAGCTGATGGACCTCATCGGCCTTCAGACCATCTACAACATCGAAAATTCCTACTACGCCGCCAGCGGAGACGAGCGCGACAAGCCGCCCGCAAAGCTCAAGGAAATGATCGACGCGGGCCACCTCGGCATGAAGACCGGCCAGGGCTTCTACTCCGGCTACGACACCGAGGCCGGTAACCTGGACGTCGGCAAGAAGTAAGCAGGGGAGAGGTCCATGAAACTCACGGATCACCAGCAGAAAATGCTGGACGGCGCGTTCGGCAGGGGCAAGGCCATGGCGATGCGGATCCAGATCGGCGTGGGCAAGTGCTTTGATGCGGAGCGCCTGGTTCCCGTCAGCCGCGCGCACGTATCCCTCAGTGCGCAGGAGGCCGACATCTGGTTTGCGGGCAAGCTCCTGGACGCGGGGGCTTCCTGCGCCATCGCGCCGACTGTCAATCCCGGCTATTCCGTCGACTATTTTCGTTCTCGGCTGACTGATGCCGCCGTCGAAAACATGCGAAAGACCGAGCGTATCTACTGCGGCCTCGGCGCGCGTTTGACGTACTGCTGCACGCCGTATCTTGCCGATAACGTCCCGTCGTATGGCGAGATCATCGCCTTTTCCGAGACGAACGCCACGATTTACGCCAACGCCGTTCTCGGCGCGCGCACGAACCGCGAGAGCGCGGCCAGCGCCCTCTGCGCTGCCGTGACAGGCTACGCGCCCGAATACGGGATGCTTCTGAGCGAGAATCGCTTCGCCGACATCGCCGTCCGCGTGGACGCGAAGATGGAGTCGGACTTTGACTACGCCGTCCTCGGCCTTTGCGGAAAGAAGATCGGCAAGGGTATTCCGGCGTTCCTTGGCCTTCCCGAGAAGATCAGCACCGAGGCGCTCATCGCGCTCGGCGCGGAGCTGAACGTTTCGGGCAGCTACGACCTCTACCACATTCCAAATGTCACGGCGGAGGCCGCGCACGGGTTCGACCTTTTTGGCGGCAAAGCGCCGAAAAGGGAGGTCACCATCACACAGTCTGACTTGGAGCAGACGCTTGAGGCGTTCTCTCCCTCGGCGGACGGCAGCATCGAATACTGCATTCTTGGCTGCCCGCACTACACGTATGCGCAGATCGAAGAAGTCGAGCGACTGCTCGGCGGCGAGAAGGCGAAGGCCGACATCCATATCCTGACGTCCGCCGCCATCAAGCGCGAGGCGAAAGAAAGCGGCCTCGAGGACCGGCTTCTGGACCTTGGCGCGGACCTGATCGCCGACACCTGCGTGGACGAGGCATGCTGCTGGGGCTATCTTGCCGGAAAGCCCGGCGTGACGGATTCGCCCAAGGGCGCATACTACATGGAAACGGCGGGCATCCGCATGGCCGTGCACGACACGGCCACCTGCATCCGCTGGGCAAAGCAGGGGAGGGTGTGCTGATGAAAAAGACATTTTCCTGCCGCCAGATCGCCGCGGGCAAGGTGAGAGGCGAGGTGCTCACCTGCACCGACCAGATCCTTTTTTACCACACTGACCCGAAGACCGGCGTCGTGACCGAAGTCGGCCACGCGCTCGAGGGCGTGAGCGTCAAGGATAAGATTCTCGTCTTTCCGGGCGGAAAGGGCAGCTCCGTCGTGCAGATGGACGGGCTCTACAAGCTTGAACTCAACGGCGCCGCGCCGCTTGGCTTTATTGTGCACGAGCCCGACACCGTGCTCGTCTCTACGGCTATCATCATGGAGATCCCGATGGTCGACCGCGTGGAGGACGAATTTTACAATGCAGTAAAAACCGGAGATCAGATTGAGATCAACGCCAGTGAAGAACTGGCCGCGGTCACGATGCTTAAACATAACGACTGAATGAAAATTACGAAAGGACAAGCAGTATGGACACTTTGATTTTGAACGGCCACGACCTGACCTTGCAGGACGTCTATGACGTCGCTTACGACGGCCGCAAGGTCGAGATCGCAGCCGATGCCTACGCGCGCCTCGCCAAGGGCCGCGAGATCATGCAGGAGCTCTCCAAGGGTGGCAAGGCCATTTACGGCTTCAACCGCGGCGTTGGCCAGAACAAGGACGTCACCATCGACGAGGACTTCATGGAGACGCAGAACCGCATGATGCTGCGCTCCCACTCCCTCGGCCTTCCGCCGTTCAACACGGACGAGGAAGTGCGCGCGATGATGGTCATCCGCCTCAACAACATGCTCATCGGCGCATCCTGCGCTTCCGATGACCTGGCGAACAGCTACCGCGACTTCCTGAACCACGGCATCACGCCGCGCATCCCGCGCCGCGGTGCCGTCGGCGAGGCAGATATCACCACCATCACCCACATCGGCCTTGCCTTCATCGGCGAGGAGGACGTCAACTACAAGGGCAAGGTCGTGAGCGCCAAGGAAGCCATGGATAAGGAGGGCCTCAAGCCCCTGCATCTCCAGCTCAAGGACACGCACACCATCATGCTCTCCAACAGCCAGGGCGAGGGCACCGCGGCCATCCTTGTTCACGAGGTCGAGAATCTCGTCAAGATGTCCGACCGCATCTTCTGCCTCGATTATGAAGGCCTCAACGGCAACATCGAGCCGATGCGCGAGGACGTGAACGAGCTGCGCGGCCTGCCCGGCCAGATCCGCTGCGCCGCCCGCTGTCGCAAGGATCTTGAGGGCAGCTACCTTTACAGCGACAATCGCCCTGAGCACGCGCTGCAGGACCCGCTGACTTTCCGCGGCGGCTTTATCATCACGGGCGCGGTCGAGGATGCGCTGGACTACGTCAAGAAGTTCCTGAGCATCCAGATCAACTCCCCCTCGGACAACCCCTGCATCATGCTCGACAAGAAGGACGTCTTCGTCAACTCGAACTTCGAGACGACGTCGCTCGTCATCGGCGTCGAGATGCTGGCTATCGCGCTGGCGCACCTGTCCCGCGCGGTCAACTACCGTCTGATCCGCATGTGCATGCCCGAGTTCACACACCTGCCGCGCTTCCTTGCCCCGCGCAACGGCAGCGCCCACGGCTATGACGAGGTGCAGAACGTGCTCTCCTGCCTCGATGCGGAGAACCGCTATCTCACGACCCCGTCGTCCGTCGACTTCTATCCCATGCAGGGCTCCATTGAGGACCACGCGAGCAACCTGCCGCTGGCCGTGACCAAGTGCCGCCAGATGGTCGACAACCTGCGCTACCTTGTCGGTATGGAGGCGCTGTTCGCCTCTCAGGCCGTCGATCTGCGTAAGAGCGACGATAACGGCGACTACGTCCACCTTGGCAAGGGTACGCAGAAGGCCTACGATGTGCTGCGAGCCGTCGTTCCCGAGATGAAGAGCAACCGCAGTGTCTATGACGACATCAACAAGGCCTATCAGCTCGTGCTGGAAGAGAAGTTCCTCGCCGACGGCGAATAAAAAATTGCAGCCATAGAACCTTCACCATAGGGCAAAGGCCGGTCACGCAAGTGACCGGCCTTTGCCTTTTTCTGATTTAATTGCTTTTCGAGAGGGGAGGGAAGTCATCCGCGGCGGAACCAGTCCTTCATGACGGTGAAGATCTGCACCAGTTCGTCTTCTTCAATGACATAGGGGACCATGGAGTACATATAGCTCAGGAACGGACGGCTGAATACGCCGCGCTCATAGGCATACTGCTGGAAGCCCTCCAGCGTTTTGGGATCGTACACCTCCACACAGGTGCAGCCGCCCATCACACGCACCTCCTTGATGCGCTCATCGGAAAAGCCCAGCATTTCGCGCTTGGAGATTTCCTCAATTTTTTGAATCTTTCCCATGTAGTTTTCGCGTTCGAAAATCTCAATGCCCTTGAGCGCAACGGCACAGGAGAGGGCGTTGCCCATGAATGTGGGGCCATGCATCAGCGCGTGGCGGTCATTGTCGCTGTAAAAGCCGCGGAAAACCTTTTCGTTGGCGACCGTCACCGCATGGCCGATGTAGCCGCCGGTCAGCGCCTTGCCGAGCACCAGAATGTCCGGCAGGACCAGGTCGGCCACAAAGCGATTGCCCGTCCGGCCAAAGCCGGTGGCGACCTCATCGAAGATCAGCAGCACGCCGTACTCGTCGCACAGCTCGCGGGCGCGCTTCAAAAACGAAATGTCGTACATTTTCATGCCACCGGCGCCCTGCAGCAGCGGCTCGACGATGAAGCAGTTCAGCTTGTCGTGATAGAGGGCAAAGGCCTCTTCGAGCGCGGGGATCTCGGTCGGGATATGGACGACGCCCTCTTTTTTGTCGAAGGCGAAGTGGTAGTCCTCGTCGTCGCCGACCTCCATCGCCTTGAAGGTGTCGCCGTGGTAGGCGTGCTCCAGCGCCAAAATCAGCGTGCGCTTTTTCATCTCCGGATGATCGTCGCACTGGTTGGTGTTGTATTGCAGCGCCATCTTGAGGGCGACTTCGACAGCCACGCTGCCGGAATCGGAAAAGAAGCAGTAGTTCAGATCGCCCGGCAGAAATTCTTCCAGCTTGGCCGACAGCTTTTCGACCGGATCGTGGGTGAGTCCGCCCAGCATCACATGGCAGAAATTGGCGGCCTGCTCCTGAATGGCGGCCGTCAGCTCGGGGTGCTGATAGCCGTGGATCATGCACCACCAGGAGGAGACGGAGTCAATCAGCTCCTGATCCTCGGTGTAAAGATGGACGCCCTTTGCCTTGATGATCTTATAGGGCGCTTTCATGGTTTTCATCTGCTCATACGGATACCAGATCATGTCAGCGATACCTCCTCATACAGTGCTGCTAAATCGGTTGGTTCCATCGGAAGTTCCTGTGCGCCGTCGGGAATGCAGGCGAGCACGGGCAGGCCCGTGCGCTGTCGGCACATGGCGATGTTGTCCTCTTCCATCGTGTCGCCGCGATGAAAGTGATTAAAGAGGATTCCCTTTACAGGGAGCTTTTTGCCTTGCATATACTCTGCCGTCAGCACCACGCTGTTGATGGTACCAAGACCCGCGTCCGCGATGATCACGCTTGGAAGCTGCAACGCACGAATGACGTCTTCGAGCCACAGCGTTTTGCCGTTCTCTGCGCGAAGCGGGCAGAGAATGCCGCCGCTACCCTCGACGGTGACATAATCGTTGCGGCTGCACACGGCCTCAAAGCCCTGCCGGATGACCGGCAGCTCGGGTGGATTCCCCTCATAGCGCGCCGCCAGATGGGGCGACCACGCATGCTCATAGACATAAGGGCACATTTCGCCAAGCGGCTGCGAAAGTCCCGCCGTTTGCTGTACGAACATGGCGTCGCCGGGGATGAGGCTGCCGTCGCTCCTTCGCCGGTTGCCGCTCATGGCGGCCTTATAGTATGCAGCGTTCTCTCCGGATTCCGCCAGCTTTTTTACCATCAGCGCCGTGACATAGGTCTTGCCGACGTCCGTTCCGGTCCCCGTGACAAAAAGAGCCTTTGCCATGCCTCACGCCTCCTTCCAATAGGCGGGGGTCACGTCCCGCCCGAGAGACGCGAGCATGCTGCGGTCGCTGCGGATCGTTGCGCAGGCGGCAGTGGTCAGCATGTTGCCGGTGATGGTGGCGGAGGCTCCCGCGCGGAAGGCGGTCTCACCGTCGTTGGTCAGCAGCGCGCGTCCCGCCGCCAGACGGATGTTCGCCTCCGGATTGATGTAGCGGAAAAAGGCAATGGTCCGCAGGATGTCCTGCTCCGTCAGGCAGGGCAGATGCTCAAGCGGGGTGCCGGGGATGGGCATCAGCGCGTTGATGGGGATGGAGTCGATGCCGAGCTCTGCAAGGCTGACCGCCATGTCCAGGCGGTCTTCCCACGTTTCACCCATGCCGATGATGCCGCCGGAACAGGCGCACATGCCCTCCGCCTTGACCTTTTTCAGAGTCTCTACCTTCATGTCGTAGGTGTGGGTGGTGCAGATGTTCGGGAAGTTCCGCTTCGAGGTCTCAATGTTGTGGTGATAGCTCGTGACGCCCGCCTTGTGCAGCCGGTGAAGCTGCTCGGCGCTCAAAAAGCCCATGGACGCGCACAGGTCGATCTTGCACTCGCGGTGCATCGTCTCATAAGCGTGGATCGCCTGATCGAACTCCTCGCCGGTCAGGGCTCTTCCCGCGGTGACGATAGAGAAGCGGTCCACGCCCTCGCTTTCGTTCATCTTGCAGGCCTCTAAGATCGCCTCTTCAGGGAGAAAGTCGTAAACGTCGCATTCCGTGTGATAGTGCGCGGACTGCGCGCAGTATTTGCAGTCCTCCGGACAGCGGCCGCTGCGACCGTTGATGATCGAGCAGAGGTCGACCTTGTCGCCGACACAGGCCTTTCGGATCTCGTCCGCACCCTGACAGAGCGGCTCTAAATCGCAGGTGAGAAAGAAAGAGAGGTCATCCTCGCGTGTCAGGCGCTTACCGTGAATGATCTCCTGTGCCAGGTTGAGTATGTCCATATCGCGTTACCTCCGTGTGCTTGTCAAGATCTTGCTGCCGTTGCCGCCTGAGGAATATTGGGCGTTCCGGAGACGGTCCAGATGCCGCTGCGCTCCAGAAGCGGAGCGAGACGCTTGATGAGAACTGCGCCCAGAACGCTCAGTGCGGTGTCGCCGGGAACGGCGAGAACAAAACAGTACAGGAACAGCGGGCCCACCGCGATGGGGGTGTTCAGCACGTAGTTGCAGATCACATAGTAGTAGATCATCCCCGCGGCGTACACCACGGCGAGGCCTGCCAGATTGGCAGCAAGATAGCGGGCAAAGGTGCGCTTTTTCAGCTTAGCGGCGAGCGTGCCGGTCACGTAGGTCCCGATGCAGAAGCCGATGATATAGCCAAAGCTCGGCTTGAGCACGTACCACAGTCCGCCGCCCTCCGTAAAGATGGGAAGGCCGGCCAATCCCAGCAGCATGTAGGCAGTCACGGAGATCGTTCCGAGGCGCGGGCCTAAAATGAGCCCTGCGAGCATCGTAAATAAGTATTGCAGGGTAAAGGGGACGACGGGGACGGGGATCTTGATGAATGCGCCCACAGCGATCAGCGCTGTAAACAGGCTGCAAAATACAAGCTGTTTGGTCTTTGACATTGTAAACCTCCAAGAAAAATGATGTTTACAATCTACCAGAGAACTTCTTGACTGTCAACCATAAATATTTCACAGGTTTACAGTGATTGAGAGAGAATTGAGCGGATTTTTGACGGAAATCCTGCAAAATGCGAGAAAAAAGCATGGTCAAATCGCATTTCTGCAACTTGACCATGCATTTTGATTTTTCGTTTCTCGATTTTTCAGTTCAGGAAGTCCTTGAGCTTCTTGCTGCGGCTGGGGTGACGGAGCTTGCGCAGCGCCTTGGCTTCGATCTGGCGG